>Ga0224555_1002914_pt1 | contig 18797 bp, 19 predicted proteins | sample 714S23034metaG_FD_180687 | JGI IMG/M metagenome (GOLD analysis project Ga0224555, IMG submission 180687) | Peat soil microbial communities from Stordalen Mire, Sweden - 717 S2 30-34 | ecosystem: Environmental > Terrestrial > Soil > Wetlands > Peat | place: Sweden: Norrbotten County, Stordalen...
AACTACAAGCAGTTCCGCCGCCTGGCCCACCAGTGGATCGGTTCAGCCCTCAAACTGGCCCGTTTGGAATTGGAAAAATGACATGTGGAAACTTGCTTTTGGGCGGAAAACGTACCACTGTCCAGTACGTTAGAGGTGAACGATTATTCAGTGCAAAGCATTTCATGTAGTCAGCCATCGCACCCTCGTAATCTTTAAGGCCGCGTTTGGCGTGACCTCGATACAGATACGCCAAACTATTAGTCGGATCAAGCTCAATGGCTTTCGTGCAATCACTGATAGCTCCCGCAAAATCATTGTTTTGATACTTCATTAAACTCTGGACATTGTATTCTTTACTAGTGCGAGCCGGGGGGAGACCGGGCAAGGGACCAGAAGCGGTGTGGGAATTCGGAATGATGTGGTTTTCGCCGCCACCATACGTGAACTTCCAGCCACTCTCCCATTGCTCACCACCCATAGAACCTGCAATCTTAATGTGGTCGCCACGATGCACAATTACACCACCAGCGTTGAGGTTGGTTTCGAGTTGAAATGAAAGCCTCGGATCCATCGCCCACCCGGGAATCCACGAGGCGTCCACCTCAAACTCAAGTTCCGCCTCATAGAGAACTTTGTAACCATGAACTCCGAAAGCATCAATTGTTTGGCCATCGGTTTTCTTGAAGCTCACCAGTTTTATCCGGTCTCCCACTTGCGACTGAATTTGTTCACGCAGTGCTTGTTCCGCACACTGTTCTGCTGTGGGACCGGCGAAGACTCGAATGGCGCAAGATGCAAACAGTGCGAACGCGATGGATAATCTGTGAAGGAGTTTCATATAATTTCAGTAGGTTGTCAGGTATTGTCCGGCGAAACCGGCGGAGAGCTTGATGGTTCGGAGGCGGAAAGTAAGCGAGAAATATGCGTCTGACGCACTGGCGCAGACACCGGAAACTATTCGATAGTCGTGCCCAACACGGCAGTTAGCGCCACGATCTCCAATTCCTGCACTTTGAGCGAGTGATGGCTGGATGGGGCTGGAGGCAACTTGGGCTGTTGAAGGAGCGGTTGAGGCGCTTGAGGCTGTAGGGCCTGATACGAGGCGACTTGCGCCAATTTCAGTTTTCCATCCATTTTCGGTTTTTTGGCCGACGATACTGCCAGAAATCGTGGCGCGACCACCGCGAGTGACGGCGATACCGCCCTTCATCTGATTGTTGAAACCGGCCCATGATCCCGTGTTGACGGGTGCAGCGAATTGAAAGCTCAACCTCGGATCCATCGCCATCCCTTTCAACCATGATCCGTTTGCTTCAAATTGAATTTGGGCTTCAAAATCAAATTGATAAATACGTATGCCGTTTGCCTCGGATTTCTGGCCGTCAGTTTTTTTAAAACTGAGGAGTGTGATTTTGCCTTGACCACCCTCTTGAATGGCGGCGGCGAGAGCGTTACGAGCCTCATTTTCGGAAAATGTCGATGAATCGGCACAACCAATGATAAGCGAGAGGATCGCCAACGATGTCAGGAAACCAGCGATTGAGAATTTCATTTCTTATCCCTTTCAATTTTTTCTTCTTCATTGTGCTTGCCGCGAATTTATGGATGTCCAAGATGAAAAGAGGCGTGACCTACTCACGCCCCAATCCAGGCACTGGTATGCCCTCACAGGAACGCTTTCGGGCACGCCCGATGTGGGCGTGCCTCGAACCGTGTCCTGCAAGTCAAAATTACCAGTTTTGGATTGGACAGCAGCCGAAGCCGCAAATCTGTTTTTCAATTGCTTAAATCACATACGTCTTTTTCGGGACATCCCCGCATTGAAGGCACAGGTCAGGCCGTTATGCAAGCGGAAATATTTGCCGACTTTTCATCGCGGCCAGGAGGCTTGGGACCCCCGCCGCGACACCAAAACGCTTTTCCCTCTCCACCCTCTGAAAAACGTTCTCGTGTCGCGGCCCCAAACTTCCACTGTTCGCCCCATTGCCCTGGCCTGTCGCCAAGACTTGCCGGCTTTGGCTTCCCCTTGAAAGACTACGCCGCCAAACCCGGCAAGACTTGGCTCCGCCCATTGGCGCTCCCTTGATAAATTTCTGAATCCGCCGCTCCACTCCGCTTTTTGTTCTGTCCGCTCCGCGCCCCTTTCCCCTACGCGGGCGGCCAGCCCAAACGCTCCGTTCCACTCACGGCTTTGGAAATTCACAAGCGAGCCGGGAATCCCCTTACGCGCGTCTGTCATGCTTTATGCCCGCCCGTCATCCCGGCATGAAGCCCGCCAGCCCCGCCGCTCCGCGATAGTGTGAGGCAATTACCCGTCTGCCTGCCTCATTCAGGTTGTTTTCTTCGCCTTTTTTACGCCCGCCATCACCCCGCCATTTGCTGCTCGCTTGTCCGACACCGAGCCGAGACCAGGAGCGAGATCAAAAACCGCGCCAGCGTCTCCCTTTTGCCCTTTCCCCACTGTCACGGTTTTTGCTTTCGCTGAGTTTGGAATGCACTTCGCGCACGGCATCGCTGTCTCCCAATCCTGTGAAGCGAGCAGCAAACGGCAGGGTGACGGACAGCGGTTTCAAAAAAAAGCTATGAAAACAACAAATCAGATTGAAGCGTCAGCACCGGCGAATGTCCGGCCATCGTCGGTTTCAAAATCAGGGAATTCGGGCCAACTGCATCGGATTGATTTCAGACTCCGCTTCCAGAACCGGGGACTTTCCACACTGCAAGTCATTGAAATGCTCTACCACGAGACCCCGCGCTTTTGGGAATTGGCCGAAGTGGTTGGCAAATGGGTTTGGATTCAGTTTGACGACCGGCAGCCCCCACAGATTACCGCCGCACTTTCTCAGTTTGGTTTCCATTGGAACCGGAAACGCCAACTCTGGCAACACCCTTGCGGGCAGTTTGTCACCGGCAGCATTCAAGACCCCCGCCAGAAATATCAGACCTATTTTCCGGCAGACGCGAAAGCCGCTTGAAAGGAGTTTTTTATGAAACGCACCAGAAAGCATTTGAACGACCCGGCGCAAACCAAGTTTGTGGGCCTCATCTGGAAACCCTTTGACCATCCTTTCCGGCTCCGTGCAGGCGATGTCATCCGTTATGGCGACAGGCTTTGCCGCGTCATTCGAGTGAACGAATGCGCGGCGGTTGTCATTATGAACCAGCCAGTCCGCCGATTCAAAACTCGCTTTGACAAGCCTGTTAGTTTTCAGCCGCCGCCTGCCATGTTCCGCATTTGTTCCAACTCCGATGTTGAAATCCTTAATCGCAAAAGACCATGAAAACCAATGACACCCCCACCCGACCGCAACCCGACGCCGAGCCATTCGGCCCGGTGATCTATGCCTACACCCGCGCGCAAGCCGTCGCCGACGGCCAGCAGGTTGAAGTCACGAAAACCGCGCAGGAAGCTGGAATCCGCTTCCCGGTTTTTCTCACCCGCGCCGTTTATGATGTTTATGTGACCGTGCCGCCCGGCGTGACCGGCCAGGACGAAGCTGGCCGCCTCTGGGACCTGGTTTGGATGCTGAGATTTGCCATCCATCGCGCCCGCCCCGGAGTTCAGCGCATCCCCGTTGCGTTCTATGTCCGCAACGACAACCGCGCCCCGCGCCTGGTGAAACTCATCGCCACTTGCGGCCCGCTGGATATTGACGACCCGCAACCCGCCATCACCATCATGCAGCCCGGTGAAGATTGACCGTCAAAAACATTCACGCGGCTGGACTGGCAGCGGTTCAGCCGTTTTTCTGTCGTTGGGGACTGGCGCCGTCCCCAAACCCCGGCGCTGGGCTTCACGCCAGCCCAGGCCCGCGCCAGAGGTCAAGACCTCATGGACTCCCATTCCGCTCGCGCTGGCCTTTACGCTCCGCGCCCTTTCCGGTGGGCCGGAAAGGATTTCAGTTTTAACTCGCAAATTTGCCGGATTGTGATAACTTCGCACCAACGCGCAAGGTCGGGAAATGACGTTGGCACTTGCATCAGTTTGCATCAGCGTTTGGTCATCACCGTGCCTTTTGATGCGGAGATGGTGGAAGAGATACGGTTTGCAATGCACTATGATTGGGCAATTTAACGAATTATGAAAATTTTCAGTCAGGATTCGATTCCCTTCACCCGCTCCAATGGAAAATTTTGGTTTCTCATGGCGGGCTTCAAAAAAATTATTTTGGGGGCCGGTTTAGTAGAGTAGGCAGGAGAGGTCGGATTGAAAGGCACAAGGCCAATGACCGACTCCCTCCCGCCCCTCATCGAACCGAACGGGCGGATTTCCCATATTCGGCTCTCCGGGCTCATTCATCGGGCCGCTTTCCACTTCGGCGTGGTCGGCAGTTCATAGAGTCCATAGCGTGCGTGCAGTTGTTCCGTCGGGTAGTGCGTCCAGAGGTTGTGCCGGCAGGCGTGTTCGCGCCAGAGCCGGCGGCGGAACCGATTTTGGCTGTAACGCTTCATCCGGTTCTAAGTTTATCGAGGCTCACTAGATGTGGTTCATTTTCATTACGGCCCGCCTCTTCATCTCCCTCAGCTTCCAACCCCGCCTCGCGGCGACGCTGTTGAGGTCGTGTTCGGTCGTGAACAGCCTAACTCGACGGACGGGACTTTCACCCGCGTTCCAACCAACTTCACTGGCGCAACCCTTGACTGACCTTGACCGGCTGGATCGAACTGGCTCTTTTTGACCAACGACCAAACGATCCTGACTGCGCCAGGCACGCCGTTGAATCGACGATGGACTTGCCGGGGAAGGCTTCCGGGAAGCGGGGTGATTTTGGATTCAGGCATGGATGGGAGGGGTTCAATGGCAACGGCTGTGCCGGCGTCGCTTGCCGGCGCGCCGCTGCAACGTCCACCGCTTCTGATGCGTGTGTATCGCATACGCATTGAAGAATACATCATAAGTTATAACTTGCAACCTTTATTTTGTGGAACATTTTCGAATGGATTTTTCACCGCGGATTTCACGGATGGGCGGGCCGGGGTTCCTGATCCGCGGCTGCATTCCTCGGCGCTGCCTTGATTTCCAACAGTCCCCGCCAAGGGCCGCGACGCGAGAACGCTTCTCAAGGGGCCTTGGGGGATGGGACACACTCTCGCTCGATCCGGTTTTCCACGGGGGCATCTCAGTTTTTAAGCGATGCCAGGCAAATGGCTCGGCAGGAGAAGGCCCGCGTCGCCATCTACCGGCCTCACCTGTTCGGTGATGGACGCCCCCGTTTCGAAAAGGATCGGAGGCACGGAGACGCTGGAATGACTAATGACTGGCCAAAGGCAGTTGATTTTGATTACGATTGAGATTGGCAGTTACCCAAATGACCGAACATCCTGAACCAACTTCGCCCTCCGCGCTGTTGCGGTGGATTCCCGGGCTGGCGCTGTTTCGCGATTACAAGCGTTCCTGGCTGGCAGGGGATCTGATGGCGGGCGCGAGCGTTTGCGTGGTGATGATTCCGTCGGTCGTCGCTTATGCGCGGTTGATGGGTTTGGCGCCGCAAAACGGCCTTTACGCGGCCTTGGTGCCTCTGGTCGTTTACCCTTTGTTCAGCAGTTCCCGGCAGGTCATTGCGGGGCCGGACATCGCGATCTCGCTGCTCATGGCCAGCGCGATCAGCCCGCTGGCGGGCCACGACGGGGGCCGGGCGGCGGGGTTGGCGGCCGTGCTGGCGGTGTTGAGCGGATTGTTTCTGCTGCTGGGCAGCCGGGTCAAACTTGGCAAAGTGGCGGATTTCCTCTCCAAACCGGTGCTGGTCGGCTACATGACGGGCGCGGCGCTGATTTTGGTGGCGTCGCAGTTGGGCGGGCTGCTGGGTGTGCCGCTGACCAATAACGACTTTTTTCCGCGTGTGTTTGAGGCGGCCGGGAAAATGGATCAAATCCGGCCGCCCACTTTGTTGATGGGATTGGGTTTGTTGGTCTTGCTCTTTGGGATGCACCGGATCGCGCCGAAGATTCCCGGCACGCTGGTGGCGTGCGTTGTGGCCATCGCCGCGTCGCAGATACTGGGATTGGAGCAGAGAGGCGTGGCGGTCGTCGGAATGATCCCGGGCGGGCTGCCCGGATTCGCCATGCCGCGAGCGGATTGGCACGATATTCACAGCCTGTTGCCGGCGGCGATCAGCATCGCGCTGCTGGGTTATACGGAGGGAATACTTCTGGCGCGCGCCTTTGCGGCGAAAAATGGCTATGAAATTGCGGCGAACCAGGAATTGACGGCGCTGGGAACGGCCAATTTGTGCAACGGTTTTTTGCAGGGGTTTTGCGTCACCGGCAGCCAGGCGCGGACGACCATCAACGACAGCACGGGCGCGAAATCGCAGATGTCCAGCCTGGTGGCGGCGTTGTGCCTGGCCTTGTTTCTTTTATTCTTGACTCCGGCTCTGTCCCATCTGCCCATCGTGGCGCTGGCGGCGGTGCTCATTTACGGGGGTTCGACGCTGGTGGAATTCGACGTGATGAAACGGATTTATCGCTACTATCCCAGCGCGGCGGGAGTGGCGGCGCTGACGACACTGGGGGTGCTGGCGGCGGGAGTGGTGGCGGGGATACTGCTGGGGGTGGTTCTTTCGTTGTTGGGCTTGATTAATCGAATCTCCCATCCGCCCGACGCGGTGTTGCGCGAAGTGCCCGGCCACGGATTCCATGACTTGGGCGAGAGGGCGGGCGAGACGGCTCCTGGGCTGCTGGCCTACCGTTTCTACGCGCCGCTGCTGTTCTCCAACAGCGGCTACTTCGCCGAACGGGTTCACAGCCTCGTTGCGTCCAGCCCGGAGCCGGTTCGGTGGTTCTTGCTCGACGCGCAGGCGATCTCGGATATCGACGTAACGGCTGGGGAGATGTTGTTTGAGTTGCACAAGGAATTGAAAGAGATGGGCATCGCTTTGAAGGTCGCCCACGCCAACCGCCCCTTGCGCGAACTGCTCGAAAACACCGGGCTGGCGAAGGAGATTGGCGAGGAATGTTTTTTTGCCTCGGTGCATGAATGCGTCACGGCGTTCAATGGCGCGAAATCCTGATATGGCCACGATAGTCACCGGCGCGGTCATTGGTCCCTGCGACAGGGTTGCTTATCCGGTTTCTTCGCGAGGCACTTGCCTGCGCCGCGCGAGAAGGCAGAAGACGACCAGCAGAATGAGCAATGCCGCCCAGCCGTCGATCAAGTTGTCGGAACCCCAGAAGGCTTGCGAGCCGCCCGTTTGATGGAGAAGAAGACGACAGGACTTGAGCCAGAAAATCCAGCCGGCGTGGAGGCCCATGGAAAAGTACAGGGCGCCGGTGCGTTGGTAGGCCAGCGCCAGAATCGCCCCGGCGACGAGCAGGGTGAAAAAAGCCGGAACCAGCGGCGGTGGCTGCCGGCACGTCTCCCGCAGCAACGCGAGGCCGGAATACCATTGCACTGGCTGCGTGGTTGGGGCCTTGCCGATAAAGTGGGCCAGGGAATAGATGGCGCTGCTCAGGGCCAGGGCCACGGGCCACGGCATCGCCTTGCGCAACAGCCCGAAGAGCGCGCCGCGAAACATGACTTCCTCCAGCACGGCCACGATGAGCGCCGCCAGCGTCGCTTCGAGCAGGCGCGGCCCCAGGTCGGCGGGCCAATGCGCGGCTATGGGCGCGCGCGCGCCGCAGACATAGGCCAGGAACACGACGGCGGCCAGGGACGCCCAGCCAAGGGCGAAGCCACAAAGAATCTGGGCCGCCGCCCGCCTCTGTTTAACCAGGCCCAGTTCCCGACAGTCCGCCATGCGGGCGGAACGGAGCAGAGGCCACAAGCCGAGCACGGCCAGGCCGAGCAGGGAGCGGCCGAGGAAGCGATGAAAGGGGTTTGCCGCCAGGCGCGCCAGCGCCAGCCAATGTCCGGCCCCCCACTGCGCCAGCCAGAAGAGCCAGGGGGCGAGCAAGGCGCCTCCGAGAAAAACGAAACTCAAGTAAACCAGCAGCAAAAGGATGGGCCGCATCAGCCGCCATTAAAAAGGGGTTTGCCTCTTGCGCCAAGAACAATCATAACTGCGCCAGTGGATGATGAAAAGGCCGGCCACATTTGAGCGTTTTGTTGAGGCGTCCCGCGATTATCTGCGCCAGCATTGGCAAAGGGCGCTGCGGGTGCGCGAACGGCTTTGGTTAAGCGAAGAGGCCTTCCACCTTTTGCTGGCCAGTGTGGTGGGATTGATGGGCGGGGTGATCAACGTGCTTTTCTACCTGGCCATTGAGGGAGTGCAAGACCTCATGGTGGGGCATCCCGGCCAGACCATTGTGCAAGTCGCCCGGGAACTGGACCCGCGCTGGCGGCTCTTGACGCCGGCACTGGGGGGATTGGCGGCCGGGGCGGTGTTGTATTGGGGAGTGCGTCTGATCGGAACCCGGCGTCCAACCAACCTTTTGGAGGTGGTCGTGGCCGGCGATGGCCGTCTGCCTTTTCGCAGCGGAATCGTCCGCGCGGTTTCCTCCCTCATCAGCATTGGGACTGGGGCGTCGATCGGACGGGAAGGGGGCATCACGCAATTGTCGGCGACGGCGGCGTCGCAGTGGGGCCAGTTGGCCGGGTGGCAGCCCTACCGCTTGCGGTTGCTGGTGGCGTGTGGCGCGGCGGCGGGCATCGCGGGGGCGTACAACGCGCCGATAACCGGGGCGATTTTCGCGGCGCACATCGTTCTGGGGAATTTCTCGATGAACCTGTTTGCGCCGCTGCTGTGCTCATCGGTCGTTTCGGCGGTGCTGTCGCGGAGTTTTTTCGGCATCCATCGGTGGTATGAAGTTCCGAATTTTGATTTCACGAGCATCGTGCAACTGCCGTGGTTTTTGATCCTGGGGTTCTTTGCCGGAGTGCTGGGGGCGATGTTTCTCCGGCTGCTCAAGCTGGGCAAGGAGTTCTTCCAGCGCGTGCCGGCGCTCTACACGCGGATGGCGGTCGGGGGCCTGTTGGTGGGAGCCATCGCGCTGGCATTTCCCGAAGTTTGGGGAAATGGCTACGACGTGACCAACCAGATCATCCAGCAGCCGCCGAAGTTCGACATTTTGTTGGGCATCTTTGCGGCCAAACTGGCGGCGACGGTCGTGACGGTCGGTTCGGGGGCGGTGGGAGGGGTGATTACGCCGACGCTGTTCCTGGGTGCGGGACTGGGAAGCCTGTTGGGGATCGCGCTGCAGCAAGGGGGATTGGCACCGGGTTTGCCGATAGGGATTTTCGCGCTGGCCGGCATGGGCAGCGTGTTTGCCGCGACCACCCGTTCGCCGCTGCTGGCCATCGTCATGGTTCTGGAGATTTCACTCAACTATTCCATCATGCCCGCCCTGATGCTGGGCTGCGCCGTCTCGACCCTGGTCTCGCGGCGATTGCACCCGGACTCGGTTTATACCGAGCCGCTGAAACTGCGGAGCCTGGAGGTGGAAGCGTCCCGCCTGGGCGCGGCGACGGAGCAAACGATCGGGGACCTGATGCGCGCGCCGGTGGCGCCGGTGCGGGAAAACACGACGCTGCCGGACATCGCCGGGCGTTTCCTGAGCAGCGCGAATAATTTTCTGCCGGTGGTGGACGCGCGGGAGCGGCTGCTGGGGGTGGTGGCGTTGCAGGATTTGAAGGAGTACTTGACAGGTGGGAGCGAGCTGGCGGCCGTCATCGCGGGCGATGTGATGCGGCCCATTCCGCCATGCTTGCGGCCCGGGCAGAAACTGCTCGATGCGCTGCCGGTGTTGCTGGCCAGCGAGCAGCGGAATGTTCCGGTGGTCAATAACTTTGAGGAAAAGCGCCTGGTCGGCTCCATCCTGCGCGCCGAGGCGCTGGCAGCTTTGTCCGAAGCCATTGCCGCCGGCGCAAGCACCACTGCTTCGACGGAAGTCATTGCAAAAGAAAGGCAATCGCACCCGCCAGTGCGGCCAGCGCCCAAATAGAGAGCACCGCGCGCGCCGGAGTCAGGTTGCGCCGCACCAACCGATGCGAAAGATGATTGGTATCGCCGATGTAGAATGGCCGGCCCATCCGCCAGCGCAGCAGCACGACCCAGACCATGTCGGCCAGCGGCACCGCCAGGATGAGCAGTGGCGTCAGCACCGCCAGACGTTTCTGATGATGGGCCGTGTAGTAGTGCGGCAGAACGGCCAGCACCGCCAGAAGGAATCCCGTCAAGTGGCTCCCGGCGTCTCCCAGGAAAATGCTGGCTTTGGGAAAATTGCGCGGGAGAAAACCGGCCAGCGCGCCCGCCGTCAGGAAGGAAATCGCTCCAACCAGGTACTGGCCCTGGCTGGCCCCGATCACCCCGAACCAGCCGGCGCCGATGACACCCAAACCGGCGCACAACCCATTCATGTTGTCCATGAAGTTGAAGGCGTTGACCACAGTGAGAATCCACAGGGCCGTAATGGCGTAGTGGAAGGCGAGGTTGGGCACGAAGAGAGTGATGCGCACTCCCGTGGCCGCCACAATCAGGGCGATGAGGACCTGGCCTCCGAACTTGGCCGCCGGCCGCAGCTCCACATGGTCGTCGCGCAAACCAATCAAGAGCATTCCCAACGCCCCGGCCAGGATTCCCAAGAGTTGCGGAACCCGCACGCTCACGCCGTATTCGAAAAGTCCCGCCACGCCGGAGCGGGGCTGGGCAAACGCCACCGCGATCCCGGCCAGCAGCGGCAGCAACAAGCCAGTCATCACCGCAAGGCCTCCGGCCAGGGGCGTCGGCTTGCCATGTATCTTGCGCTCGCCCGGCTCGTCCATCACGCCGGTTTGCCGGCACCAGCGCCGCCAAAAGGGAAGCGACGCGGCGCTGGCGAGCGCCGCGGAAACAAAGGCGGCAACATAGACAACAATAATGTTCATTCCAACTCCCCGGGGACGAATCTGCGGTACAAACTGCAGATGTTTTCCACCATCTTTTCGACGGCGAAATGAGCCTGGACGAATTCCTGGCCGCGGCGCCCAAGGCGCTGGCGCAACGCCGGGTCGCCGGCCAGTTGGCCCAGCCGCGCTGCAAGCGCCTGCGCGTCGCCGGGTTGGATGAGAAACCCCGTCTCATCGGGCCGGCAAACCTCGTTTGCGCCGTCGCAGTCGCAGGCTACGACCGGACGGCCGGCGGCCAGGGCTTGAGAGAGGGCGCGCGGCAGCCCTTCGCGGCGGGAGAGGTGAACGACCGCGTCCATGATGCCAATGAAATTGGGTATCTCCTCAGGAGGAACGAGTCCCGTGAAGATGAATTTTCCGGCCAGGCCCCCGGCCGCCACGCGGCCCTCCAATTCCCCGCGCAACGCGCCGTCGCCAACCAAAAGAAATTTTGTTTGCGGATGCCGTTCCAAAATGGCGGGCGCGGCTGCGATCAGATCGTCATGGCCTTTGAGTTGGAAGAGGCGGGCGATTTTCCCCACGACGAAGTCCCCCGGCTCGATTCCCAGGCGGGCGCGCAAACGCGGGTCATTGCGCGCCTCCAGGAAAGGCCCCAGGGCGAATCCGCTGAAGATGCGAGTGTATTGCTCTGGCCGCCCTATGCCGGCGGCAAGATACTGGCGTGTCATGGCGTCGGCCACGCTGATAAAATGGGTCGTGACCCGGCCGGCGCGGCGTTCGGCCCCGCGAAACAGCCAGTTGGCCGGAGCCCCCTGAAACGTGCCGAACGAGGGGCCGTGGATGGTGTGGATAATGACCGGAACTCCGGCGTCGCGCGCAGCCAGGCGGCCCAGGATTCCGGCCTTGCCGCTGTGGGTATGGACGATGCGCGGGCGGGAGGCATGGAAAATTTCGCGCAGCCGCCGATAGGCCTGAAGGTCCCGCAGCGGATGCACAGGCCGCACCAACGACGGCAGGATGGTCAGGAGTTCGCGTTTGGCCGCAAAGCACGATTCCAGCGAGCCTTCCGGGCCGGACGTTGGTCCGGTCACCAGATTCACCTCGAAGCCGGGACGATTCTGGAGGCCCAGCACTGTCGCCACTGTGTTTTCCTGAGCGCCGCCAAGGATGAGCCGGGTAATGACGTGAGTGACCCGCATCCGGTTTCGGATTAGCGGCCCTCCAGCTTTTGGAGTCGCTGCTTGACAATGGTGTACTCGGAGGTGTCGTTGGGAGCGGATTTGAGGTAGCGCCGCAGACACCGGATTTCTTCGGCGCGATCTTTCGCGCCCGCGGCGATGTCAGCCAGCCCGACATCGGCCACATAGGACTCTTGGGGCAGGAGGTTGCGCAAGGAGGTGTAATCCTCTTTGGCGGCCTGCGTTTTCTTGAGTTGGACTTCGGCGATGGCCCGGTTGAGAAGGGCGGTGGGATTGGACGGTTGCAGTTGGATCACCTGATCCAGGGTGGCCACAGCCGCCGCGTCGGCATTGAGCATCATCTGCACTTCGGCCTTCTTCATCAGCGCATCCAAAAGGTCATAGGAGCTGCTGCCGGACGTGTTGGAAGCCAGCAACTGCAATTCCAGGTCAATATTGGCCAGCGCGTTGTTGAAGCGTTGGGTCGCTTCCTGGTCTTTGTGCGCTTGCAGCGCGTTGTAGGCGGTGACTCGGAAAAACTCCGCCAGAATGGCCAGCCGGGCCGGGTCGTTTGGATTGGCCTTGATCGCGTCCCGCAGGATTCTTTCGGCAGCGGAGTAGTTCGTGTTGGCGACTTGAGCCAGGGCTTCGACCCGGGTCAATTCCCAAGGGTTGATCCGGGCGGTGTTCCGCATGTGATGCAACGCATCCAGGGCCTTGTTCCCCTGGCCGACGTCCACATAGGTTCTGGCCATGTCCAATTCCGCCTCCGCGTCGCCCGGAATCAATTCCAGGCGCCGCTCGAACAAGGCGGCGGCCTGGCGGAAGTTTTTGCCCTTGGCCAGGAGTTCTCCGAACAGCAAATCCAATTCCGGCTCGTCCATCGGGCCGTTGAATTTGATCATTGGCACCAAGCCACGGTAAAGACTGTACGCCTTTTCGAGAAGTTCCTGCGATTGGATTGGATTGTGGTCGCCCTTCTGAAGCTGGTTGTTGTAGGCGAGGTTGATCTTGGCGACGATATTGTTGGTGTTCAGGCGCAAGGCTTCCGTAAACCGCGTGTTGGCCTCTTTGAGGTGATTGGCCCGCTGCAATTCGGCGCCCCAGAAGTCCAGCGCCACCGAATAATCGATTGCGACGGCTTGGGCAGTGGCATCCAATTTCGCCGTTTCCGGCAGCGGGAGCAGCGGCCCCTTTTCCATCCGGTTCCAATAGGCCTCGTTGGCGACGATCTCCGCGGCTGAAGGCGGCGGCGGCTGGGAGGCGCTGTTGGTGAAAGGTTTCATTTCATACACGGCGCCGTGGGGCTTCATGTAGAAAGCCTCGAAGTAGTAGCCGAAACTGGGATGCAAGTAATAGACCGGCTGCGTCCGGTCATCTCGCAAGAGAAAGTTCACCAAAGACCCCGGGGGCAGAACCAAACGCAAGCGATCCGGCGGGGTCATCACCTTCTTCAGTTCGGCGTAACGCGAAACCAGGTACTGGATGTACTGCCGGTGCGGGAACGCGGAGGTCTCAATCAAAATGTTTTTATTGGCGACGCCACGACGCTGGCAGGCCGCTTCGAGCAAAAACAGGCGCGCCGGATCATCGCTCAGGACGATCGTCCCCTTGGCAGGGAGGCCATCCACGAGCTCGTCGGCATATTGCGCCAGCGCCGGGCTGGTGCCGGCCCGAACGCGCGGAACGTCATTCCAATACAGCGCGGCCGGAGCAGCGGCCGCCAGCAGACAGACCAAGGCCAGCATCCCTGTCCTGAAAACCTGCAACAGCCCGCTGGATCGTTGCCACCCTTGGGCCGGCTGCCGCCCGAAAAGCAACAACAGATAGCCCGTGAAATATCCAATGACGAGCGCCGCCATATAGTAGAAAGTCAGGAAGGCAATGGGCAGCTCCCTGGACACCTCCCTGATGCTCGTGCCGGGGCTATATCTAAAATCGAAAAATGTGACCAGCGCCAGCAACAGGAACGCCACGTGCAACACGCGCAGCATCAACTGCGTCAGCATGTCGCCAGCGGCGCTGATCTCACCTCCAAAGCTCGGCCATTTCACGCCGGCGAAGAGCAGCGGCAGCACGGTCGGCATGGCGGCAAGCAACAGCACCCAGCGCGGCAACAGCTTGAGACCGAAGCTCTGCGCGGCGAGTTCCTGATGCAGCAGCGACCAGAAGTTGGCATGGTCGCCGCCCAGGCTCCCTTGCAAGGGGATGACCAAATAGAGCAGCAGCCCCGCCAGCCCGCACGCCGTCATCCGCGCGACAAATCTCAAATTGAAAAACGCGATCCCTTTGATCCAGACCATCGCGATCAAGAAGAGGGGGAAAAATCCGATCAGCGCCCAATTGTTCGTGATCCCCACCCCATACACAAAGGCCATCACCAACAGACATCTGTCGTTTTGGGAAATCCGATATTGCAGCAGGCACGCGATCACGAACGCGAAAACCAGCAAGTCCAGCATGTCATTGCTGGCCGCGACCGCGTTTTGCCAGAAGGCGGGCTGTCCCGCCAGCATCAGCACCGCGAACAAAGGCGGCAGGAACGCAGCCCGCATCGAGAGCAACGCAAACTCTCCCGGCTCGCGCTGCCGCTGATCCCGCGTGCGGTCGTGCGGCAGCAGCCGCACGGAGCGCGCCAGCAAACCCAGCGCCAAGGCCGCGCAGAGGGCCGCGAACGCGTTCAAGCTCAACGGCTGCCATGCCGCCGGCAGCAGACGCACTGGCAAGGTCACGACATAATACAGCGGCATCATTGGCTCCGGCCGCCAGCGCAGCGGCAGCGGATGCCAGTCCCATCCCGTGATTTGCGCCACCAACGGCAGGCTGCCCAGCGTCACCCAGTGGTTGAGAGTCACTCCAAACAGCACCAGCGCCGCCGCAGCCACCAGCCACGGGCTGAGGGCAATTGGCTTTTTTTGGGGCGATCTGATTGTTTCTTCTACTGTCATGGGTATCGTCAGTTTGGAGGGGCGGGCCGCCCGTTGGCAAGTCTTATGCGCCCTCGCGCGGCGGCGCGCTCCACCTGGCGTCGGCGACACATTCGACGTGCTGGGTCTGCGGAAACATATCCAATGGAACTATCTTCGATACTTCAAAGACATTCTCCGCGCACAAAACGTTCAAGTCCCGCGCCAGCGTGGCTGGGTGGCAGGAGACGTAAATGATCTGCCGCGGGGCCGCCTTCCGCAGTGCTTGCAACAATTCGGGCGGGCAGCCGGTGCGCGGCGGGTCCAGGATCACCGCCGACTGCCGCGCGTCAAACCGTCCCAGCAGGCGGGGCAAGAGATCCTCGGTCCGCCCGGCCAGAAACTGCCCGTTGGTCCGGCCGTGCGCGGCCGCGTTTTGCCGCGCCGCCTTGATCGCCGCAACGTCCACTTCGACTCCGACAAATTCCTCCACCATTTCCGCCATCTCCACGCTGAAGAACCCCACCCCGCAATAGGCGTCAATCAGGTAACGCGCGCCGCTCTCGCGCAACCGCCCGCGCACGGTCTCCACCAGTTGCGGCAGCAGGAAGAAATTGTTCTGAAAGAACGAATCCGCCGGCACGGCCCATCCCTCCGCCGCCACGCGCAACACGACTTTGATCCCCCCCTTGGGCGGCGGATGCCGCCGGACGCGGAGGATTTCCTCGTTGAGGGCCGGTTCGGCGATTTTGCACTCTTCGACATCAACCACCAGCCGGCTGTCCGCGCGGATGAAGCCGATGTTCAAGCCCTGTTTGAATTTGTCCCATTGGCTGCGAATCATCAGCCGGTTGCGGTAGCCGTAGGGGCTTGGGCAGGGGATGACTGGATCGACCAGCCCCGCCGGAAACCCGCCAATCCGCTCGAACAGGTCGCCCACCTGCTTGCGCTTGATCCGCAATTGTTCGGGATACGCCAGATGTTGATATTGACAGCCCCCGCAGGCGCCAAAGTAGCGGCACGGCGCCGCCACTCGCTCCGGCGACGCCTCCAGCATGTGGATCAGGCGCGCCCGGCCAAACCTCTTTTTGACCTCGGTCAATTCCACTTCCACCGTTTCACCGGGCGCCACAAACGGCACAAACACCACAAACTCCCCCATCCGCCCGACCCCTTCCCCGCCAAACCCAATATCCTCGATGGTCAGGCGCGCCCTGTCGCCCACGGCGGGAATGGGAGAGTCCACAATGGATTAGGCCTTGGCCGTCAACCGCGCCGGCTCTTCCCGCGCCAGAACGGCCTTGACTTGTTCGACTGCGCGGGCGGCGGTCAGGCCATATTTCTCGCGCAGATGCTCGACGGTCGTGGCATGTTCGATGAACTGGTCGGGCCAGCCGATGCGCACCACGGGCGCGCCAATGCGTTTGTCACTCAATAATTCCAGCACGCTCGCGCCGTAACCGCCAGCCAGGACGTGGTCTTCCAGCGTGACTACCACATCGGAGGCCCGCGCGAAAAACTCCGTCGTCCCCTCGTCCAGCGGCTTGGTGAAACGGGGGTTGATGACCGCGCAGTCCAGGCCTTCGGCAGTCAATAGCGCCGCCGCCTCAACGGCCACGGCGTGCATGTTGCCCAACCCAAAGAACGCCACCTTCCGGCCGGCCGCGCCGCCAAAATTGCGCGTCACCTCCGCCTTTCCGATTTCCAGCAGGGCCGGCCGGTCTTTGACAGGAACCCCCACGCCCGCGCCGCGCGGATAGCGGATGAACACCGGGTGCTTCTGGAGCGTGGCCGTGAACATCATGTCGGCCAGTTCATCCTCGTTTCTGGGCGCCATGGCAATCACGTTGGGCACGCACCGCAGATAGGCGATGTCGAACAAACCGTGATGCGTCGGCCCGTCGTTGGCCGACAACCCGGCGCGGTCCATGCAAAATATCACCGGCAAATCCTGCAACGCGACGTCATGCACGATGCAATCGTAGGCGCGCTGCAAAAACGTCGAGTAAATCGCGCACACGGGGCGGAATCCCATCGTCGCCATCCCGGCCGCGAAGATGACCGCGTGCTCCTCCGCGATGCCCACGTCGTAGCACCGCTTGGGCATCGCCTTCTCCAATGCCTTCAGCCCCGTGCCCGTCGGCATCGCCGCGGTGATGCCCACGACCGAATTGTCCTTCTGACACAACTTGACCATCGTTTGGCCGAAGACATCCTGATAACTGGGCGGTGTGCCCGGCGCGGCCGGCGGCGTATTGCCGGTCACGGGGTCGTAAGGGCCGAGGCCGTGGAATTTCTCCGGCTGGTTCACGGCCGCCTCGTAGCCCCTGCCCTTTTTTGTCAGAACGTGCAGGACCACCGGCAATTCGCTCGTCTTGGCAAACTCCAGCGAACTGATGAGCAGCGGCAAGTCGTGCCCGTCGATCGGCCCCAGGTAGCGCAGGCCCATTTCCTCAAAGATCAGGCTGCTCCCGTAGCCGCCCCGTCCGTCGGCTTCCTGGTTCTCGGGGTTCTGTTGCAAAGCGACCTCCGCGAAAGCTCCTTTGAGGGCTTCTTCGGCCCTGTGCCCCAGGCGCACGGCCAGCGTGCCTTTGGGCATCCGTTTGATCCAGCGTTCCAGGTCCTTTTGCATCCGGTTATAGCGCGGATTCGTGATGAGCTTGTTCAAATACGACGATATGGCCCCCACGTTCTTGGCGATGCTCCATTCGTTGTCGTTGAGTATCCCGATAAACCGCCGCGTGGTGTGGGCCAGGTTGTTGAGGGCCTCGAAAGAAATTCCGTTGGTCAGCGCCGCGTCGCCAAAGATGCACACCACGTCCTCGTCCGACCCCCTTTGATCTCGCGCCGCGCACATCCCAAGGGCCGCCGACAACGCCGTGCCCGCGTGTCCGGCCCCGTAGCAATCGTGCTCGCTTTCCGTGCGCAACGCGAACCCGTTCAAGCCGCCGGTTCCGCGGATGGTGTGAAACTGGTTCTTCCGGCCCGTGAGGAGCTTGTGGACATAGCTTTGATGGCTCACGTCCCAGACGAATTTGTCCCGCGGCGTCGAAAAAACATAATGGAGCGCGATGGTCAATTCCACCACGCCCAGATTGGGCCCCAGATGGCCGCCGTTCTTGGCCAGCTTGGTGATCAACTCGACGCGGATCTCGGCGGCTAATTGTTGCAGTTGTTCCAGAGTCAGCTTCTTGACGTGCGTGGGCTGATCGACCATATCCAGATAGCGGCTCATACGGTTTCCGCGTTGGCGGCTTTCAAGCTCAATTCCCCTTTGGCGTTCTTCTCCAATTGCTGCACCTTTAACTCCGCCTCGCTCAACTTCGCCTGGCACAATTGGGCCAGGCGCGCCCCTTCCTCGTAACGGGCCAGCAGCGTTTCCAGCGGCAAATCCTGGCCCTCCATCGACTCCACGATGCCCTCAAGCCTTTTGATCGCCTCTTCGAATGGCACGTCCGGCGTTCCGGCCGGTGTGTTCTCAGCGCTTTTTGTCTTCGACATTCCCGCAGATTAGTTCACCAATCCCCCGCCGTCGAGTCCGAAGTCATTCCATTTAAAACATGCCGGGCGCGTTTCAATCCGCCCCCTTGGATGGGGCCAGCTTGTTCCACGTGGAACAATTTGAAACATTAGTTGCACGTTCAATCCATGCGCCGCAACAAAACCACCGTAATTTGGCGTAATTTACCGTAATTTACCGTGATTTTTTAACCACGTCCGCCTTCGCGGCATGCGCCACGGCGCGACAAGGATGGACATGTCCCCCCTGGCACGGCTCCGGCCCGACAAAGATTCAAAATACCAATCTCCCGAAGGATTTGCTCGCGCAAAGCCGCGAAGCCGCGGAGAAAGAGCTATCCCTCTCCCATTTTGGCGCCTTGGCGGCTTGGCGTGAGCAGGTTTTGCTTTGCCCTGATTCCAAAAGCGGGGGGACAGGGATGGGGACACGTTGTTATGGCTTGCGGCGCA
>Ga0224555_1002915_pt1 | contig 18795 bp, 16 predicted proteins | sample 714S23034metaG_FD_180687 | JGI IMG/M metagenome (GOLD analysis project Ga0224555, IMG submission 180687) | Peat soil microbial communities from Stordalen Mire, Sweden - 717 S2 30-34 | ecosystem: Environmental > Terrestrial > Soil > Wetlands > Peat | place: Sweden: Norrbotten County, Stordalen...
CCCGACACGATGCCGGATTGGCTTAAAGTTGCCCGGGAACAATTCCCGGGCCTTGCTGAGGCGATTTACTGTTTTGCAGACCGACACCGGGACAGGCTCTTGCGCCGGCATGAACGCGAGGCCAATACCACCGGCCTGTCGAACTTCATTGATATCATGGTCGCCACGAGCAAGGTGCTTTTTGTTTATCTGCGGCGTGGGGTTCTGACACAGCCTCAAGTCACTGCACGGTTGCGGGAGTATCTGAACATCTTCACGGGGAGCATTCCGCAATACAGAGATGAGGAGACAACCGGATACCTGGCCCGGATATATTCAAATGTCAACGGCAACCCAGGCGGCAACCCAGGGCAATTGAAGCAGACATTGGAGGAGCACAATGTCTCGGGGCATCTGCACGCCTTGCTGCTGGTTGCACAAGTTGTGCGGGGCAGCACGGATGGTTCCGATACAAGCAAGGCGGGAAGCCAACTTCCAATGCTGGCGGATCAAATTAAAGCATTTGAAAACAGGATTGGGCTTGGCAGGGCAACAGCGGTGCAGATTGGCAGGGCGCTGCAGGATTACGAAATGCTGACCAAGCAGGAACTGGCATTGTGGACCAAAGATTTGGAGAGGAGCCGGGAGCAGAACGGCCGCTCTCAGGACGCGGGCCAGCGTGAAAGGAACGCCAACAGCACCGAAAGCCAAAAAGAAGGACCGGCGCAGCAGTCCGGCCATACGAGCGAAGCTGGCAGCAGCAGCCCGGGCACGGTGGAAAAAGGCAAGGGCGGCGGGGAAGAAGACGTTGTAAAGGCTGCCTCGGCACTGCCTGCGGTATGATCCAGACCAAGTCGGTATACAGCGCCATTGAGCCGTCCAGAGATGGATTGCGAATTCTAGCCACTCGTTTTCGTGGCCGCGGTATGCCCACCAGTCGGTATCATGTCTGGATGGCCAATCTCGGCCCGAGTGAAGGGCTGCTCCACGCGGGGCAGAGCGGAAAAATAACCTGGGGAGAATTCAGCCGTCGTTACCGGAAGGAGTTGTTTGAAGGCGGGGCCATTGACCGCCGCAATCGCACCATCAAAAACCACGGGCAAAAATTTACGCTCCGACTGCTCCAGGCATTGGCAAAACGCGGGCGAATCACAGTAATGTGCCACTGCGCTGAGGATCAATTGCATTGCCATCGCCACATCCTTAAGAAGGTATTGGACGCCAGGGTTTAGCCACGGAGGGACCGATTCGCCAGTGCATTCGCCGTCCTCCGTAGCCGAACATTTCCTTAGAAAACCTCTTGGATGGACAGCATTTGTCCAACTGGATGTGCCATGCTGGACTGATGAAGATTGAAGAATCATTGGTATCTCGCACTCCCGCGCTGGCCGCCGGTTCCCTGGCAATTGCCAGCTTCGGCGCCGCTCGTTTCGTCAAGAACTCAGGCGGAAAGATCGAACTCGTCGGCGGATGGCCTTGCTGGACAGGGTGCGAAGCGCCTCACGAATGGCGCCATAGCGCACTGGTGGCACCCCATTGTGGAAGCGAACGTCATGCTGCCCAATCATGTTGGCGACGTAAGTATCAGAGGTAACCTTGACCAGCTGGACCTTGCCCAGCGAAAAGGGGACGCTCTCGCTATCCTGTGACAAATGCCTCTTTTGGCGATGCCAGTTGCGATATTCGCGCTCCGGCTGAGGCCAACGCTTGGATACGGCCAAAACAAAACCGCGGCCCCATCCTCCGATATCGTTACACACGTGGGCGATGATCTTCACGCCTCACCTTGCGGAAGAGTAGCGTCACCAGTGATGTAATTAATACCCATAACCCATGTTATTTTAGTTTATTTGTCGAAGACAATGTAAGTTGCGTCGAAGATTTCTCGTTTCACGCCCCTTGCGTCAGTTAAATCGGCCGGGTCTTGGCAGATCATTAACATGGCGCTCTGGTGTCAAGAATCAAGTGTCAGGCAAGGCGACGCTGCCGCCGCGGCCTTTGCCGGAGATCAGTCTGCCGGCAGAGACGAGATCGTCCTTGACGGCGTTGTAGTTGGCGTCGTTCCAGCCGAGAGCTTCGCGGAGCGAAAGGTTACCCGCTTTACCGCCGAGTTCACGCAACCGGGAAAGAAGCTGCTCACGTTGTTCCTCGGTGACCAGTGGAACGGCGGTCGCCGTTTCGGTTGCTGTGTGTGCCGAAGCGATTTCCGCTTCCGCAGTCTCAGCAGGCGATTCGATCGGACCTGCTGTAGTGATCGTTTGCTGGATGGCGGAAGTCGTGCGTTCCTGACGCAAGAAAATCTGGCGCGCGCCAAGGGCGGCGTAGTCGGATGGATTGCAGGTCAGAATGATGAGCTGCAAACCCCGGGAGGCAGCAAGATCCAGCATGCGCTGGAGAATCTGCACTCGTTCGGGATCGGAATAAGCAAAGGCGTCATCAAAGACGAGCGGCAGGCAGCCATCGTGGTCGGCAGCGAGCACCTCGGCCATGGCGAGGCGGACGGCGGCAGCCACTTGCTCCCGAGCCCCACCGCTCAGGGTGTCGAAGGACGTGGCGCCACCTCCCTGGATCGGTCGAACAAGTTGCAGGCCGGTGAAGGCATTGTCGGCAAGTGTGACCGCCGCTCGTGCGCCGGCGCCAAAGAGGCACTGGAGGTAGGCAGAAATCCGTTCCGCAAATGGTTTGGCGAATTGCTCTGCCAGAGCGCGTTGTTCCTCCAGGAAGAGCCGGTCGAGAAGCCGGATGGCCTCGGCTTTGCGACGCACACTGGCCAGATGGTCCTGCGCTGAACGAACACGGGCCACGGCCAACGCGAGCGCGGCTTCCGGGTCATCGGTTCCGTCCGAGCGCAAGGCAGCTTGCGCCACAGCGCGCTTGGTCTCGGCTTCACGTTTGCTTTCTCCGGCTTGATCGCAGGCGCGTTTGAGGCGTGTCTGGTCCGTCTGGAGCAGATCGGGTTGGAGTTCGGCCAAGGCTTGCCGCGTGGCGGATAGCAGGGCTTCAGCGGAGGTTTTGGCGGAAAGCGTTTCAGCCAGAGCGTTCGCTCGTACGACATCTTCGCCATGAGTCTGTGTCAGCAGATGCAACTGCGCGTTCAGGCCAGTGAGTTCAGTGTTCTGCTGGTCGATTGCCTGCCGATGCTCGGAAAGAGCCTTTTCAGTCGACGCGAGTGATTTCACCGCAGCATCACGAAGGGTTTTTGCTTGGGCTTCTCCAGATTCGGCTTCTTCAACTGCGCGCTCTTCCGCAGCAAGCCATTGCTTTGCGTCCGCCGCCGCGGCGGGCAGAGTGATGTCTGCGACTTGAGTAGTGCGACGCTCAACCTCGGCCATAGCGGCAACAGACGCTTCGCGGGCGCCGGCAAGAGCTTCTGGAAGATTGGCGGCATCAAGACCCTCAAGCGCGGCCTCAGCGTTTTCGATTTTCCCCGAAAGATCTTTGCGACGGGCAAGAGCCTCGGCGGCATCAGGAACACTGGCGATTCCAAGCACATCAAGCACTTCACGCAGTTCTCGACGTGCTTCCTGGGCTTGGCTTCTCGCCTCTTGGAGACTGGTGCCGCCACCCGGGCTGATGCGCAAGCGCAACGACTCGCCAACAGCGATCTCAGTTTGTTCTGTAACGACCTGGCTTTGCCCCACAGAAAGCGAAGCATCACCCACCCGAACAGGCTCACCGGCCGAAAGCACCTCGATTCCCGCAGCCATGGCCTTCAAGGCAGCCTCGGATTGGTTGGCTTCGGCTTCCAGCTTTTGGAGCTTTTTGAGCTTGGGTGCAGTCACTTCTGGCAGTTTGGCAAGTTCCTCGCGCAAGGGGGCGAGTTGCTCCTGATGACCGCGCGCCTGGCCATCCCTAATCACTAGCTCCTGCAGCCGTGCATTCTTTTCGAATCGGGCGACACAAGCGGCGGCAAGATCACGTCGCAGGCGCGAATCGCGAGTGCGGTTGGCGGCATTGTCGTAGTCTTGCGCTGCATCGGCTGAATGTTGTTTGGCGTTCCCGGAACGCTCTTTAAGAAGCTTGGTTTCCTCGTTCTTTGGTTGGAGAGCGGCCTGCAGAGTTTGGATTCTAACGCGCAGCTCGGAGATTTGCGCGTCACTTTGCTTCTGGGCTTGATACTTCTCTGAGGCTGCGGTCGCGTCCGGAAGTTGGATCGCCTCTTGCTGGCGCAGTTCATCGACACGGGAAAGTTTTGCATCGACGGCCTCCTTTTGCTGGTTTAACTTCTGTAGGTCGTCTGCGGCGCGAGCGATGGTCTGCGTGGCTTCCTCGAAATCTCGACCAGCTTCGCGCAACTTTTCAACCCGTTCGGCCGCGCGCTGGCGATTCGTCTCGGCCTGACCGGCTTCATTTTCTGCTTTCTCCAGCTCGGAACCAGCCTTCGGCTTCCCTGCTAGGGTGAAAATCTCCTCTTTGGCCGCGGCAAATCGCGCTGCCACCCGTGCATCCATTTCGGACTGCAATGCTGCCGCGCCGCCGGTCTGCTGGAGCCGCTGCAACAGGCCGTCTTTCTGAAGGTTCGCGTGCTCAGAGGGATCGCTGCCGCTCTGGCCCTGCCAGACCCAAAGATGCGACCACTGCTGGGCAACTCGTTCGCCAACGCCACGGCCACCGCCGACGGCCCCAACCTTTAGCAGCGAAGCGAGACGCGTCTCGGCATCGTCTCCGTGCCACGTTTCCCCTCCAACCTGCACCAACCTGGTTGTTCCAGTATTGCCACTGAATCGTTTCGCAAGAACGTAATCGGAGTTCCCTGCAGCGAAACCAATCTCGACTTCTGGAGAGCCGGCAAACCATGTCGACACCATGCTCTTTTGAACATCCCCCGTGACTTTGGACTTGAGGAAGAGCGCCCGGTGAACCGCCTCGACGAGGGTGCTTTTTCCGCATTCGTTCGGGCCGCCGAGCAAGGTGCGGGAATCATCCAACTGAACGGTCAGATCGCGATGCACCCGGTAGTTGCGAATGGTAACGGATTTGATGCGCATGGCGGTGGCCGGTCAGTGTTGGTTGCAGGCCGCATAGAGCTCGCGCAGGGCAATCCGTGCCGGGGCTGCCGTTTCATCCGTGCCGGAGGCAAGTGTCACAAGTTGGGAAGCCACACGAGCGGTGAGGGGATCAGATGGCCGTTGGGTCAGCGCCTGGATCTCATCTGCTGTTGGAGCGACGACCACCTGGTTGGTCAGCTTCAAACGAAGCAGCCGAGCCTGTAACGATTCGAGTGCCTGTTCCAAATGGCCTGCCGCCTCGACGCCAAGAGATCCAGTCAACTCCAGCCGGACCAAATCCTCGTTGGCGCGTTGACCGATAAGCCCATCAATGCGTTCTCGAAAAAGACCCAAGGTGGAGTCCTCGGCGAAATCAAAAGAGAGTTCGTGCCAACCGAAGCGCCCAGTGTGAACGGAAGTGACCGTTGGTGTTTGGCCGCGGCCGGCAACGACGACGAGCACGTTGCCAGGATCATGGCCTTCACCTTTAGGGAATCGGTCGAGTTCAGGCGTCCCAGAAAACCATGCCGCTGGAGTGACTTGTTTGGTGCCATGCCAATCACCTAAAGCCACATAGTCGAAGGCTCCGTCAGGCAAGCGTGAAAGGTCAATCAGATTGGTGGCGGTCGAATCGGAATCGTCGTCATCCGATTGACTGGTGAATTCCTGGGTGCTGCCGTGGGCAAGCACGATGCGGGCTTTGTCTGATGAACAACCGGCAAGAGCATCGGGCAGGCGCAACCAGGCGGTGGTGTCCGTCGATTCCGCCCGTCGCAAGAGCGGACATGGGAAAATCCAGGACGAATCCAGTTCGACTGGCTCTGGCTTGAGCAGGATTCGGAGGTTGGGAGCGAGGCTGGCATGCTCCCGCTGGAAAAAGCCCTGATCCCACAGACCGCCCGGTCCGCCATGGTCGTGGTTTCCGGGAATCGCCAGGACTGGAATTCCCAATTGACCGATGGCGCTACAGGCCGCCGCCACAGTGGCTTTGCTGGCGGTGGAAGAGTCGAAGAGATCACCAGCAACAACAACGAACTCAACCTGATGTGTTCGCGCGACATCGCCGATTCGTCGGATCACCTGAATGCGCTCTTGCTGAATGAGTGCGCGCTTTTGTGGATCATCAATGCCGGCGAAGGGTTTGCCCAGTTGCCAATCGGCGGTGTGCAAAAAGCGGGTGGTCATAATTCGCTTACAATTCGATCACAAGACGGACCTTGCCGGCATCGGGGCCTTTGAGGATTTGATCCAGATATGAGGGTGGAGAAATGGGGGTATTCCGGGGCGCGATTGACGAAATACTCGGCGGGGCATTTCGAGGCCACGGCATCGACGGCATTGCGAATGCAGGCCAGTCGGGCTGGGGTTTTTTGCAGGAGGGGATTGGCGACCACGAACTTGATGTCCGCGGAAGCGTTTTGACATGCTGAAAGCGGTCCTTCACGCGGCCCAGGCTGTCGGCGACGCGGGCAAAACGGCCACTGTCGCAGATGGCCTCTTGCACGCCGGACCTCGCCGATTTCCCGGAGGAAACCAAGGTCGAGAATCCACCGGCAATCATTCATGCGCCATAGCATGGGTCAAGTGCAACACGTTTCCACGCCAAGCTCAAGGCTCACTTGGCGCCATCGCTCACGCCGTGACCATACTACCCCATTTTGCCGCGCCCGCCCTCCTTTCGCGCCTCCGGCTGGTCCTGCCCGACCATGCTCGATCCCAAGCTCCACCTGGTGCCCACCAACATGCCCCGCCCGGCCGGGAAACGCGAAAGGGAACTGCCTCACGCTCGGGGAACTGCCCGAAGCCGACGCGCTTGTTTCCAGTGCCCATGCTGGAGGCTGGCTGGTTGCGGCAGGCGTTGTTGGCGGATTTGCTGCCGGAACCATTGTCGTCAGGGCGTTGGCAAACTGTCCGCCGCCGCCGGCGAATTCTTGATCTGCTTTCGCATGGACCGAAGCGCCGGAGCCGGATTCTGGAGCAACTCAAAGAATCTTGGTGCCTAATCTCTTCACGACTTTTTCCAACAACCGAGGGTTCTTGATCAATCTGCGGGCGAATTGCTGCGGGTTTGAAGCCGCCTGGCGAGCAGGTGCAAGCGAAGCGTTCATGGCGCGAAGTTACTCCTCGCCGTTGGGAGGGTCAAATGCTCGCCACTTCGGGGCCAGCTTGCCGTAGCTCAGGACGCGGCCGGTTGTGTTTTCCCGATGGACTTGAATGAGGCGTTCCCTGATGGTAGATGGTGATTATGCCATTGCTAAAACTCGAAACTACAGTTGACCTCTCAGAGGATAAGCGGCAAGTCCTGCTGGCCTCTCTATCTAAAACCGTCGCCGAAACCATTGCGAAACCGCAGCAATACGTCATGGTGGCCGCGAGCCAGGCCGCCATGCAGATGTCCGGCAGTCCGGGTGACGCGGCCTTTGTGGATGTCCGGAGCATTGGCGGGTTGACTGATGACGTGAACCGAAAGCTCTCGCAAAAGGTCTGCCACTTGCTGCACGAATCTCTCGGAGTCCCGCAAAATCGTATTTATCTCAACTTCACTGAGGTCGAAGCGAGCAACTGGGGCTGGAACGGGAGCACGTTTGGGTGATGGCGATGGACCTGCCTGAGGCCAAAGGAACCTACGTGCTGATTGTCTTCGTGGCCCAGATGAAACGCCTGGAGATCGGGCGCCTGGGCGTTTACGACATCGTGCCTGGCTATTACGCTTACGTGGGCAGCGCACTTGGCGCGGGAGGACTACGCGCGCGCATCGGTCACCACCTGGAATCCACGGCCACCCCGCACTGGCACATTGATTATTTGCTCGGAGTGGCTGAACCCGTCGAGGTCTGGTACACGAGGGCTGATCGGAAGCTGGAGCGTCACTGGGCGGAATTGCTGGAAAAGGCTCCGCATTTTCGTGTGCCGATTCGCCGATTTGGTTCGTCGGATTATCACCGAAGCCGGTTAAGCCATCTGTTTTTCTCGAAGGGAAGGCCCTCTTTCCCATGGTTCCGGCAAACGGTCGCGGAACACTTCGAAGGCGTTGAGGCCGAATTGCATTTGCCAGAACACGCGTTGCAGCACCGATAGTCGCGAGAGCCGTCTGCGCAACTGGAAGCTGCGGTTCTTTGCGAAATTACGCACTTCACCTCATCTTGGCCTTTTGCTACCGTCCTGCCGAACCGCATACACCAAATCGTGCCATGAAATCAAAAATCGAAACTCTCGGTCGCATCCGCAAAGAGTTTCCCCCTCGCGGCAACCTGCAACTGTTCCAACTCGATAAACCCGCTACGTTCACCTGCAGCGTGCGCAAGATCGAGGTCACTTCCGCCAAGGTTGCCCTGGATTTGCAGACCGGCGCGCTCCTCTCCAACGGTGCCTACGGCCAGCTCGTCGCTGGTTTGTAGTCCCTGCCATGAAACCCAAGCCTCCTCCAAACGGCCTTTCTACGCGGGCAAACCGCTGTCTCTCTATCGCAGGCATTCTCGCCGAAAAGGAAGCAGTCCTCCACGCCCTCAAGACAGGCGCGCCCTCGTAATCCTGGCTGCATTCAACGCTCCCGGCTAAAGTCAGCAATTAGCAGGTTAGGATTGGTGTGGTAAACGGACTTCGCGATCTCCTCCTGCTCCGAGAGCCAAACCGCCCACGCAACGGAATGTTCTGGCGGAGCATCCCCATGGGAAAGGAGTGGTTTCGACGACTGTTTTCAGTGGTTCTAATGTGAAGCGGTGTGCTCGCGATTTCTGTAGCATCGAACTGCAAGCTTATCTTGGAACCTCCGCCGACGCCGAGGTCTCGGGATCAGGCCATACAGTTTTTGCCCAAAAGACCCCTGCCACCTTCGCGGCAGGGCAATGTTCTAATATGATCCGTTTGCATGCCCGAAAGTGGCTCCCTGTGGTGAGAACGTCGTCTACCAACAAAACTTGATGGACTTCATGACTAAACCCATTCCATACCAGGTTCGAGTAAATTTCATCTGGCCGACGGGAGCCACCCGCATGCACCGCGACTGAGGTGGCGTTCACGACAATGGGCTGTTCTACTATCAAGGATGGCTTGTATCGTTTCGCAGCGGAGAGCGTATCCACCAACCTGGAATCATACTCCGGGTCAGTTCGGCATTTTGAACTCGGTATGGCTGCGATGACAGTGCCATCCTTCAATGCGGCAGCCAGTTCCCGGGCGAACCGGTCAATGGCTTGTTCCTTGTAGTACCAGTCACGCTGTCCACGCCGGTTGACCGGTTTTTTGAGATTCATGATCAACTGGTTCGCCTCGGATGCTTTGTATCCCCCTTTGGAAATATACTCCCGCGCGTAATAGACCTCATCTTCCTGCAAAATGAAGGCAGGAACATCCTGAGAGACATCAAGCCTCTTCCAAAGCGCGGGCATCAGGTTTCCTTTACTTCCCCCAGCAATGCCGTGATATCGTCCGCGGTTTTCACCCTGATAGCTCCACGCTCCGCAAATTTATGTGGCCAGGTGATGTCGGGATTCTCAAAGCAAGAGTCCAAAATGAACAATTTGCGTCCTTGCTGAAGCGCGGCCCGGGCCTGCGTCAACGTGCCGCTGGTATCGGATGCCTCGACGATGATAGTGCCTTCGGACAGCGCGGACATCGTCTCGTTTCGTTGAGGGAAGTAATTCCGTTTGGATTTGAACGGCTCGACGGAATACCTGTAAAACGGCACTTGGCTTATCAGAAGGTGTTCTTTCGCGATCAAATCCTGAAGCCCGCGGTTCTCCACCGGGTAATAATGGTCAATCGGTGTTCCGATAACGCCAATCACTTTTCCCTTTTCTTCCACGGCGGTTTTGAGCGCAACCGTGTCGATGCCCAAGGCGAGGCCGGATACGATCGTGAAACCTTGGCGGACCAATTCGGTGACGAGGTTTTTGGTATTCGTTTTTCCCACCTCCGAACATTTGCGGGAACCAACAACGGAGATGCAACTGCTTTCCAGAAGGCCGATATCGCCACGATAATAAAACAATTCGATGGGATGTTTGGCCTGTTGAAGCCGCTCCGGGTATTGAAAAGCGCCATGCACGGCGACAGAAAAGCCGGTTTTGCTCCGCAAAAGCGTCTCAACGCGCTCTCGAAGCTCCTCGGTGGCTTCCCGGGCCAGTTCGGGCCGCAACAACTCGGACGGGAGAACCCGCTCACGTTTGAACATCTCGGCGAGCGTTCTGAGCGACTGGTTCTGTTGGCCCCACAAAGTCTCGTACGCGACCATTTCGCGATACGGGGAGACCGCATTTGCCATTAAAGTGCTCATGAAAGTTTACGCATCACCAAAACTTACCAAATCGCGCGCTAATTCCAAGCTCCGATTAACCCCAGAGGCCCGGAGGTCGCCGCCCATGTCGCACAGATGCCGTTTTGGAATCCCGAAACGCTGGCAACGCTGCTCCAAGCATCAATTTTTTCGGTGTGGCCCGCTGCGAAATCTGGTAAGGTTCTTCCAGCATGGCAAAGTTCATCTTGCTCTCCAATCGAGCCCTGTGGGACGAACAAGCGAAGCGCGTTCGTCCCAATGTCCTGCTTGAGCTTCAGAAGCTTGGGCAGGCAGGGCACGCAGTTTTCTGCGTTTCCAACCATGCGCAGCCATCCTGGTGGTCCGCCTGCGGCAAGGTGGTTCAACATCGGAAGGTATATGGGCGACAGAATGGCAAATTCGTGTCCGCCCTGGTGGCCGCCAACCCAGGGGCCTTGCGATACTCCGATGTAGTCGTGCTCGGTACGTCCGAAGAGGACTTCCTGATGGCGGTGAACTCCCGCAGCATTTTGCTGGCGTGTGGTTGGTGCCCCGACCTCGATGCGAAGACCAAGCGCTACGGGGTTCTGGTTGACGCCCCGCAACGCCTTGAACAAGTGATAGGCTTTTTGGAGGATAAGCATCCGTGGTACTTCCAACATCACTCGGCTTTCCTGGACGTCTTCAGCCTCACCGACGCAGGCACAAAATACGAATCTGACGCCCAGCTCAAGAGGTTGGCGGAACGACTCCAGAGCTGCCTGAAGAATGGCCAGCCCATCTACAAAAATGCGTTTCGCCTGCACCTACTGTCCAGCCTTTACAGCACCGACGGGTTCAAATCCGCCGATGTCTGGTCGTATTATCCGTCCTCAGATTCCAAGAACTCCGGCCAGGAAATCATGACCGAATTTTCAGAGCTTGCCCGAACAACGTTCGGCAAGCGAAACAAAGGCCCGCTCGTAATCCGGCACAAGCCTTCGGTGAAGCGCCACATGTCCGGCGGTGACCGCAACGACCCTCGCTCCCAATTGGACACCATTCATTTGAACCCCGAGTACCGCGACAAACTGGCTGGAAAGACCGTGGTGATCATGGACGATTACCTGACCCGGGGAGTTTCGTTCGGGGTGTCCGCCAGTTTGTTGCAGAAAGCCGGTGCCGCGAAGATGATCGGGGTCTCGATGGGCAAGTTCGGGAACGCCTCGAACGTCTACAGCATCGAAATTCAGGACGATCCGTTTGCACCCTTGAAGAAATACCGACTCATATCCATGAACTCAATGACCGGTGCATATGAGGCAGATGCCAAGCTCCAATTCTTGAAGAAATTCCGTCACAGCCTGTAACTATGCCCGAACGCTTTACCACAATCCCGCCAGCAGCCTTACCCGATCCAGTCCGGTCGGGGAACGACGGCCCCGTCTTGTGGTTTTCCGGCAGCCTGGACCTACTCAAGCTCCCACTAGTTTCTATCGTTGGAAAGCGAGACTCCTCGCCAGAGGGTGAATTGTGGGCACGCCAGATTACCAAATTCTTGGTGAACCGGGGATTCTGCATTGTGAGCGGGCTCGCCAAGGGAATCGACGCGGTTGCTCATTCCACCGCGCTCGAATTGAGGGGCAAAACTATTGCAGTGCTGGGTACGGCGATAGACGACTGCTACCCCAAGGAGCACCTGAGCCTGAAACAGGCTATCGAAGCAAACGGCCTCATCATCTCTCAGTTCGAGCCGGGCACCAAGATCCAGCGTGGCAATTTTCCGCAGCGCAACGAACTGATGGCCGCCATGAGCCTGGTGACTATCGTGGTTGAGGCAGATTTCGACAGCGGCACTCGTCATCAAGTCCGCGCCGCCATCGCAAAGGGAAGGAGCGTCGGATTTATCGGGGCGGTCGCAGCCAGCCAGTATGAATGGGTGGAGGAAAGCTTATCCCATCCAAATGCGTTCAGCATGGGCAACCTGCAGGAACTGCAAAACCACCTGAGCCAGATCGCTCCGACCCATGGTTTTCAATTCGCAGATGTGGAATTGTCCTCCGAAGAGAGGGCGGCCAACTTCAGTTCGTACCAGAACTCGTCAGCAGTTGGCTGGCGCAGCGGTTTTGGCGACCGGGTCAGCAAAGAATTGTTCCTCAATGGATTTCGACTCAGATTCTCCGCCGATGAGTTCACCGCCTTCCTCCAGGAAATGCCGGACAACGAGCAGTTCAGGGCCAAGCGTACGGAGCTGCAGGACGAGTGGTTCCTCTACTGGCGCGCAGGAATGGCCTATGGCCTCCCAAAAGTTCCATCACCTACGAAGCCTTTCGGAGGTACCGCCAAGCCCCTGAGAACTCAGAGTCAAGACGGATTGCGGTTGTTGGCGGCGTGCATCAGCAGCGCATTGCCCGAGAAGTTTCCCATGTATGAATCCTTCAAGCGAAGGCCTTTCACGTTTAGGGGGAAGAAGGATGAAATTGTAGGCGCCATCACGTCCGTGGTCAAGGGACTCCCGCCGATCATCAACAAATTCAAGATATTTCCAAAGTTCGAGTTGGACGCCCGCCTGATAGAATTACAGGAGGGGTCCACTTTTGTCGGCCTGTTCATGGAGGTTTCCACAAGCTGGGAAATCCAAAGCCAGATTGATGAATTGATGGCCGCTGGGGTGGATGTCACCGGGCTTTACGTCCTGATGCGAAATCCGCCTCCGGGCAGCAGGCGCCTCGTAGGGAAGGTTGGCTCCGTATCCGGTCAAAAAGTCAACCTGAGTGAGCATTTCGGCGATTCCGCGGAGGTGTTCGTAGATGACGTTTATATCGAAGGGTCCAAAAGCTCTTTCGCGAGATGCCTGAAGCAACTACTCAAGGCCCGCTATCTGACTTTCGAGAAAGAGCGGCAGAGACAGGAGGCCCAATGCCTTACAGGCCCTGCTGTAGATACGCTCCTGGCCAGGATGGGTGAATACCTGCTGAAGGCTTCGCCACTTCAGCTGACACCAGGCTTGGAGTGCCATGTTCAAGAGTTGATCCACATCCAGAACGAGGAACCGTATCAGACCGCCCTTCAAGCAGACCCGGTGGATTACTGCTTCGATTCAGCACGGACGAAACGGACGCGATACGCATGGCAGGGAATTGAGAAATACGGGCCATTCAGCAGGGATACCTTTGCAAAGAAGTCGCCGCGCATCCTGGTGGTTTTTCCCGACGCTGTTCAAGGGGTAGTTGAAAACTTCCTAAAGTGCCTTCGCGATGGCGTGCATGTGCCATCCGGGAATTCGGCCTATGGAAGCGGGTTTGCCAAAACCTTCTGCCTTGTGAATCCGCAGTTCGTGCTTTCTCGCATTCCCTGGTTGGGCCAGTCTCCCCACGGCGTCTCAGCCGCCTACCGGAAGACCGTCGAGGAGCACTTGGCTTCCGACTCGCAGTTTGATGCGGCTGTAGTAGTGCTTTTCGACGAACACGCCCGGCTGCCGGACCACGAAAACCCATACCTCCAATCCAAAGCCGTTCTCCTCATGGCAGGCATACCTGTACAGGATGTAAGAGTGAGTACTATTGGACAGGAAGCCTCGGGCCTCCAGTGGTCACTCCAGAACATTTCTGTTGCGCTATACGCAAAGCTGAATGGCACACCTTGGACCGTTGCTCAGGACCAGACAATAGCCGACGAACTTGTCATCGGCATGGGCACTTGCGAGCTATTGGAGAACCGATTCCTGGAACGGCAGCGGTTTGTCGGAATTACGACGGTTTTCCGCGGCGACGGGAACTACCTGCTCGGGAACATGTCCTCTGAATGTAGCTACCAGGACTATCCGACTGTCCTGCGTGATTCCACGATCAAGGTGCTCACGGAAATCAAGGCGCGAAATGGTTGGCGCCCCGGGGAAACCGTGCGGATCGTCTTCCATTCATACAAGCCGCTCAAACGAGTCGAAGTTGCCGAGATCATCAAGGAGTGCGTGAACAACGTCGGGGCGGAGCAGAATATTGAGTTTGCCTTTCTGACCATCGCTCAGGACCACACCTTTTTCTTGTTGGACCGCCAACAGAGGGGGATCGCCTCCAAGTATGGCAAGGGAACGTCCAAGGCCGTCTTTGTCCCGCAGCGCGGGCTCATTGTCCAATTGGGGCGCTACACGCGCCTGCTTTGTACTAATGGGCCCGAACTCATCAAGCGGGAATTGAGCCCTCTGCCCGCTCCGCTGCTCATCCACATTCACCCGGATTCAAGTTTCCGGGACTTAACATACCTGACTGACCAAGTTCTTAAGTTCACATCTCTTTCCTGGCGGTCGACCCTTCCGGCAAAACTGCCGGTCACCGTTTATTATTCTGAGCTGATTTCCTCTCTCCTTGCCAGACTTCGGCAGGTGAGGGACTGGTCGCCCACAATGCTCAATGTGAAGCTCCGCGCGAGCAAATGGTTTTTATGACCGAGCCCCTAAAGTTCAGCATAGCGGCCCAACTCAAAACCCTACGAGAGTCAATCACTTCAAACCTAAGCTGGCCTTCCCCAGAAACCGAATTTGCCCGCACCGTGCTTTCAAATTTCGGCGTGGCATCTCACTACGAGTTCTTCGCAAGTCAGCGAGATCTGGGCACCATTGCCAGCAGGATGCAAGAGGCTCCCATCCTCGCGGCTGTCGGCTTCGGCGTTTCCAATGCTGATACCAAGTCGCAGGAGCTCTGGGCCAAGTCTGTGGAGAGGCTGACAACCCGCGAAACATTCCCCAATGATAGAGTTTCATTTTTCTACCGCCCAATTGAGCTGCTGGGAATTGCGTACGGGGTTTCTGGCTGCCCGCACCTTAGTCCAGCCGTAAAGAAATGGTTCAAAACCACACTCCAAATCGGTGAGCAAAAGATGGGCGACACCGATTACTGGTCGTTTGAAATATCGAGGTATTCGGCGTTCCTGCACAACATCCCATGGCGTCCTGGCCACTTCCACGATCTATCGATTGAAGACGTAGCCTTGTCTTTGTGGCTAGAAAAGCGTGCCCCGGGCTTTGCCAAGCCTGGCCGTCCGAATGGTGGTGAGGACCTTTCCGCCATGTTCCTCCAGAGATGCCTTCTTGAAGGCGTTCCGTCCCGTGATGTCGCCCGGGAGGCCATTGTTTACGGTGCTTTGCATTGCGTAGCAGAAAAGGCGTTATTGGCACACACCATCAGAGTCCAAAGCGGGGCCAATTGTACCGAAGCACGCGAAATTATTCGTGCAATCTGTCAGCGGTTCCACCTGATGGCGCAACAGCTGAAAAATCGCCGGACCGGGCAGGCGCCGCTGTTGTTGCAGGACGAGTACGACGTTCAGTACCTCATGCACGGATTACTGAAGCTCCACTTCGATGACGTACGCCCAGAGGAATGGTGCCCCAGCTACGCAGGCCGAGCATCGAGGGTCGATTTTCTGTTGAAGGCGGAGCAGGTGGTGATCGAGACTAAAATGACCCGGAAGGGCCTCGACGACCGGAAGTTGGGAGAAGAGCTCACGTTAGACAAAGCAAAATACCGCACGAACAAGGATTGCCGAACGCTGATTTGCTTTGTCTACGACCCGGAAGGCCACTGCAAGAACCCGACTGCGCTGGAGCGGGACCTTGCCGAATCCGGGCCGGATTTCAACGTCATAGTGGTGGTTGCGCCAAAAGGAAGTTAATTGAGCTCTTAACTAGGCCAAAGTAGCGCAGGACGGAAGGCTGGCCTCAAGCGATGTACTCTCGGAGCAGCCTGTCCAGCCATGCCAGATCCTAACTCTAAGATGATCGTTGGTCTGCCAAGTGATTGGCGTTGACAGCATTGTGAAACACTTATGCCCTCGCTCACACAACATTGCGTGGAAACGATAGCCGTGCTGGGCAAGTCGTTTGAAGAGGTGCATCGCTGGTTGGATGAGTTCGCGGGCCAGCCTCCCTATGGGATGCGACACCGCAAGCTCCGCCATCACCTTGCAGGCATTGAGCACGTGCGCAAACTTTGGGGGAACCAAGCTGAGACGGCGGCGCGGTTGCACATCATTGCTGATTTGAAACAGGAAGGATGGACCGAAGACCAGCCGTTTCCACGCGACGAGCAGCACTACAAGCAAATAGGGTTGTTCTAAGCTGATGCCCAGCAATGGAGGGGGCGATGTATCGGAAATGACTCATCAACATTTACTCGACCGGTGCGTTCTGGATGTCTTCGTGGTTCAGCCAGGAGGGCGGCTCGATCCGCTCCAATTGATAATCCTCCGCCATCTGGAACCGGGCTCCGGAATGAACCAGGAATGGGTGCATCGAAGTGGTCTCCGGGTTGAAGGCCTTCAACTCCTCCCGCGTGAATTTCAGGTCCAGGATGTAGGTGTCGATGGGGTCAGTTTCCCGCGCCTTGGGGCGCTGCGTGTGGGCCGCCAGCCGGATGGTCTGGCACAGTGGCAGGTAGGAAAAAATCTCCGCCGCGATGAAGGCGCATTCCCCGGTCACCAGGTCAAAGTAATCGCGGTTGCGTTCCACCTTGTCGCGCGCCACCTCCCGGACCTCACCGTTCTTGAGCAGCCTCTTCCGGGTGAACAGAATGACCTGCTCCATCTCGGGCAAGTCCAGATTCACCGAAATCAAATCCGCCGTGTCGAAGAACAATCCGCATTGGGTCGCCCCTTGGAATGGCAGTTGCAGGCCGGTGAAGATTTCCGTCAGGGTGTGTTTGATCTCCTCCAGGTCGCCGGTCGTCAGCCGCCGCAGCCAGGCGATGCGCTCCGTTTCCCGGGCCTCCCATTCCGCCTGCGCCGCCTTCAACTGCTGCTCGTAATCGGCCAGCGATTCCTGATAGCGCTGCTGGATTTTAGGTTGTCGTTCCTGCCACACGGCCGGGAACAGCGTCTTCGCATGGTTCTCGGCGAACAATGCCGGCAGCAACCGATATGGCGCTTGGGATTTCACCGATTCAGTCAGGTCATTGAGGCATTTGGTCTGTTCCTCCGGCCAGACCGGCTCCGGCGGCGGCTGTAGCGTGGATTCGAACGGCCGCTGGGTTTGGGCCTGGAGGAAGTTTTCCAGGCCGGGAATTTCAGGGAGCGGCTTCCAGAAGTGGAGCATCTGCTGGTACTGCTCCCACTGGTCATCAATCCCTTGCTGCGCCTCCTTCGCCTTCTCTTCCTGCTCCTGGCGCCGTTGCAAGGCCTCCCACTGGCGGGTGGAGAGGCGTCGTTCCACCGACGGACGATCGTAGCTCCGCGAGGAACTGTCCAAGCGCTGCCGGTAGGACAGACCGGTTCCCGGGATGCCGGCGGAACCGTAAAGGCCGCGTGGGCCGAGGTTGATGTGGGCGCCGCGGACGCCCGCAGAGAGGGACACGCCGCTGCCGCTCAAGTTCAACTTCAGCCCTGGCAGGATGCTAACGCGCCGGCTGAAACGAAAACCCATAATTAATTTGAAAATGATTTGTGGTTCCGGCAGCGATAATAGGCCCCGTGCATCCCCATCTCTTTAACAGCACATCAAAGAATGGCTTCGTCCGGCCCTGATTCAGAAGATCCCGCTTCGATGATAACTGACCGGAGCGCTTCCAATGTATTGGGGGCTGCGCCGTCACAGTGCGCTTCATGGAGTCGAGCATAAACAGTTGGACAGCGGGCGCAAGCCCAATCGCCATTGTTCACAATCGTTTAGTCGTGGGGCAATCCACGTCAAGATCATGATTGTTTCCTGGCGCAACGGTCGGCCCCGCTCCACAGTTCGGGGAAAACGAACTCGTTCCCGCCGGCCTGCACGCAGCGCCCTCGACCGTGGTAAAACCACCCCGCATTCTCGAGTCGCCCGTCAGCCTGGAATGCAAGGAATGGGGGACGTTGCAGATCGGGGACAACCGCGTGGTGATCGGCCTGGTGAAACGTGTTCACCTGCGCGAGGAATTGTCGATGTGGAAAGGAAACGCGTTCGGAGTGACAAGCTCTTTCTCATCGGCCGCATGGCCTCGCCGCACTGGTATTGCCGCACCCGCGATCGTTTCGAGATGATTCGGGCCGAATGAGCAGCGCGTACGCTACCGCATGCATCTCCGAGCTTACCGCTCACACCACAGATCCCCCGTCCGTTGCGATTGGCAACGCTTGCGGATTTTCTCAAATTTCTTTACGCTCACTGCCGCATGAACAGCCTCCGCAGAATGGAGTCGCGCGCGAGCAGCATTGGTTACCGGGAGGAAACCAAGATCCTCCTTCCCGACATCAAGATGCGACCCAAGGAAATGCTGATCATCCATCGGCTGCTGTCTCGATGCGACCCTCTTGCACGAATAGTTTTCATCACACTCATGGAAAAGTGGGCGCGGGCTGGCTTTCAAGTGGCCACAACCCCAGGCACTATCGCGCTGGATGCCCTTTGTGGCGCAAAAAGGGCCCACATCGCCGCGTTGATCAACCCATCGTATGGACGGCCAGCGGCAATTTGTCTTTGCTGGGAGATCCTGAGGAAACAAAAACAGTTCCCTTGCGATGCGCTGGATACCTATCAGAACACGGTGCGCAGAATCGCTCCGCTGCATGTGACCCCAAGTTCGGCCCACATCAGTCTGGAAAAGTCATTTTCGCTGGCGCAAGCCAAGC
>Ga0224555_1002917_pt1 | contig 18785 bp, 17 predicted proteins | sample 714S23034metaG_FD_180687 | JGI IMG/M metagenome (GOLD analysis project Ga0224555, IMG submission 180687) | Peat soil microbial communities from Stordalen Mire, Sweden - 717 S2 30-34 | ecosystem: Environmental > Terrestrial > Soil > Wetlands > Peat | place: Sweden: Norrbotten County, Stordalen...
AAGCTTGCAAAAGTTGTCTTTGTTCCGACGGCAAATCCAGAGCGGCGGCTGGGTTCCACATGATGCGTACAATAGCACAGCCCAGTCGCATTGTAAAGCTACTCGTGAGACACTACACTAGCTTGCCTTGAGCTTCTTGATTTCCTCCGTCAAAGCTGGGACGATTTCGAAAAGGTCCCCCACAATGCCATAAGTTGCAGCCTCAAAGATCGGCGCTTCCTTGTCCTTGTTGATGGCCACAACCGTGTGCGAACCCTTCATCCCCACCATGTGCTGGATGGCGCCGGAGATTCCCAGGGCAATGTACAGTTTGGGGGCCACGGTCTGTCCCGAACTACCGACTTGGCGATCCATCGGCAGCCATCCGCTGTCGCAGATGGGGCGGGAAGCGCCGATTTCGGCGCCCAGTGCTTCCGCCAGCTTCTTGGCCAATTCAAGGTTTTCAGGGGCTTTGATGCCGCGCCCTACCGCAACGATGATCTCCGCCTGCGATAGATCCACTGCTTGCTTGGCCTCACGAAAGCGCTCGCCGGGACTGGTCCGGATGGTCTCCGCTGAAAAGGTGGTTGGGAGCGAGGTGATTTTGGCGGAAGCAGTCCCCCGTCGAACAGAATCCTCCCGGAAGGCTGCGGCCTGGAAAGAGACGAAGTGCGGCGGCTCCCCGGCAAACTCCACATCGGCAACAAACTTCCCCTGGAAAACCTGCCGCACGAAAATCAGCCTCTCGCCTTCACAACGGTAGCCCAGGCAGTCACTCACCAACGCATGACGCAGCGATGTGGCCAACTTTGGGACGAAATCCCGGACCATGTACGTGTGGCTGAAAACCACAAAACGAGGCTGCTGTTGCTGAACAACCTCCCGGAGCGCGTACGTGTAGCCGTCCGCTGTGTAGTCGGCGAGTAAGGGGGAATCGACACACTGCACCTCCTGGAGCTCGAGGGCGGCAAGTTCTGAGGCGAGGGGCGCAATCTGGTGGCCCAAAAGCACCGCAGAAACCGAACCCCCAACCTGCTGAGCGAGTTGCTGCCCGGCCGCCATAGCCTCCCATGTGGGTCGGCTTAACTTGCCCGCTTGGTGCTCGGCGAAAACCAGAACCGATTCAGCCATGTTTACTCACCTTCAGGGTTCGATTCCGCCAAGCCCGCCGCAGGGCTCTCAGGCTCTGCGGGTTGTTCTGCCTTCTTTATCGCCTTCGATGGCCTGACAGTCTTCCTCGGCTTGCGGGCGGGAGTGCCGCTGAAAGAGCCTAAGCACTCGCATCTCAGCTCGAGCGGAATCGTCTTGTAGAATTTGCCCGCTTCGAATTTCCTCCTCTGTTCACGCCAGACAGGATTAGTTCGAGCGGCTTCAAAGGCCTTTTGGTCTCGCCAGAAAACCACCCAGAGGTATTCAGGCTTGTGGGCCTCGAAGACCTTGATAAAGTAAGCCCCCTGGCAGCCATCGATTTTCTTGAGGGCTGGCAGCGTCGTTTGTCGTCCAAAACCCTCGTAATCTTTGGCTTTCTTCTTTCTTGCACGCATTCTCCAAATGTGGACAAACATGTAAAGCCTCCTTGGCGGTTAAATCACCCGGGACTCATTTCTTAGTCTATCGACCAAGCGTGTGGCAATTTCCTTGGGGCTACCTTGCAAGAACTGTGTCTGAGTTGACTTGGGCGGCACGTACACCTTCAAAACCCGCTGTCGTGGGGCAAGGTCTTCCAGGCTCAAGCCCAGGTCAACTGGAGCCAACTTCCGGATAGGCTTCTTCTTAGCCGCCATAATTCCTTTGAGCGTGGCGTAGCGCGGCTTATTAATGCCCGATTGGATCGTCAATAGTGCAGGGAGGGGCATTTCAATCCACTGAAACCAGCCGCCTTCAAGCTCCCGCTTCACCTTGAGCGCTGCACCGTTCACTTGGATTTCCATAAGGATGGTGGAGTGGGGCAGACCCAGCAACTCGGCGAGGATGACTCCGGTTTGAGCGAAGCCGTAATCATCCGACTGGAGACCGGTCAAGACCAGATCCGGATTTTCGTTCTGAATGGCCCTTGACAAGGCGAGTCCGACGCCATAGGCATCGAGGCCTTCAAAGGCAGCGTCATCCAGATGCAGGGCCCTGTCAGCTCCCTTGGCCAGAGCTTCTTTAATGGCCTGCTGCGCCCGCGCCGGACCCAGGCAACAAAGCACCACTTCTCCACCCTGCTTCTCTTTCAGGCGCAACCCTTCTTCGAGTGCATAGATGTCCGGCTCGTTGATTTCAAAGCTGAGGTCTGTTTCCTGAACCCAGGTTGCAGTCTGGTTCACGCGGAGGTTGGTGTCACGAGCAGGGACCTGCTTGAGGCAAACGACGATTTTCACGGGCGCTGATTAACTCCTGCGAGAGTTTGAGGCGCAATCTACCCCTGATAGCGCTTGAAGAGCAAGGCAGCGTTCGTCCCACCAAAACCAAAGGAGTTCGACAGGGCATACTCGACGGGCGCTCTGCGAGATTGGTTCGGGACGTAGTCCAAATCACAGTCCGGATCGGGGTTTTCGAGATTGATGGTCGGAGGCAGGATTTGATCACGAAGCGCGAGCACCGTGATGCCTGCTTCCAGTCCTCCCGCGCCGCCCAACAGGTGACCGGTCATCGACTTGGTGGAGCTGACGGCAAGTTTGGCGGCGTGCTCACCGAACACCTTCTTGATCGCCAGGGTTTCCATTCGGTCGTTGTAAAGTGTGGATGTGCCGTGGGCGTTGATGTATTCCACCTGTTCCGGTTGGGCGTTGGCATCTTCCAGCGTGCTCCGCATGACACGCACGGCGCCCCCGGCATCTTCCGCCGGCTGTGTGATGTGGAAGGCATCGCCGGACATGCCGTATCCCACCACCTCCGCCAAAATCGGCGCGCCCCGCTTCAGGGCGAAGCCCAACTCTTCAAGTATGAGTATGCCGGAACCTTCACCGACAACGAATCCGTCCCGGTCGCGGTCGAAGGGACGGCTGGCTCTTGCAGGCTCGTGGTTGCGGGTGGAGAGCGCCCGCATGGCCGCGAACCCACCCACCCCCATGGGCGTGATCGCCGCTTCCGCCCCGCCGCAAATCATCACGTCCGCGGCGCAGCGCTGAATCAGCTTGAAGGAATCTCCCACCGCGTGGGTACTCGATGAGCAAGCGGTGCAGGAGGCGCAATTGGGGCCCTTGGCTCCCCACCGGATGGAGACAAATCCGGACGCCAAGTTGACTATGGCGGCGGGAATGAAAAAGGGAGAGATCCTTCGCGGCCCCCCTTGCATCAGCGCCGTGTGTTCCCGCTCGATCACGTCGAACCCGCCGATGCCTGATCCAATGTAGACACCCACGTGGTCCGCGATCTCCGGAGACACCTTGAGTTGAGCTTGTTCCACGGCGAACTGGGACGCCGCCAGGGCAAACTGAATGAACAGGCCCATCCTTTTCAGTTCCTTCTTCTCCACAAACTGAAGGGGATCGAAGCCCTTGACCTCCGCCGCGATGGTCGACGAGAAGCCCGTCGTATCGAAATGCGTAATGGGCGCCACGCCGCTTTGGCCGGCCAGGAGGTTTCGCCAATTCTCCTCCGTGCCGATCCCCACGGCGCTCACCAATCCCACACCCGTAACGACAACTCGACGCGTCAAAGTTTACCCCTCCTGCGGAGGCCTGCCCTGGGTGGGTCAGTTCTTCGAGGGCTTAATGTGAGCCTGTATGTATTCCACCGCATCTTTCACTGTTTGGATCTTCTCAGCGTCCTCATCCGGAATTTCAATTTCGAACGCTTCTTCAAAAGCCATCACCAACTCCACGATGTCGAGGGAATCCGCTCCCAGGTCGTCCACGAAATGTGCCGTCGGGGTAACCTCAGATTCATCCACACCAAGTTGTTCAACTATGATTTGTTTGACCTTCTCTTCGGGCGATGCCATCGATCTCTCCTCCTCGGATTACTTGTGGGCGGTCATTCTAACAGCGACAGGCGGCGAGTGACAAGTGACTAGCATTGCGGGTGGTGGTTCAGTTTGGCGTAGCGCCCCGATATATCGGGGCATTTTGGGGCTGTGCCGGGCTAAAGCCCGGCGCTACGCCAAACTGAACCACTATCGCATCATGCCATAAACATCCCGCCGTTGACATTGAGAACGTGCCCGGTAATATACCGAGCTTCTTCCGAGGCCAGGAACCGCACCCCGGCGGCGATTTCAGAGTCCGTTCCCATGCGTCCTATGGGAATACGGCTCAACATCTTCTCCTTGATTTCGGGCGGTAGATTCTCCGTCATGGACGTGGCAATAAAGCCCGGCGCCACCGCATTGACCGTGATGTTTCGGCGCGCCACCTCGGCTGCCACAGCCTTGGTCAAACCAATAATACCTGCCTTCGATGAGATGTAGTTTGCCTGTCCCACGTTTCCTGCCTGAGCGACCACCGAGGCAATGTTGACGATGCGCCCATAACGCTGGCGGACCATGCTGGGCAAAACCCCTTGAATGCAGTAGAAAGCTCCGTTCAGGTTGGTTTTCAAGACCGCGTCCCAATCTTCTTTCTTCATGCGCATGATAAGGCTATCTCGGGTGATCCCGGCGTTGTTCACCAGAATATCAACCTTGCTCCAGGTTTCCAGAGTCTGATCCACCATCGCTTGCACGGCCTCGAGGTCAGTAACATCCACGCAGAAACCCATCGCCTTCACGCCCTTGCCCTCGACCTCTTTGACGACCTCATCGAGCTTGGAGCGCTGCATATCCGTCAGGGCGATACTGGCTCCCCCTTCCGCCAGGTTCAGCGCAATGGCCCTTCCAATGCCTTGTGCGCTCCCCGTCACAATCGCTACTTTTCCTTCCAGATCAAACATAACTTTCTCCTGCTCTCTGTCAAGTCAGTTTCGTGTAGAGGCGGCTTCATCCGTCAGTTGACGGATAAACCCGGCGCTACAACACCGCATTGGCCCACTGCCCGGCACCCAGCCGCGCCAGCACTCCGTTTAATGTGGCCATGTCCTCAACCCGCAGGCACTCGGCTTGAGGGTCGATTTGGCGGAGCAAACCCGAAAGTACTTTTCCAGGCCCCACTTCAATGAATCCATCGACTTTTTCCGCCCGCAAAACCCGCATCGCCTGGTTCCATTGGACAGGCGCGGTGACTTGACGTTCTAACCCGTCACGGACCTGAGCCGCCGACCGGACCAACGCCGCGTCAACATTATTGGCAAGCGGAATCTGCGGGTCGGAGATTTCCACGAGATCCAGATCCTTTTCCAGCTTCTCCTGAGCAGGTTTCATCAGGGCGCAATGAAAGGGGGCGCTGACGTTCAGCATGATGGCCCGCTTGGCTCCACGCGCTCGGGCCAAGGCAACGGCCCGCGCGACGGCGCCCGTATGACCGGCGATTACCACTTGTCCTGGGGAATTAAAATTGGCAGGCGAAACCACCTCGCCCTGCGCGGCCTCGTGGCATACGTCTTCGACTTCGCCGGCCTCCAGCCCCAGCAGCGCTGCCATTGCACCCTGGCCGACCGGCACAGCCTCTTGCATGTACTGGCCACGCTTGCGCACCAAACGGACCGCCTCTTGGATCGAGAGACTGCCAGCGACCACGAGGGCGGAATACTCTCCCAGGCTGTGACCTGCCACAAAATCGGCTCGGACGCCTTTCTCCCGCAAAACCTCTGCGACGGCCACGGACGTGGCCAGAATCGCGGGCTGAGTGTTTGCTGTGAGCTGCAGATCTTCCATGGGCCCTTCGAAGCAGAGCTTGGAAAGCGAAAAACCCAGCGCCTCGTCTGCCTCGTCGAAGGCGCGCCGTGCGCTGGGAAAGTTCTCAGCCAATTCGCGCCCCATGCCGGCATGCTGGGAACCTTGACCGGGGAAAATGAAAGCTATTTTGGGCACGTTTTGCATTCAGCGAACTTAGGAGTCAGAAGCCAGAAGTCAGGAGTCAGAATGGACCCCCCTCTCATTGGATTCAATGACATGTCGTCCTGTGCGAACCGAAGAACCCCACAGTTCTCGTGCCCGCCGCTTCTCCTTCTGACTCCTGACTTCTGGCTCCTGCCCTTCACCAGCGCATCAAAATAGCGCCCCAAGTGACGCCGGCTCCGAAGGCGGACATCAGGATCAGAGCGCCTTTCTTGAGCCGTCCAGAGCGCACACACTCGTCGATACAAATCGGGATGGAAGCCGAGGACGTATTGCCGATACGGCTGATGTTCGAGTAAACCTTTTCAGGGGGAAATCCCAACCGCTCCCGGACTGCCTCGGTGATGCGTTGGTTTGCCTGGTGTGGTACAAAGAGGTCGATCTGGTCTGCGCAAACCTGCGCCTTCTCCATGACCCGCCGCGACACCTCTTCCAAATTGCGAACCGCCGCCTTGAATAATTCGTTCCCTCGCATCTTAATGTAATGGTCGCCCCTCGCTACCGTCGCGTACGAAGCCGGCGACGCGGTCCCCCCGGCGGGAATGTACAAGTGGTCGGCATACTGGCCTTCCGTATGCAGGTCAGAGGCCAGAATACCCGAGGGAGGGGTGACCTGCCCAAGCACGACCGCGGCCACCCCATCACCAAAAATTACGCAGGTTTCGCGGTCTCGGTAGTTCACGTATCGCGAAAGCAGCTCTGCGCCGATGACCAGGGCATATTTGGATTTGCCATTGCGGATGAATTGTTCGGCCACCGTGGTGCCAAATAGGAAGCCCGAGCAAGCCGCCGCGAGATCGAAGGCACAGCACGATCGAGCCCCGAGGTCTCGCTGGATTAACGCCGCGGTGGAGGGAAGGGGCATATCGGGAGAGATGGTCGAGCAAATGATCAGGTCCAGGTCCTCCGGGGTTATTCCCGCCATCTCCAGGGCTTTTCTTGAGGCCTTCACCGAAAGGGTCGAAGTAGTCTCATGGGGAGCGGCCTGACGGCGTTCTTTGATGCCGGTTCGTTCCGTGATCCACTGATCCGAAGTATCGACCATCTTCTCGAGATCGAGATTGGTAATCACTTTTTCCGGCAACTCAGAGCCGGTCCCCAATATTCCAGCCGCAATTTCCATACAAACTCCCAAATCAAGCTTAGCTATTTGCCGACTGTGTGCTGGCAGGCGACCTTCCTCGTGCTCCGACACCCCGGCCGCTTTGGTTACGCCCGATTGCGGTGGCCGCCAGGTGATCCTCAATCTTCTCGTTCACCTGGCCTTCCGCAAACTCGGCCGCGACGCGAATGGCGTTCTTGATGGCGTTCGCGTTGGAGCCACCATGGCAAATGATGCACACGCCCCGGACCCCCAGCAGGGGGGCCCCGCCGTACTCTGAATAATCCAGATGCTTCTTAAACTTCTGGAAGGCCCTTCGAGACAGCACGTAACCTAGCTTGGCGGGCACAGTACTCGAGAGCGCCTCTTTCAAGAGGCTCGAAACGGTCTCCACCAAGCCCTCGCTGATCTTCAACGCCACGTTCCCTATGAAGCCATCGCAGACGATAACTTCCACGCGCCCATTGTAAAGGTCCCGCCCCTCCACGTTGCCGACAAAGTTGAAGGGAAGCTGCTTGAGTAACCCAAAAGCTTCGCGGGTCAGATCGTTCCCCTTATGTTCCTCTTCACCGATGGAGAGCAACCCGATGCGGGGCCTCTCCACACCAAAGATCACGCGGTAGTAGACCTCTCCCATCACGGCGAATTGCTGCAAGTGGTGAGGCTTACAGTCCACGTTGGCGCCTACGTCCAGCAGCACCGCAGCCTTCCCCGCTGAGGTGGGGAATACAGCGGCCAAGGCCGGCCGGTCAACGCCGGCGAGGGTTCCCAGCACGATCTTTGCCGTAGTCATGACCGCGCCAGTATTGCCGGCACTGATCAATCCATCCGCCTTATGCTCGCGAACCAAGCGGGCCGCCACCCGGATAGACGAGTCCCGCTTGCGGCGGAATGCCTTGGCTGCGGCATCCTCCATGGTCACGGCCTCGCTGGCATGGACCAACTCGACGGGAAGGCCGCGAGTATCCCGGCGGCCCAACTCTCGCTTCAAGATGTCCTGCGGTCCGACCAGCAAGACCTCGGCGAATCCCTCACGCGCCGCCTGCACTGCCCCATCAATCTCGGGCCCGGGCGCGGAGTCTGTACCCATGGCGTCAATAGCGATGCGTCGCATGAAACTCAAGTCAATCCGTGGATTGCCCCTGCGGGATAAGCAATGCGCGCCGTTCGTGTGGCCCGAGGAAGGTCGCGCCGCAACTCAGGCAGACTCCTTCACCAGAATGACTTCCCTTCCGCGGTAATAACCGCAGTGTGGGCAAGCCTGGTGAGGCATTTTCTTCTCGTGGCAGTGTGGGCACTCAGCGAGCGAGTCCACTACCAGGAAATCATGAGCTCGCCGGCGGTCCCGCCGTGCCTTGGAATGTCGTCGTTTGGGATTTGCCATAGAATCTTAACTCTCTTCAGAAAGGTCCCTTAGCGGGAGAATAATAACCGCCTGACACCTCTCACTGCTTGACTATAGGTTCCGGATTGACCCGGCGCCGCGACAGATGCCCAACTGAGTATCTCGCCCGCCTATCCCTCCTTCAGGGAAGAAAAGGGTGAGTTCTCCTTGGCGAGCAGGCACCCGCATTTCTCAAAATTCAAGTTTGCCCCACAACCAGGGCAAAAACCACGGCAATTCGCCTGGCAAACAACTTTCATGGGCGCGGAGAGGATCACTTGCTCTGCCACCACGTCAGCCAGTTCAATTCCATCTCCGGAAAAGAAGGCTACCCCAAGCTCATCCTCGGGAAGCTCGACTTCTTCCTCGCGGGCAATGGTCGATTCGGACCGATAGAAAAGGTCGAACTCCTCCTCGACCGGAATGGCCACAGAAACCAGGCAACGGTCGCAACAAGCCTCCAAACGCGTCCGCAAGTGTCCGCGAATGCGGACTTCCGACCCCACTAATTCTGCCACCGCCTCAACCTTCAAAGGGGCAGTCTGCCGGAAGTCAGCTCCGTGGTAGTCGAGTGCCCCGGACCCGTATGTTTTGGAAACAACAATCCGGTGAAGCTCTAACTGTCCCAGCGTTATCCGCACCGCGGCCTCAACAACCGAAAACTCTAATTATAGTCAGACGCTCAGGGTTGTCAAGAAAGCTCGGAAGGTCAAGTACTTGCGTTCGACGTTCTGACCAGTCGGTAGGTCTCCCTAAGGTGTTGAAGGCCATTCGGTAATCGCTCTCATCGCAAGCGGCGCCCCCAGCCAGAAACCTCCAATCAGGGATTCTGCGGTCGGCGTCCCGGGCCGAGCACACTAAGTGAGCGCGCAGGCGTGCAGCCAATTATTAAACATGCTCCGAGCATAAGAGTGCAACACTTTTTCCACTCGGCTGACATCACCGACCACCTTCGTTGCCGTACCTGCGCCCAGCACACGCTCGAGCGCCGCCTTATAGTCCGGCACTTGGGACCATTGCTTCGCTAAGGCAGCGGAGATCTCCACGTGGAATTGGATCCCGTAAGCCTTCTTTTTCCACCGAAATGCCTGGTTTGGATAGGCCGGCGAAGTTGCCAGAAGGACCCCGCCGTCAGGCAAGTCAAACGTTTCCCCGTGCCACTGGAAGGTTACAAGCTCACGAGGAAGACCGGAAAAGACGGCATCGTCATAGCCTGCCTCCGTCAAATAGACCGGCATGATTCCGACTTCAGGTTTCGGCCCCGCGTGCACACGCGCTCCCAGGCTGGCGGCGAGGAGTTGAACGCCAAGACAAACGCCCCAGTAGGGCTTCCCGGCCAGCACCGCTTCCCTGACCAAGCGCCTTTCGGCGGTCAACCAGGGAAGTGTGGCGTCGTCGTTCACACTCATCGGGCCGCCCATCGCGATGATAGCATCGAAGCCTTGCCAATCGGGGAGTTGCTGCCCTTCGTCAATTTCAACCCGGTGGATCGAAGCGTTCTTCTCCATCAGGATGTCTTCATAGACACCGGGGGGTTCACACGAGATGTGTTGTAAAACTAAGATCCTCACCGCCGATGCTCCCTATGACGAGATTACCTTATAAAGTCCTAATGAGGCAATTAGTCTGCCGCCGACCTATCGTTCACCTGTTTTCTCACTCAATTCCGCGTGCATAGTTGCTCCGAACCCTGCGGCCTTTGACTCACTCCCAATTTGCCGATTCGCTAAACTACTTAGAATCAATGGGAGGGGGCGCATGCTTTGGAGTCAAAGTTGCTTAGCATTAATGTCCGTGTAAGAATACGGGCACGAGCGGAGGCGGTGCTAAGTCGTTCATGGGCTGCGTGGCTACGGCCTACCTAATCTTGATGAGTCGAAGGAGTCTGGTTTCATGGCTTACGTAATTACAGCAGAATGCACAAAAGATGAGAAGTGCGTGGACGTTTGTCCGGTGGATTGCATTCACCCGCGCAAGGACGAGCCTAAGTTTGCTGAAGCAACGCAGCTATTTATCAGCCCGGTTGAGTGCATTGACTGTGGCGCGTGCGTTCCGGTTTGCGAAGCTTCGGCAATTTTCGCGCTCGACGATCTCCCGGAGGACCTGAAGCCGCTTGCCGAGGCGAACGCGGAGTATTATCAGTAGATCGAGGGCGCTGCTCAAAGGCTTTAGTCATAAGTAATCTTCGCCCGGCCGGGCGCCAAGAATCGCGCGGAATTGTGGGTTCTGCCCTCCTTCCCGATTGACTTCGTTTGGCGCCCTCTTCTTTTCCCCCACGGCGCAGCGAAAACAACCCGCTGTTGCTGCCTGCCTTCATTTAAGCTAAATTAGAGCGTCTTATCTCTGCGGGCGCGTTGCGCGCCGTGGCGCCTGTTCGGAAAAGCAGGCTGCCGTCAGAAGGATAGTCCCGTGAAAATCACTGCCGTCGAGCCGCTGGTCCTGGGAACGAGCTGGCGAAACCTCATTTTTCTGAAAGTCAAGACCGACGAAGGCTTGGTGGGCATTGGCGAGTGCACACTCCAGAACCGTGAAGAAGGTGTCCTAGGCTACCTTCAGGGGGCCACGCGCCGTCACGTCATCGGTTCGGACCCTTTCAACATCGAAGATCTCTGGCTGAGGATGTACCGTAATGAATTCTTCCGCGGGGGTGTTATTGCCACAACAGTCATGAGCGGGATTGAGCTGGCCTGCTGGGACATCGTAGGCAAAGCCGTGGGGCAACCGGTGTGGAAACTGCTGGGTGGACGCTGCCACGAAAAAGTCAAAGCCTACGCCAACGCCTGGTACACCGTGGAGCGCACGCCGCAGGAGTTCGCGAAGCGCGTGAAAGTGGTGCTCGAAAAAGGGTACAAGGCCCTCAAGGTCGATCCCTTCGGTCCCGGATCGCTGGAATTGACTCGCCAAGAGAAAGTCCGGTCGGTGGAACTGGTAGCGGCCATTCGCGAAGCGGTAGGCCCGGATATCGAGATCTTCGTGGAGATGCACGGACGCTTCAGCGCCGCCACGGCCATTGCGCTGGCTCGTATGCTGGAACCTTACAATCCCGGCTGGATTGAAGAACCTTGCCCACCGGAGGACGTGCCCTCCCTGAAAAAAGTCGTGGACCACGTCAACCTTCCCGTGGCCACCGGCGAGCGCTGCTTCACGCGTTACGGATGCCGCGAGGTGATTGAGAATGGGCAGCCGGACATCCTCCAGGTGGACGTCATCCACACGGGCGGAATCATGGAGATGAAAAAGATCGCAGCTATGGCAGATGTGCGGTCTATTACGATGGCGCCGCACAACTCCAACGGTCCCGTATGCACTGCGGCGAGCGTGCATTTCGATTTCTGCACCACCAATCTCAAAATCCAGGAGTGCTTCGACGACTTCTCGGAGTCCTGGGTGGTGGATGCCGTGCCGGGAACACCGCGTCCGAAAGATGGTTACTTCTATCCGCCGGAAGGGCCCGGCTTGGGCGTCTCGCTGAACGAAGACCTTATTAAGGAACACCCCTTGAAGGAGGGCTTCTTCAACATGTGGGAGGCCAACTGGCACATGCGGCAGTTCGCCAAGTAACACTGCCGGCCCGGCCCCATTCATCGCTGCGAAAAGACTCAGCCCGCCTGGCGGGACCGGGGGCAGGCGCCTCCGCTGCCACCGAGCTGTCATTACAACTTTTGAAGAAGATTGGATCGATCGAGAGGTTTGGCGGCCATCCCTACGAAGAGCTTCACGTGATCACCGGAGTGTTTCCCATGAAAACATCCCGACGTAATTTTCTGCAATCCACTATGGCGGCGCCGCTGATGGCCCGCTTCAGTCTCGGCGGCTCAAGTGGCGCGCGGGTGGAGACCCTCTTGGCATCGCCAGCCCAGATGGAGTTCGAAAACCCGCGCATCATCCGCTACGACTCGAGCTGTTTCACGATCAATGATAAGGACACAGTCATCTTCAGCGGGGCGTTCCATTACCCGCGTTGCCCCAAGGCGCTTTGGGCCGACCGCCTGGCGAAGTTCAAGGCGGCGGGCTTCAACACTATTGAGACCTACGTTTTTTGGAACTACCACGAGCCGGAGAAAGGCAAGTCGAACCTGACGGACTTGGAGGACTTCGCCAAGCTTGTAAAAGACATGGGCTTCTACATGATCGTCCGGCCCGGTCCCTACGTCTGCGCGGAGTGGGAGCGCGGCGGTTTCCCATCCTGGGTAGCAGCCATGCGGTTCCCTCTGCGCACCAACCATGCGGAGAGCATTAAGACATCGCAGCATTGGTACGACCAGGTTTTGCCGGTGATACAGCGGCACCAGATCACGGTGGGCGGCCCGATCATCATGGTTCAGGTGGAAAACGAATACGACTTCAGCATTCCCATGCCCGACGCCGACAAGCGCGAGTACATCCGGGCTCTGGCCAACATGGTCTGGGCAGCGGGGATCGACGTGCCGGTCATTACCTGTTGGACCAAGCAGGCGAGGGAGAACTCGGACCCCGATATGGCCAGGATCATGGACACGTGCAATTTCTACCCCCGCTGGAACATCGTGAAAGAAGTTGTTCCAAGGCTTCAGGAACTGCGCAAGGAAGAGCCTTCCTCCCCGGTCGCTATCACCGAATTGCAGGGAGGTTGGTTCAGCCAGTTGGGCGGGAAGCTTTCCGTAGACCAGGAAGGTGTGGACGCCGAGCAGATTGACACGCTCACCAAGACAGTACTCGAGCAGGGGGTGACCTCCTTCAGCTACTACATGGGTTTTGGGGGGACGAATTTCGATTGGGCCGCCAAGACCCTCACCACTACTTACGACTACGACGCGCCGATCCGCGAGCCGGGCGGCTTGTGGGAGAAGTATTACGCCGCGCGGGGAATCTGCCGGTTCCTTCGCCTGCACGGGGATGTGCTGACCCGGGCTCAAGCGCTCGCAGGCGGCGCCGAATCTACGAATCCCAACCTCAGCGTCACGGAGAGAGTAAACGGCCGGAGCGCCGTTCTCTTCGTCCGGGAAAACGCCAATGCCGAGCAACGCTACAAGATAACATTCGTTGATCCTAACAGCCCCACGAAACGCAAGATTAGTGTGCCGCGCGAGGGCGAACTGGTCCTGGGTCCCCGCGAAATGAAGATGCTGGCCGTGCAGGTGCCCATCCCTGGCAGCCAGCTCCGCTACTCCACGGCGGAGGTGTTGGCTCACGGCCTGAACATCGACCGGCATTTCCTTATCCTTTATGATTCGCCGGGGCGTGTGGCGGAAATCGCCCTCGCGACCAGAGACGAACCCCATGTTTTAGGTGAGACTGTTTATCAGTACTGGGACCCGGAATATGAGTCGGTGGTCTTTGGCGTTCGATTCGAAAAGACTGAGAAGCTGCTCCTGGTGAATGACCACCTTCTGGTTATCCTGTTACCGCGCGATCGTGCCCTGCGGACGTGGGTCAGTGAGTTCCCTTCCAAGGTTTATCCAATGTCGGAGGAGACCAAGCCCTTCGCTGTTCCCTTCATCACGGACAGCTACATGCATGCGGGCGGCGGTTCACGTGGTAGCCGAATGTGGGCCGATTTGGATTTTCTGCCAGGCCAGCACGATTTGACCTTGCTGCTTCCTTCCATGCCTGGCAAGTGTTGGGTCGATGACGCGTTGACGGACCTTGGCTACGAGAGGGAGTGGCGAACCGCCCGCTTCCATATCACGACTCCGTCGCTGCCCTATAAGCCGTTCGATTTGACCGACGGGCAGGCTTGGGTGGAGAGATTCGACACCGCCTCCGGACATTGGCAGAGCAATGCGCCCGGCGCCCTGGAAGACGCCGGCCCCGTCCCTTATGGTTACGTGAAGTATAAGGCGCAGTTCAATTACAGCAACGAACCGAAGATGTTCATTTCGACTTTCGCGGATGACCCGATAAAGGTCTTCATCAACGGGAAGCCGGTCGAAAAAGCATTGAAGCCCGCAAAAGCTGTCGACTTCGAACTGGCAAAATACGCCCAGGCGGGGACAAACACGCTGGAAATCGCGTACGAGGCTTTTGGGGCGCGCAATGGCGATAAAGAGTTGGGCGATTTGAAGGGCATCGAGTTCGTGCGTATCGGGAGCGATGCCGGCAGCGGCGTAGCCATTGCTTCCTGGCAAATCCAGCGCTTTGCGGCGCCCATGCGAGGACGGGAAGTAGACCCGGATTTTGCAGCCGCCGCCTGGAGTCCGGCGTCTTTCCGGGCGTCAGGTTCAGCGGACGAACTGGTTCCGGCATTCACGTGGTACCGAACGCAATTTGCGTTGCCTGAGGTCGCGCCGAGCTGGATGGCGCCCTGGAAGCTGACCTTCGAGGCTGAGCGTGACGCCCTGATCTATCTGAATGGCAAGTTTGTTGGGCGTTACGTGACCGTCGGACCACAGAAGGAGTTCTTTCTCCCAGAGCCGTACTTCGCTCCCGCGGGAAGGCAAAACATTCTGACGTTCGTTTTGGCCTATACGGATCGCCCTGGACACCTCCGGACGCTGCGTGTGGGGCCATACGAGGAGTTCTCCGCCCGCCGCACACGGGTGGAATTTGAGTGGTAGGGGCGCTCTTCGAAAGGCCGGTCATTCCCGCGAAAGCGGGAATCCAGTCCGTCGAGAGCGGAGTGCCGAAGGTTTGCGCAGTGGATTCCCGCTTTCGCGGGAATGACTGCGCTCCAAATGACACCACTACCCCACGCCGGATTGACGGACTGGGTAGAAAATGCAAAAATAGCTTCTTGGGGAGCTGTGGGACCGGACTCCGTTAATTCCCCCCCCTGATTTAAGCCCCATCCCACTCCATTTGAAGGATCTTCATCATGAATGCCAATGATATGCGGCCAGGTATGGTCATCCGACACAACGGCGAACTCTTCACCATTCACAAGGCTGAGCACCGCACGCCGGGCAACCTACGTGCTTTCGTTCAAGCCCGCATGCGCAACCTGCGCACCGGCGCGCTCATCGATCACCGCTTCCGATCTGAGGACACCATCGAGAAAGCCAATCTCGATGAAGTCGATATGCAGTACCTTTATTCCGACGGCGATTCTTATTTCTTCATGAACACACAAAACTACGAACAGATCGGCCTGCACAAGTCCGTGATCGAAGACCGCGCCTCCTACCTCGTTCCGGAAGTGGTCATTAAGGTGCAGTTGTTTGAGGGAAGGCCGGTGGATATCGAGCTGCCGGCAACCGTGAACCTGAAAGTCGTGGAGACTGAACCTGGAATGAAAGGTGCCTCCGCCACCAACGTCACGAAATTGGCCAAGCTCGAAACCGGCCTCACCGTACAGGTCCCGCCGTTCATCGGCGAAGGCGAAGTCATCACCGTGGACACTTCAGAAGGAAAGTACCTCGAACGCGCCAGCAGCTAAGTTCTCCGCTTCATAAATCCACTCACGTATCCGGAGCTGGTGAGCGTCGCCAGCCTGTCTAAAACTGTTTCCTTTCGGAAAGGACACATAGCACATTTGGTGCTAACCTTGGGGTGTAGAAAAACCGAACCAAGGAGACTGCGATGGGAAACCCACGACGAATTCGCATCTGGGGTTGTATTGTCTTGTTGTTGACCTCTGCCTTGGCGTCTTTTGGGGCGCCACGCGGACCCCTACAGGTCGGCGCCGCCCGGGTAGACATTACACCGGCCCCCGACGCCGCACTCCTCATGGGAGGGTATGGGGCCCGCACGCAGGGATTCCAGCGAATTCACGATCACATTTATGTGCGTGCCATCGTGCTCAGCGATGGTACCAACCAAGCAGTCCTACTGGCGTGGGAGCTCGTGAGTATGCCCACCCACGTATGGGAAGAGCTTTCGCAACGGATTACTAAAGAGCTGGGCATTCCGGCGGATAACCTTCTGTTCGCGGCGGTTCACGATCACGGCGCACCTACCCTCGCGGGAATGTTCGGAAGAAGCCCTGCCCCAGGCGCCCCCGGCGGAGCAAACCCTGCCGGAAGAACGCCTTCACCCGCGACAATTGCCTACACGGCCAAAGTGGAGAATGACGCCTTCGAGGCCGTGCGCCAGGCCAAGGCGAATCTCCAGCCGGCTCAGTTCGGATTCGGAACTGGCAAGGCCTACGTGAACGTCAATCGTCGGGAGTTCTTTCCCAAATTGGGGTGGTGGTGGCTGGGCTACAACCCTGACGGGCCGTCCGATAAGACCCTCGCGGTTCTCAAGTTTACAGACCTGGCGGGCAAGCCCATCGCCCTGTTCATCAACTATCCCGTGCATGCGGTGGTGATGGGGCCCGACAATTTCGCTGTAACGGGGGATTTGGCCGGGGCGACCTCCCGCTACGTCGAGCAGTATTATCAGGGCAAGATCCCCACACGCGGAGACGCGGGATGGGAGCTGGATGTTGGACCAGAAGAGAAGGGCGGTGGCGAGGGTCCAGTCGCCGTCTGGACGAGTGGCGCGGCAGGCGATCAAAATCCAGTTTCGGTGGACCGGGGAGAAGACTTCACCTTGGTGGATGGTCTGGGAAAAATTCTAGGGGAAGAGTCCGTGCGAGTGGCTAATAGCATTACAGTGATGTCGTCGCAAGCCAGAATCGACAGCTCGCAACGAGTTATCACCTGTCCAGGGCGCCGGGTAGGACCGGGACCCACGCCACGCACTGAGTACACCTTCGAGGACGCCGACCCTGTTAACATCCGCCTCAGCCTGTTGAAAGTCAACGATGTGGCCCTGACGGGAGTTTCAGGAGAAGTCTTTACGCACATCTATCAACATTTGAAGAAAGAGTCGCCATTCAATGGCACGATCATGGTGACCCACGCCAACGGGTCCAGCGGTTATATTCCGAGCGATGACGCGTTCGACCACATCAGTTATGAAAACACGGTCTCTCACCTCAAGCCGGGCTGTGCCGAAAACGGAATTGTGAACGGCCTACTGGAGATGATGCGATCCCAGTAGCGTGGAAGCTAGTGTCGCGTAACATCTGACTTTTGACAATTGGCAGCGCCACGTGACCATTGTAAAGAACTGGATGTTACAGCGCACTAGAACTGGCCCCAATACTGTTCATTTAAGCTGACCGTCCCAATTCCCCCCCCGGGCCCCTCTGTCGCCGCGGCGACCGAGGGGGGAGGTAATTTGAATTTACTACCCTCGCCTCCTTAGGGGAGCGCTGGTGACGCCCAGGCGCCCAGGCTCCCCGACCCGCCGAATCAATCTGAACAAATTCAGATCTTCACTAATTCTTCGATGAAAACGGTGCGCTGCTGCTCGATGCTCCGACGCGCGGCGATAGGTAACAAGCACTCTAAGGCGGCTTCTCGCACCGTTACCCTCTGGTGAAGCGGGTCAGGCACGGGTCCGCGGAAAATCGACTTGTGCAACTTGTTGTCGGCGCCCCAGTGGCCGCCGCCACCGCCCTGGCCCACGGTCTGGGTCCTCGAGGCCTTGAACAGCGGGGTGATGCGAATGTCCGCCATCCCTTCCACGCTCCAAGGCTGCGCGTGGTAAACGCGCGCATCCAGCCGCCCTTTGGTCCCGTTGAAGGCAATTCTGTATCCCTCGTAAGGCATGAAGGCGTTGAGCGAAAAACTCATCATAACGCCGGTGTGGTAACGCACGTTCAAGGTCATGGTATCCCAGACGTTGATATCCCGCCGGTAGACACAGCCGTCACGCAAATAGCCGTCTTCCGATTCGGCCTTCACGTAGAAGTCCATGGCGAACTTGTCCTTGGTGATGTCCCAGAAAAACTCACACTTCCCCTGGTGAGGACAGTTCATGCAGCGCTCGCTGCGATACTCGCCGTTGTAGCCGTAGCGCCGGAGCGCCCCGAAAGCCTGGACCTCCGCGGGCTCTGCTCCCAGCAACCATTGGACCAGGTCGAGGAAATGGCAGCCCTCTGAATCCAGCACCGAGCCGTTGAACTGCTTGAATCCGTGCCAGCGCCGGAAGTAGGAAGCGCCGTGATCGGTGTTCAGATAAACGTTGTAATCGACGGAAGTGATTATGCCGATCTCCTCGGAGTCGATGATTTTCTTGATCGCTTCCGCGTCCGGGCTGTACCGGTAGTTCTCCGCGATGATGAGCTTGCGGCCGGTGCGCCTTTCGGTGTCGAGGACTTGCTGGACCATCTTTTCGTCGGTCGCCATGGGTTTCTCGCTGATGACGTCAACACCCAGCTCCATCGCCCGGCAAATGTACTTGGGATGAAAGGAATCGACCGTGGTGACAATCACGCGGTCGGGAGACGTCTTCCGAATCATCTCGTCAAATTGCGTATCCATGAACATGGGGCAATCAACGCCAATGTAGTCCCTGGCCACCGCCACATAAGCGTTAACCTAATCGAAACCGTATCGGCGTCGCCCGCGGGGCGGCTCTGCCAACCCACGGGTGATGGCTCGCCATTGCCGCAGCACCGTGGCCAGACTTTGGGGCAACAGCAGCGCCGCTCC
>Ga0224555_1002918_pt1 | contig 18784 bp, 18 predicted proteins | sample 714S23034metaG_FD_180687 | JGI IMG/M metagenome (GOLD analysis project Ga0224555, IMG submission 180687) | Peat soil microbial communities from Stordalen Mire, Sweden - 717 S2 30-34 | ecosystem: Environmental > Terrestrial > Soil > Wetlands > Peat | place: Sweden: Norrbotten County, Stordalen...
GCATCTTTCCCTTTTCGAGGAGCCGAGAGGGAATACTGAGGGGCACGCTGCGGATGGTGCGGATGTTGGAGGTAACGTCTTCGCCGGTTTGGCCGTCGCCGCGGGTGACGCCGCTCGACAGGCGTGCTCCGCCCGCGCCGCTCGCTTCATACTGCAAGGCAACGCTGAGGCCGTCGAGCTTGAGTTCGGCGATGTACTCGACGGGGAGATTGCCGGCGAGCTCGCGCACGCGGCGGTCCCAGTCGGCAAGCTCTTCGGCGGAGTAGGCGTTGTCGAGCGAGAGCATGGGACGCGAGTGGCGGACCTTCTTGAAGCCTTCGGCCGGCTTGCCGCCTACGCGCTGGGTGGGCGAGTCGGGAGTGAGCAGCTCGGGATGCGCGGCCTCGATGCGCTTGAGCTCATTGATGAGCGCGTCGTACTCGGCGTCGGAGATTTCGGGAGCGTCGAGGACGTAGTAGAGGTGCTCGTGGCGGCGAAGCTGGGTGCGAAGGTCTTCTGCGCGGGCGGCTGCGGAGTCCGGGCTTTGGGGTTCGGCCATGGGGTGAATTATAGGAGGCGGCGGGGGAGTTTCGCTGGGACAGATTGTTGGGAGGGTCTAAAGCTGTTTGCAGAGGCAGACGAGGTTTTTAGATAGAGGCAGCAAGTTAGCCTCCGCTGCGCGGAGATGGCGAGTTGGCTCGTTGGCGTTGTGTTTATGTAGGATGACGAGTTGGCCGGCTAACTCAGATTTGCGGGGATTGCGCGCTGGCAGGTTAGGATGGTTGGCAGAGAACATGGAGCCAATTACACATTTTCTTACCGGGGCATGCATTGGCCGCGCGGGTCTGAATCGCAAGACGGCCTACGCTACGCTGACCGCGGTGCTGGCCGCGGAGGCCGCCGACCTCGACATTCTCTGGTCATTCGCCGGGCCGGTGGAGGAGCTGAAGCACCATCGCGGCATTACGCACACATTTCTCGCCGCGCCGTTTGTGGCTGGAGCGGTGGTGGGCGTAGTCTGGCTGGGCCATCGCTGGCGCGAACGGCTGCGTGCTCGGAAAATCGATGCACCCAACCAAAACGCAAAAGCGCCCCAGGCGCTGCATTGGGGCTGGCTTTATTTGACGGCGCTGATTGCCGCGCTGAGCCATCTGCTGCTGGACTGGACTAACAACTACGGATTGCGGCCCTTCTTTCCCTTCAACCCGCGCTGGTATGCGGGAAGTTTTGTGTTTATTGCCGAACCTTTGCTGTGGGCGCTGCTTTTGCTGGCCATGGCGATGCCCTGGATCTTCGGCCTCGCCGACAGTGAGATTGGCGCCCGCCGCAAGCCGTTTCGCGGACGCGGCTGGGCGATCTTCGCGCTTGCCGGGATGGTGGTGCTGTGGTGCTGGCGCTGGGGAGAGCAGGCGCAGGCGCGGAGCCTGCTCGAGAATGTCCAGGTGACTTCGGCGCCGGTGACGCGGATGGATCTTGAGCCTTATCCGGTGAACATGTACCGCTGGCACGCGATTCTGGAGACTGCGGATTTTTATCAGACCGCGGAGATCAATACATGGACCGGCGAGATCGACAGCGATCCGCGGCACGACACAATCTTCAAGCCTGCCGATACTCCTGCCGTGGAAGCGGCCAAACAGACCTTTTTGGGCAAGGTTTACCTGGACTGGGGGCGCTGGGCTTTGGTGCGCGATCTGGGTCAGGAACCCGAGGACGGACTGCGACCGCCCGATCTGGCTCCGAATCGCATCTGGACCACGGTGGAATTCTCCGATCTGCGGTTTGCCTATTCCTTTTTGTCCTCTCGCCCCGCAGCCGGCCGAGCGCCGCTGGGCGGATGGGTCTATATCGTGGACGGCCACGAAGATGCAGGCGAGGGGATGGGAAATCGCCAGCAAAAGTAGGCCCTTTTGCTTGGGATGGAAAAATTTGTTGGCTGAGTGGAACGGTTAAGGTTGACCACGCGCCCCGCGCACCGCAGAATGAATAGGAAGAGTAAAGCCGCCGGACAAGTCCATCCCTGCTCGGGCCCTGCTCCGGCCCTACTCCGGGAGACCGTCCCGGAAATCTAGAGAATGAGGTTTTCATGGTCGCATATGTGTTGTTACTGGTCGCTGTCCTGACTCGTCTTCTGCCCCATGCGGGGTGGCTCAACTTTACCGCGGTGGGCGGAGCGCTGCTCTACTTTGGCGCGCGGCGTCCGTGGCGGGAAATGCTGGCTCCGCTGGCCGTGCTCGCGGCCACCGATTATTTCCTCACCGTTTACACCTACCGCTACGCCTTCCAATGGACGGCGTACCTGCCGACGTGGGCGTGGTACGTGATGGCGATGGCGCTGGGACAGATTCTGCTAAGCGCGCGGAGCGGGTTTGTGCGCGTGGCGGCGGCAGCCCTGCTGGGACCGACTTCATTCTTTGTAGTTTCGAATTATGCGGTGTGGGCGGCGGGCTTTATGTATCCGCACACGCTGGCGGGGCTCGAAGCCTGCTTTGTGGCGGCGATTCCATTCTACCGGAACGATCTGGCGTCGACGGCGATCGTTCTGGGCGTGGCGTTTGGGGTTCCCGCGTTGCTAAGGCGCTTGAATGCGGCCCCTGCGCAGACGGCGCTGGCGGGGAAGTAGGTCGTATCCCACCCTAGCCGCAAAAACAAAGACGCGGCCAAAAACAAAGACGCGGCAAGGATGGGGCACCCAGAATTGGTGGAACAATTCCTCGCTGGGCGCTAGTCTTCAAGCAGTTTGCCGGAGCGTTTCTTCTTCATCCACCACCAGGCAAATCCAAGCACCGCCAGCAGGCCAACTACGGCGACCAGGATGATGGCGTGGTGCGCGACAAGATCGGCCGCGCCGGGGCCCAGTTTGAGCACCAGCATGGACAGGATCAGCCAGCGCACCATTCTTCCCGTGAAGACGGCGAACATGAAGGGAAGAATCCGCATCTCGAAGACGCCGGCGGCGAAGATGAACATCTTCCACGGCGCGGGCGGCGGCAGCATGGATGGAATCATGACGGCCAGAAATTCCTGACGCTCGAAGCGCAGGCGTATGCGGTCGAAGCGCTCGCGATCGACACGCTTGAGCAGGAACAGCTCGCCGCCGGCGCGGCCCAGGCCGTAAGGAAGCAGGCCGCCGATGGCCGAGCCGATGGAGGCCATGAGGCAATAGAGCCAGAAGTGAGACTTGTTGTTCCAGACATAGACGGCGAGAATCGCGTCCATGGGGACAGGGATGGTGGAGGAATCAAGCAGCGCAATGGCGCCTATGCCCCAGAAACCCAGTTTGGCCATCGCGGGCAGTGCGACGAACTTCCACCAGCCCATAATTCCTACAAAAAACTGCTTCAAACAAGTTCCCTTTCCGGCTTCCGGCACGTCCATTCAGAAAGACCATTGTACGAGGCTGACCGTCAGGGCAGGAGTTGGGGTGGTGGGTCAGATTGAAGGAACGTTCCCTCAGGGGCTAAAGCCCAAGCTCATTTGGGGTGGTTTATGTACGGGCTAAAGCCCGTACCCTTCAGACTAACCACTGCTGAATCCGGCAGCGTTGTGCCCGGCGCCAGCGACGGAAGCCGGGGAGAGCACTGGATGAGGGTTCAAGCGGGATGAGAGAATAGATAGGAAGGACTCGAAGCGGAGCCGGCGAGACGGAAAGCCCTCCGCGAGGCCCATCAGGAACGAATGCCCACAAGCGAAGCGCCAGCCGACGTGAACGAGCCCAACAAGCCACCCCAGGAGAGTCCTGCGGAGGGGCATGAGGAGGAGAGCTCTGTCCTGGTAGAGGAAGCTCGCGAGCCTTTGCCGCTGGCGGCGCGCGGCTCGCGCTGGGTGGATTACGACACCCACGAACTGCTGGAGATGATCGGCGAGCTCGAAGACGAGCGGCGCTGGGCACGGCTGCGCGAAGGAGCCTTATGGGCGCTGCTGGTGCACCTGGCCATCCTGCTGGGGCTTTTCCTGTTGCCGAAGTACATCTTCGTTCCGCCGGTGGTGGACAAGACGGCGAAGCTGGACAAGGACGAGTTCACGTATATGGACACGCCGCGGTTTCGCCCGAAGGTAGAGGCCAAGCCCGCGATCAAGCCGCCGGTGATCGACAAGCAGACGCTGGATGAGATGCGGAAGGCATCTCCGCCTGCTCCGCCGCCTCCGCCTGAAACCAAGCCACCGGAGCCGGCGCCGGTTCAACCGCAGCCGATACCGCAGAGCCAGCAGTCGCAGGTTGAGACTCCGCGCCCGACGGCCGTACCCGCGCGGCCAAACTTTGCCATGAACTCCGTGAATCCGGCGGACCAGCTTCGCGAGGCAATGAGAAACGCCGCGCACAGCCACGGCGCAGGCGAAACAGGTAGTTCGAACTCCCGCGGACTTGCCATGCACCCTGGGGCCGGTTCTGGCGGCGTGCAGGTGCTCTCCGACACGCAGGGCGTGGACTTCGGCAACTGGCTGCAACGCTGGCATTGGGAGACAGAGCACACCTGGGACCCCTTGATTCCCGATGAGGTGAATCCGCCTATCTACAAGTCCGGCATGGTCGCCATCCGCTTCAAGGTGCTGCCGAATGGGCGACTGATGGATGGGAGCCTGGTGCTGGAAGGCCGCTCCGGGGATGTGGCTCTGGATCGAGCCGCGTGGGGGGCGTTGACGGGCTCCAACTATCCGCCGCTGCCCAGGGAGTTCCAGGGGCCCTACCTCGAGCTGCGGGCCTACTTCCTTTACAACATGGAACCGCGGTGAGGCAGTCGTTAGTGGTTAGTTGCATCACATGCGGAGATGGTTCGCGGGAATTACGTCGAGAAAAACCAAGCCCACGCATCGAAGGTCGACGCGTGGGCTTTCCGCTGAAATAACTTTCAGTACGATGGCTATCCGTTCAACAAATCCTGGAGCTTGTTGAGGGTGCGGTGCAGATCCTTGTCGGTGCGGCGCTGCTCGTCGATTTTGGCGATGGAGTGCATCACCGTGGTGTGATGCTTGTTGCCGAACTGGCGGCCGATCTCCGGCAGGCTGGCTTCGGTCATCTGCTTGGCCAGGTACATGGCAATCTGGCGCGGCACAACGACGTTGCGGGAGTTGTTCTTCTGCTTGAGGTCGCTGACCCTCATGCCGAAGTTTTCCGACACGGCGCGCTGGATGGCCTCGATGGTGATCTTGCGTACCTGCATGTCAATGAACTGCTTGAGGCACTGCTGCGTGGAGGCCAGCGTGATCTCCATGTGGTTGTGATGGCACCAGGCGATCAAGCGCACCAGGGCGCCTTCCAGCTCGCGCACATTGGTGCGTACGTTGGAAGCGACGAACAGCGCCACGTCGGTAGGCAATTGCACCTGCTCGCTCTCGGCCTTCTTGAGCAGGATGGCGACCTTGGTTTCAAGATCGGGCGGCTGAATGTCGGCGATCAGGCCCCACTCGAAACGCGAGCGCAGGCGGTCTTCAATCTCGGCCAGCTCCTTGGGCGGACGGTCGGAGGCGATGACGATCTGCTTCATGCTTTCGTGGAGGGCGTTGAAGGTATGGAAGAACTCCTCCTGGGTGCGCTCCTTCTGGGCGATGAACTGGATATCGTCGATAAGCAGCACATCGACAGAGCGGAAACGATCGCGGAAGCTGGTCATGCGGTCGTTGCGCAGCGAGGTAATCATCTCGTTGGTGAACTTTTCCGCCGAGACGTAGCAGATGTTCATCGAGGGCTGGCGGCGCTTTACCTCGTGACCGATGGCGTGCATCAGGTGGGTCTTGCCCATGCCGACGCCGCCATAGAGGAAGAGCGGATTGTAGGCGCGGGAAGGGCGCTCGGCAACGGCGAGCGAAGCGGCGCGGGCAAACTGGTTGCCGTTGCCGATGACGAAATTGTCAAAGGTGTAGCGGGAGTTGAGCTGGGCGGCGGTGGACCAGTCGAAGCGGCTCTGCTCGGGGGTGCGTGCCGGCGCCTGCGGAGGCGCCGTGGGCGCGTGCGCCGGGACCGGAGCAAAACCGCCGTCCCTGCGCTGGGGCGGAATGGAAGGATCTTCTTCGGCGGTGACAAAGCTCACATCGTCGAACTCGAGCGCCTGCAGATCGATCGCTTCCTGAATGAGATCGCCGTACTTGTCGCCAATATGCTGAAACTCGGGCGAAGGCACGCGCACGTAGAGCGTCCTTCCTGTTGCGTGGCTGAAGCGCGTGGGCTTGAGCCAGGTCTCGAAGGATTGGCGGATCACCTTTTTCTCAAGAGCTGCGAGAATCTGGAGCCAGGGATTAAGTGCTGTACTGGGAGAGGTTGCAAATGACATCGTACAAATCCTTGCCTGCGCGGACTGCGGAAAATTACGTTGGTTTTTTCTTGTTGAATTCTGGCAATGATTCTCTGACGACGGGAAATGTTGATTTCCGTCTTGCACACGATAACCTATTGCCTGTCTGTTGCTGGTCTGCCCGAGAAAAACTGCATTCGGGCGGTGAATAAAAAAACGTTCTGTGGGACGCTGTAAACTTTCCTGAACGGTCCCGATAGTAGCACATTTAGCGTTCATTGCAATCACTCTTTCACATAACTTTTCGCGAGCGCGAATGAGTTGCACCATTGCTGGTGAAACTTCGCAAAAAAACAGCGGAGTCGCACTTGAAGAGTGTCAAGACTCCTATCGAGTCTCGTTGTCCGGTTCGATGTGGCACATTCAATTTGCGTACAACTGGAAGCAGCGCATGTTCCGATTCCCCGCGCTCAAATCATTGGCGCTGGATTCCTGACGCGTCCTGCGATATACTCAGAGATGCTGTCAAAGCGCAGATTCTTTAGAAGAAACAGGAGCGCCTTTCGATGCCCAAGCGCACATTTCAACCCAACCGCCGCCACCGTGTGAAGACACACGGGTTCCGGGCGCGCATGAAGACCAAGGCCGGCGCTGCCGTGTTGAGCCGCCGCCGCGCCATCGGCCGCAAGCGCGTTGCAGTGAGCGCCGGCTTCCGCGACTAGAGCTTCCCTGCCGTTCAGTCCGCGCTTCCATTTACCCTCGCTGCCGATCCGGAATGCGCAGACAGGTGCGGCGACTCCAGATCGAGCACTCGCAAGCCAAGCCATGAAGTCCCCAGCCACGCCTGCCGAGCCTGAAAAGCGTCACGAGCCTGAAGAGCGCCAATCGATGGCGGGCGCACGCCTGCGCAAGCACGCCGACTATCAGCGTGCCTACGCAGCCAGCCGCAAGAGGCAATCCGCGTCGATGAGCTGGTTTCTTGCATCGCAGTCACCTGACGGAACTTGCGCGGCAGGTGCGCGCATCGGGCTCACTGTGGGCAAGGTGCTGGGCAAGGCGCATGAGCGGAACCGAATCAAGCGCCGGATGCGCGAGGCTCTGCGCCGCCATCGAGAGATCTTCCCCACGGGTTTCGACCTGATCCTCCATCCGCGCCGTACGGTGCTTGCCATGGAGTTTGCGAAACTTGAGGCGGAGATTGTGCGTATTCTTCAACAGGCAAAAGCTGAGGCGTTGCGCAGTGCGCAAAAACCAGCCATGCACGCCGCCACGGCGACGACTGCTGCGAAATCCGACCTATGACGCGCATCCTGCTCGCGCTGCTCGCCTTCTATCGCCGCTGGCTCTCGCCCCTGGTGCATTCGCTGGGCACGGGCGGATGCCGCTACCTGCCCACATGCTCGGAATATGCGGTGATTGCCATCTCCACGCATGGGCCAGTACGCGGCACGGGCATGGCGATCTGGAGGGTGCTGCGCTGCCATCCGTTTACCCGCGGGGGTCTTGATCCTGTTCCGCCAATTTCCGGTAATTCCTGTATACTTCCGTCCAAGGAATCAACCTCTCAAGAATGATCTTGTCAACTCCAAAATGGGTTGGGCTAGTTGTTGCATCGATATTTGGAGCTTGCTGCCTCGGGCTTCTTTGGGAGATCAATCACGTATTGCTCGCTCGACTGGATGGTCCATCGTATTCGACGGACCAAATGATAGCCAGCCTCGGAGTCATGGTCACCGGACTTGGCCTTTTTATCGCTGTCGCAGCAGTGGGCATTGCGGTTGTTGCCATTCTTGGCTTTTCTGAACTTCGTGAAATGGTTGAGCGTCGCATCAGACAGGAATTCGAGAAGAGCGAGAAGAAGTTGAGAAATGAAGTGCTCGCGCTTTCCCGCAAGAAAATGCTGCTGAACGATAAGGACGAGGACGAGAAAGTCGCCGACTTGGCTGAAAGAGTCGAACCGACCCAATCGCAATTTGGATCAGAGACGTCTAAGGATGCAGGAGAGGGACAAGCCCCGGAACCACCGGAAAGCGTTGAAAAGGGCAAGGCTGAGGCTGGTTCGACCATACAGACCGCTCCCGCTATGGGGATCACAGAGTTGGGAATCCTGCCCAAGGGGAACTCATCTAAACGTGAAAGCGTATCAGATACTAGCGCAGAGCAGCCAATTGCGGGAGAATATCCTCAGGGAAAGGAGGGCGAAGAGCCATGAGTACAACTGCAGCATACGACGCTGAAAAGGTGTGGGACAGCGATCTTCGCGCGCTCCAAACTCAAGTTCCGGTAGACGTGGTTAGAATGGCCGAGGCCTTCGGCCTTAAGGTGTGGATCAAAGAAATGCCCGAAAACGTCGCTGGCATGATCAAGAAAGACAATAAGCATGGTGGGCCTGCGGGCTATAGCATCGTCGTTAACAAAGCGCAACCTCGTGTGCGGCAAAGGTTTACGGTAGCACATGAGATCGCCCACTTCCTGCTACACAGAGATAGGATCGGCGATGGACTGGAAGACGATGCGCTTCTAAGAAGCGGCTTGAGCACTATGGAAGAAGTACAGGCGAACAAGCTTGCAGCAAAGATCCTCATGCCCTTTCATCTTTTGAGGAGAGAGATGAATGCTGGAATTCGCACGGTTCCCGAGTTAGCCAGACGATTTGAAGTATCACAACAGGCAATGTCGATCCGACTTGGCCTTCCAGAATAGAAATCGCCGCATTTAACGAAGCCGCAGGGCTGTAAGCATGCGGCTTGTGACCTTCGTCAGCATCCCCGCCATTTATCATCAAAGATGACTCTGCCAAATCCATTGGCAGACCCACTGACAGGACGTATCCTTTGCCCGAAATTCGTAATCCAAATCTTCAGACGCAAGGTGCCGGCGGCGGCACTGGCGGCGGCGATATGCGTTCGACCATCGCCTTCACGCTGGTAATCCTGGTGGCTTTGCTGGGCTATCAGTACTTTTTCAAGCCTGCGCCTCCGGCAACGCCGCAGACGCAGTCGCAAGGAGCGCAGCAGGCGGGCCAGCTAGCTGCACCGCAAGCTGCGCCGGGACAAGCGCAATCGACGGCGGCAGGGGTACAGTCCTCTGCCAGCGCGCCGGCAATGACTCCTTCAATCGGGGCTACGAGCGAATCCGATATCACGGTCGAGAACGAGGTTTTCAAAATTGTTTTCACCAATCGCGGGGCGCGGGTGAAGCAATGGATCCTTAAGAAGTACATAGACACCGCAGGCAAGCCGCTGGATATGGTGCAGCCGCAGGCCTCGGAGTACTTCGGCTATCCGCTGTCGCTGTTCACCTATGATCCGCAGCTCAGCACGCAGTTGAACAGCGCGCTGTACCAGACAACGGTGGAGGGCGCGCAGCCTTCCTCGACGGGCCTTGTTGTTGCCCCCACGACGCTCACATATCACTACGCCGTGAATGGGCTCGACGTGGTGAAGACGTTCAAGTTCGATTCCAGCTACGTGGTCAGCGTGGAAACAGCGGTGAAGCGCAACGGCACCCCGGTGCGCGCGCTGGTGGAGTGGCCGGCGGGCCTCGGCGACATGGAGGAGTTCCTGCCCTCTTCGTCCACGCGCTCGGCGGTGCGCACCTCTGCCGCGTCGCAATTCGCGTGGTCGATCGACGGCAAGCAGGATTCGATTGCCGCCAAGAAGGTGAGCAACAACGCAACTCTCGACCAGCCTTACAGCTACGCGGCGGTCATGGATCTTTACTTTGCTGCCGCCTTTTTGCCTGACAATCCGGAGCGGACCACCGTGGTTACGCTGCACAATGCGATCGATCTGCCCAGCAACCTGAGCGATGCGACCAGCCAAAAGAAACCCGCGGACGTAATCGGACTGGCCGTGGGCGACACCAGCGGCACAACGCGCATGCACCTTTTCGCCGGACCCAAGGCGACCGACATTCTGGCTTCGATCCACGCCATCGGCCCGGACGGCAAGCCGACCGGCCAATCGCTGGAGCCGCTGATCCAGTTCGGCTGGATGACCGTGATCGCCAAGCCTCTCTACATTGTGCTGCGCTTCATGGTGGAGCACGGCATTGGGAACTGGGGCTGGGCCATCATTGTCTTCACCGTGATCTTCAGCCTGGTGATGCTGCCCACGCGCTTCATGATGATGAAGTCCTCGCTGAAGATGATGCGCATCCAGCCCAAAGTGGATGCCATCAAGAGGCGCTACGCGCATCTCAAAGTCAACGACCCCAAGCGGTCGGAGATGAACACGGAGATGATGGCGCTCTACAAAGACGAGGGCGTGAACATGTACGGCGGGTGCCTGCCGTTGATCTTGCAGATGCCGCTGTTCTTCGCTTACTTTCGCGTGCTGCAGAACGCGGTGGAACTGCGCCAGGCGCATTGGTACTGGCTAACCGACTTGTCGGCGCCGGACCCGCTGCACATTCTGCCCATCCTGATTATTCTGACCATGTTTCTGACGCAGTACATCACGCCTTCGCCGGGCATGGACGCAGCGCAGCGGCGCATGATGGCCTTCATGATGCCGATCTTTTTCGGCTTCATGCTGTGGCAATACGCGTCGGGACTGGCGCTCTACTGGGGCACGAGCAACATTATCAACCTGGGCATACAGGTGGCCATCAACGAGTCGAAGCTGGGCAGGGAGATGCACGAGATCGCCGCCAAGCGAGCCATGAAGAAAGCCGGCGTGAACCCGAAGACTATTCAGGGACGCAAGTAGGCGCGGCTTATAACAATCCTCCCGCTTGGTGTATCTTCACTACCAATGGAATCTGCGAACGCCATCCCGCATCCCGCACCCGAAGCTGAAGAGGTTTATCGCCGCTGGCTCCAGTTTCTCGATGACGAACTCGTCCGCCACAGTTCTCCTGAACGGCGCTCGGAGATTGTGCGCGACCAGCTTCACCAGCTTTACCTGGGCCGCCCGCACGGCATCAAGAACAGCATCACGCTGACCTCGGAGTTGCCCGGCACCATCCTTGCGCTCTCGCTCGACCCCGCCAATGTAACTCTGGAAGCGGAGTACTTTGCCGACACCGACCGCGAGCGCTATGCCCAACGCAAACCGCTGCTCTGGTTCTGGAAGATGTTCGACCGTTCGCCGATCGGACTGAACCACTGGCTGGGGCTGCGTTTCCGCTGCATGCTGGGCCGGCACATCTTCGAACACCTGGGCTCGGGCGTAAAGATCTACCACGGCGTCGAACTCACATTCGGGTACAACCTGTCGATCGGCGACGGAGCGACGATTCGCCAGGGAGCGCTGCTGAACGACCGCGGCGGCATCACCATTGGCAAAGAGGCTGTGATCGGCTCGTTTTCGCGGATCTATTCGCAGTCCTACGATTCTGAAGACCTTGAGAAGGTCACCCTGGCGCCGACGGTCATCGGGCCCCGCGCCCGCATCGCCAGCCACGCGATTGTGCTGGCCGGGCATAACGTGGCGGAGGGCGAAGCGGTGGGCGCCTTTCCGGCGCGCGGGATGTAGAGCCCACCGGACCCACCATGCTACTCTGAGCTTTCCAGCTTGTGGAGAGTTCGATTGCTAGAAACACGCTTTCTTATTGCCGTTTTCGAGTTTGTTCTGCTGCTGTTTTCGCTCAGCTTTCACGAGTGCGCGCATGCGTGGATGGCCTCGCGCCTGGGGGACCAGACGGCGCGCCTCGAAGGCCGTATCACGCTCAACCCCATGTACCATGTGGACCCGGTGGGCACGCTGCTGTTTCCTGCACTGATTATCTTCGGGCCCTTTATCGGATTCACCTTCTTCAGCGGATTCCTGGTGGGCTGGGCCAAGCCGACGCCGGTGATCACGCGCAACTTCCGCAAGATTGTGCGCGACGACAACCTGACTACGCTGGCGGGTCCGCTGTCAAACGTGGTGCTGGTTCTGTTAGCTTTTAGCGTTCTGGCTATTATGGCCGTTGCACTTCCCGATGGCCGCATGATCGTGCAGTCGTCTTTCATTGCCGCACTGAGCCCTGGGGCCCCATTAACCATTCAGCCGGTGGCGTTGCTGTGCAGCCTGGCCGTACTGATCAACTTGTCGCTTTTCTTTTTTAATCTGCTGCCGATTCCGCCGCTTGACGGGAGCCGTGTGCTGCGCAATCTGCTCCCTTACAACGCCATGCAGGCTTACGACCGGATTCCCATATGGGTCAGTTACCTGTTCATGATCTTTGTGGGAGGCTTCATTATGTCGATATTGCTGCGGCCGGCGCTGGCGCTGGTGTACTTCGCGCTTATCCACATCTAGGGAATCTCCGATTGAGTTCTATTTCGCACCTAGTGTTCCCCCAGGGGCTAGAGCCCACAGTCATTTTGGGCCGTTTGCGGCACGACTCAAGCCACCCCAGCGACGAAGACCTGTCGCCGGGGACCCCGTCAAGTCATGCCCTGTTACAAAGCTTTCGAGGATCTGTGCTGGATCCAATTTTTCGCAGTCGGTGAATTCGTGCCCTTGCAAAACGACGGCTTATTCAGAGGTTCTTGAGGTTTCCGACTGCTCGCTTGCCGGTACAATGGAATGAGCCTTATTGAGCCATTTTCTTTAAAGACGGTGGCACCTTTGTGACGCCACCCTGGAAGCGAAGATCAAGATGCCTGAACCTCAAATCCCATCTCCTCGTCCCCGCGTGCTCAGCGGCATGCGCCCCACAGGCAAGCTCCACCTCGGCAACTACATGGGGGCGCTGGCCAACTGGGTCAAGTTGCAGGACGAGTACGAGTGCTATTTTTTTATCGCCGACCTTCATGCGCTGACCACCGACTACGCCGACACTTCGGGCATTGCGCCCAATACGCTCGAAGTGGCGCTGGACTTTCTTGCCGCCGGGCTCGATCCGGCGCGGTCGACCATTTTCTTGCAGAGCAAGGTGAAGGCGCACTTCGAACTGCCTCTCTATCTGGGCATGATTACTCCGCTCGGTTGGCTGGAGCGCGTGCCCAGTTACAAGGAGATGCAGGAGAACCTGGCCCACAAGGATCTGACTACCTACGGCTTTCTCGGTTACCCGGTGCTGATGGCCTCGGACATTTTGCTTTATCAGCCGCAGTTTGTTCCCGTGGGCCAGGACCAGCAGGCGCACGTGGAAATAACGCGCGAGATTGCGCGGCGGTTTAATCAGTTCTACAAACCCGCCGCGGCTGGCAAACTCGGAGACGACGAAGTTCTTCCAGAGCCAAAGGTGCTGCTGACGCCTTCGCCCAAGCTGCCCGGCACCGATGGCCGCAAAATGTCAAAGAGCTACGGGAACACAATTCAGATGACCGACCCGGAACCGGTGGTGCGACAGAAACTGAAGACCATGGTGACCGACCCGGCGCGCATTCGACGCACGGATAAGGGCGACCCGGATAAGTGCCCGGTGGGCGATCTGCATAAGGTATTCTCGACGCCGGAGACGCTGGCTAAGGTTTATGAGGGTTGCCGCACGGCGGGAATCGGATGCATTGAATGCAAGAGCTGGGCGGCCGATGCGCTGGTCAAGATTCTGCAACCGATCCAGGAGCGGCGCGCGGGTTACAGCAACGCGCAGGTGGAAGAGATATTGAAGGACGGCTCGCTTCGCGCCACTGCCCGTGCCGAACAGACCATGGCCGAAGTGCGCTCGGCGATGAAAATGACGTTGTCGACCGGAGCCGGACAGTGAGTGTGGCTTGAGCCGCCGGGAGAATGCAGATGGACGAAGAGAAACTCCCGTGGTGGCGCAGGGCTTTGAGTTACGCTCTGGACGGAATTCGCTCGGGATTCGGGCTTTTCTCGCGGCCGAAAAAAGAGAAAGCTGCAAATCATCCGGAGATCATTGCCGGTCAGGAAGAATATCCGGAAGAAGACGCAGAATTGAACGAAGAGTCCCCGGCGTTTGTACAGATCTCCGAAACGGTTATCGAATCACAGCCTGTCGTTTTCGCCGCGGCGGAATCTGGAGTTTTGGAGCCCCCGATTGAGGCTGAAGGCATCCGTGAGACTGACCAGCGTGATGAAAATGGGCAGAGATTGAGCGAAGAGTCCGAAAAGCATGCCTCAGGGGCTGAAGCCCTCGTCGATTCTGTGGGTCTGGTACCGGGACTAAAGTCCCAGCCTACCGCCGGGACGAGTTTTTCAGCTGACATTGAAAGCGATGGTGAGGCCGAAGACGTCGATGTGGCTGCGGCTGAAGTCGAAGAGCAAATTGGAGAGTCGCACGAGCCCGAGCCTGCTTCTTCCACACCAGCACCGCAGGAAGAGCAGGAAATCGAAGCTGCAGTCGAGGCAGTTGCTGCGGAGACTTCGACGAATGAGTTTGCGGAAGAGAGCGCTGCTGCGATCGAAACGCCCAACGAGCCCGAAGTGGAGGCGGAGATTCGCGATGAGCCTCTGAATGCGCCAGCAGTGAATGGCGTGGCTGAGGTCGCCTACGACACTTCGGCGGAGATTGCCTTTGAGGCTTCGGCTGAGGTTGCAGGCCAGGGTTCGCCGGAGCATGAAACGGTTGAGGATTCTGTGGTTGAGAACGAGGCTCCGGTGGAAGTTTCCGCTGAGGAAGAAGCAGTTATCGAGACCGTTGAGGAGCCTCGAGAATCTCTGGAACAAGTCGCCGAAGCGGAGCCGGAGGCTGATGCCATTGCTGAGCCGGCCATGAGTGAGGAAATCACTTTTGCCGATGAGCCCGGTCCGGAGTTGGCCGATTCGTCCGTAGAATTGAATGAGCCGGCAATCGATTGGCTGCCGGAACAGGCGGTAGGGCAACCTGAAGCGGACGAAGCTGCAATTGACGAAGCTGACATTATCGACGAGGCGGCGGCTGTGACCGAAGCCGCGCCTGAAGATGCGGTTGCCGAGTTAGCAGCACCTGAAGCGGAGCTGGTGGCTGAAGAGGTCCCGGAGCCGGTCAACGAGCCCATGGAATGGAACGAGCCAATCAACGAGCCAGCTCGGGAGCCAGTTCCGGAGCCAGTTCCGGAGCCAGCGACTGAGCCAACAGCGGCGAGCGAGACTGCGCCTGTTGCCGAAGCGGTTACGGAGGCTATCCCGGACGAAGTGGATTCGACTCGCGCCGAGGTAGTTGCCGATGCTTTTGCCGGAGTGGCGCCGGCGGAAGAAGAGCCCGACGCGGAGCCGGAACCAAAGCAGGCGGCCCCGGCGAAGCCCTTCATCAAGCTGGAGACTCGTGACAACGAAGCCGATCTGTCGCCGTTCTCGGTGGTCGTTTCCGAGGTGTACGATGGGCCGCTCGATTTGCTGCTGGACCTGATTCGCAAGCAGGACATCGACATCTACGACATTCCCATCGCGCGGATTACGGCGCAGTTTCTGGCCTATGTGAACCAGTTGAAGGCGACCGACGTGGATGTGGCGGGCGAGTTTATCTACACCGCGTCGCTTCTGATCCACATCAAGAGCAAGATGCTGCTGCCGCGCGCGCCGGCTGGGCCGGACGAGGCCGCCGAAGATCCGCGCCGCGAGCTGGTGGAGCGGCTGCTGGAGCACGAGCGCTTCAAGAACGCTGCCCAGATGCTGCAACAGAAACAGATGCTGGAAGCGGCTTCCTGGACCAATCCCGGGATGCGCGAGTTCAAGGACGACGAAAGCGCAGAGCCGGAGATTGCCGCCGATACGGTGGACCTGGTGAGGGTCTTCCGCGACATTCTGGAGCGGGCCCGTAACCGGCCGGTGATCAACGTGCAGGAAGACTCAGTGACCGTGGGCCAGATGATCCAGTTCCTGGCTCGCCGCCTGACGATGGAAGACAAGCCCGTGGCCCTGCGCCGGCTGTTGAGCCACACTCGCTCGGAGCGGTCGCTGATCGCCATGTTCCTGGCCCTGCTGGAGCTGGTAAGGCTGCAAGCCATTTTGCTGCGCCAGGACCGCGCCTTCAGCGAGATTTTCATCAAGAAACACACGGGCTTTGAGAGCGTGATGAATAACGACCTGGCCAGTGCGCGGGACGACTGGCGGTAAACCTGTTGTTATAACTTATGTTATACTTTAGCTAGGTGCGGAGGTCCATGATGCCCACAACGACCAAGATCATTGCGATCGGCAATTCTGCAGGAATCATTCTTCCAAAGGAGATTCTGGCCCGACTGAAGGTAGAAAAGGGCGATGCGATTTGCCTGTCCGAAACACCTTTCGGAGCACACTTGACTCCCTACGATGAGCAGTTCATGCGCAAGTTGGAGGCCACCGAGCGTGTGATGCGAAAATACCGTGACGCGCTTCGGAAGCTGGCCGAATAATGCAAGAGCCTATTTGGATGGAGGCAGCGGACGCGGTAATTGCGCATGACCTTGAACTCGCGGCGCACGGAGGGGCACAGGGACTACGGGATGCCGGATTGCTTGAATCCGCATTGGCACGTCCAAGAAACATCTGGGCTTACGCAGAATCCCCACCGTCCCTCCCCGTCCTGGCCGCTGCGTACGCTTCAGGCATCTCCTCCAATCACCCGTTTGTCGATGGGAACAAGCGCACTGCCCTGTTGGTTTCATTTGCTTTTCTTGACGTGAATGGCTCCGAGGTCAATGCCAGTCAGGAGGACGCTTTCCTCACTATTCTCGGCCTTGCCGCCGGGGAAGTCAGCGAAGAGCAGCTAGCCGAATGGTTCGAGCGGTCCACGGCGCCCTGCTAATCCGCTCTCCGGCCCGCTTTTCCACTGAGCTCGCCAGCATTTTCCCCGTCCTCGGCCTATCCGGTGTAAAATCAATCGTAGTGCGGCATCGGCTCCCTCATCGCCGGATAAACAATCGGGAAATGATTCGATTGTTGGGGTTTTATGGACGCCTTCTTAACCGACTCTTCACACTCCTGTAACAGGCCATCCCCTTTCTATTTGCTTTCGAATTCCGCTCTTGAGCTTCAACTCCGGAGGCCCAGGCGTGCCCGGAACGATTCCGGCCGTCGTGGTGATTTCTGATGGCCGACCTCGCAACGTTAGTGGAGGTAATGCCCGCGGGCAAATCGCTGCTTGACCGCAAGATGAAGAAGAGGTCAAGCCGGGCGGGCATCATCGCATTCCTGCTGGCGTTGACGGGCGGCATGGCTTATATCGCGTTTCACGTGGCGCAGGACCTGGACAACGTAACCATTACCAGCGCGTGGCCTTACCTGCTGCTGGCCCTGGCGCTGCTGATTGCTCTCGGCTTTGAATTTGTAAACGGCTTCCACGACACAGCCAACGCCGTGGCCACGGTCATCTATACCCACTCCCTGGAGCCGAACGTCGCCGTGGTGTGGTCCGGAATCTGCAACCTGGCCGGCGTGCTGTTATCCACGGGCACCGTTGCCTTTGCGGTCGTCACGCTGCTTCCCGTCGAACTGATTCTTCAGGTCAGCTCCGGGGCGGGATTCGCGATGGTCTTCGCGCTGTTGATCGCCGCCATCCTTTGGAATCTGGGCACATGGTGGTTCGGCCTGCCGGCATCGAGTTCGCACACCATGGTCGGATCGATCATCGGCGTGGGCTTGGCCAACCAGGTTTTGTCTCTCCACAGCGGCGCTTCGGGACTGGACTGGCAGCAGGTCATCAAGGTTCTGAAGGCGCTGCTGATCTCGCCCCTGCTGGGCTTTGCGCTGGCCGGAGTTTTGATTCTGATTTCAAAGCGGCTTCTCAACTTCCCCGCGCTCTACGAAGCGCCCAAGAACAACCAGCCGCCGCCGTTTCCCATTCGCGCCCTGATGGTGCTGACCTGCACCGGCGTCAGCTTCTTCCACGGCTCCAATGACGGACAGAAGGGGATGGGGCTGATCATGCTGATCCTGATCGGCACGGTGCCCACGGCCTACGCGCTGAACCACGCCGTAAGCCCGGCGCAGATCGAGGCCTTCATTGCCTCTTCTGAGCAAGCAGGGCAAATCCTCGAACAGCATGTGGACAAGACGGGCGTCCCTGGTCCCGACCCTCGCGCTGAAGTGACCAACTACCTGCGCACCCGGCAGTTGCAGCCGGACACCATACTCGCGGTCAGGGAACTGGTGGCGGAAGTGAACCGTGAAGTGGTGCAGTACAAAGAGTTCAAGTCGGTTCCTCCGCAGGACCAGACCAACGTGCGCAACGACATGTACCTGACCAGCGAGGCGCTCCGCCTGATGGAGAAGAACCACAACCCGGAGTTCACCGCGCAGGAGACCGCCGCGCTCGGCGATTACAAGAGCAAGCTGGACAAGGCAACCAAGTTCATTCCCGACTGGGTAAAGGTGGCCGTGGCGCTGGCGTTGGGCCTGGGCACCATGGTTGGGTGGAAGCGGGTGGTGGTGACCGTTGGCGAGAAGATCGGCAAGGAGCACCTGACCTATGCCCAGGGCGCAAGCGCCGGCCTCGTGACCATGGCGACCATCTTTGCCGCCGACAAGTTTGGATTGCCGGTGAGCACCACCCACATTCTCAGTTCCGGTGTGGCCGGGACGATGGCAGCCAACGGCAGCGGCCTGCGGTTGTCGACGGTCAAACAAATCGCCGCCGGCTGGGTTCTGACGCTGCCTGCGGCCGCGCTGCTCTCCGGATTGCTTTACTTCCTCTTCCGCACCCTGTCGTAACGCGGCTCGCGTAACCGATCGCTTCGAATCCAGACAGTCTCTTAAGTGCGCGGCGATCGGTTACGC
>Ga0224555_1002920_pt1 | contig 18756 bp, 12 predicted proteins | sample 714S23034metaG_FD_180687 | JGI IMG/M metagenome (GOLD analysis project Ga0224555, IMG submission 180687) | Peat soil microbial communities from Stordalen Mire, Sweden - 717 S2 30-34 | ecosystem: Environmental > Terrestrial > Soil > Wetlands > Peat | place: Sweden: Norrbotten County, Stordalen...
CGCCGCAGCCCAGCGTTCGAACGTCCTTCGGCTCAATTCCCGGGCGAGCAGGGCCTTCAGTTCGTGGGGATGGACGTCCCCCATCGCGTGCAGGAGTCTGGCCATCTGACGCTGCCCTGCCCAGATGACCCCGGGGTGCGCATGACCGGCAGCCGCGACCCCGAAAGCCGCCGTCAAATCCAGGTATTTTTTGCCTTCCGCATCCCAGACGTGCACGCCGCGGGCGCGATCCCAGACGATCGGCCACGACCCGTCCGGCTCGACAAATGTGACATTGCGCGATTCGTATCGACGCAACAGATTGAGAACCTGGCGCGCGGTCACGGCTGTTCCCCCGCGGAAACTGAACCAGCCGGGGTCGTCACATCGTCGGATCGTTGACTCGTTGCAATGGCACAAGCCGGGAACGAGGAAGGGATGCAAGGAATGAACCTTTGAACGGATGGATGTCTGTTTGGTTTCATCGAGGATGGCATCCGTCAAACCCCCCGCTGCTCCGGGGGCCAGATGACTTTGTGCATCTGGACCTGAAAACGCGCCGGCACCGCGTCGGCGATGATTCGCTCAGCCAACTCCCGGCGCGAAATCGGCGTGTGCCCCGCAGGCGATTGCTTCAGCGATTTATCCTGCTGCCCGGGCGAAAGCGGATGGACCCAGGAGAACAGGATGGGGCAGATCGAATCCAAACCGTGCGACGCAATCTGCTCCCTGGACCATTCGTAATCCTCCCGCGTGCCGATCACGAATTTGATCTCGTCGGTGGGCCGGAGATGAGCCAGGTTCTCCCATCGATTCCTGTTCGTCTCGCCGCTGCCGGGGCATTTCAAATCCATGATGCGCCGCACGCGCGGGTCCACCCGCGAGATGTCCAGCGCGCCGCTGGTTTCGATCAACACGGTCAGGCCGTCATCACAAAGGGCCGCCATCAAGGGCAGGACGTTCTCCTGAAGCAGCGGTTCGCCGCCCGTGAGTTCCACCAGCGGCAGCGCGCCGGGCGGAGGGCGGGACGCGAGACGTTTGAACGGCGCGGCAAGGCGATGCACCTCGTCGCGAACTTTCGACACCGTCATTTTCCCGCCTCCGGCAAAGGCATACGCCGTGTCGCAATAGGAACACCGCAAGTTGCAGCCGGTCAGCCGGACAAAGACGCACGGCAGGCCGGCGAAGCTGCTTTCGCCCTGCAGGCTCAAATAAATCTCATGGATGACCAGTGTTTCCGACACGCGCGGATGTTGGAGTTTGGAGGGCCCCGCCACCGGGCCGCCAGCGGGTTTGATCACGCTCGACACAGACATTTTAGTTCTTTGTATCATCCGGAATTGCGTCATGGAATCACTTCCCGAATTCATCGACTCATCGCCGCATGCCCGCCGGCAATCAGCGCGCGGAGTATGCCAGATCAAAAACCAGAATTCAAAAATCAAAAAATCCTTTCCGCCATGCAAGTTTACGATCACCCGACGTTCCGGATGGCCTGCCAGCAGTTCGATCTGGTCGCCGATCGTCTTGTGCAACGCGGGCGGAGTGGTGGTAAGCTGCTTCGAGTGGGTTCAGGATTTTCAGCGCTTTTTCTGGGATCAAACCGAAGTGGTGGACCGGCTGTTTCGCATTCTTGAGAACGCCTGGACCCAGGTCCTGAACATGAGCCGCCGGCAGCGAATCCCCGTGTGCCTGGCAGCCCTGAGTCTGGGCCGCATCAAACGGCTGCAGCAATCCAAGCGCGTTCGCGGACTGTTTCCCTGAGTCTTGTCATGTAAACATAGGACAAGAGGAATGGGTGGTTTCACTTGACCGGTTAGGGTTTACGGGATTTATTAAGTGTATGAAACATGCACTGTTTGCGGTGTTGCTTGGGTCGGCACTGGTGGCGGGGTGCAGCAAGAAACCGGGGGAGTCTCCTCCGGCTCAACCGCAACCCACAGATCAGGCAACCAACGCCCCTGCGGACAATTCTTCGGCCGCTCCGACGGCACCCGTCGCGCCGGTTGAAATGCCTGCGCCTTCCGCGTCGAGTGTTGTGATTTCCGCCCCGGAAAATGGAAACATGTCCAAAACTTTGGGTGATTTGTCGCAGGCGGTGCGCTCTTATATCGTGGCCAACCATCGCCAGCCAACCAGCTTTGAGGATTTTGTCGCCAATAGCCACATCGCTGTCCCACCGGCACCGCCTGGAAAGAAATATGCCTTGGATCGGAGATTCCATGTGATTTTAGTGAATCAATAATGAACCACAAAAGACTATGAACCACAATTTAAGATCTCCTCTCAACAAAACCCGGCGGGCAACGGTGGCTGCACCTCGCGCCGCGTTCACTTTGATCGAGCTGTTGGTCGTCATTGCGATCATCGCCATCCTGGCTGCTCTGCTGCTTCCGGCGCTGGCCTCGGCCAAATCCAAGGCTCAGAAGTTACAATGCGCCAACGGCGAAAAGCAGCTCTACCTTGGCATTAATCTCTTTACCGCCGACCATAATGAAATGTTCCCGCCCGCCGGATTCGCAGGTGGTCCACAAGGATCGCTGGGCAACACTACGCTGACTTGGGACAGCTACATCAATCGTTACATCGGCGGCCGCGCACCCAACAGCCAGCTTTTATCGGGTGTTCTTGATCCGGATATGTCTCCCAAGATCTTGTTCTGCCCCGCGGACCCCAATAAGACTATTTCGTGGGCCTCCATTGGGGGCGATGATCTCTTCGGACGCAGAACTTATGCGATGCCTTGGTGTCCGGAGTATTTTCAACAAAGCATTAATTATTCTAGCAGAATTCCCTATGACTTGTCGCTTGGAACTTCTGTCAATATCGGAGTTTACTGGCAGGACCCGAGCCCTGCGGACTGGGACGCCAAGAGCTTCAAGACCGCGATCATCAGAGACCCCAGCGGCACGCTGCTGCTCGTGGAAGAGAGCATGAACTTTAACGTTGCCGCCAATATATGGCCGTGTGTCAGTATAGGAGTTGAAAACATGAGTTACGGCGGCATGCTCTCCCAGATTATTTCCTCCGTGTCGATGCCGAGTGAGGGGACAAGTGCGCAAGTGAGCATGGGCAAGTTTCTGTACAAGGCTCATGGCAACAGATTCAATTATCTTTTCCACGATGGCCATGTTGAAAGCCTTTCGACCAATGCAACCATTGGCACCAAGGGAACCCTATCCTCTCCCCAAGGCATGTGGACGATAACTCCCGGTGATTGAGGCCAGCGGGCGCGCTTCGAGGCGAGCCCTCCAAACCAACCTTTCCTCCTTGGAATCAACCGATGCGGCCGCATCGGTTGATTTTTTTGGCCAGGATCGTTAAGACAGACAAGAGCGCCCCCAAATCAGGCCTATCCAAAACCTGGCGGCCATATCAACGGTTCATGGAGAGTTTCTTGTTCCTTTCGGACCTGCTGACAATGGCATGAACCCGGTAGGAACGCGCGGCAGCGTGTCCCTACCCATTCAAGCTTGCGCCGTCCCGGCCGGTTCGAAGATCTCGGTCCCCGTCTTTTCCGGGGGCGGGAATTCTGCGCCGCAGTGTTCGCAGTGTTCCCGATCCACCAGCCGGGGCTTGCGGCATTGGGGACAGGATTCCCGGGCCGGCCATTCCTGAACGCTCAGGAAGGCCAGCAGCCCGGGGATGCCGGTCAACACGATGAATCCAACCCAACTCACCTGGGCCACAAAACTGAAATGATATCGTCTGCCCAGCCACCACACGACCGGCACGCACGCCAGTGCGACGATCAGGCTGATCCGCAGCAGTTCCTTTGGGATCGTGGAGGGCCAGGGATGGCCGTCTAGGAGCGGGGTCATCGCCACAAACACGGGAGGCACCGAAGCAGACAGCAGCTTCTGGAGAGTCGGCCACTCGTGCGATTGCGCCAAAGCAGGCAATTCCACACTCTGGGGAGCGCCCTGCCCGCTGCCGAACCAGGTGACTAAAACCGGAGGAGATGCCCCGGCCGGTGAATTGGTCCGAACTATCTCCGAAGCCCAAATCGCATACTGGTCCGCCGGTTCAAGAGAGGAGAGCTTCAACCGATCCTCGAACCATCCACTGGGGGCCTGGAATGGCTGTTTCCACACCAGCGTGCCCTGCGGATCCAGCAGAACGATGGAATGTTCGCCAACGATCAGCGTGTAAATCCAATCGGCACCGTTCTTCTCCAAGTCCATCACTGCGAGAATGCGCTCACTGTCCGAGGTGAAAATCCGCCGCGCGACACGGCGATCCAGATTCACTTCGTAAACGGCATTCGAAGTCGCGAGTGTGTGACCGGACGACAGCCAGCTCTGTTCGACCGAGTGATGGGAATTGTCCGCAGCAGAAGGGAGAGTCTGGGAAAATCCGTTCGGTCCGAGGCTGCCGACGAATCGACGCGTTGTCAGATCGTACCCGACCAGACAACCCTGCGATCGCCAATAATACCAGATCGTTCCCGAGCTGACTCGCCAGAGCGTGAAGAACCGATAACTGCGCAGGAAGCTCTCCGAGCCGCGCCAACTGTACGGGGAGGGCAGATGGATGGAGGAGGTGGTGGCTTCCCCGCGCTGCCATTCCGATTGATCAAGACCGCCGGTTTTCCCTTCTGGAATGGGTTGATGATCGAGATCCACCACAAGCCGCCTGACGTTCGACCTGCCGTCGCTTTTCGATGTCACATTCCAGATCGCGCCTCCTTTGGTCATGACATACCTCGACCATTCGTCCCCGCGTATGCCTCGAAAAGCAACCTCGATCGCCAGGAGCATCACGATGAAGACGATCAGGGCGAGACCGGCGCCCAGCACGGTCGTCAGCGCCGCCTTGCCCGACACCGGTTGTCCTTCGTAGCAACCATCGCTGCGGAACGCACCCCACACCGCCGTGCCCAGGATTACAATGCCTGCGGCGATGCAAATCAGGCCGTGCCAGAATTCGAATGAATTCATCACCCCGATCGAAACCAATATCGCCATCACCAGCCCGAGGCAACGGCTCGCGTACCAGCGCGCCTGGCGCAGGCCGGTCAACATCCCGGCAAAATAATAGACGATGCCGCCCAGGAAAGCGGCGGCAATGGGGAGCGCCATCGCCCACTCGAAGGGCGCGGGCACATGCCCTGGAATCGCCACCCAGAGGATGCACACCAGCAGCGGAAGTCCCGGCATCAGCAGATAGAGGAGCAACCCGGCGAAGGTTTTGCCGAAGAAGATCTGCGTGCGGGTTAGCGGCCGATGGATGAGGAAGGCCCACAGATCCCGATGCCGCTCGTTCCATACCTGAAGCCAGCCGAGCAGGCCGCCGAAGATCGCGCAGAAGAAGCTGAGCATGCTGACCACTCCGTTGCCCATCAGGGGTTGCATGTCCTGGGCGAAAAACTGGTTCTTGAGAGTCCAGGCGTAATTCCGGTACGTCACCAGGATGAGGAGCAGCAACACCGCCAGGCCCACCAGCGTCACTTTGAGATTCTCCCGCATTTCCTTTCGAATGAGTGCTTTCATGGTTGTGCCTCCGGCTCGGAAAAGATCAATGATTTCTCGCCCCGATCACCCAAATAACTGATGAACGCGTCCTCGAGCGACAGCGGGGCCTGTTCGATCTCAGTTGGCGAAAGGGCCCGGAGCGCCTGCTCGGTGGCTCCGTCGTAGCGAACGCAGATGAGCCGCAGTTCGTCCGCTTTGCGAAAGACCTGCAGCAGGCCGGGGATCTTCGGCAGGGGCGGCGGTGCCCCTTTGAACCTCACGTGAACCTGTTGGACGCCGTTCCGGAACGTTTCCAGAGAACAGCACGCGCGCAAGACGCTGTGATCGAGCACCGCCACGTAATCCGCCACCCGCTCCACGTCGGCCAGTTGATGCGAGGAAAAGAAAATCGTCCGGTCTGACCGCCGGGTCAGTTGCACCATCGATTCCATCAGCAACCGGCGCGCCACGGGATCCAATCCCACGGCCGGATCGTCGAGGATCAGCAACTCCGGTTCAGGCGCAAGGGTCAGCGCCAGGCAGAGCCCCGCGCGCTCGCCCCGCGAGAGATCCTTCACACGAGCCTCGGGCTTCAAACCGAAATGCCCGAGGATACCCTGAAAAAGTTTCTCCTTCCATTGCGGATAAAACTGCGACTGGAATGCGCCGCACTCGCGCACGGTCATCCAGCCGTAAAGCTGGTGATCTTCGGTCAGGTAACCAATGCGCGCCCGGGCTTCGGGCGGGAGCGCGCGGATGTCATAGCCGAGGATCGCGCCTTCTCCCCGTGTCGGCTGGAGCAGGCCCAGCAACATGCGGATGGTGGTGGTTTTGCCGGAGCCATTCCGGCCCAGGTAGGCAAACACACAACCGCGCGGCACCTCCAGGTTTAAGTCATAGACGGCGGGTTTGGCGCCGAAATACCGCGTCAAACCCCGGGTGCGGATGACGATGTCCTTGTTCATGCCTTTGATTTGGGTTCCGGCTCGGGTTTCCAGTGGCGGATCTTCTTCTCAAAAGCGTCCTGCAACCCCTCGCGCGTGAAATCCATGGCCATGGCCTCTCCGATGACGCCGTCGATCAGGGGCTCGAGCCGGCGCCAGCCTTCTTCGCGCGTGAAGACCCGGCGTTTGCGAATCAGAAACACTCCGCGGCCGGCCCGGGACTCGATGAGTCCCTCGCGCGCGAGGTCCGTGTAGGCCCGTGCGACCGTGTTGGGGTTCACCACCAGTTCCTCGGCCAAGGCGCGAACGCTGGGAAGCTGATCGCCCATGGCCAGTTTGCCGATGGCGGCCGCCAGCCGGACCTGATCCGTGATCTGCTTGTAGATCGGCGTGTCCGACCCGGTCGAGATGGCGATGTTCCAGTTCACAAGCTCCAATTTCTACTGTACTACTACAACTAATACACTAGGCTTCCTGTGTCAATATCTTTTTTTTGGGGGGGAATGGATCCCAAATTGACATCGGCCGGGAAATAGACTATCCATTTGGATAGTAATGTATGAGCAAACCCACCCGGGCCCAGCAGCGCGTCCTGGATTTCATCCAGGCCGAAGTTCACGCCGGCAGACCCATCCCGACCCTGCGCGAAATCGCCGCGCAGTTCGGGTTTCGCAGTCACCGGGCCGCCGCCTGCCACCTCGAAGCCCTCAAACGTAAAGGCCTTATCGAATCTGAACCCGGCAAAGCGCGTTCGCTCCGTGTCATCTCCCCGCTGGCAAAACTCCGCAGCCGCATCCTCGACATTCCCCTCTTCGGCTCGATCCCCGCCGGCTTCGCCCGGGAACGCGAACCGGAGGCCGAAGGCTGCGTTTCAGTGGATATCGAGAGCATCGGCTTCAGGCCGACCCGGAACACGTTTGCGCTGCGTGTGACCGGCGATTCAATGATCGGCCGGCACATCCTCGACGGCGACGTCGTGGTCCTGGAACACGGGCCGGAACCGCGCCACGGGGATATCGTGGCGGCATTGATCGATGGCGAAAGCACGCTCAAGACATTCCTCCGCAGGAACGGCAAACCCTATCTTAAGGCCGAAAATGAAAAATATCCGGATCTTCTCCCGGCGCAGGAGTTGATGATTCAGGGAGTGTTCAAGGCGCTGATCCGCAGGGCGAAGGAATGAAATCGCGGCTCAATGAATTCTTCCCAAGAATCGGAGAGGCAAAGGGGTAGAACAGGCGACCCGCCTGTTCCGTCCGGCGACTCGCCGGACGGAAGGAAGCAACGCTCTGGAAATTCAAGGCGCGCCCGGCGATTCTTACGCCTGGCTCTTCCGACCGGCCAGTGGCCGGTCGGCACGGGCGAGTCGCCCGTGCTACCCAGAGCGGGTTTTGAAACTTCGGAGATCCACGCCGCGGAACGGATCCGCCAATTCACATTGGCGGCTACGGGTTTCCTGGTCCCAATGCGCTCCCATTCTGGAGATTAGAGGCTTCCCATGTCCCGCGTCATTGTCCATCTCGACGCCGACGCGTTCTTCGCTTCGGTGGAACAGGCGGCTGACGCGTGTCTGCGCGGCAAGCCGGTGGCGGTCGGCGGCGAGAAACGCGGGATCATTGCGTCCGCCTCGTATGAAGCGCGCAAATTCGGCGTTTACACGCCCATGCCGACGGCCCGGGCGCGCAAGCTCTGCCCCAAACTCATCGTGCTGCCCGGCGATTTCGAGCGTTACGAACAGTTTTCCAACTGGATGTTCGGCTACTGCTACGATTTCACCCCGGAAGTCGAGCAGACGTCCATCGACGAGGGTTATTTCGACCTGACCGCCAGCCGGAACAAGGCGCCGCAGGAGATCGCCCTCACCATCCGGCAGGCCATCCGGCAATCGCTCAAAATCTCTGTCAGCGAAGGCATCGGCGCGAACAAACTCGTCAGCCAGATCGCCTCGAAGTTGAACAAGCCGGCCGCCTTCCGCCAGGTGCCCGCGGGCGGGGAAAGGAAGTTTTTGCACCCGCTCCCGAACCACTGGCTGCCGGGAGTCGGCCCCAAAACCTCGGCGCGGCTCAATGCCGCCGGCCTGGCCGAAATCCGGCACGTCGCCGCGACGCCTTTGGAGATGCTGGAATTATTGCTGGGCAGCCAGGCCCCGCAACTCCGCCAATTCGCCAACGGCATCGATGAACGTCCGCTGATTCCCGCGCGCGAACCGGCCAAATCCTTCAGCCAGCAGGAGACCTTTGCCCGGGACCTGGCCGATGAGGAATACCTCGAAGCCGTGTTGCGCCGGATGGCCGACCGGTTGTTCGCCAAAATCCGAGAGGAACGGAAGAGCATCCGCACGCTCGCGGTGAAGGTCCGCTATAACGACATGACCGAAGACCAATGCAGCGAGAGTCTCGTCGAGCCGACGGACCTGGAGACGGACGTCTATGGTCGGATCCGGTTGATGCTGCGCCGCGCCTGGAAACGCCGCGTGAGCCTGCGGATGGTGTCGCTCAAATTGTCCAACGTTTATGCCGGGGTTTTCGGATTTGAACTGCCGCTCGAAACCGGGGCGCAACGGCGGGAATCTCGCGAGCGGCTCGCGCGCGTGGTGGACCAACTGCGGCTCACCCGCGGCAACTCGGTCGTCCTGCGCGGACACGATTTTAGACTCAGGGAAACCCCCGGCGATCCCGCTGCCTCCTGGAATTCCGGCTCTGATCCGTCTGGGCCGTCCTCGCTCTTGCAGGACGGAACTTCGAACGCAGGCGCAAGGCTTGCTTATCAGAATCGTAAATCGCAAATCGCAAATCGCAAATCCCCCACCCCCCACGTTCCCTTGCGGGTTCACAGCTACTATTCATTCCTGGACTCGACGCTGTCGCCCGAAGGCATCGTCGGGCTGGCGGCGCGACAGGATTGTGCGGCGGTCGCGCTGACCGATGCCGGGAATCTGCACGGGGCGGTCGAGTTCGTGCGGGCCGCTCAAAAGGCCGGCATCCAGCCCATCCTCGGCGCCGAGTTGAACCTGGAAGGCCGGCCATTGCTGCTCTACGTCGAATCCGCCCGCGGTTACCGCAATCTGTGCCGCTTGCTGTCGTGCCATCCGGCAGGGACGCGCTGCCGCGCGTCCCGGCCGACCGGCAGGTCGGCCCTACCTGATTCATCGGAAGAGCGGGCCGCCACAGATTCCGTTGCCGCGCGGCAACGGGCCTCCTTTCGGCGCCAGGAACTGGAGGGTTTGACCGACGGACTCGTTGCGGTGGGCAGCGACACCACTCTGGCCGGTTTGTTTCCCGGAAGTTTTTACGTGGCCGCCGGCCGGGAGGTTTCGGACACGCGCTTTCCGGCGGCCGCCTGTCCCGCCGTGCATTACGGAACCCCGGACGACCGCCTCCGCTACGACATCCTCCAAAGCATCCGCACGCTCACCCTGCTGCGCCAGGGGCATCCCGAAAAACGGCCGGCGGGACGCTATCATTTTCGAACTCCGGCGGAGATGCAGGCCGGATCCCGCGGACATCCCGACTGGCTCGCGCGGACATGCGAGATCGCCGGGCGTTGCCGGTTCGACTTCCCGTTCGGCAAACCGCAGTTTCCGGCGTTTCAATCGCCCGACGGTTCTCCTTCGCGCGAGTTTCTCCGGCGGCGGGTGATGGAGGGGTTGCGCCGGCGCTACCAGGGGCGCCGCATCGTTTCGGACATGGGCGCGGTTGTCCCGCTGGAACAAGTGCGGGCGCAGGTGGAGACCGAACTCACCATCATTGCCGAGGTCGGCTACGAGGATTTGTTCCTGATCACCTGGGATTTGTTGCAGACCTGCCGCGAGCGCGGGATCGAATGGATCACCCGCGGCAGCGCCGCCGACAGCCTGGTCTGTTATTGTCTCGGCATTTCCGACGTGTGCCCGGTCCGCTTCGGCCTCTACTTCCGCCGTTTCCTGAACAGGGAACGCATGGCGCTCCACAAACTGCCCGACATCGACGTGGACTTTCCCCACGACCGCAAGGACGAGGTGATCGACCTGCTGTTTGAAAAATATGGCGCGGAGCATTGCGCCGTGGTGGGCGGGTTTTCGACCTTCCAGGCCCGCAGCGCCGTGGCGGACGTGGCCAAGGTGCTGGGCGTTTCCGAATTTCAAATCCGTCGCTTCACGGAACATTTTCCCTGGAGCTTCGGCGGCGGCTGGGTGCCGGTCGATTCCATGCGGCCGCGGGGCGCCGAGTTGCTCGAGAAACTCAGGACCAGCCCGGAATGCCGCGATCTGCCCCTGGACGAGGAGCCGTTCAAAACCGCCGTGGAAACGGCTGCGTTCCTCGATGGATTTCCCCGCCATCCCAAGATGCATCCGTGCGGCGTGGTGCTGTCGCGCCAACCCTTGTGGGAACTGACACCAACGTTCCTTTCCAACAAGGGCTGGCCTGCCACGCACTTCGACATGGACGCCGTGGAATCCGTCGGGTTGGTGAAAATGGACATTCTCGCCCAGGGCGGGCTCGCGGTCATGCGGGATGTGCGAAACACTGTAGAAGGCAGAAGGAAAAATGCAGAAACAGATTCCGGCGCGGCGGCCGGCTCCCCTTCTTCCTTCTGCATTCTTCCTTCTACATTCAACGACCCGCAGGTGTGGGAACTGATTGCCGGCGGCAACGCCCGCGCCGTCCATCACATCGAGTCCCCCGCCATGGTTTCGCTGTGTCGGATGTGCAACGTGCGGGAAATCGACGGGCTCATCGCCATCGTCTCCGTGATCCGGCCCGGCGCCGCCAACGAGCAGAAGAAAGTCAAATTCACCCGCCGCTATCAGCGCATGGAACCGCCGGAATATCCGCATCCGTCGCTGGAACCGTGCCTTCGCAGCACCTTCGGCCTGGTGGTCTATGAGGAGCATATTCTCCAGATCTGCGAAGCCTTCGCCGGCCTGAATCCCGGCCGCGCCGACGTATTGCGCCGCGCGCTCGTCAAACAGAACCAGCCGGTGGTTGAGGAAATCGCGGCCGAATTCAGCGCCTCGGCCCGCGCCCGCGGCCACACCCGCGAAAAGATCCGGGAAGTGTGGGAATTGGTGACGGGCTTCAACGGCTATGCCTTTTGCAAAGCGCACAGCGCGGCCTATGGCGTGGAAGCGTACCAGGCGGCGTGGCTCAAGCGATATTATCCCGCCGAATTCATGGCCGCTGTGTTGACCCACGGCAAGGGTTTCTATCCTCCGCTGGTTTACGTGCTCGAATGCCATCGGCTCGGCATCCAGCTCCTGCCGCCGTCGGTGAATGAACCCGGGCCGGAGTTTAAGGTGGAAGGGGAGCGCACCCGTCTCGGGTGCTGCCGGTCGGCGCCCTCGCCGACCGGTTCCGCGACGTTCGCAGTCTCTGAACGGCACGTCCAATCCCACGCTCAAAAAGTGGTTGGCGTGACGCCATCCACTGCACCCGGGACGGGTGCGCTCCCCGGTCCGACTGAATCGTTCCGGATAAAAGGAGGAGTCTTTATTCGTGTGCCGCTGACGCGAGTAAAGGGACTCACGACACGCACGACGGACGCGATGCTCGAGGCCCGCCAGCGCAGCCCGTTCATTTCCATGGCTGACTTCTACCACCGCGTCGCGCCGGCGGGTGAAGAACTGGAAGCGATGGTTCGCGCCGGCGCGTTCGACGAATTCGGCGAGACACGCACCCGCCAGTTTTGGTGGGCGCAGTATCTACTCTCACAGAATGCGGAATGCGGAATGCGGAACGCAGAATTCCATTTCGGCGAAGCCGCTGAATCCACTTCTGCATTCCGCCTTCCGCCTTCCGTCTTTCTTCAGGAGCCGACCCGGCGACAGCGTCTCCAATGGGAAACCGATTATTTTGACTTCACCGTCAGCGGTCACCCTTTGGAGCTCCATGACGACATCGCCTGGGATACGTACTGCCCGGTGTCGCGCCTGGGAGAATATGTGGGCGGGGAAGTCGTGACCTGCGGGCTCATCGTCGAACAGCGCACCCACCACCAGGTCACCGGCGAACCGATGAAATTCCTGACGCTGGCGGACTGGACCGGCATGGTGGAAACAGAACTCTTTGCGGCGACTTACAGGAGCTACGGACTGGCCACCGTGCGCTATCCGGTGCTGGAAGTCGCCGCGCGCGTCGAGCCGTTCGAAAATGGCCGGGGCTTTTCGCTGCGAGTCCTGCGCGCAGGAAAGCCCAGAAAAAACAGGAGGCCGGGGATGCCTGATATAAACAATAGAACTTCCGGAGGGTATGCATTATGCTGACTGGAACGCACACAATGAGTCGGTGGTTACCATTATTCGCGTGCATCTTCCTCGGCTTGGCGATGCTCGTTTGCGGCCTGCTGGTGCCGGCGCACCTGCGGGCGGTGGACGCACGCATTATCGAAAAAGCCGGAAGGAATACGCCCGCTTTGATCGACAAGGCACTGGCCTTGGTCAGTGACAACAACCTGGGATCGGCACGGTTGCTCCTCCAGGCGGCTCAACAAGAAGGAATTGCCGGCCGGGGGAAGCTCGGATTGGCCGTGACAGACCTCGCAAAGGAAAACCAGGGCCCGCGCATTTGGGGCAGCCCCCTGTCTTCGATTCTCGCCCAACCCGAACCGGACTCCTCCCATCCGACACGGGCCGGCGGGGCCGGGCAAGGTTCGCAGCCGATCACCGAACTGGTCATCCGGCTCGAAAACCGAGAGAAGGCGCTCGAGTTCTTGAAAGCTTCCCCGCAACGCGGAGTGGAGGAATTGTTCCGATTCCGCGCAGCCACCAACACGGTCCTTTTTCCACCGTCACAATCAGCTTCCGGCCAGCCCCTGGACGCGGCTCTCGCGCTCTGCGGACTGTTGTTCGTGCAAGGTCAATTGTCCGATGTCTTGAGCAACCGCGTGGATGCGCTCGCGGCCCAGGCCAATCGCGGCGGCAATTCCCAGCCGCTCGAAGAGGTATTGATGGATTTCATGTCCCTGGGGGAGCGCTTCGACTGGGACCAGCTCACGGTGTTCGTCCGCCGCATCGAGGACGTCGAGACGCTGCGCGTGCTGACCGATCTGGTCCGCAACGCCGGAGGTCGATTGCCGGTGCTGTTCTCCGCGGTTCAACTTTCCGGCAACCCGCGGGCGGTGGCCAATTACCTCACGAGCTTCAGTCAGACGGGATCGAGCGACCTGGGTTCGAGCCTGCGGTACGGCGCGGGCGGAGTGAACGAGCTGTTACGCCGCAACCAGCGACTCGACCTTTCCGGCTTGCGCCCGCCGTTGGGGCTGGATTATTGCCTGCGCCTGCCGTGGCTTGCGTTGTCGGCGAAGTGGCTTATGTATTTGTCGAGTGGCGTTTTGCTGGCCGCGGCATTACATTTTGCAAGACCGGCGGTATCGGCCCTGGAACGGCCGCTGCAGGTGCGCGGGTTTCATGTGGCCCGCGAGATTTTGTTTGCGCTGGGTTTCCTGTTTGTCGTGCTGCTCCTGAGCGAGCCGTTTCTCGCCCAGGAAAGCCAGAAAGTGGAATTCCCCTTTCGACTCCGTCTGCCCATGGCGGGCAGCGTGGTCCCTGCCGGAAGCCACAGCGTGCATCCATCCATTATGAGCCAATCCAACCTATTAACACTCCTGTTGTTTTTCGCGCTGCAGGGGCTGCTCTACACGGCCTCGATCCTCAAGCTGGCGGAAATCCGCCGGCAGAAAGTGCTGGCGCCCTTCAAGCTGAAGCTGCTCGAAAACGAGGATCATCTGTTCGATGCCGGCCTCTATCTGGGCTTTCTTGGCACGATCGTTTCGTTCATTATTTTCTCGCTGGGCGTGGTCAAGGAGTTCAGCCTCATGGTCGCTTATTCCTCCACGTCGTTTGGCATCATCTTCGTGTCCTTGTTTAAGATCCTCCACCTGCGTCCGGCCCGCCGGAGGCTGTTGCTCGAGGCGGATGCCGGATCCAGCGAGCCCGTGAGCGCGACCCCGTCGCACACGATCGCCGTGCACTTATGAACCGCAGCATCCTGATCGTCATTTGCGATTTCCTGCTGGTCAGTCTCCTGGTCTTTTCCACCGCGGACGTCAACAAAGTGGGCGAGACAGGCGTGCAACGGGCCGTCAAGGTGGATCGCACGGCTCCGCAGGTGGACAGCGGGAAAGACCTCGCCGCCGCCATGCGCCTCGCGCTGGACGAGGAACGAAAGAACCGGGATCGGTTGCTGGGTGAACTGGCCAGGACCCGCGAAACGGCGGGCGAACGCGATCTGCAGTTCCGGAACCTTCAACAACAGATCCAGGCGCGCGAGCAGGAGGCGACGGGACTGCAACAGCACCAAATCAACCTCGAACAACAATTCGCCGTCGCACAGACCAATATTCAAAACCTCAACCGGCAATTGCAGAACACCTCCACGGAGGCCATGCTCTCGAAAGAGAAACTTGCCGCCATGGAGGCGGAAGACCGGAAACGATCGGACCAGGCCTCCGCTCTGCAGCGGCAGCTTGCCGAACTGGCCAGAAGCAATCAAATGATCCTGACCGAGAAGCAGCAACTGTCCACCAAACTCGAGGTGACCGAGGTCGAAAAACGCGCCGCAACCGAGCAAGCCGCCCGCATGACGGAAGAAGTGAAGGCCGAACGGGTGGAGAAGGCCCGGCTGGTCGAGAGCGTAAAGGCTCTGGCCAGCAATTCGGGCCAATTGGCCCAGGAAATCCGAGAGAACCGCCCCCTGGCGCCCAACACCCTCTACACGGAGTTCGTCACGAACCGCGTCGATGCCCGATTGAACGCCTTCAAATACGGCATGTTCGGCGTTAACCGGCGCAAGCAGGCCGAAACCGTGCTGGTCACCGACGGCACCAACACCTTCGCCTTGTGCCACGTCCAGGACACTCCGCTCACGCTCTGGGATCCGGGCACGGAATGGGAAGGCCTGACGGGGACGCTGAGCCGGAACACCGCGGAGATTCCCGTCCGCTCGCTCTGTTTCAGTTTTCGCGATCCGCGCATCGTCTGGATGCCGGTCTCCGCGACGGAAGTCCGCCAGCTCGGGTGCAAGGTGTACCGTCTCTCGCAGGATCCTTTCAAGTTCCAGGACGCGGTGCTCGTGGGAACGGAGGAAGACTATTACGGCGAATGCAGATTTGAAATCGATTTGAGCATGCCGGATTACGTCAAATTGGATCGCAATTTCCTGAAGGGATTGTTCGGCCATTTCAATCCCTCGCGCGGAGACCTCGTCCTCAGCAGGACCGGGGAGCTGTTGGGGGTGATGGCCAACAGCACCTACTGCATGATGATCCGCAGTTTCGACGCCGGGGCGACGTTCCGGTTCGGTGAAGACATCCGCGCGGAGCACACCGGTGTGATTCTCGCCGGACTGTATTCCCAGGTCGCCCAGTTTCCTCTCAAATTGCAATAAAGGCCGTGGGTGGCACGGGCCACCGGCCCGTCTCCGTCCGGCGACCCGCCAGACGGAATGGAGAGGGGCGTTCTGGTAAAAACTCACCCCCAGGAACCCTCGGCCGTCCAACTCTTCCGGTCGGCGAGTCGCCGACCGGGACGGCCGGGTTGCCCGTTCCACCCATCTGGGCTTGCCAACAGAGCCGGGTTGCTAGTATTGACTTGGAGGCATGAAAGACGTCACCCGACTGCTCACCACTCTCTGTATCGCATTGTTCTGTCTCCAAACCGCCAATGCCCAAACCACAACTCAGACAAACGACTACCACCACTGGTGGCTCGACCCGTCTTTCCCCAAGCCCTTCAGCAGTCCCGATGCAAAGAAGCTTCCCCTGATCCGCGTAAAGGGAAACAAATTTGTCGATCCGGACAACAAAACGGTCCTCTTCCGCGGCCTGTCGATTTCCGATCCCGACAAGCTCGAGCATCAGGGACATTGGAACCGGCATCACTTCGAGGAAGTGAAGAAAATGGGCGCCACGCTCGTCCGCATCCCCGTTCATCCCGTGGCCTGGCGGGAACGCACGCCGGATGGATACCTCCAACTGCTCGACCAGGCGGTGGAATGGTGCACCGAGCTGGACATGCACGTCATCATCGACTGGCACAGCATCGGCAACCTCAAGATGGAGCTGTTCCAGGATCCCATGTACAACACCACCCGGAAGGACACGGCCGAATTCTGGCGGACCATCGCCCGGCATTACAAGGGAAACACCACCGTTGCGTTCTATGAATTGTTCAACGAACCAACCCTCTACCGGGGCGAACTGGGCAGCATGTCGTGGAGCGAATGGAAGAAGATCAATGAGGATCTGATTGGCCTGATCCGCGCCTACGACACGACGAAGATTCCGCTGGTGGCCGGTTTTGACTGGGCGTACGACCTGACTCCGCTCAACTCCGATCCGATCCAGGCCGAAGGCATCGGATACGTGACCCATCCCTATCCGAACAAGCGGTCGAAACCCTGGGAGCCCAAGTGGGAGGAGGATTTTGGTTTCGCCGCCGGCCGCTACCCGATGATTGCCACCGAGATTGGATATTCAGTCCCTGAAGCCGCCGCGACGCACGACAGCGACTACGGAAAGACCATCGTCCATTACCTGGAAGGCCGGGGAATCAGTTGGACGGCCTGGTGTTTCGATCCCGAGTGGGGTCCCTGCCTGTTGGCATCGTGGGACTATGACCTCACCGGATCCGGCGAGTTCTTCAAAAAGGCCATGCACGGCGAGGCCGGAGACTGAGACATCACTTGCGCCGCCACGCGCGGACGGGGGTGCCGGTCCGGACCAGGGTTACGCGCCGAATTTGTCGAACATTCTCGCGTTGGCCTGCATCAGGCGGATGAGATACTTCGCCTTGAAAACACCCAGCGAACCCTGGTTGGCGCCCGTTTCAGTGAAACGTTCCAGCTTGTCCGTGCCGCTCAGCTTCGAGTGAAGCAGCACCGGCTGCGGATGCCATGAATGGCCCTTGGCCGCGCAGGGCGTCGAGTGATCGCCCGTGATCGCCAGGACGTCGGGCTTCTTCCGCAGCAGAATCGGCAGCACCGCGTCGAAATCTTCGATGGCCTTTTTCTTCGCCGCAAAGTTGCCATCCTCACCGTATTTGTCGGTGTATTTATAGTGGATGAAAAAGAAATCGAAACGATCGTATTCGACCAGGTACCGCTCGAACAGTTCGCGGATCGTCTGGGGTCCCTCGATTTTCTTCATGCCGACCAGTTGGGCCAGGCCTTTGTACATTGGATATACCGCGAGCGCCACCGGCTTGAGCTTGTAGCGATCCTCGAACAGGGGAATGTGCGGCTGGTGCGCGATGCCCCTCATCAAAAAGCCATTGGCCGGTTTCTCCCTCGAAATCACCGGCATCGCCGCCTTGTAAAAATCGGCGATCACCTGCGCCATCTTTCTCTGCTTCGCATTCTCCGGATCCCGCGGCTTGACGGTGGGAATCACAAAGCCTTCCCGGTTCGGGTCCGCGTCCGTCAACGGCCCTTCGAGATCCTTGCCCCGGAATACGACGACGAAACGATGCTCCTTGCCCGCCTTGATGAGGACCTCCGTGTCGCCGATTTTGGTCACCCTGGCGGACAGCATGGCGCAAAGCTTCTCGCAGGTCTCGGTCGGGATGCGGCCCGCGCGCCGGTCCGTGACGATCCCCTTCGAGTCGAGCGTGGCGAAATTGGCGCGGGCGCAGACGTCGCCGGGCTTGAGCTCCATACCCAGACCCAGCGCCTCGATCACACCCCGCCCCACCTGAAACTCCAGCGGGTCGTACCCGAACAGGCCCAGATGCCCCGGCCCACTGCCGGGCGTGATGCCCGGGGCCACCGGAATCATCCGGCCCTGCGCGGAGTCTCTGGCCAGCGCATCGAGATTCGGTGTGACCGCCGCTTCCAGCGGGGTCATGTTGTTCTGTTCCCGGATGGCCAGATCGCCAAGCCCGTCGAGGACGACGAGGGCAAGCTTCGCGTTGGTCTTTAATGTGAGTTCCGAATAAAGAGCGTCGAGATTCATAAGTTCAGTTTCACTTTCCTAACGGTCCTCGCGAGGGCCGGCGCCAGGGCCGCCCTCTTGCAGGCCTGATTCTGCGTGGAAGCCGGCGAGAGCGTCAACCGCAGACTTGATTATGCTCGGGCGACCGATCACGGTAGCTTCGGATCAGCGATGACAGAGCCGGCCCCGACAGGTCCAACGCCTCAGCCGGATGCCACGCCGCCGGGCGCGGGGTTGGCCGCCCTCCTGGCGCGTCCCGGCCCTCTGTGCGTGCTGTTGGCCCTCGTCACCCTCGCCGTGTTCTGGCCCCTCAAAAACTGCGATTTCATATCCTGTGATGATCCCAGGTACATCCTCTCCAACCCGCACGTGCGTCAGGGGTTGACGTTGGACGGGGTGTCCTGGGCGTTCGGCGCGGGTTACGCCAGCAACTGGCATCCGCTGACATGGCTGTCGCACATGCTGGACGTGGAGTT
>Ga0224555_1002921_pt1 | contig 18755 bp, 21 predicted proteins | sample 714S23034metaG_FD_180687 | JGI IMG/M metagenome (GOLD analysis project Ga0224555, IMG submission 180687) | Peat soil microbial communities from Stordalen Mire, Sweden - 717 S2 30-34 | ecosystem: Environmental > Terrestrial > Soil > Wetlands > Peat | place: Sweden: Norrbotten County, Stordalen...
AGAGGGTCGACTAGCGAGTGCGTAATGAGTCTGTAAATGCTTGAAAAATATGGTCGGGGAGAGAGGATTTGAACCTCCGACCCCCTGGTCCCGAACCAGTTTTCGGCATTTGTTGAAATCTGTTGAAATCGCGTGGAATTAACTGCTTTATATTGAATGCGTTGCAGACACCTTATTGAAAGCTGTGGTTCTGAATTGCTCTAGAGTGCTTAGACCGCTACGATTTCGTCTACATATGCTGCAAAACCTAGGGATTGCCATCAGAATCAATTAAGCCAAGACATTAGATTTTCATGGACGATCACCGTTGGAGGAACCACTGGAGTCGCGTAAGGTGGAAGTGAGACAAGACACCATTTGAGCTATTTGTGTATTTGAAGGCGAATTCCCTTGCAAATTTCAGGCAAGTGTGAGAATAATAAATTCAGATGGGTGTCCTCCGCTAGATTTCAAGATAGGGATGCAACTAGCGCCCCAGAAGAGGACAAAGTCAATCGTTCTCGATCGCATCCGAGAGTTTTGATTAACGAGCTATAGGCGGGTTAACGAGAAATCCGGCCCCGCCTGTCGGAATCCTCCGATACGAAGTTAACATCCGGGTTTCTACTACCTTTGGCTAAGCTCACAAGAAAAGAGCTGAGTGCCTTGAGTGGGAAATGCCACTCAAAAAGAACGACCCGATGCCTTTTTTTAATCGCTCTCGCAGGGAGCGATTAAAAAAAAGGTAGAAACAGGCATCATCAGGTTGTTCCCAACGCAACGCTACGCGGTTGTGTGCGGGAACGACTGATTACTCGATGCATCTGAAATTCCCTTCCCAAACACAATCGCATACTGACAATTTGCCGCTATTTCGGTAGCGGCAGAACGAGCCGCCCGACATGAATATGCCGGGGAGCTTGGGGGCTCCCCGGCGTGTTCGCTCACTGTCGTGAGCGGCTAGGAACGAGGTGAGTATGCACCTGCGCCCAGCCGACACAACACCAGCTATTCTTTACCCTGCGCCCACTAAGAGTGCCAAACTACAGAGCACTTGTAAAGGGGGGATGGCACTCTCCTGCCTTGCATATGCGGCAGACACCTCCTATGCCCTGCATAACCGGACCAATGGTTCGACGGTAAGTCTCATCCACGGCAACATGGCGGGCAAGAAGCTCTTTGCAGTCTCAATTTACCCAGCCCGCAAGATCGAACTCTGGACGAGGCCAAGTTGGCAGGAGTTTTTCGAGTTTGCCAAAGCGAACCTGGACCTTCTGCTGAAACCAGACCACGCGCTCGGAACATGGTTCGATGATTACGAATTGATCCACTGTCTCGATGTGGTTGTTCTAGTTCGTGATCTCGACGATGCAGTGGAACTTGGACTTCGCTCAGATCAAGTCGCCATCTTCGATCTTGAAGCCCGCCGTGAGATTCCGATTCGACGTTCGCGCCGGGGATTCAACGCAAGCCTGCAGGCGGGAGGTGCGCGATGAAGACTTTTGCCGTCAATTCGCCGCCCGTCGCTTGCTCCATCCTTTGGATTGGTTCAAATGCAGCTCTCGATAGCCAGATTGCGGCCTTTCGCGATAGACGGTCCATACAGCCCCGCATCTACACTTCACTCGCCATGCCGTCGGCGGCGCTGCTGTCGAACGCAGACGCCGTATTCATCTATGAAGTCGAGATTCCCGAAAGATTCCAACAGTTGAAAGTCGTCTGCGAATATCAGCGTCGTTGCGGCGGAATTCAGTTGATCTTCGGGCTCTCGCGTTGCCTTCAGTTTAATGACGTGCCGAAACGCGTGGTGGACGCCGGTGCTCAGTTTCTGCCGCTATTTGTTGCGGCGTGATTGAGTTGACCACGGCCGATGGAGATGCACAACCATGCAGTATAGCGATCTCGACCTTGCGTTGCTGTATTACGATCTCGCGGTGTACCAGATCGAATTGGTACGCCGCGGCAAGGTGAGGCTCGTCCTCGTACACGAGTGCAAGGATACCCGGTTACCAGGGCGTTGCGTTTCCGGTGAGAGATTACTGTCTGCCTGGATAGTCCACCAAGGACGCTCCTACATATTGCCATTGTCAACGCCCCATTTGGCTCTTCTTGATTGTTTGGCGCGGCATAGCATGGGTATTGGGCTGAACGCAGCGCAAATTCAAGAACGGTTGAACTCTGATCTGTTCTACGTTCATCTGACTGGTGTGCGCTCAAGCCGGACGGCAGTTCGGCAACAAGTGCGACGCATTCGCGCCAGTATGGCGAAATGTTTTACGGAAGCGAATCTGAATCTGAACCCTGCGGATATTCTACGTTCGGAGCCAACCAGTTCCAATGAAGTGCGATACGCGATCAATGCGGACGTTGTGATCGAGCACTAACGATGCGCCTGCAATCGGTTTCAACAGCGAGCGTTATTACCGTTCCTTCTTTCGTGTCCGCCGTCGCGGTCGTATCCACTGAATTACGCAGACCCCAATCGCAAGGAGCGCGATCTGCTGCCACAAGGACATGGCCGACCAAACACCCACGAGAATGCCGGGGGCCAGTATCAGCACAATAACGATCCCACCGATGGCTCCAATGTGCTTCATTGAATCGACAGGCTTCACGATGCCGAGCATGATCCCGAAGGCCGTCAGAATAAGCGCGATGATTGCGAGCGATCCCACGAGCGTCAACCACCCTTGCATAAAGTTCGATCCGTTCATATTGCAATACTCCTTTCTTCCTGCCGATGCGTTATCGTTTACCGCCAGTACAGCCACGGTCGGCGTCGGCAAGAATCCCCGTGCCATCGAATTGGATTTCGGCTTGTACTCCCCCGGCTGCGAAGTACGCTGTCCAGAAGGCCTGCACCGCCTCTTTGCGCTGCGCGGAGAGCGACGCGAAGTCGCTACTTTCAAGTCGACCAAGACAAAGAGGGATGCCTTGCAGCGCGAAGCCATGCTGCTCACGGAGATGAGCGGCAAGTTCACGGGCGCTCGTTGAATTAGCCAGCGACCTCATGGAAACGAAGCGGTAGGTGCCGTCGTCTTCGAGGAAATCGCTCACAACGATGAGCCTGCGGTTGACACCTTGGGGTAGCAAGGCAAGTTCCTGCCGGGCGGCGTCGAGCGCGCCGAGTATGTCGGTGCGAGGCTGATACGGATCGAGCGATGCTACCCACGCCGAGAATTGCTTCTTGGATTGCTCCTGAAAGCGGCGCAGATCGGCATCATAGGTCTCACGCTGGGTCGGCGCGGAGAAGCGCAAGACGCGCCCCCCGGCGTCGTTCTGGGCATCGCCTGTGATAGGGATCAGCACCAGCCGATCCCCACGCTGCATCTGGCCAATCTGGTTCTGGACCGCATCGAGCGCAGCCTTCTCCGCGCGGGGCGTGATGCTCGCGCTTGTGTCGATAACCTCCACGGTTGCATCCGGGGTGCGATGGGTGCAGCCGGTGAGCAGAAGCAATGCGATGAAGGCGGCGGACCGTATAGCACTGATCGGGGTCATTCCTTGTCTCCTTTCGTCAAGAGGCGTTGCTGCGGTGCGCGTAGTTCACGCGGCTGGGGCGCGTCGGGGATCACCGCGAAGTGGGTGTTCTCCTGTGCGAGGTAGCGTTCATGGCTCGGATGGTGGCGACGGTGGTTGAAATAGACGAAGAGGCCGAGGCCGGGAATGGCCGCGAGCGCCGGGAGCCAGGCCAAGGGCAATACGAAAGCGAGTGGAACCGCGCACAGCCCACCGAGCAGACTCTTGCGTAGGACCGAACAGCGCGTCTCTTTGCACGCGCCGTTCCTCTGGCCGCGCTCGTAGAACTGGGCGAAGATGGCCCGCCACTCGAGACATTCCGCCTGCTTTCGCTTGTCGAACTGTTCCAAATGCTCCTGTTCCGTCTGCACATCGCGGGCATGTTGGATCTCGGCGCTGCGGAGATGCTCGAATCTCTCCCGCACCCGTCGCCATGTCCGGGCACGCGATACTTCTTGCCATCCAAAGAGCAGCGCGGTTGCGCCAATGATCGGAGTGGCGAGCGTAATGAAGATGTAGAAGACGGCCGCGAGCACGGGGTGTTCCGTGAGAAATTGCCCCAAGGGATTCCCGGCAAGGATGGCGGCAAACCGGAGCTGATAACCGCGCAAGAGTCCCCACACCGTAAGGCTCATGACGCCGATCCCCCCGGCAGCAATGGCCGTCACCCGCTTCGACCAGGAGCCCTTTGCTCCTATATATAGGAGGCCGGCCAATTCAAAGTAGGCGGTACACAGCGCCGCGAAGCCTGCGGCGGCAAGGAACTGGAGCACCGGATGGGCGATATTCAGAATGTCCATCGTCGGCGCAAGAAAGAGCGTGTCGAGCGCGAGGGCGAAGAAGGCGAAGCAGGCCATGACGGCGGCGTGGAAGTAGGGCGGCGGCGTGTCGCCGAGTTCCTTTCGGATGCGAAGCCAGAGGGCCTCAGCCTCGGGTTTTTCCTTGCGCACCTGTTGGAGCTTTGCCTCCAGGGCGTGGAGCGCGCGCAAGGGTTCCTGTTTCTCCTCCGACGTCTCCTGGACGAATCGCGCTTCGATCTCTTCGAAAGCCGATTCGCGATTCACGCCATGTGCGCCGAGGTAGAAAGCCAATGCGTCAAGCCGACGCGGCTTCAGATTCTTCTTACTCTGATTGCGAGTGGAAGTTTTCATCGATTCCTCCGTGTGAGTATGAAAAAGAGGAGTTGCCGTTTCCGGACAACTCCCCTGTTGTTACTGCGCTTCGAGCACCTTGCGAGCCTGTTGCAGTTTGGCAAGCTCGCGTTCCTCCTGCGCGAGTTCCTTGCGCATCTCGACAACCTTCTCTTCCTGCTTGCCGATCTGTTCAAGGACAATCTCGACGGGAGTTTTCTTTATCCAGGCCTTGCGACCCGTAGCCGATGCTACGGTTGATGTGGCATTCTGTGCGCTCATAAACCCTCCTTTGGGTTATGGGTTAGTTGTGAAAGAGCTGTACTCCTACGAGAGCAGGAGCAGGACACTGCGAATGAGGTTGATCTGTGCCTCAATGCCGTCGAGCGCACCGAGGGCAGCGCGATGCTGACCGGAGTCGAGGTCGTCTTGCGCAGTCGTGAGCCGGGCCAGAATTGCAGAGTTGATGGCCTTGGCGCGGCTGAGAATGCGTTCACTGATCGCCTCGTCCAGATCAAGCGGCTGGGTTTTCGTGTTGGTTTTCGTCATCGGATTGTACCTGCAATTCAGTTGGGCTTTCGTTGTGGTTGTCGGAAAGAAGAAGTACCTTCCCGTTGTTTAGAGAGCTCACTTTTCCCGCGTACCACTGATCGAGGCGGTGGATCGCCTCGCGCAGCACGGGAAGATCGATGTGGGTGTAGATCGAATTCACGTCCCCACCCCGACTGTGTCCCATCAATTCCTTGCGAATGTCTGAGATCACGCCAGCCTCGACCAGCCGTGAGTTGAAGGTATGGCGGAGATCGTGCAAACGAAAGTGAGGCAGCCCGGCCCGGCGCAGAGCGCCCGTCCAGCCTGTCTTCGGGCGGTGGATGGGCTGGCCATCGTATGTGAAGATTAACCCTGACGGCTGGCGAAGCTTGTCGAGCATCGCTCGGACACGGCTGGTCAATGGGACGGGCCGATGTTCCCCTTCGGCGGTCTTCGAGTGGGTTACCGAGATCAGATTGCGGTCGAAGTCCACGTGCTCCCAAAGCTGATTAAGCAGCTCTCCCCTCCGCATCCCGGTGTCGAGCGCCGCGATAACGATAGGACGAAGGTGCTTCGAGCAGGCGGCGAGGAGTTTGATCTCTTCGGCAACCGACATCACCGGGCGACGTTGGCCTCGCTCTCGCACCATGCGGATGCGGCCAATTGGGTTTGCCGGGATAAAGCCTTCGTCAACCGCCCAAAAAAGCAGATGACGAATGACTTCGATGTCCCGGTTGACGGTGGTTTCAGAGAGCGGCTTTGTGTCCTCCTTCTTCGACTTCCGCCGATGTTCTTCGTGACGATGCTTGCGATAACGCGCGATGTCGTTCTTCGTGATAGTCCCGATGGGCGTCTCGGAGAAGTACGGCAAAAACTGCTTTGCACGTTCCTGGTGATGGGGTTTGACGTCTCCCTCGGCGAGAAATCGTGCATAGAGTTCGCCGAAGGGCATCTCAGGCTTGAAGTTCGGGAGTTGGAATCGCTTCGTGTGCAATTCGTCGCGCAGACGTTGCTCCAATGTCTCGGCCTGGCGGCGATTCGAGGTCTCCAGCGAGCGCATCGTGCGCACGCCGTCGATCCAGATCGCCGTCCAGTACACGTTGCCTCGCTTGTAGAGACTCATTTGCTTTTACCTCCTTTCTGTTGGTGTTGAAGTATCCAGCGGACGACCTGGTCGCGGAAGAAGATCAGCTTGCTGCGCGGGCCGGAGCGCAGATGCGGCAACCCCTGCGGCAGGTAGCTTTGGCGCACCGTCCAGACCGAGCAGCCGATCAAGCGCGCCACCTCGCGGATCGAGAGCGGAAGGCCTAACAGTTCGTTTCCGTACTCGGCCACCTGCGGGTAATGCTGCGGGCAGCTCTGCCCGTAGCTCGCGGGCGGAAAGCCTCGTATTTGCAATGCGTTTCCGCGTTCCGCGAAACCCGACAATGCTCTCTCTCGCTCACTCATCCTTGTCCTCCTTCCGCTTCCAGAGCGCACGGATCAATTCCTGGAACCAATCGGGCAGCTTGCTCCAGAGCCACCAGAGGCCGGACAGAAGTACACCAAGAGCAACCAAGGCCCTCTGTACCTCCGGTGTACGGATCAAGGCAATCACGAGACAAAGGGACGCATAGAAGAGCATGATTCCGATACCCAGCCGTACGAGGATGGCAAGTAATCGCCAACCCATCGGAATCTTTGGCTGCGGCGTGGACAGCTCGCGGCTGCCGCACTTCGAGCAGACCTCAGCCCCGCGCGGGTTCTGGTGCAAACGCGGGCAGAGTTTTACGTCATACGATCTGCCGCAGGTTCCGCAGAAGAGCGCTTCGCCCGCTGTCATCTTTCCACATTGGTAGCAATACTTCATTGTGTTGTCTCGATGAGTGTTGATGGTTGGTTGTCGATTGGCCGGAACCACACGGGAGCGAAGAAGCCGTTGCCGACAGACGCGAGCGTTGCGAACCAAAAGATTTTTTGCGTGATCGTGGCGACCGTCTTCCGGATCGAATGCAACCGGCGTTCGGAGTTTGCAACGACCAGAACCCGAAAGCGTTCATGCCTGAATTGCTCCCGGTATTTTCCAGAGAGTGCGAGTTGCAAATAGCGCTCGGTCTTTCCTTTCCAGACCGTGAGCGACTCATGGCCGAGATCGACTTCAATGAAGCACGCGGCGATACCGGCGGCAGTCGCGAACTCCACGTAGCCATCAGGGATGAGGCCGATTCCAGAAACCACCGGTTCGTGGAATGTTAGCCAGTTAATGAAGGAGACCTGCGGAACCGGGATGGCTCCGTACTTTAACGTGCAGTAGATGCCGTTCACGGCGAGTTGATGACCTACGAAGTAGTCGGCAACGAGGAGAGCATTCTGCGGACGGCGAGGACCACGACAAGGAACGTCGGCTGCCAATGCACCTTTCGGAGAGAGGGCATAGAGCGCTTTTCTGCCGCCGCCGGAGCCGAGAAAGAAACGACGAAGCAATCCGGCGCGAGTGAGTGCGAGCAGCCGGGCGTTGGCCCGCGTGGTGGAGCCGAACCCGGCAACGATTTTTATCTGTTCGCAGTCAACGACGCGCATCACCGCGAGTTCCCGCAACAGATGCAGGTCGCGTGGCTGGAGAATGAGCCGGTTATTCCCATTCATGGAGTACCTCATCATTGGTTCGGATGAGCGCCGCGTGGCGCTCTTCGATCTCAGCCTCGACCTCCGCGCGGGGGCGTCCATAATGAGCGCGGACGCGGTTCAAGAGATCAGCAACGTCAGTCTGCGGGTCATGGATGGTTGGGGTGCAACCCTCCTGCCAGTGATCCGCGCCGCTCTTCACAACAAAATGCCGGTGACGAAGGTTTTTCAACCGCTCAGCGAGAGACTTCCCACCGTCGAGCGCCTGGGCGATCTGTGTGGCGTCTCCGGGAGACAACTGGAAGAACACATGGGTGCCGACCGAGAGGATAGCCGCGCGCATCTCGTCCGGGTATTGGCCGAGATACTGGTTGGCGCTGACCACGGAGACGCCGAACTTGCGGGCCTCGGAGAGCATGGTTTCGATGCCCGTGTCGTAGGCAAGGAAGTTCTGCACCTCGTCCACGTACACGGTGAAGAGGCTCCGCTTTGTGCGGGAGAAGAGCGCATTCTTGTTGACGGTAAAGAGCAGGCTTCCCAAGGTAAGAGACTGTTCACCCAGCTTGCCTTTCTCAAGATTCGCAATGATCCAATACCCCTTGTCCATCGCTTCCGTGATCGAGAAAGTGGAATGCTTTTGCCCCACGATGTGACGGAAGCTAGGATCGGCAGTGAATGCCGATGTTTTGTTCAAGATCGGCTCCCGCATCGTCGCCTGCATCGCCTCACTCGCCTTGTCGTAGCGCAACTCAAAGTACTGGCGGACCTCCGGGTTCGGCGTCTTCGTGAGGCACTTGGCGCGGAATGCCTTGTGTGTGAGGAGCGGAGCGAGTTCCAGGAGCGTGAGGCCGTTCGCGGAGAGCACGTACAAGGAATTCCGAAGTAGTTCGTCCGTGCGCGCGCCGAAGTGGTCCAGCCCCCAGCGGCGTTTCAATATCTGCGAGAACTCTGCAATGCGGACGAAACTTGCCTCAGCCGCCTCAAGGGGGTTGAGACCGACGGAGAACTCTTTGTCGGCGGGCGCGATGTAGATCGTGCGCTCATGGAGCTGCTGCCCGAGCTCCGCTTCGCGCGCGGCAATAGTGCTGAGAAGGAACGGCGCGGCATCGCCGTGCTGGTCAATGAAGAAGAAGCCGCGCCCTGCCCGGATATCCTGTTCCGCTATCAGGCGAATACACGCGCTTTTTCCACTGCCTGTTTTCCCAAGTATGACGAGGTGCATGGTGCGGCGCGTTTCACTCAAAGTGATGCGCCGCTCTGTCACCGCTTCCTCCACCACTTGAAACCCAAGCGTCACGCCGTGGCCTTCAGGCTTCGCACTGTGCCGCCCTTGTGTGCGGTTCCAAAGTGAAGTCACGAGTTTTTCGATGAAGTCGAGCATATGCTTTGGATTCTGGCGGGCGGAGTGAGAATATCGGTGACAGAATGGGCACCGCATGGCGCTAATATGCACAAACGCCGCCATTTGCCAGCTAAAATAACTTTTCGCGATTTCTTTAGAAATTCGTGATAAGGACTTCTTTATAGCGGCGACCGGCCACCTTCTGCGCGGTGTAGGAAAGATCAATCTCTCGGAACTTGAACTGTTTGAAGATACTGCGCACTTCGGGAACATCGTTCAACGAGAGCACGAACTTGGCTTTCAGGCTCCCGAGGCGCTCCGCCATCCTCTCGAAATCCGCCGTGGTGAGATTGTGGCGATACAGCTTCAAGCCGAAATACGGCGGGTCAAGGTAGAAGAGCGTCCATGGGCGATCAAATCGTTCGAGCACTTTTTCATACGGCAAGCATTCGAGTTGTACCCGCGCGAGCCGCTTGCTGGTTTCTTCGATAATCAGCGGGAGGCGTTCAGGGTTTAATCCCGGCGGTTGCGCAACATGGCATTTATAGTCCAGGCTGCGGATTAATCCCGCGTAGCTGTTCTTCAGGAGATACAAGTGGCGCGCCGCGCGTTGGATGTCGGTGAGCGTCACCGGATCGGTTGCCTTGAGCAGCTCATGCCATTTGCGGCTCACAATGACGAAACGCAAATAGCGAAGCAATTCCTCGTAATGCTGCTGACAGACACGAAAGAAATTGACCATCTCGCCGTCGAGGTCGTTCAATACCTCGACCTTCGATGGTTCTTTGTGGAAGAAAACCTGTGCGCCGCCCGCGAAGGGCTCGACGTAGGTTGTGTGCTTTGGAAAGATCGCGATAATCTTATTTGCAATAGCACGCTTTCCGCCAATGTAGGGCAACGGTCCGATCATTTCACGGAGGGGTTTTCTGATGTTGATGACTTGACGCTTCGATTCGACCTTTTTGCATCGAAGCGTCAAGTCATCATAAAGCTGGTGCGGAAAATACATAGACAGGAGATGTTGTCGCCGGAGGCAATCCCTTTTCCGGATCGGGTGCTGCAAACACCGTGACTAGCGTAAAGGAAAGTGGGCCGTTCGTCCTTTCCGAGCACGGGGTGCAAAAGCCGCAACCGAAGGAGTGAGGTTGCGTTTCAGCCATCTTTGCTCCTCATATGGCTGACACCCGTCGAGCGGCCCGTCCCTATGCTACGTCGAGTGACTTTCAATACTAGGCGGGATTTGTTGCGCAAAACACCAACTATGGCTGAGAGCTTTGTTAAGGCGAACCGGCTCTCTCCGAGAACACAAATCCAGCTTCAACCTGAAGCGAGATCAAGTATCCACCGCGCGATTCGTTCTCGCCGAAAGCAACTTCTGTTATAGATATTTTGAATCGCGGTTTTTGAATGCAGGCTTTGTCCCTTCAAGAATATCCACAATCGCTTTGTTAATCACGGGGTTCTCAATACCCCCAGACGTGTATGTCATTCGGTAATTGTTCGCTTTATCGAGGTCCGCATGAATAACCTGGTCCGCGTCGCAGACTACGGCGAGATTGGGATTGTGCGTGACGATGATAATCTGCCGTCTCTGCCGGGCGTCCTTGATACATGGGACAAGCAGATCGAAGACCGTCTGATTATCGAGATTTTCTTCCGGCTGGTCGATCATGAGCGGGATATCATCTTTATCAACGAGGAGGTAAAACACGAGGAGCAGCGTGCCGCGCTCGCCGGGAGAAAGCTCCGAAAGCTCTTTCGTGCCCATCCTCAACGCGTACCGGGGCTTCAGGTAGTCGAGAGAGAAGATATAGTCGTAAAGCGAGAGTGACGTCCGCCCCTTTCGGAGTTGATCCCCCACTTTGATAGCCTTTCCTCCGGGGCGCTGGTCGGTATGCATCGCGGTAGTGATCTCACTCAGGAAGCCCTCAACGCCGGACTCCGTATTGAAATCTTGGCGTGCAAGGATTGCATTCAATGCTTTGCTTCCTTGTTCCACCCCGCAAAAAGTACCGGCCACCCCTTGGCTCACAATTTCGAAGAAGCCATCTAGGAAGCCCTGATCGACAATACCAACCTCGAAATTCAAGTGGAATGTATCTTTGGCTATTGCATTTGTTTCAATGAACTTGTTCACTGGCGCATACAATTCCCGATAAGTTCCTGCTAACTCCCTGACTACGCCATGGATTTCCTTCGCTTTCTCCAATTGCTGGCTGCCCGCATTCTTAAGGCGCTTTGGGATGCCGTCTAATTCGAGCAGCTGCGCTTCGTAATATGCAATAGTGTCGAGAGTTTCCGCGCTCCCTATAATGCCAGTCCGCTGCGATTCCCAAACGCCGAGTGCGGCCTCGAATGTTCGGTAGCGCTTATTAGGCTCGTCGAGCTCGTCCTCCAGCTTCTTGATGCTTGCTTCGATCTTCGCTTTTTCCTGAACCAAGCTACCGGGGACGTTGGTATCAAGTGACTGCACAATACCGCTCTGCTCCGTCACAAAACGCTTTCGCGCTTCCGTGATGGGCACCTTGTCCATGGTCACGCGAAACACGCTATCGGCAGGAATTCCGAGGCGTGTGAAGTCGTCTGCGCTCTCAGTCGTGAACGTTTGAATCAGCCGGTTCAGATTATCCAGACGAGCAGAGAGTCTATCCACCGTGGCGATAAGCTGCACAAGAACAGCCTTGCGTTGATTGGCCTTAAGGATTGTGGCGTTTTGGGCGGAGAGTGCCTGCCGCGCAGATTCAATTGCGGCTGATGTCGTCGCGATCTGCTCGCTGCGGGCGGGATCGTTCTCCGGTTTTGCCATTGCGGCGGGTCTGATAACGTCATGCGCTGCAAGTTCGGCCCGCTTCTTGTCGAGCAAGTTCTGGACGGTCGCACGGTACTCGTGTGTCGTCTTCTCCTCAAGCGCGACAATCTGTTCGTTAATACGGTGCAACTCGTTTTTTAGTAGATCGATTTCCTGATTGGCCTCAGTGGTCCTGAATGCGATGAGGCCATCCAGTGTTGCTTGGCCGAGCGTATCCGAGTCTTCAACATGTGAAAAAATCACCTTCTTTATTTCATGATCGAACGATGACTCTTCAATTTTCCCGAGTTGTGTGCATATCTCCTCGAGAAAGTTCTGGGGAATGTATTTCACGAGTTCCGGCTGCTGTTCATCCACCGAATCTTCGAGGCCTTTAGTAATGGGGATGCCACTTGCGAGGGTTAGCGTCGCTTGGAAGTGTCTTGCCTTATTGTCCCGCTGCGGCCGAAAGTTTTTATCGGAGAGGAAGGTAAAGTTACTGTACTGCTTTGTATTCGAAAGAAGCCCAATTATATCCGTTAGGGCGCTTTTCCCCTTTCCCTTGTTACCGATAATCGCAACGAGACCCGAGTTGAACGGGATGTGGTTATCAAACCATCTTTCGGCGATCTTTGCGCCGGGCTTTCGCCTGATCTCTATCGAATCGATATACTTCGTAGGATTGGCATGAACTCTCGCCATCTGTGGGGGGAGATCGCCGACCCAATGCCGATCATCAAACTCGATTGCAAGTTGCAGTAGCCCTTGGAATGTCGTATCCGCCTTAACCCATGTAAGGCAGTTTCCCAGTCGATCCTTTTCTGTTGTGTTTTGTGATGCGTGCGCGTCACTGCAGTCCAAGAGGTGGGCGTTGACACTACCGGCGCGAAGTGTTTTGTGGGCATTCTTCCAGTGCTCGGCGTTCGCGGAGGCGGTGAACACAAACGTTGCCTCATTGATAATGTGCTTCTTGTCGGCAATGGAGTGGTCGTTCCATTTAATCTCTGCCCATTCGGTCTTTCCGACCGCTGTCGCGTACTTTCCCTTGAAGTAGTGCGAGTCGAGCGCCTTTTCGATTGCCGAAAGGCTCAAGCAGAGGTTATTGAACCCTTCAATGAGCGGTGAGTCAAAATGTATTTGCTCCCCGGCGGGAACACTCTCGATGATCTTCTGGCCCAAATCTTCTAAGCTGGCTCTTGTGGGGAGTGCCTTCCACTTTCCGGAGGTCCGCAATGGCTCATATTGCGGGGTGAGTGTGTAGCTGGTCGTAAGGGCGTTTAGGAATTGCTGCTCAATAAGGTCGGGTGTAAGCTCGTCTGAAAAGATAATGTGATAGTTAACTCGGCTCAAATGTCCCTGACTGCCTCCGAATTTATCGAGACGAAGCTCAATCACAGGTAGGAAGAGGTCAATGTTAACAAGGCGCCCTTTTTGCTTTTCCGCAAGAATTCGGCGATATCCGTCAAGGAAGATGTAGTCATTGATCCCAATGACCTTAAATTCCGGAGGGAGATGCTCCAAGTCGTCAAGGAATTGCGGCCACGGGTCCGCTCCTTTATACCCGTGGATTAACGACGCCGGAGTGTGGACGTGCAAATCCCATTTCCGCCATATTGAGCCGCGTGAGTCGTTCATGGCTATAGCATATCCCCTATTGACCGCCTTGTGAAATCTGGGCCGCGGGGACGCCAGTCTCGCGAATTCATCCTCAAACGGGACATTCTAAACGAGATGACTGCAAGTGCACCGCCCGCCTGCTTCCCAAGTTCCTAGTCGCGTCGCGGCGTCATCAGAAGAGCCTCGACGGGGTGGTATTCCATTTGTCGGCTCATGACCCGGTGCGCAAGGACTAACGCCCTGTGAACGCCGTCGTAAATGTAGTATGTGCCGCTGGGTGACTGCCGCTTCTCGGAATCGTTTGCTGGCGTGACGGCAATGAAGTCAAACTTGGAGATATCGAAATCAGCATCCAGCGATCTAAAGCTCTCAAATGCAGCGGGGTCATGGTACGTCGGCATTAGCCCCATCGGGCGAGAGAGAGATGAGAATGTCCATGAGTGTTCGATCATCCAACCCGCAACATCGCCAAGCGTCCGAGGCTGACCCCAAGGCGTCAAAAGGCGGGTGGGGTTGATCTCCTGCCAGATGAGGGATAAGAAGGATTTTTCATCTTCCAACGTAAACAGGAACAGATTCCCGGGCGCTTTTACGGCCTGGATCAACCGGCCATCGACATGATGACCAAGCGCCTCTCGAGCGCCGAGCCGTGCAAGCACCTCTGGACTACTGACCTGTCTCATTCGTCTATTGTGTGCGAGATTTGAACGGGGATCAAGCTTCGCGGAAGTCCCCGTGGCATAACCTGTTCAGGAAAAGGTATCGGCCCGAACGATGTTGCCTCGAAGGGCGATGCTGACGCAAGAGCCGCAACGTTCTCTGCCGAACCTATGCCTCCGAGCCTCCCCTAAATTGAGCTGTGTGGTTTCTTGAGGAATACTTGCGGGAGAGCCTGTCGATTCGATCAGACGAAGAAACGCTTGAATGGCCGAGACGGTAAGCTGTTCCTCGACCCGAGCCAAATGTTCCAGTGAATAAGGAACCGGCAAGGCACAGCGCAATTGCAATACGATGGGACCGGCGTCGAAATGTTCGGTTAACTCATGGACTGTTATGCCAGCCCAAGGGTATTGATCTTTGTAAATCTGCTGGCGAGGCATCTTGCCAGCGTAGAGCGGAAGAAGGGAGGGATGAACATTGAACCCTCCTAGTTGACAGCGCGATAATACGCGGCTGCCTATCTTCCTGGGGTAGCCAGCACAGAGAAGAATATCTATTGGCGAATTAGAAAGCAGATCTGATTCCCACGGATCGTTCGGGCAGAAGATGTGCCTTGAAGGATCCGGGGGCACTACAGACTTTCGGACTACAATGCCTTGTACGTTCACCGAGCGGCAACCATTCAGCTGCTCAAGTATCTCCGGGGCCGAATCACACGTCGAGACTATCCACATTGAAAGCGGCATTCGAACCTACTTTGAGACAAGAAGCGAGGTAATACTTGGTCAAGTCTCTGGTTATGGTGCAATATCGAGACCAGAAGTCGGGCATATCAGGAAGGTGAGCCCTCATCCACGGGCATCCACCCTTGCAGTTGAACCGTGCAATGCATCCCTGACAAGTTGGATACGCATCTAGAGTCATTGCACTAAGACGGTCATGTACATCGTTGTCAATGTGAATCTTGCCGCCAGTGAGACTGCCGATTGAAAAAAGGTCTGCATGAGGATCTTGCAATCGCAATACCCTGGAGCAGGCGGTCAAGCGACCATCTGGAGTTACATAGAAATTGGAGCGACTCGCGCCGCAGTAGTCTATTTCTCCCATGTTGTGCCTGAATTTGAACAGGAGAGTCGAATGCTGCAAGTGGATGGTCTGCGTTATTGCAAGCATGCTTTTGAAAGCTTCTGCGAACGAAGCATAAAGAGAAATCGGGTCACACTTTTCACCCATGATCATGGCGGGTTCGACATGTACAAAAGCTCCCGGGAAGAATTTCTCAAAGAAATCCACTAAGCTTTTGGAATCCGAATTGTTGCAGCGCGTCATCGTCACACGAAACGTCAGTTTTTCGTTACTATATGCGGCGAACAATCGTTTGGCATTGCGGAAAACCCGCTCGAAAGTGGAGTGACCTGAGACGGTACGGCGATTGCGGTCCTGTAGTGCCGGTGGGCCATCGATGGACAAGATAACGGATGAGAAAGTATCTGTTATGTAGCTACACGTATCCTCGTCAAAGAACCCGTTCGTCGTGATCCCAAAATTGACGTGTCGATTGTGAGATGCGCAACGATCCTTAGCATAGCCAACGATTTTATGTACTAGCGGAAGGGATAGACTAGGTTCGCCGCCAAACAAGGAAATGAATATCTCTTTTGAGTCATTATTCATCGCATTCTGAATGATGAAGTCAATGGCGCACCTAGCATCCTCCTCCGATAGTTGCTGATTTGTCCGCGAAACCTGGCGCTCAAAGCAATAGGAACATGCCAGATTACAACGATCATTAAGCATCAGAAGGACCGAAATGGAATCAGATCGGTTGCGCCGTTTTTTGAAGTAAGTTTGCGCAACGAGGCGGTCAGGCAGATCAACTACCGTGACTTCGGGTCGTCCGGAGTCTACAAGAAACAAGTTGGGAGTCCGGACCAGAGGCGCAGGAATCAACACAATCCTGTCCTGATCGCTGGCAAAGACAATAGGCTGAACAAGCATGCGCACCGCCGGGCGTTAATACCTGGCCCTGTGTTAGATAATTATCAGACGGCGTTTAGTTCTGCGGGCACTGACTGTCTTCGCAGGCGCAGTCTTGGCAGCATCCCGTGACGCCGCGCGGATCGGTGACGTCGGCCGTCTCCTTGGCAGAGCTAACAAGGTCCGCAAACGTGGTGATTTCGGCCGAGTGCAAGGATATAGGTACTTCAAGCGCCTGCTCCATAGAGTTCTCCTTTTTGCGGTTTTCGATTCAAATGAGAATGCGAGTATAACGCGAAATGTGACATTGTCAAGCGACCCATGTCACAAAGGTTATTGGTCGGTACGCTGTCCAACAGTCTAGGCGGAGACGGATTTGAGAGAAATGCATGATACTGCGTTTGCACAATTACTATGGATTCATATACTTAGGGCATGAGACGGACTCGAACTCTCTTCACGCCATCAATCCAGGGATTCGGTCATCCTGCACTCAGGAGAAAATCGCGACGGATTTCTCCGCAAGCGATTCGCTCTCCCGAAGTGCAGCGGCTTATAAAGGAAATGTTCAGGGCGCTACGGAATGCCCACGGAGTCGGATTGGCTGCATCGCAGGTGGGAGTTCCCCACTCCTTAGCTGTGATAAACATACCCTCTGGGAAAAGCAAATTTCGCGGTGTGATCCTTAATCCCCAAATAATCTCGCGCTCGAAATCCAATATACCAAGTTGGGAGGGCTGCTTGAGTCTTCCTGGAATGCGCGGAAAGGTTCAACGGTCAAGAACAATTCGCGTTCGCTTTAGAGACGAAAACGCAGAGCAACACGATCTAAAAGTGTCAGGGTATCTTTCCCGCGTCTTCCAGCACGAAATTGATCATCTGCAAGGCATTCTCTTTTTGGACAGAAATCTTGACCTTCGGAGCGTCATGACTGCCAAGGAATACCGGTCGAGAGTTTCGTAGAGAGATAGATCGTAATTATATTTCTTGGGCCAATGCGTCTTGGAGAGCCAGTACACCGGAGGCGATTGAAGAATGACTTGAATTATCCATGCCCGTACCGTCTACCCTTGGTACTGAAGACGTCGGCCAACCGGCGCTAACCACAGAAAACACAAGACTACTCCCACGCAGATTATGTCACCTTGTAGGTAAAAAGGCAGATTCAGGAAGAACGAAGCGAGGTTCGGGCCTTTACAGTGATCAAGACGACTGTTTATATGCCGCCGAGAGTTCTCCCCTTGACAGGCGCTTGCGCGGGAGTACAATAAGAACAAGTCTTACTGAGTAAGACTCATAAGCCCATGAGAACTACCGAAACCATGACCGTCTCCCTCCCTCCGGCGCTTGCCCGCCAGATCGAGGAAGTACAGAAGATAGAATCGCGCACCCGCTCCGAACTCGTTCGGGAGGCCCTGCGCGTATATGTCGAGACCCGCTATCCCCTCGCGAAACCTACCAAGGCGGAACTTTCTGCACTGCGCCGTGGCCGGGCTGCCTTTCAGCGTGGGGATGCGGTACCATTAAAGGCATTCCTCCATGACGTGGAATCTCTCAATCACCGGTCCAGCACAAAAAGACTTCAAAAAGCTCCCGCGAAAAGATCAGGAGCGCGTTAAAGCGGTCCTCATTGCTATGCAAATCGATCCCTTTGAGGGGGATCTGAAACGCCTCAAGGGGAAGGAAACCGCTTGGCGCCGCAGAGTAGGCAACTACCGCATCATCTATGACCTCCATTTTGAGGAGCGTCTCATCATCGTTTCCGGCATTCTTCGCCGGACCTCTACGACATACGAGTAGAGGTATGATATAGGCAAGAACGACAACTCCGCCCATCTTTTCTGATGGGACGGAGTTGGCTAAACTGTTACCCGTGGATTATTTCCAGGCCACTGAGCCAGCCTTTAGGATATGTTCCAGTATTTGGTTCATGATGTTATCCATGGTCCGACAAGTCCGCCGATATGGTCCACCACAAGAAGTGTTCGCGCTTTCTGCAATCAAAGTAAACGGAATTGTTAGCTCTGCGCTTATGTTTTGCCCCTTTGCAGTGAGGTCCGACAGTAGAATTCGCAGCAACTCGCGCTTTCTTTCCAGATTCGCTTGTTTGTAAAGCAATGACGCGTCTTTTGCGAGTCCGACAGTATTCTCGATCTCTTTGAGGGCATCGTCGCAACCGGCATCGAGTCCGGCGATTTTCTGCTTCAATTGCGATTCCTCCCACACAAGCGACTTTTGCTTTTCGTCAAACGTCGTCTGCTCAATCGATCTATCTAGAAATAGATCTGTGAGACGGCTTTTGCGCGCACGAAGGGCTTCGAGCTGCAACGTGGCGACGCGCTTCTCTTCTTCTTGCTTTGCCGCTGCGTTGAGGCGATATTCGGCGATCCATTCGCGGAAATAATTGACCTCCGCTTTAGAGAGCGTGAGTCTCTCAAGAATACTTTGCACTGCGTTTTCTAACTGTTCTTCTTTGATGAACGTTCTCGGGCACACAGGGGGTGACTTGAAAGGGCGATTGTGACAACGGTAGTACGTATGCCCTTTTCTGCGTTCGCCAATAAGGGAATAGTGACAGCTCGCACACCGCACCAAACGGCTGAACAGA
>Ga0224555_1002922_pt1 | contig 18751 bp, 19 predicted proteins | sample 714S23034metaG_FD_180687 | JGI IMG/M metagenome (GOLD analysis project Ga0224555, IMG submission 180687) | Peat soil microbial communities from Stordalen Mire, Sweden - 717 S2 30-34 | ecosystem: Environmental > Terrestrial > Soil > Wetlands > Peat | place: Sweden: Norrbotten County, Stordalen...
AAGATCCATGGAACAAGATCTGCTCACACGACTCCTCCGCGCAGGCCTCGCCACATCCACCATCACCTATAAACAGCTCACCGCTATGCCTGAGCTAACTTGATAATCATCTCTCCGTATTTGTCCTGGCCTCCCTCACGCCGCCCCCTCTTGTCTGAGCTGGTGCGATTCCACGTACACCTCAAACCTTGAAGCCGCAAGCGCCGGGCTGAATAAGAATCCCTGATACCCATTGCAACCCTGGTCCTGAAGAAATTCAAGCTGCTGCTCGGTCTCAACCCCTTCGGCGATCAACGATAGTTTCAAGCTCTTCGCCAGAGCGATGATCGCGCACAGGATCGAAGCATCCTTCTCCCCGTTCAGCAGATCGTGCACAAAGCTCTGGTCGATCTTCAATTGGTCAAGCGGCAATTTCTTCAATTGGGAAAGCGAAGAATAGCCGGTCCCAAAGTCATCCATCGATAGCCCGATTCCCAACGCCTTCAGCGCCACCATCTTGGCAACCGCCTCGTTGGCCCGCTCCACCATGGAGCTTTCCGTAATTTCCAGCTTCAGTCGCATCGGATTCACCCCCGACGCGAACAGCAATTGCCGCACCAGCGGCACAAACCCCGAATCCTGGAACTGGCGCACACTCACATTCACCGCAACGCTCAGGCCTTTCAACTCGGGCCGGCGCGCCCACATTCGCAGTTGTTCACACGCAGTTTGCAGCACCCATTCCCCCAGGCCGTTGATCAGCCCCGCCGATTCCGCCAATGGAATAAACTCGCTCGGAGCCACCATCCCGCGCTGCGGATGCCGCCAGCGCAGCAGTGCTTCCGCGCCGGTTACTCGTCCAGCGCCGTCCAGTTGCGGTTGGTAGTGCAGCTCGAATTCCCCATTCTGCATCGCCCGTTTCAAGTCCGCCAGTAGGGTCGCGCGCGACAACACCAGCGCCTCCATGGTCGTATCGAAGAAGCAAACCGCGTTTCTGCCTTGCGATTTTGCCCGATACATCGCCAGGTCTGCCTGCTTCAACAACTGGTCCCCGGCCTGCTCGGTCCCCCGGAAAACCGTCACGCCAATGCTGGTCGTCCCCTCATAATCGTAGTGGTCCAGGTGGATTGGCTCCTGACAGGCCCGCAGTATCTTCTCCCCGATGGACTGCGCCTCGGCTGCCGCCATGGCCGCATCGCCGCTCAGGCCCTCCAGCATCACTACAAATTCGTCCCCGCCAAATCGAGCGGCCGTATCGAACTTGCGCACGCAGCCCAGAATCCGGCGCGCCACCTCCTGCAGCAGAATGTCCCCAACATCGTGGCCCGCCGTATCGTTCAAAGTCTTGAAGTCGTCCAGATCGATCAGCATTAACGCGCAAGCCGTGCCCCGCAGCCGCGAGTGCTGCATCGCTTCTTCCAACCGCTCCCGCAACAGCACCCGGTTGGGAAGGTTGGTCAGAAAATCGTAGAAAGCCAGCCGGTGGGTCTTCGTCGCTGCCGCTTCCAGGTTGCGCCGCGACAGCACCGCGTCGGTGATATTCCGAAAAAAAATCGACATCCGCTCGGGACGAGGAAAGCATCGGATCAGGTACCACCGCTCCTGGTCCTCGATCTGCGCCTCGAATGAGGTCGCAACCCCACCCCGCGCCGCTGCCCGCAACCCAGCCAGCACCGACGCGGAAAAGAACCCTGAGATTTCAGCCGAGATCTCCCGCGTCAGCGCCCACTGTCGATCGATGCCGAACTCGCCCGTCGCCGCGTCGTTGATGTAGACCAGCCTGTATTCCGGATCCACTGAGATAAAACAGTCCGAGATGCTTTCCAGCACCGCCGATTCAATCCTTAAAGACTCCGCCCGCTCCCGCTCCACGATATACGCTTCCCGATAGCGCGTCGCCGCGTTCAGCGCCAGCGCAAAACACACATAGCTTAAGCCGTAGCCAACCACCACAATCAACAATTCAATCGGAAAAACAGCGATCATTCGCGGAGCCAGAGCGGCAAGGAGCGCCAAGGGCGCTGCCAACACGAACCGGCCCAGAAAACGGCCGACCATTCCCGAATTCACCAGCTTGTTGAACACCAGCAGCGGGAAAAACCAGACCAGATATGTGAACAGATTCACATGCTTGCCGTTGCCCAACACTGCTGCCATAGAGCCACTGCATAGGTACAGGGCGTAGTAGGCCGTCGATAGAGCGGCCAAGGTCTTGACCGTAGCTTTGCAAAAATACAGCGTGGCGAACGCGGCCACCCCGAATACACCGCTGGAAAGCACAATCGCGGTCTCTACGCCAGTCACCGCCCGCTGCATGATCGCGAACACACCCAGCCCAGACCCCACCACCGCCAGTCCGACTGAAATCAGCGTTGCGTCGCGAGCCAAAGTGATCGAGTCCCGGTCGAGTTCGGTCACCGTTCGCATCTTCGCCTTCGCAACTTCGCCTTCGCATCTCCGGTCGAGCCTTGCCGCCAAATCGTATATTCCCTATCGGCCCCAACACCTCAAACTTCACCTCCAGGTAAGCCAAGCCTTCAGCCTTGGCCCTCTCCCGCGCCGGGAAGAACAGCGGCTTTAGCCCTGAGGCAAGCTTTACTCACGCGCAATCTCTGTGTTCTCTCTTTACTCTGCGATCTCTGTGATTCGCTTTTCGCCGAACCCCACCCTCAGAAACAATGTGTAACCACATCCGTTACACAACCTCTAGCCACTCAACTAGCCACTAACCACTAACCACTGGCAACTACCCCTCCCCCAGCGCCTCCAGAATCCGATCGAACTCCTCCACCCCCGCGTACCCGATCACCACCCGCCCTTTCCCGCCCTTATCGTCGATCTGCACCCGCAGCCCCAGCTTCTCCCGCAGCCGCTGCTCCGCCGCGCGCACATTCGGGTCCATCACCCGCTCCTTTGCCGCCGGCTTCTCTTTCATCCCCATCCGCCCAGCCAGCAGGTCGTCCACAAACCCCTCGGCCTGCCGCACCGACAGTTCCATCCCCACGATCTTCAGCCCCGCATCGATCATCGCGTCGTTGCCGTCCTTTTCCAGCTTCAGCACCACCTTCGCATGTCCCGCCGTCAGCTTCCCGGTCTCCACATACGCCTGGATCGTCATCGGTAACCTCAACAAACGAACGATGTTGCTAATGCTGGCTCGCTCCTTCCCCGTCCGCAGCGCCATCTGTTCCTGGGTCATATTGAACACCGTGCCCAACTGCTCGAACGCCCGCGCCTCCTCCATCGGGTTCAGGTCCTCCCGCTGCAGGTTTTCGATGATGGTCATCTCCATCACCTGCTCGTCGTTCGCCTGCCGCACCAGCGCCGGAATCGTCGCGTTGCCCGCAAGCTTCGACGCCCGCCACCGTCGCTCGCCCATGATCAGTTGGTAGCGCCCGCCCCCGATCTCCCGCACCGTCACCGGCTGCATCACGCCGTTCGCCTTGATCGACGCCGCCAGTTCCGCCAGCGTCGCTTCGTTGAACAAAGTCCGCGTCTGGTGCGGGTTCCGCTCGATCCGGTCCAGCTCGATCTCCAGCGGCTTGCCCGTCCCCTCTACCGCCGCCGCCTGCACCTGCACCCGCGGCCCCAGCAGCGAATCAATCCCTTTGCCCAGCGCCGCCCGCTTCTTCGCGTCCGTATGTGTGTGTACCGCTTCCATGCGTCCTCTCCCTAAACCTCTAACGTCGTCATTCTGACTCGCAGAGGACCGTCACTCGACCCCCTCGGATCGTCATTCTGACTCGCAGAGTCAGAATCTCCGTAGTTGCCTTTACTTACCACTTACCACTCGCCACTTACCACTGCCCTACCGGTACGGCCAGAACTTCGGAACCACTTGTCCTCCCGTATCTATTTGATTCTGCTTGCTTTGCTCCATCTTTGGACTCACAATCCCATTCCGCTTCAGCAGCTCCGCCGCCAGCGCCGTATACGCCTCCGCGCCCCTGGACCGCGGATCGTAGAGCTGCACCGGCTTCCCATGGCTCGGCGCCTCCGCCAGCCGTATGTTCCTTGGAATTGTTGTACTTAGCAGCTTGTCCCCGAAAAACCGCAGCAGGTTCTCCGTCACCTGCTGCGACAGGTTTGTGCGATCATCGTACATCGTCAGCAAAACCCCCTCCAGCGCCAGCGTCGGATTGAATGCCTGCGCCACCCGGTCCAGAGTCTGCATCAACTCCGTAATCCCTTCCAATGCAAAGTATTCCGCCTGCATCGGAACCAGCAGCCCATCCGCAGCCACCAGCGCATTCAGCGTCAGCAGATCCAGCGCCGGCGGACAATCCAGCACAATAAACGGATAGCTGTTACGAATCGGCGCGATCGCATCGCGCAGCCGGAATTCGCGCCGTTCCTGCGCCACCAGCTCCAGATTCGCGCCAATCATATTCTTGCTTCCCGGCAAAAGACGCAGATTCGCCACATCGGTTGGCAGCACCGTTTCTTCCAGCGTCGCCACGCCCATCATCAGGTCGTAAACGCTCAGCCGCGCCTCATCGCGCGCCATGCCCATTCCGCCGGTCGCGTTGGACTGCGGATCGCAGTCGATCAGCAGCGTTGACAGGCCTTCGAGCGCGAGCGCGGCGGCCAGGTTGATTGCGGTGGTGGTTTTGCCGACGCCGCCTTTTTGGTTGACAACGGCGATGACCTTGGCGGGTTTGGCGCTGGTCTGGCTCGAAAGCGTATTAGAGGGCGCGGAAAGGGTCGACACGTTCGTAGTAGGAAGCCTATCGGGGATGGGCTTTGCTGGCAAGGAGCAGGGATTGTGCAGAAGTGCGCGCACCTGTGAATAAACCTGTGGAGAGTTCCAAACAGGGGCATTCAGCGCGGGAGTCGTGCGGTGGTGGTGGTGTGGAAATCTTATGTGGGACGGGGCACATAACTCCCCCCCAAAAAAACTCGCGATTGTTCCACGTGGAACAATTTGAGGCCAAACGGAAGGGGGTGTGGGGAGGCGAAATTGCTCCACGTGGAACAATTTGAGGCCAAACGGAAAGGGGTGGGGGGGAGGTGAAATTGTTCCACGTGGAACAATTTGGGTTAGCGGCGGTGGGCGATGAGGAGTGCTGCGCCGTGCGATTCGGGGAGGGGAATGGGTGGGTCGAGGGTGAAATTGGGGGGGAGGGAGGGGTGAGACTGTGACGATAAAGTGCTTAGAATGAGAATCTTATGGGTAGAGCGGAGGGCGGCGGCGGCGATGGCGGCGGCCATGTGGTCGACGGCGCGAAGGGTGACGGTGTCGAATGTGCGATTACCGGCCATCGATTCGACGCGATGGGGCCAGATCTCGGTGGGGAGATGGAGGGTGCGGACGGCTTCGTGGAGGAAGGCGGCCTTTTTGGCGCGGGACTCGGCCAGGGTGACCTGGACTTCGGGGCGGAGGAGCTGGATGGGGAGGCCGGGGAAGCCGGCGCCGGAACCGTAGTCGAGGAGGGTGGCGCAGGGGCCGAGGTGGGCGGCGGCGAAGAGGCTCTCGCCGAAGTGGCGGCGGACGATGTCCTCGGGGGTGCGGATGGCGGTGAGGTTGAAACGGGCGTTCCACTTAAGGATGAGGCCGAGATAGGTGAGGAGCTGGGAGGCGAGCGAGGGGGTGACGGTGGCGTAGGGGGTGAGGAGGGCGGTAAGGGTTTCGGGAGTCATGAGCAAGGTGCCAGGCGCCAGGTACAAGGTACAAGGAAGGGCGCGGGGCGGTTGGGATTGATGATAGCGGAGATGGGGTTCGAGGTTCGAGGTTCGAGGTTCGAGGTTCGAGGTTCGAGGTTCGAGGAAAGGCTAATAGCGATTGTCGCTGATGGCGGCCGGAATGTTTGTAGTTAATATTGTTACATATTATGGAAGTGGGCCATTAGGTAAGTGAAGAGGAAGCCGGCGACGACGAAGAGGACGACGGCAGTGGCGATGATGCCGACGGTGATGGCGGCGTGGCGGGCGCTGATGAAGTCGGGGTCGCCGGATTGGAGGTCCCCGAATTTGACGAACCAGCGGATGACCATGACCGGTGTGGCGACGGCGAGGAACCAGAAGCCGAGGTTTCCCAGGAAACCCAGGAAGGGAAGAAAGCCGATGAGGAAGAAGGTGCCGATGGCGCCGGCCATGATCTTGAGGTAGCTGGCGTCGCTGCAGGCCTGATTGATGCGGGCGAAGACCTCGGCCGAGGCGGTGGCTGCGGCGTGGTCGAGGGGGAAGGAACAGAACGGGCACGCCTGCATGGAGGTGTTGATCGTCTGATTGCAAGCGGGACACGGCAGGACGGAGACGGTGGGGGAAAGGCTCAGGCTTGGCGCCATGGGAGTGGCCTCTTGGATTTCGGGGACAAGGTTAGCACGGGGAGGGCGGCGCGAATCCCACCCATGCGATGAGACCGCATGGATGGGGCACCCAGGTTTGTGAGTGGAGCACCCGGCTACCAGCCATGCACTTATTTAGGTAGCACGCTGGGCTGTTCTAGCGCTGGCTTGTTCGGAGGGTTCTTGCTGCAATCGGGCCGGACCTTGGAGAGGGCATACCGTGCCCCTGGATGACCCGGTAGAGGTTCACCGGATCGCACACATGCATCAATTCCCAGCGGAGCAACTGCCATTCGTGCTCGACCGATGCTGCGGTCATTACACATGCGGTGCAGATTGAATCGTAGCTGCCGTCTGAATTCTGGCGGTGAACGAACTTAGGTCTTGTAGAGAACATCGTGCGTCCCCTTTGCGAGTGAGCACGCAGTTTAGCGCCGGCTTTGGCGCCGGGTCTGTTCACAATTGCTCACTGGAGGTTTGATGCTTGTACCGAGGGGATATTTCCCTAGGCAGAAACCAAAAGCAGATTCCTTGCGGGAATGACAAACAAAAAGAGCAGGTGACGGCGAGGGTGGGGCGCGCTGGAGGCCAGAGGGGGGAAGAGGCCCTCCCCGCGTGGGGAGAGCCTCATCTGTCTCTTGCCTGGATACTGGTTGATACGGGTTGAGACTGGTTGATACGGGTTGAGACGCCTTGGTGATGCTTCAACTGGCCCAGTGCCAGCTCCCTGAGAACATGGCCCGGTTTGCGCGTGCTGTTTCTGCAAACGTAGCGCAGCGAGCGGCGATGAGAGTGTATCGAATTGCTCAGTGGGGGCGATTAATTTGCGGGAGCGGGCGGGGATGGGCGCTATGGAATGAGGCAGCCAAGAGCCCGGTTGAGGATGCTGAAGAGGATTGGAATCCAGCGAAAACATGTCCCAGGGGCTAAAGCCCCCTTATTTCTTTGGCCCCTGATTGCCCGGGAGACTCAAGGCTAAAAGCCTTGGGCTACCAGTCCGGGCCTATCTCAGAAGCAAGTGCTCGATTTGTGGTGATTTCGGCGAGCGATGAGCAATTGTGAGCAGCCATGGCTGGGCGGCGTGATCGATGCTGAGGACGGATGTTGCTTTCGACCCGGGCGGCGAAGGGGCGGAAGACCCCCCGCTCGCGCAAAGGGCGCGCGATCGATGGGGCACCCAACGGCTGATGCCGCCGCGGAGATGCGAAAAACAAGGAGGACGAGATGATGGCGATTGACTGGACGGATCCGAGATTGATTGCGGGCGCGATTGCGGTAGTGGTGATGGCCGCCATTGGTATTTTTGTAGCGGTGCGCAGAAATAAACAGAAGACAGCGAAACTGCGCGCGCGGTTTGGGCCGGAGTACGACCAGGCGGTGCTGACGCACGGAACCGCCGGCAAGGCCGAGACGACGCTGGTGAAGCGGGAGACGCGAGTGGAAGGCATGAAGCTGCGGGACCTGAGCGCGGGCGAGCGGGAACGTTTTCAGACGGCGTGGAAGACGGTGCAGTCGCGCTTTGTCGATCATCCGCAGACAGCGGTGACGGAGGCCGATGAGCTGGTGAGTTCGCTGATGCTGGCGCGGGGCTATGCGGAAGCGAATTTCGATCAGCGGGCGGCGGATGTGTCGGTGCACCACCCGCGGCTGGTGCAGTCGTACCGGTCGGCGCACGAGATCGCGGTGCGGGTGGGCAAAGACGAGGCCACCACGGAAGACCTGCGAGTGGCGATGATCCAATACCGGACGCTGTTCGATGAGCTGGCGGAAGTGCAGGCGCCGGTCGAGATCAAGGCTGTAGCGTAAACCGGGGCAGAGATCCGGGGAATCCCACTCGTCGCGCAAAGAGCGCGCGATGAATGGGGCACCCGGCTGTAGGGTAAGCCGGGCTGCGGCCCGGAGAGAAGAGGAGCAAAGATGCTGATCCTGATTATTATTCTGGTGCTGCTGTTCGGCGGAGGCGGAGGCTACTACGGCTACGGGCGGTGGGGCGCGGGCGGAGGCGCCGGCATCGGGCTGGGGACGGTGCTGGTGATTCTGCTGTTGTGCTATTTTCTGGGGGCCTTCCGGTAGGGTTGGGGGAGGCAGCGATCCGGGGCGAAGGCCGGTATTGGTTCTGCGCCCCTTGTGCCGGTCTCGCCTGGAGCTATGAACTAGTGACCTCATCTATATATATAGATGGGGTTCGCGGCGCTGGATTTTCTTTAACTGTGGTCAATATTGAACAGACTGCGGCGGGGGCGGGGCTAGACTTGGCCCAAGGGCGTCGAATCCCTTACTGGAAGAGGTGCACGAATGGCCTACCAGACAAGACCCACGTTCCCCCATAGATTCAGCCGCGATGGCACCGTGAGCTCGATCTGCAGCGAGTGCCTGGTGACGATCGCTTCCGCAGGAGATGCACGGGAGCTGGCGCGCCACGAGCATGCCCACGTCTGCGATCCGGTCCGTCTGTATCAGCTTGGAGCTGATCCGTCGCGGCGGTTTCTGGTGAGCGGCAACCGGCTGGCGTCGTAGGCTGCACGGCGTGGTCCGGATTGCACAGACGGGCGGGTGGGGTCGCGCCTAGGCTAAGGATTGAGAGATGGGCTGGTCCCAGGGGCTGAGGCCCCGGTTGGTTATGCGGTCCTAATGCCGGGACTGAAGGTCCGGCCTATCTCAAATGTAAAGGCGGGCCACGATGAGCGACAACTCAAATCCATATCCACACCGGCGGAATGAAGAAGGTTCGTACGACTCGATTTGCCGGAGATGCTTTGCGACGGTGGTGCGTGGCAAGGCGGAGGCTGAACTGCAAGCGTATGAAGCGGCGCATGTCTGCGACCTGCCCATGATGACGGAGCATGCGTACTTCGACCGGACGTAGTGGGTGGTGCCGGCGTGGGCGCGGGAAATTCGGCAAAAGCAAGAACAAGGACAAAGGCAAATGCGGGGGTCTCTCCGCTACGCGCTGCGCGCTTCGGTCGAGATGACGCTTCTTTGCTGCCCCGGTCGAGATGACCTCTTTCTATGTTGGTGGTGAGCGCTTCGGTCGAGATGACGGCGGTTTGTTTTGGTGGTGACGTGCTTCGGTCGAGATGACGGGGTGGGACGGCAGGGCTAGGTTTTGGTGAGGAATTGGCGGGTGTAGAAGCGCTTGTCGCAGGTGAAGCAGCGGGCGGGGCAGAAGCCGATGGCGGACATGATCCAGTCGAGGCCGCGGCGGCGGGAGCGATGGATGGCCTTGAGGTGGCAGCGGGGACAGGCCAGGTAGGGCGGGAAGCGGTGGCCTGCGGGGATTTCCGCGGCCTGCGGAGGGGTGGACGGCAGGGAGAGCGGGTCGGCTGCAACCGACGCGGAAAAACAAATGCGGGGATTCTTCCTGCCCCAGCCAGCAAGCTGGCCGGGGACCCCGTTCCTGCCCCAGCCAGCAAGCTGGCCGGGGGCCCCGTTCGCGTCGCTCAGAATGACGAGGGAAATCATAAGGCCACCTCCTCGATGGTGTTGGCGTTGGCTTCGCCGAGCTTGCGCAAGGAGTCGTTCTGATGGTGCGGGGAAGCGCCGAGGTTGGCGTTGATGAAGGTGACATTGGGGGGGAGGGCTGCGGGCAGGGGAGGAGCCGGCTGCATCTGGTCCGGCTGGAGCGGGTCCGGCGAAGTGAGGGCGATGGTGGTGAGGGCGGTGATGGCGAGGCGGGGATCGGCGGTAATGTCCAGCCAGTTTTCGACGGCATCGCTGGCGGCAGCGTGGATGGAGACGCCGGCGCGCTGGGCGAACTGCTCCAGGCGGCGGTAGGTTTTGGGGTCGATCGAGATATAGGACATTGCAGCTCCTCAGCGGACGAAACGTGAGAGCTCCAAGGGGTCGGCCTGCGTTGGGTTGGAGCACGCCCGGGGGCAGATACCCAGAGTGGCACGGGGATACGGGCGGAGTCTGTGCAATTTTGTACAGCACTTCGTGCTGGAACGACGCTTCGCATGCGAAGAGGGGCGAGTGGTGGGGGGCGGTGCGGAGGAAGGCGTACTCCAGGGGAGACCCGAGGCTAAAGCCTCGGGCTACGAGGCCCCTGTTCCCTCCGGGGTTGAGCTGCGCTCAACGGAAGGGCAAATGCGGGGGTCTCTCCACTGCGCGCTGCGCGCTTCGGTCGAGATGACGGCACCCTTATTAAGCTGCGACGGGGCTCCGGTCGAGATGACGGCTACTTTGGGTGGGGCATGGCAAAAGGCCGTGGAGCGGGGGTCAGGGGGTGGTGGGGGCGAGGGGTTGCCAGGCGGCGGCGGCGGCGACGAAGCGGGTGAAGAGGGCGCGGGAGGCGGGGTCGGTGGAGTAGGTGCGCTCGGGGTGCCACTGGACGCCGATTAAGAAGCCAGGTTCCGGGTTCGAGGTTCGCGGTTCGAGGGGGGCGGATTCGATGGCTTCGATGACCAAGTCTTCGGGGCTGCGGGCGGTGATGCGGAGGCCGTCGCCGGGGATGCCGATGGCTTGATGGTGGCTGGAGTTGATGGAAAGGCGGGGTTCGAGGTTCGAGGTTCGAGGTTCGGGGGGGGTGCGCGGGTCGATGGCGGCGGAGGCGGCGATGGCGGCGAGGAGGGAGTTGGGGGCGAGGACGGCGGTGTGGGCGACGGCTACGGCGCGGCCGGCAGCGTGGTTGACGGGCATGGGGGTGAGGTGCTGAAGCAGGGTTCCGCCGCGCCAGACGTTGAGCATCTGGGTGCCGAAGCAGATGGCGAGGATGGGCTTGCGGAGGTTGTGAGCGTCCTGGAGGAGGAGCTCGTCGACGTTTTCGCGGGCGGGGTCGGCGGGGTTGCACTGCTCGATGGGCTGCTGGCCGTACTTCTGGGGGTTGACGTCGGCGGGGCTGCCGGGGAGGAGGACGCCGTGGCAGGTGGCGATGAGCTTGGCGGTGGCTGCGGGCGGGACATTGAGTGGGACCTCGACGGGAGTGCCGCCGGAGCGGGTGATGGCCTCGGCGTACTGGGGCCAGGCCCGGCGGTTGTAGTCGGGGTCGGTGGAGGTGGGGAGCGGGATGGCGATGCGGGGAGGGGGCATGGGGCAGGTTCGGGGTTCGAGGTTCGAGGTTCGGGGAAGGCGGGGTGGTGACTGGTATTAATGATAGCGGGTTTTTTCGGGGTGGGGACCCAACCAGAAGGTTACGCGGCCAGGACCCAAAAGGATAAAAGCAAAATACGGGGTCTCTCCACTCCGCACTTCGCGCTCCGGTCGAAATGACGGCTGCTTTGGATGGGGCACCCGGCCGACACGCCCGCGGCGGCGGCGGCTCTGTTGAGCACCCGGCCGGTCCTCTACCTGGTGACGGAGAGAGAAGGCAGGTGGACGCGGGGAACCAGGGACAAATCAACGGTGACGATGTAAACCGCCAGCGCGGCGAAGAGGAAGAAGGCAGCGGTCCAGAGACGCCAATCGCGGTGCGCTCGCTTCCAGTAGGGAATCGAGTTGTCGTGGTCGGAGGGCGGATGTGGGCCTTCGTCAGGGTGATGATGGTGCTTGATTTCAGTCATTGGTTCTAGTTGTACTCCTGGCCGGGGGGATGGGACTGTGCCGAAATGCTCATTGCGGTTCGGCGATGGCTGACGGGCGGGGTGGGGGGGGCGCGGGAGACCCTAAGGCCTGGGGCTAAAGCCTTGGGCTACGAGGCCCCTGCTCCCTCCGGGCCGAGCGTTGCTCGACGGAAAGGCAAATGCGGGGGTATTAGGGGCGGGGTGCCAGGTACCAAGTACCAGGTGCCAGGTGCCAGGTACTAGGTACCAGGTACCAGGATGCAGGCTGGCGGCAGTGCCGGGAGGCGGCGTGAGCATGACGGAACGCGGATCTTCGGCGAGGATGTTGCAGGGCTGGCCGTCCATCTGGACCTGGGCGAGTTGGCTGTCTCCGCTGACGGGCCCGTGGATGACCTGGACGGCGGCGCCGGAATAAACGGGGGGCGTGGTGTAATCGGCGGGAACGGCCTGGGCGAGGGTCGGCATGGCCCTGCTGCATGCGTGGCGGACGGTCTACCTGGGTAGCTGATGGGTGGATCGGAGCAGCTGCCGGATGGCAACGGCGCCAAGGGGAAGGGTGCATCGCCGCCGCCGCCCGCAGCGAAGTTGAAGGAGCTTGCAGGACGCGGGGTTACTTGCCGATGCAGAAGGTGGAGAAGATGAGGCGGAGGAGGTCGTCGGTGGTGGTGGCTCCGGTGAGGGAGTCGAGGGCGCGGAGGGCGGCGTAGAGGTCGACGAGGAGCATCTCGTGGGGGATGCGGGCGGCGAAGGCGGCGAGGGCGGCGGCGAGCGCGCGGAGGGATTCCTGGACGGCCTGGTGCTGGCGGAGGTTGGTGAGCAGGGCGGACTCGCGCGGGGCGGCGCCGGGGCCGGCGACGGCGGCGACGATGGCGGCGCGGAGGGCGGGGATGCCGAGCCCGGTAAGGGCGGAGGTTTCGATCAGGTTCGAGGTTCGAGGTTCGAGGTTCGAGGGGGGCAAAGACAAATGCGGGGGTCCCTCCACTGCGGTCGGGATGACGGATTTGTTTTCCAGGTTCGCGGTTCGAGGTTCGAGGTTCGAGAGATTAGCCCCAGGGGAGACCCGAGGCTGAAGCCTCGGGCTACCAGCCCCTTTATCTTTTGAGTTGGGCTGGGAGGGCCAAGCCTGAAGGCTTGGCTTACCTAGAAGCTCGGGATCGGACAGAGATTCTTGTAACTTGTTTGGTAGCATTTTAGCGAGGAGTGCGTGGATTTGTGACGGATTTGGTAGCAGATCGATTTTGTTGAGGGCGAGGAGGAGGGTGGCGGGGGCGCCGGCGGCGAGGACGGCCTGATCTTCGGAGGCGTGGCGGGCGAGGATGGCCAAGTCTTCGGGGGCGAGGGCGGGGTTGGCGGCGAGGGTGGGGGCGTCGAGGACGAGCAGGACGACATCGGCGTCGGCCATGGCCTGGTGGGATTTGGCGACGCCGAGGCGTTCGGCCTCGTCGGAGCTGTCGCGCAGGCCGGCGGTGTCGATGAGGTCGACGGGGATGCCGTCGATTGCAACGCGTTCGGTTACAAGATCGCGGGTGGTTCCGGGGGACGCGGTGACGATGGCGCGATCGCGCTGGACGAGCTGGTTGAAGAGCGAGGATTTGCCGGCGTTGGGGCGGCCGACGATGGCGAGGCGGAAGCCGTCGCGGACGACGCGGCCGTAGGTGAAGGTGCGCTCGAGGGCTGCGAGCGGCGCATGGATGGCGGCGATGCGGGAGGAGATTTCGGGGGCGGGGAGGACGTCGATGTCGTCCTCGGCGAAGTCGATGCCGGCCTCGAGGGTGGCGATGAGGGCGACCAGCGCGGCCTTGATGGGCGCGATGGAGTGGGCGAGCGAGCCGGAGAGTTGGCGGGCGGCGAGGCGGGCCTGCTCGAGCGTGGAGGAGGCGATGAGGTCGGCGACGGCCTCGGCCTGGGTGAGGTCGATGCGGTCGGCGAGGAAGGCGCGCTGGGTGAACTCGCCGGGTTCGGCGAGGCGGGCGCCGCGGGCACAGCATTGGCGGACGATGTGTTCGAGCAGGACGGGCGAGCCGTGGGCGGCGATCTCGACCAGGTCTTCGGCGGTGTAGGAGTGGGGCGCGGCGAAGAAGGTGGCGACGATTTCGTCGAGGACTAGGTTCGAGGTTCGAGGTTCGAGGTTCGAGGGGTGCAAAGACAAATGCGGGGGTCCCTCCACTGCGGTCGGGATGACGGATTTGTCTACCAAGTTCGCTGGATCGCTGAGGTCGAGGAGGTGGCCGAAGCGGGCGCGGTTGGGGGTGAGGGGGTGGTTGAGGCGGAGGAGGGGCGAGGCGATCTCGACGGCGCGGGGGCCGGAGAGGCGGACGATGCCGATGCCGCCGCGGCCGGGTGGGGTGGAGACGGCGACGATGGTGTCGGGGTCGAGCATGCGTAGCTACTAGGATAGCTGGGCGGGGGGCGAGAAGCGAATCACAGAGAGCACAGAGTAAAGGAGAGAACACGGAGTTGGGAAGGTGAGTCGCAGGTGATGCTCGGCGGAAAGGCAAATGCGGGGGTCTCTCCACTTCGCCTGCGGCTCCGGTCGAGATGACGGCTTCGTGATTTGGTGAATTCGCCTGCGGGGTTAGTGGGTGTGGAAGCCGTGTTTGGGGTCGTAGACGACGTGGACGAGGTTGTCGCGGTAGTCGATGGAGATGATGAGCTCGCGGAGGGTGGGGAAGCCGATGAGGCCGGAGATTTCGACTCCGGTGGTGCGGGCCAGCATGGTGTTGTCATAGGAGAGCATGCCGTCGGTGATCTGGCGGACGCGAGCGAAGGTGATGCTGACCTTGTCGGCGATGAGGACACTCTTGACCTCGCCGCTGAAGCCTTTGACGTGAGTGCTTGAGTCGCCGGAGACGTGGGTGACCTCGCGGGCGGCGGCGGGCGAGATCATGCCCTGCGAGGCGCCGGTATCCATCATGAAGAGCTTGAGGGGAGCGTTGCCGATGACGGTAGGAAAGATGAGGAAGTGCTCCCAGCGGAAGATGGGCTCCCAGTCTTTCATCTCCGGCGCGATGTAGCGGTCGCGGGCCTGGTCGGCGTGGGTCTGGCGCAGGGTGTCGCCGGCGGTGCTGAGGGAGGTGGGCTGGGCGGCGGCATCGCCGGGACGCGGGGGCAGCGGGCCGAGACGAAGTTCGCGGCCGGGAATGTCGAGGGTGACGACGAAGTTGCGGAAGACGTCGGGGCCGATGAGGCCGTCGACGTTTTCGAGCAGATTGGTCTGCTCGAGCACATGGACCATGCAGTTTTTGAACTCCATGGCGCCGATGCGGATGTCGTCGACGTGAGTGACGAAGGTGGCGGAGGGACCTTTATCGCCGACACCGGAGGCGGTGGTTTGCAACTCGGGAACGAGGCCGGCGGATTTGGCAACGGCGCGGCTGATGATGATGCCGGAGGCGCCGGTGTCGATTTCGAGGCGCTTGCGCTTTCCGTTGAAGAGGACGTCGAGGCCGGCGGCATACATTTCCTGCGGCAACATGACGGCGCCGAAGGCGATGGGGACGATGGGGACTTTGGCGTCGGTGACGGGCGAGACGAGTTGGCAATCGCCGCGCTCGCGGGCCTGGATGGCGGCAATGGCGGCCTGGGTTCCTTCCTTTTCTTCGGTGGTCGCAGACGGACTGTCGAGGAAGTTCTTGAGCATGGCCAACGTTTCCTCGTCGGTCATGGGGGCTTCGTGGGAGGCGTGCCAGAGCTGCTTGATGCGCTGGTTGTTGGGCGCGAGGGTGTGTGCCATGTCCAGGCGGCGCTGCGCGGTGGCGAACATGCCGGAGAGGTTGAGGAAGCGATACATATCGTAGTGGGTGATGCCGTTGCAGAGGTCGAGATGGAGGGACTCGTTGAAGGCGGTTGCGGCTTCGTCGACTTCGCCGCGGCGGAAGCGGACCTCGCCGAGGGCGTCGAGGAGGATGGGATTGTGCGGGTGCGCGGCGTCATACTGGGTAGCGAGGGTGAGCGCGTCGGCGAGCTTGTCCTGGCCGAGGGTGGCACGGACGATGCCGGCCATCGCCTGAAAGGATGCGGGATCGGCGGCGAGCGCGGCGGTGTAGAGGCGGTCGGCTTCGGCGAAGTTGCGGTGGTAGAGGTAGTCGTCGGCGTCGCTGGGAGAGCGCTGATCGATGGCGCAGGTTTGTTTGGTGGATGCTTGCGCGGCCGCGGGCACGGCGGTGGTGAGGGCAAGGGTGAGAACGATGAGTGCGGCGCGGCGGTGTGCTTGCATGCGGGGGCCTCGCTTCCGCGGCGCGATTGTGGCGCGGCGGATGGCGGGTTCAGGATAAATGGTGGGGTGGCGGGGTGGGGGGGAAACAGTGGTTAGTGGTTAGTGGCTAGAAAGAGCCAATGCGGGGGTCTCTCCGCTCCCCGTTCCCCTTCGACTGCGCTCGGGGTCAGGGTCGGTCGAGATGACGCGTCCTGGGGTGATGGTTGAGGGGAAGAGAAACCCCATGGTCGACTGCGTCGAACCCTTCGGCTACGCTCAGGGCAGGCTTCGGGCACCCGGTGTGTGGTGTTGCGGTTCCTTCTGTGCGACGAAGAGACGAACCGCGTGCGGAGCAAAGACAAAAGCAGATTCCCTGCGGGAATGACAAACAAAAAAAGAATGACAAACAAAACGACAAACAAAAGGTTGCGGGTTAGGACTTGACGAGGGGTGGGGGGGCGGCGGGGTTGACGACGGGGAGGCCCATGCCGCCGGCGCCGGAGCCGGCGTTCATGCTGCCTTTGAGGCCGGCGAGGATCTGGGTCATGAAGTCGTTGGCGGCGCCGGGGGAGTTGGACAGGAAGACGGTGTTGTTGCCCGACTTGGTGCCGATGTCCTTGAGCGTGTCGAAGTATTGGGTGAGCAGGACGAGCGCCATGACGTCGGACGGGGTGGCGCCGGGGACGGACTCGCGGAAGTTCTCGATGGAGGCGCGGAGGCCGTCGATGATGGCCTGGCGTTCGGCGGCGATGCCTTTGCCTTGCAGGGCTTTGGATTCGGCGTCGGCTTCGGCCTGTTTGACCTTGAGGATTTTCTCGGCTTCGCCGCGGGCCTGGGCGGCGACCTGCGCGCGCTGGGCGGCGTTGATGTCGTTCATCGCATCCTTGACCTTGCTGTCGGGGATGATGTCGGTGACCAGCGCGGTGAGGATGTTGTAGCCGAAGCCGGACATGATGGTGTCGAGCTCGGTCTTGACGGCGACGGAGATGCCGGACTGCTGCTCGAAGGTCTCGTCGAGGGAGAGCTTGGGGACGTGGCCGAGGATGGAGTTGAAGACGAAGGACTCAATCTGCTTTTGCGGCTGGGAGAGCTTGTAGAAGGCGTCGTAGATTTTGTCGGAGAGGATCTGGTACTGGACGCTGACGGGGATCTGGACGAAGACGTTGTCGCGGGTCTTGGTTTCGACCTGGAATTGGGCCTGCTTGACCTGGAGGTCGACGAAGTAGACGGATTCGGCGAAGGGGACGAGGACGCGCAGGCCGGGCTGGACGATGCGATTGAACTTGCCGAAACGCTCGACCACGCCGGCGGTGTAGGTGCGGACGGTGTAGAGGGTTTTGAGGATGAGGATGAGAGCGGCGAGGGCGAGAAAGCCGACGACGATGAGAAGAACCGTGGTGCTGGTGTCCATTTGAGGCCCTTTCAGAGGTGGGAAACGGAGTCGGGGGAAGGATACACCAGGGGGAGTTGTTAGTTGTCAGTGGTTAGTTGTTAGGGAAAGACAAATGCGGGGGTCTCTCCACTTCGCGCTACGCGCTTCGGTCGAGATGACGGCGGTTTGAGCGGGGGTTATTGGGTGGGGGTGAGGGGGGTGAAGCCGGCGCCGGGGGAGAGGCCGGACTCGACGACGGTGTTTCCGCCGTCGATCCACTGCGGGCCGCCGGTGCCGAGGGGGGTGACGTAGGTTTTTCCGGAGGCGTCGGTGGTTTCCTGGACGCCGTTGATGATGTCGTTGAAGCTGTCGTTGTTGAGGGCGGAGATCATGGACTGCTCGCGCTGGTTCTCGGCCTCGGTGGCGGCGATGACTTGCTGGGTGTTGGCGTTGATCATGGCGGCGGCCTGGTTGTCGAGATTGTTCTGCATGGCGGTCCAGGCGGGGTTCATGACCAGCGAGGCGCCGATGTGGGTGAGGAGTTGTCCGGCGGCGGTGGACTCGGTGGTGGGAGCGATGACGCTGGCGAGGGCGGTGACCAGCCAGGTGGAGCCGGCGGCGCCGGTGCCCATCAGGGTGGTTTCGGCGTAGACGTAGGCGGTCATGGGCGTTGAGTTTTTGGTGCAGGTGAAGAAGGCTTCGCCGCCGGTGGTGTGCAGGAAGGCGGACTGCGCGGGCGCGTATTTGGGGGCGACGGCGTCGGACTTGGTGGTCTTGACGGCGGTACACAGGGAGGCGAAGCGGGCCTGGCCGTACTTGGCGGCGAAGGTGTTGGCCTGGACGTAGGCGGCGACGCCGGGGCCGGTGGCGAGGAATGGGCCGGGGACACGGTAGGGCGGGATGGTGGCATCGCCGATGCGGAGCTCGATGAGCGAGTCGGGCGAGGTGCTGTCGACTACCATGCGGGCGTCGATGGCAGAGAAACGGAAGAGGCCGCCGTAGGTCTTCCAGCCTTGCGGGACCTGGATGGAGAAGGCCTGCTCGCGGGGATCGCGGACGGTGATCCAGGTGGGTTGGGTGGTGGAGGACGCGGCGGCGGCGGGTGGGGTGGAGGTGGCTGCGGGAGCGGCGCCCGTGGCGGCGGAGGTGTGCGCGCCGTAATGGGTGAAGGCAATGTAAAGGAAGAGGAGAGCGACGGCAACGAGCGCAAGGTTCTTCATGGGGTGCCTCAGCGTGAGGGTGAGGGCCGGGGGGACAGTATAGCAAGTTGTTCGTTGTTGGTTGCTAGTTGTCAGGGAAAGACAAATACGGAGAGATGATTATCAAGCTTGCTCAGGCGAAGATAAAGCGATAGTCTAGACGCATGAAAAATCGAAGAGGCAAGATGATGACGGTGCAGGAGTTTCGTCGGTTGTTTGGC
>Ga0224555_1002923_pt1 | contig 18731 bp, 15 predicted proteins | sample 714S23034metaG_FD_180687 | JGI IMG/M metagenome (GOLD analysis project Ga0224555, IMG submission 180687) | Peat soil microbial communities from Stordalen Mire, Sweden - 717 S2 30-34 | ecosystem: Environmental > Terrestrial > Soil > Wetlands > Peat | place: Sweden: Norrbotten County, Stordalen...
GTGAACCAGGCCGAAGACGCTATCGAGGTTGGTGGCGATGGTGCGTTGCCACTGGGCGGAGGTCATTTGGGCGACGGCGGTGGGGGTGGGCGGCCAGATGCCGTGGTTGGCGATGAGGATGTCTAAATCTCCAAAGGCATTCAGAGTGCGAGAGACGAGGGCTTCGCCGTCCTCAGGCGTTTCCAGCGACTGCTGGATGGGAAGGCAGAGGTAGGGACCTCCGCAGGCGGCGGAGAGCGCGTTGGCCTGGCCGGCAGCCTGGCGATAGCTGAAGGCGACGCGGGCTCCGGCCTGGCGGAAGAGGCGGACCGTGGCGGCGCCGATGCCGCGCGAGCCGCCGGTGATGAGCGCGGTGCGGCCGGCAAGAGAGAGGGTGACGCCTGAGGTGGCGAAGGATGGGGCCTGCATGGATTCATTTTGCACCCTGCGGACGCTGCCTTACATCCGATGGGTGACATTCCAAGAGATTCCGGGAGGCACGAATGGCAAACGCAGCGGGAACGAAGGAAAAACCGTGGAAACTTAAGACACCGCCGGGCACGGCCGAGTTTGAGGCGTATCGGGACGCGGCGGCTGACCCGCCCGCGCTGGTGGTGCAGGTAGGCAAGACGCAGTTGAAGTATCAGCTACGGTGTATTGAGGACCTCCATGCGATGCTGAAGGCGCACGGCGACTGGATGCTGCTGGGCAGCGCGGACGAGCAGAAACCCGCGGCGGAGGGGACGGTCGAGGCGTGGGGACGGTCGGAGAAGAACCCGGTGGGCGGGTGGTATGGGTTGAAGAAGGGGCTGCGCGGACGGTTTGGGATGTACGTTCCGCCGGTACTGAAGGAACTGGGGCTGGCCGAGGTGGAGGCGAATCCGAAGAGTAACCGGATGCGTGCGAAGTAGGCGGGAAGTTGCGAGTTGTCAGTTGAGGGCGATGCTGCTTCTTCGATCTGGCCGCGAGGATGAGGGGTGGGCGGCGCGGACTTCGCGCTGTCAAGCGGAAACGTCGGCTTCGATTTGGCGTTGGCGGCGAATGCGCGTAGAAGGGACACATGGAAATATTGACCTCGGCGGAGATGGGTGCGGCGGACCGGCGGACAGCGGAGGAGTTTGGCGTGCCGCTGGAGACGCTGATGGAGAACGCGGGCGCTGCCGTGGCGGGGTTCTGCCTGAGACGGTATTCGGCGGCGGAGCGGGTGGTGGTGCTGTGCGGCAAAGGCAACAACGGCGGCGACGGGTTGGTGGCGGCGCGGGGGCTGGCGGCCGCGGGCGTTGCGGTTGCGGTTGTGCTGCTGGGCCGCGAGGACGAGGTGAAGGGAGACGCGGACCACCCCAGCGAGCAAGCTCGCCGGGGACCCCGGGCGGGAGCGCTGCGACGGTTGCGCGCGGAGGCTCCGGAGGTTTTGCTGCGGGTGGTCGTCGATGAGGCTGGGCTGGCAGCCGCGAAGCAGGCTATGGATTCTGCGGACCTGCTGATCGATGCGGTGTTGGGAACGGGATTCAAGCCGCCGTTGCCACCCCAGCGAGCGGAAGCTCGCCGGGGGCCCGGTCTGCGCGGGCTGGCGGTGGCGCTGCGCGAGCTGGTGGCGCAGACGAGTGCACCGGTGGTGGCGGTCGATCTGCCGAGCGGGTGGGACGCGGACTCGATGGCACAGACGGCGGAGGGAGCGTATCGCGCGGATGCGGTGGTAACGTTTACGCGGCCGAAGATGGCGCACGTGTTTGGCAACTTGACGGCAGGGCCGGTGGTGGTGGCGGAGATTGGGTCGCCGGCGGAGGCGGTGACTTCGGCGAGCGGGCTGCGCTGGGCAGGGGCGTCGAAGGCAATTGCCGAGCGGCCGCGGGATGTGAACTCGAACAAGGGAATGTACGGGCACGTGCTGGTGGTAGGCGGAAGCTATGGGACTTCGGGTGCGCCGGCGATGACGAGCGTGGCGGCGCTGCGGGCAGGCGCGGGGCTAGTGACGGCGGCGGTGCCGAGGAGCATTGTGGACGCGGTCGCGGGAGTTGCGCCCGAGTTGATGATGGCGGCGCTCGAGCAGGGGCGAGAGGGCGCGATATTGCTGCAGAACCTGGCGAGCGGCGGCCTGGAGAGGCTGATGCAGGAAAAGCACATCAGCGTGGCGGCGCTGGGGCCGGGACTTTCGACACGGGGCGAGGCGAGCGAGTTTGCGCGGGAGTTTGTGGCGAGGGTGAAGCTGCCGATGGTGGTGGATGCAGATGCGTTGAATGCGTTCGCAGGGCGCGCTGCGGAATTGAATGGCGAGGGGCGAGTGCTGGTGCTGACGCCGCATCCGGGAGAGATGGCGCGGCTGGCGGGGATGACCGTGAAGGAGGTTGAGGCGGACCGGGTGGGGCTGGCGCGGAAGTTTGCGACCGAGCACCAGGTGACGCTGGTGCTGAAGGGATGGCGGACACTGGTGGCGCATCCGGATGGGCAAATCGCGGTGAATACGAGCGGGAACCCGGCGATGGCGAAGGGCGGGAGCGGGGACATCCTGACCGGGATTGTGGCTGCGATGCTGGCTCAGTTTCCGGATGATGTGGCGCGGGCGGTGGAGGCGGCGGTTTATCTGCATGGGCTGGCGGGGGATTTTGCGGCGCAGGCAATGGACGAGCATACGGTGCTGGCGACGGATACGGTGATGCATTTGTCGGACGCGTTTCGCTACCGGGTGAAGGATGCGGGTGGAATGACGTGGATTTGTGGGTTGAACGAGACAAAGGCATAACACCGATTTGCGCCGACGGGCACCGATTTTATTTAGGGAAAGATGAAGGAGAGGAATGAGGGAGCGGCGGTTCAGGACACGGTCGGTGGAGGGGACGCTGGAGTTGGGTGAGCGGATTGCGGAGATGCTGCAGCCGCCAATGGTGGTGATCCTGCGCGGCGAAGTGGGCGCAGGCAAGACGACGCTGGTGAAAGGGATTGCGGCGGCGCTGGGTGCGGCGGCCGAGGACGAGGTGACCAGCCCGACATTTACGATCGTCCACGAATACGTTGGGACTTCAGTGCGGCTGTTTCATCTGGACCTGTATCGGCTGGAGACGGAGGAGCAGGTTGCGGTGCTGGGGCTCGATGAGATGGCGGGATATCCGGACTCGCTGGTGCTGGTGGAGTGGGGCGAGCGGTTCGAGAGCATCGTGAAGCGGGCGGCCGCGGAGATTTACATGGAGCACGGCGAAGGCGATGAACGCGGGCTGATGGTGAGGTTGAAGGAGTAAGGCGGGCAAATGGTTTACCTCCCGCATCAGGAGCGATGGGCCGCGCATGGCGAGCAGCCGCGCGGAGGAAACCGCAGGTCCTTCGACTCCGCTGCGCTCCGCTCAGGATGACAAATATTTTGGGAGTCGAGATCGTCCATCACCCACGGATTATGCGGCGGGGGTGAAGATGAGGCTTTTGGCGCGGCCGGTATAGCGGTAGATGGCGCACTCTTCGTCGCCGGTGGAACCGTATTCGCGCTGGCGGGCGATGGCATCCAGGTCGGCGGCGTGGTCCTCCGGGGACATCTTGACGTTGTCGAGGAAGAGCTGGACGAAGGCCGGGTTGCGATCGAGGACGCTGGCGCATTCCGCGTTGACGTAGATGAGGTCTAATGCGGGCTCGCGGGCCTGCACCCCAGCGAGCAAAGACCGCTCGCCGGGGCCCCGGGATTTGGGGCGGGCGGCGAACTGGGTCTCGATGCGGCGCAGGAGTTGGCGGAGGACGGGCGCTTCGAACGGGTGGAACAGGAAAAGGAGTGTGGGCGTGGCGGGGAGATCGAAGTCGAGCGCGTCGCCCTCGACGATCTGGATGGGTGCGAGGCGCGGTGAGGTTGGGTCTTCGGCGTGGGATGCGGTCCAGTGGGCGACGTTCTGACGAGCGATGGCGGCGAGCGAGGGGTTGAGTTCGATACCGACGACTTTGCGGAAGCGGAATTCGCTGGCGACGAGCAGGCCTCGGCCTTTGCCGGCGCCGACGTCGATGAAGGTGTAGCTGGAGATGGGGTGGGGCGGGATGGTCTCGCGCCAGTGGCCGATGAGCGCGCGCAGGATGGAGGGCGCGACACCATAGTAGGCGGTGACGTGCTCGTCGTTGGCGTGACCGGTGATGAGGTGCCTGGCGGGGACCAGGCCGCTGGTGTCGACGCCGTGCGCCTGGTCGAAGGGATGGATCGGGAAGTCGGTGAGTTGGAGCCGGTCGCGCGGGCGGGTGGGCGCCGCGACGAGACTAGGTTTTTGCGCGATGGTCTTTGATCTGGACGAGGGCATTCGGGGGCCGTTTCGATGTTAGATGATGGGCAAGGCGGGCGTAGCCCTCGGGCGAGATGCGATCGGGCGTCCAGACGGGATGGTTGAGCAGGGAGACTTCAGTGCGGTGGATGGTCTCGAACGCGGCGAGGCGGTTTTGAATCTGGGCGATGAGGGGGGCGGCGTCGGATTCGGTGTCAGCGAGCCGGAGCGGAGTGAGGGCAATGCGGACGCGCTGGCGCGGCGGAACGCCGGGGATGCCCGCGCCGGGAGCGTCGGGGTCGGGCACGATGGCGATGCTGTAGACGAGGCCGAGGTCGACGATGTTGAGGGGGCTTCCTGGGTCGTAGCAGTCGCGCAGCGCGGCGAGGACGTCGGCTTCGGTGAGGGGCGCGGCTGGGACGGCTGGGTGCATGGGCTGCCTGGTTCGATGGTACAAGGGCGGTGAGGTGCGCGGGGAAATGATGTTCCAGTGGCAGAATAAGTGCGTATAGCGTAGCGTTGCGGTATACGATGGTTGCGTGATCAAGAGTTTCCGGCATAAGGGCCTCGAGAAGTTCTTCCTTACGAAGTCGAAGGCGGGTATTCAGGCGCATCACGCCAAGAAACTGACGATCCAGCTCGGCGTGCTCCATACCATGGAGACCATTGATGAAATGGACGTATCGGGGTGGGGATTGCATCCACTGCATGGCGACCTGGAGCATCACTGGGCTGTCAAGGTAAATGGAAACTGGCGATTGACCTTCAAGTTTGAAGGCCGGAACGTGTACCTCATCGATTATCAGGACTATCACTAGGAGAACCACCATGCAGATGTATGATCCGCCGCACCCCGGAATGCTGATCGCAGACGTTTTGGAGAATGGAAACCTGAGAACAGGGAGCTCTGTGACCGCGTTGGCGAAGCATATGGGAGTTACGCGGGCGGCGCTGTCGCGCGTGATCAATGGGAAGGCTGGGATCTCGGCGGAGATGGCGCTGCGTCTACAGGACGCGCTTGGTGTGAAGGCCGACTTGTGGTTGCGCCTTCAGATTCAGCGCGACTTATGGGTGGCTTCGCGGAAGAGGCGAAAGAAGGTGCGGAGCGTGGTGCTGCCGGAGCGGCGGAAGGCGGCTTAGGGAGGCTGGTGGTAAATGCTGCACCTCATTGGAGTGAATCACCGCGCTCAGGTCCGCGAACGAGGCTATGAGGATACCCATTGCCAGAGGGAACTCGCTCGACGATTGCGTAGGGCCGTCAGCGATTTTAAGCTGAGCTTCGTTGCTGAGGAATACTACGAAGAGTTGCTGGTACAGCGGGGCGAGGAGTCCATCGCCAAGGAGATTGCGTTGGAAATTGGAATCGAACACAGGTTCTGCAATCCAAACAACGAAGAGCTATGCGAGATCGGTTGTCTCGATCTCAACACGATTTATTGGATGCTAAGAAGGCCCAATAACGGGTGCCTTTCCCTTAGCGAGATTAAGGTTCAGGCGCAGGCCATTTTAACGGCCCGATATTCTCCTATACGGGAGCGGTTTTGGTTCGATCGGTTGGGGGAATTGCGTGGCCGCGACGGAGTATTCGTTTGCGGTGATGCGCATGTCGAAAGTTTTGCTCGCTTTCTTGGTGCCAACCAAATTGCCACGAACGTCGTGGCGCGTGGAATTGGATTTGTGCCGGGCGAGGGCGAGGAAACTCGAGAAACGATGAAGTACCTATCGGAGCATCCTGAGCTCGCGAATTGGGAAGCGTGAGGCACCCGACTTTGGTAGGGTGCCCGGATTGGTGGCGCTAGACGCCTAGTTCGGAGCGGATGGCGTTGGCGATGGTGTTGGCGTGGTGTTGCATGAGGGGTTCGGATTCGGCTTCGATCATGACGCGGGCGAGGGCTTCGGTGCCGGAGTAGCGGATGACGACGCGGCCGGAGTCGGCGAGTTCGGCTTCAGCGGCGGCGATGGCGGCGGCGACGGCGGGGAACTGGTCGAGCGGGCGCTTCTCGCGGACATGCACGTTGACGATGGTCTGAGGGAAGGTCTTGAGGTCGGCGGTGAGCTCGCCGAGGGTGCGGCCGGAGCGGTGGACGATGTCCAGCAGCAGCAGCGCGGTGAGCAGACCGTCGCCGGTGGTGCTTCGACCGCTGAAAATAATATGGCCGGATTGCTCGCCGCCGAGGGCTGCGCCGGTGGCGAGCATCTGCTCGAGGACGTACTTGTCGCCGACCGGGGCGCGGAGCATTTTGATGTTGCTGCGCTTGAGCGCGGCTTCCAGGCCCATGTTGGACATGGTGGTGGCGACCACGGTCGAGTTCGAGAGCAGGCCGCGCTCGGCCAGGTCGCGGGCGGCGAGCAGCAGGACGGCGTCGCCGTTGACGACGCGGCCGCGTTCGTCGGCGAAGAGGGCGCGGTCGGCGTCGCCGTCGAAGGTGATGCCCATGGACGCGTGGCGGGCGAGAACTTCGGCGGCAACCACCTCAGGGTGGAGCGCGCCGCAGTTTTCATTGATGTTGCGGCCGTTGGGGCTGGAGTGGGTGAGGATGACGGTGCCGCCACCACGGCCGTTGAGCTGGTCGAAGAGCTCTGGTGCGATGGCGCTGGCGGCGCCGTTGGCGCAGTCGATGACAATGGTGCGGCCGTCGAGCGAGAGGCCGGGGACGGCGGCGAGGAGAAAGAGGACGTACTCCACGCGGGCGGCTTCGTTGACGAAGGGCGGAGTGGCCTCGGTGGTGAGCCGATGGCGGCGGTTGGCTTCCGATTCGAGGTGGCGGAAGATCTCGTCTTCGATGGCGAGTTCGGTGGAGTCGGGGAGTTTGTAGCCGTCGGGGCCGAAGAGCTTGATGCCGTTGTCGGCCCAGGGATTGTGCGAGGCGGAGATGACAATGCCGGCACTGCAGTTGTGAGCGCGCGCGAGGAAGGCGACCGCGGGGGTGGTGATGACGCCGGCGCTCTCGACCATGGCGCGACCGGCGGTAAGGCCGGCGGTGAGGGCGGCGTCGATCCAGCTTGAGGATTCGCGTGTGTCCTGCCCGATGATGACGCGGGGAGCCAGGTCCGGGGCGATCGGCGCCAGATGATGGGCGAGCGCCAGGCCTACGGCGTGGACGGTGGTGAGGTCGAGCGGGAACTGGCCGGCGACGCCGCGAATGCCGTCGGTGCCGAAGAGCTTCTTCATATAGGTACAGGGTACGAGGTTCGAGGGATGAGGGGCAAGGCGAGTGACTCGAATGCGGTACCTCGAACCTAAGGTTCGGTTTTTGTGACCTCGGCTTCGAGGGCGCCTTTGGCTAGGCGGGCACGGATGGTGGAGCCGGGGTTGGTGCCGACGGAGCTGTGCAGGAGTTGGCCGGAGGAGTTGTAGACCAGGGCGTAGCCGCGATTGAGGACGGCGAGGGGCGAGAGCGCGCCCAGACGGGCGGTGGCGCGGTCGAGGCGCGTGGCGCGGGCGGCGATGGCTCCGGCAGCGAGGCGGCTGAGGGACTGGTGCGCGGCGTCGAGCCGGCGGCCGACGAGAGCAAGGCGGACGGCGGGGTGGAGGCGCTCCAGGCGGACGGCGAGGGCGGCGAGTTGCGCGACGGGGGTGCGCAGGCGGCGGTTGGCGGTGACCTCGAGGCGGTGGCGGAGGTGGTCGAGGCGCTGGGCACGGCGGCCGATGAGAGTTTGTAACCGATTCTGGATTTGGCCGGTGGAGAGTGCGGCAAAGTGCTGGCGAACCAGCATGAGTTGGTACCGGATTGCCCGCCGGACGCGGGCGTCGAGGGCCTGCACGCGGTCCTCGATGCGGTGCTGGGCCGCGGTGATGAGTTCGGCGGCGGCGGAGGGGGTGGGGGCGCGCAGGTCGGCGACGAAGTCCGCAATGGTGAAGTCGGTCTGGTGGCCAATGGCGGAGACGACCGGGAGCGCGGAGGCGGCGATGGCGCGGGCGAGGGCCTCGTCGTTGAAGCCGGCGAGGTCTTCAATGGAACCGCCGCCGCGGGCGATGAGGATGAGATCGACCGGGGCGGCGTTCGCGTTGGGCTGGCGCCGATTGGGCTGGCGCTGATTGAACCAGCGAATGCCGGCGGCGACAGAGGCTGCGCATCCCGGACCCTGGACCGTGGCAGGATAGACCAGCAGATTGAGGCGCGCGTGACGGCGGCGGACGACCTTGACGATGTCGTGCAGGACCGCGCCCGCGGTGGAGGTGATGACGCCGACCGAGCGAGGGAATGCGGGCAGCGGGCGCTTGCGGGCCGGATCGAAGAGGCCTTCGGCGAGCAGGCGCGCCTTGAGCAGCTCGAAGGCGAGTTGCAGTGCGCCGGAGCCACGCGGCTCAAGGGTTTCCGCGATGAGCTGAAGCTGGCCGCGAGGTTCGTAGACGGAGACGCGGCCACGCGCGAGGACGGCAAGGCCATCCTGCGGGCGGAAGCGGAGGAGCTGGGCCTGGCTGCGGAAGAGCACCACCGCAAGCTGGGCGTCACCGTCCTTAAGCGTGAAGTAGGTGTGGCCGGAGGGCGCGTGACGGCAGTTGGAGATTTCGCCTTCGACCCAGATGTCCTGGTGTTCGCGCTCGAGTTGGAGGCGGATGCCGGTGACGAGGTCGCGGATGGTCCAGATGCGGCGTTCGATGGGCGGCGGAAAGGGCGCGTCCGGCAAATCGGCGGCGACAGCCTTGCGGCGTTTGCGGACAGGCGGACGCGGGGACGGCGCTGAGCCGGAGGATTGCGAGGAAAAGAGCAGATCCAACTGGGATTCGGACGGGGGATGTTTTGCCGCGGAGGTCGCGGGCTGCGGTTCGGGGTTCGCGGGCCGCGCGGGTTTGGATTTCAGCCAGAGGCCGGCCAGGGTCGCCGGTGCAGGATTGTCGTCGCGCTCGGCCATATCGGATGAGTGTAGAGCATCAGCGGTAGAGGCGATGGGTCTGGATGTAGTCGGCGACGGCAGGGGGAAGCAGGCCGGGGCATGGATCTCCGGCGTGCAGGCGTTGGCGGAGTTCGGTGGCAGAGACGTCCTCGTGCACGGTGGTGAGGAGGTGGACGCGGCTGCGCTGTGCGGCGGTGAGGGCGAACTCGGGGCGTGTGAGGAACTCGGGCTTGAGGGGGAAGTCGGGGCGGCTGACGACGATCCATTCGGCAAGCTCGAGCAGGCGGTCGGGCGAGTGCCAGTTGCGCAGGCTGAGGAAGCTGTCGGCGCCGGTGAGGACGAAGAGGGTTGCGGCGGGAGCCTCGCGGGCAAGCGCGGCGAGAGTGTCGACGGTGTAGTTGGGGGCGCCGTCGGGGCGGGGCGCGTCGACGCTGGACACGGCGAAGCGGGGGTCGGCTGCGGAGGCGACGGCGAGCATGGTCATCGCAAGGCGGTCGGCGAAGGTGGCGGGGGGGGACTCGGCCTTTAAGGGCTGGCGGCCAACCGGGGCGAAGAGGACGCGGTCGAGCGCGAAGGCACTGGCCGCCGCGGAAGCCAGTGCCAGATGGCCGCGATGAATGGGGTCGAATGTGCCGCCGAAGAGGGCTACGCGCATTCTGGTTATGCTACGGCATCTACCGGCTGTGGAAGTCGAAGCGGTAGGCGAGGCCGGTACGCAGCGTGATCAGGTAGTTGCTGGACTGGGAGTTTGGATTGGCTACGCATGGGATGGCTACTCCGGCAAGGGTGTAACCACAGATAGCGCCTACCGGGCTGACAATGGTACCCGAATTGGAGTACATGCCCGCGCCGTAGTTGGCGAGGAAGCCGACGTTGACTTCCACCACGCGCCAGTCAAAGCTCTTGGAAATCTTGCGGTCTGCGCCGATGCCGAACTGATAGACGAAGTTGTTGGAGTAGTGGGTTGCGAAGGGAATCCTGGTGTGACCGATGCCGAATCCGCCCTCGACGAAGGGTGTGGTCTGCCAGAAGGCCCTTTTGCTGGCAACGCGAAGGCTGAAGATGCCGTCCTCGCGGTCAATCTGAGACCCGTAAATGTTGTCGCGGTAGACGTCTCCGCGGGCGTCGATGCCGACGACGATGGGGCCGGTGTTGAGCTTGCCGAGCCGGGGCAGATGAGTAACGTCATAGTAAACGCCATAGCTGGGCCCAAAGAGAAATGGACTGTCGACGTTGCCATGAGGCCCGGGATTTGCGTAGATGCCCGTCCGAGTGAATCGCTGGGCATCGAAGGTGACATAGACTCCGGATTGGGCATAAGCAGCGGCGGAAGCGAGGGCGATGGCGAGAACAGTAGCAATGGATCGCAGTTTCATCGGTGTTCCTTTTGCGAAGAGTTTGGGGCACCGATGAGCATATAGAACTAGAAGGGCAATGTCAGCAACAAATTTCTATAGCGGAAAGATTTCCGCGGCGGAAAATGGGCGGGGGGCCAGTTGTGGCGCGGCCTCCAACCGCTCCTTGCAGGAGTTTTCCGTTCTCCCGGGGCAGGATTCAAGCAGGCCCGAGGAGGCTCCTTTTCGGGGTCGGGGACGTGATGCCCGACCGGGCTTGCGGACGGGCCGAGACCCCGGCAATCTCCGAAGCGGGGCGATCGAACTGGTTGCCGGCTGCGCCCGCAGCCAGATTTGGAAGGCTAAAAGCGGAAGACGAGGCCGGTGCTGAAGTTAACCAGCTTCGACGGGGGGATGGCAACGGTTCCCCCGGCGCCCACTGTGGCGCTGGAGACCGTCGTCAGAGCGCCGTAGCCGATCTCCGCCACGCGCCACTCGACATGCTTCGCGATGGTGTAATCGACCCCGCCGAAAAAGGCATAGTCGACTTTGCTGATGTGCAGGGTTGCGCTGGGGGGCTTGGTGACACCTTCGCCGATGGTGGCCTCGAGGTAAGGCCGGAAGGGCCGGCTGAACGGCTTGCCGGAGACGCGCAGGCCTACCAGGAAGTTGCGCAGCATGGCGTTGTTGGCGTGCAGGTCGGAGAAGCGCACATCGAAGCCGGTGTCGAGCTTGCCGGAATGAAGGAAATCGTAGTATCCGCCCAGGTTATAGCCATAGAACACATTGGAGGTCGAGTTTTGGCCGAGGAAGGCATAGCTGTTGCCGTTGCCGTTGAGGTTGTCTCCGGTGTCGACGACCGAGTTGCTGACGCGAATGGCAATGGGGTTGAAGTAGAGGCCAACCTGGGCGTGGAGGGCGACCGTCGTCAAGGCGAACGCGACGACAGTGGCAAGGTACCGAAGCTTCATTAGGAATCCTCAAAAAGATTACGCTGACGCCGCCCACAGGACGGCACAGATACAAGTCTATAGAAAGATTTGCGAAAGCATGAGCGACTCCGGACGGAATCGCAGTTTACGGGCGGGGACAGGCGGATCAGGGCAGACGAAGAACGATGCCGGAACTGACCACGGCGCAGGCACAACGCGCGCGGGTCGCCGGGGCGCCAATTCATTGCCGGTGTCACGTGGGATGCGGCGCGCGACTCGAAGGGAGGCTTGCCTGCGCAGGATTTTATCGGGCGCGGCCGCGGGCGTTGGGTCTGGGCGGGGGATAGGCAGGTTTGCGCTTGGCTGGCTTAACCGAGGCGGCTCGGGGTTCGTCGAGGTCGACGGGCTTTGGGCGATGCACGGCGACCAAGTCGGCGATGGCGAACTTGAGCGGGTCGATGCCCTGGCCGGTGACGGCCGAGATAGGAAAGAACGGGAGCTTGCGGCGCTTGGCGAAGGCGGCGAGCTTCTTGAGCTTCGCCGGGTCGGCGACGTCTATCTTGGCGGCGACCAGCAGGGTGGGTTTGGCGGCCAGCGCCGGATCGAAGGACTTCAGTTCGGCGGTGATGATGCGGAAGTCGGCGACGGGGTCAGGGCGGGCATTTCCTTCGGCCCCGGCGCTTGAGTCGGAGACATCGACCAGGTGGACGATAACCGAGGTGCGTTCGATGTGTTTGAGGAACTGGATGCCGAGGCCGTGGCCGAGGTGCGCGCCCTCGATGAGGCCCGGGAGGTCGGCGACGGTGAAGGACTCGGTGTGAGGAAAGTCGCCAACCTGGACGACGCCGAGGTTGGGTTCGAGGGTGGTGAAGGCGTAGTTGGCGACCTTGGGGCGGGCGGCGGAGAGGCGGGAGATGAGGGTTGACTTTCCGACGTTTGGATAGCCGACCAGGCCGGCATCGGCAAGCAGACGAAGTTCGAGGCGGTAGCTGCGCTCCTCGCCGGGGCGGCCGAGCTCGTGTTCGCGGGGGGCCTGGTGGGTGGGCGTGGCGAAGTGCTGGTTTCCGCGTCCGCCGCGTCCGCCGCGGGCGATGAGGATGGTCTCGCCGGGGTGGGCGAAGTCGTGGACCAGCTCGCCGGTCTGGTCGTCGTAGAGCATGGTTCCAACCGGGACATTGAGGATGGTGGGCTCACCGGACTGGCCGGAGCAGTTGGAGCCGAGTCCGTGTCCTCCGCGCTGGGCTTTGTGCTCGGGATTGAAACGAAAGTGGATGAGGGTGTTGTGGGAAAGTGAGGACGACATGAGGATATCTCCGCCGTGGCCACCGTCCCCCCCGGAGGGTCCGCCGCGGGGAACGAACTTTTCCCTGCGAAATGCCATACATCCGTTGCCGCCGTCGCCGGCTTTGACGCGAATTCGAGCTTCATCGAGGAACATTGTTTTCTTTCCAGTGTAACGGAAGCAGGATAGGCTTAGCGCATACCTTGATTTGCTGCAGCGTAACCGGCGGGAACCTGTCCGCGAGGTGCGTATTTCCAATTTGGGCGATTTGAGCTCGATCGTAACCTCCTGTTGATTTGTAGATGCGAACATGGGATGCGAATTGAGACAGCGAGTTACGAAGCAGTGTTGTTGAAGACGAGTCGAATGGAAGTTTTGGAGGAAGCGATGCGAAAGAGTCTGTTGTTGTTGGTGTTCTCCGGTTTGTGTTTGTTCACGGTTTTAGCGAGGGGCCAGGCGACATTGGGCTCGCTCAATGGAACTGTTCTCGATCCTTCCGGAGCGGCCGTTCCCGCTGCCACAATCACCGTTACGGACGCCGACATCAATGTGAGTCGAACCACAAAGTCGCAGGGCGACGGGTTCTTCCAGGTCTTCAACCTTCCTGTTGGCACCTACTCGGTTCAGGCTAGTCATGATGGATTCGAAACCCTCGATTTGATTGGTATTAGCGTGCAGGAGTCGCATGCGAGCACGGTGGCGGTCAATCTGAGGGTGGGCAAGACCACGACTTCCATCGAGGTTACGGCCAATCCCATGCTCAACGCGACCGATACCACCAACGGCTACACGCTGGACTCGCAACAGATCGGACTGACCCCCTTGGCGACGGGCAGCTTTACGCAGCTTGCGGTGCTGTCGCCGGGCGCTAACGCTGAATTACTGAGCGGTGTCGACACCAACGCGGGCCTGGGCAATCAACCCATCTGGGCCAACGGCCAGCGCGACACGTCGAACACTTTTCAGGTGGATGGCGTGGATGCCAGCAACATCTTCAACGGCAAGACCTCCAGCAACGCAAGCTCGCAGCGCTACCAGTTCAACATCGGCCAGAGCACTGCGATCGGGGGCGAAACGCAGACCGGCACCTCGGCATACGGCTCGAACGGAAACAGTCTGCCGACACCTCCGCCGGAGTTCCTCCAGGAGTTGCGCGTCAACACCTCGATGTACGACGCCCAGCAGGGGGCAACCAGCGGGGCGCAGATCGATGCCAACACCGCAACCGGGACGAACAAGTTCCACGGCTCGGTCTATGGCGGATTCGCCAACAACTCGCTCAATGCCGACCCTATTTTCTTCAAGCAGGACGCCCTCCTCGCCCAGCAGGGTGTGGGCGCTTTTCCAAGCTATCTGGCGAACCCCGCGCTCCATCGTTGGAGCACGGGTGCCACGCTGGGCGGCCCGGTGCTGAGGGACAAGTTGTTTTTCTTTGTGGCCTATCAGCACCTCTACAACTCGGACCAGTCCACCGGCCTGAGCCAGATGAACGTTCCGATCGGCCTGACCAACGACCGCTCGGCCGCGGGTCTGACGGCAATGGAGAGCAATTACTACACCGAAAATGGGGCGTTGTATCCGCTTGGGACGCTGCCGAGCGGCTTCACATTGGACCCAACGGCGGCGGCGTTATTTCAGGCGACCCTGCCCAACGGCCAGTACCTGATTCCCACGGCTCAATCCACCGCGCTGTATGGGTACGGCGTTCCCGACGTCACGTTGGTCGGCACCTCTACGCTGGTCGGCGACCAGGCAACTGCGGCCTTGGATTACAACCTGTCCAAGACGGACCGTCTCTCATTCAAGTACTACTATCAGAACGATCCGCTCAGTAAGCCCTTTGGCGTTTCCTCCTACGTCGGCGGATTTCCAGGCAGCACCTACAACGGCTCCAAAGTGGGCGCTATCGACAATACCATCTCCATCGGTCCGCGCCTGAACTGGGAGCAGCGGCTGGGCTATATCCGCATGGCAACCTACAGCTATTACAACCAGACGATCACCAACCCCGCCGGCACCGGACCCACCTTCGGAATAACCAACCCGGTTCCCGGCGCACCCGCGCTCCTGCCAGCCTTTACCGTTTCCGAATTTGAGACCCCGGTCTCCGGCACGCCGACTATGCGCATCGGACCCTACAGTAACTTCGCCAACACGGGGTATTACCAGAACCGCCTGAATCCCTCCACCAACGTGATCTTCACAATTGGACAGCACACCATCGTTGCCGGGGGCGGATACAGCTATACGCAGATGAACGTCGAGAACAACCGCAACGGCATCATTCAGACTTCGGAATCCAACCTGACCAGTTTCCTCGAAGGGTCAGTGAAAAGTTCCAGTGTCCTGGAGACGATCGGCAGCGGACACAACCTTGCAGACCGCTACTATCGGACCAATGAGGGCGCGGCCTATGTGCAGGACAAATGGCAGGCAATGTCGAACCTGAGCATTACCGCCGGCGTTCGCTGGGACTATCACGGTGGATTTACCGAGAAGTATGGCAACTTCTTCAACTTCGATCCCAGCGCCTATAGCGTCACCGGGACGGACCCGGGAGTGGGCGGCAGCGGCTTCACCGTGGTCAACGATGGTCTGGTGGTAGCCGGCAACAACCCAACCGCTCCCACGCCCGGCACGAGTGCCTCCACCCTGAGCGGCCGCCAGTGGGGCATCTCGCCCCGCGTCGGGTTTGCCTGGTCGCCGGTGCGAGACCATGGAACCGTCGTCATTCGTGGCGGCGCGGGCATTTACTACGACCGTGGGGAGTATTTCACCTACCTCTCGCCCCCGGCGGGCTCGGGTGTCGGCGGGCCGTTTGGCGTCACGCAACAATCTCCGCTGGTTGCCGCAGTTACTGGAGCCGGTACCAAGACGCTGGAGAATCCCCTGGGGACGGCTGGCGTTCTCACCTCCTCAACAACCCCTCCCGCACCTGGAGTCAACCCAGCGATCCAACAGACTGCGCTGCAGAACGAGCTGAACTACATGACTCGAAGCGTAACCGTGAACCACAACAGCATCCTGGGCTGCGGCGGCCCCGGAAACCTTGAGGACGATTGCACACAGACGCCGCTCTACCTGGGCGCGTACGACAAGAACAACGTCCTGCCCTACACCATCAACTACACCCTGAACTTCCAGTGGCAGCCCAGGAATGACTTGGCGGTGACCATCGGTTGGACCGGAAACCGCGGGCGCCACGCTGTAATTCCGATTCCTTTCAACGAACCGCAGACCGCTACGCCCACCAATCCCGCGATGATTCAGGGAGCGCACCCGTACTCCAGCAACGAGACGTCGAGCTATGGCTATGACGTACTGAACGGTACCACCACCTGCACCGGGTCGTATCACGACCCGTGCTCCATCCAGTCGGAACCCTGGTCGACCTACGACGGCGGCAACTCGGACTTCCGCGCCCCCTATGTCGGCTATAGCCCGTACTCCGCGCTGTTCGAGACGGTGGGCAACTCCGCCTACGACGCGCTGGAAACGCACGTGGACAAACGCATGTCCCACAACTTCCTGGTGGGCGCGAGTTACACCTGGGGCCACTCTCTCGATGAACAAAGCGACCTCGGGATATTCTTCACCGGCAACGATCCGGCCCATTTGCGGAACTCATGGGCGTCCTCCGACTTTGACCGCAGTCAGGTGTTCTCAGCCAACTTCCAGGCGTTGATGCCCAACGTAATTCACGACCACTCGTGGATGTCCTACGTAGCCAACGACTGGAGCTTGACCGGCATCGCCATTCTGCAGAGCGGCGAACCGTTCTCGCTGTATGAGTTCAACGGCGCCGTTGCGAGTGCTCAACTCGGCTACTATCCCAGCCTGGTCAATCCGATTCTTCCAATCAAGAATCCCAGCAATCCGAAGTCGGCTTTGACCGGAAACCCAGGCAGGTTCCGCGGGACAGGCGGTGCCTATATCCCGGCGATCGACCCGAACCAGATTGCCATTCAGTACCTTACTCCGGGGCAGAATGGCGTTCCTACCGCAGCCATGGGTGGGGCAACCGATCCTGTTGACGCGTACGAGACGGCCTTTGCACCCGGCGACCAACGCAACATCTTCCGCCAGGCCGCGCAAAAGCGGGTAGATATCTCGGTCCGGAAGCAGTTCAAGGTTTCGGACAGGCTCAACCTGCAGTATGGCTTCAACGTCTTCAACCTGTTCAATACCACTAGCATGGATGTTCCCCAGAACAATACCCAGCTCGGTCAAGGAGGGGCGTGCGGGAACAATTACTTGACCGGAGGGTCTACGCCCAACGGGGACTGCACCGGTGGCTACGAGAAGTACGGCATGGTGGTTACCGACCAGACCGATCAGACCAAGGCGACGCTGGGACCGGTCGGTAGCGGAACTGCCGGTACGAATCTGTACCAGTTGCCGTACACCAATGGAACTTCAGGCAATAACACGGTAGTTCCCACCACTCTTCCCCCGGGTGTGCATGGTTGCACCGTCGGAACTGAAGTCTCGTCGGCCGGCTGCGCAAACAACGGCGCGAGCTTCGGCGCCGTCACCACCATGATCGGCAGCAACCGCATCATCACGATGGATCTCCACATCGTCTTCTAACCAACGTCAAGGTCACATGACGAGGGCGGCGGCTTCCCACCCCGGCGATCAAAGATCGCCGGGGACCCCGGGCTTCGGCTGCCGCCCTCCTCTTTTGCAAAGCAATCCGTGGGGTGCGGATTCATAATCCTTCCCAAATTGGGAAAAGTAGGCTAATCTTCGGCTGCTCCTCACGCTTAGTTTTTCAGCCTGCTGAACCGCGGCGTGCGGCTGACGGTGCTCGTCCCGAACAGCCCCCGGCGGAGCGGTAAGACGCGTTGGTACTCTCTCCCGCTGGTTCGATCGGAGGGCGCGTGAAGGCGAAATCGAGCGGCTGGCTGTTGGCGGGGGTGGCGTGTGCTCTCGGCCCGGTGACGGGCACGCCCGCGGCGCGGGCACAGACAGCGACGGATGGCGCAATCGCCGGGCAGGTGCTGGACACGGCCGGCGCCCCGGTGGCGGGCGCGCTGGTGGAGGCGCGGGAGTTGGACACAGGACTGGTGCTGCGGTCGCTCTCGGGGACGCGGGGCGAGTTCCTGGTTGTGCGGCTGCCGGTGGGGGAGTACGAAGTTACGGTGGAAGATGCGGGAGCCATGTTGACGCTGCCCGGCCAGGTGGCGGTGGGACTGGGCGAGGTGACCGAGATCACGGCGCGGCTGCGAGCGGCTGCAGCCGGCCAGCCGAATCCGCCGGCCGGAACCAGTGGCGGCGGGGCTGTGCTGAGCGAGGCAGACCTGGATGCGTTGCCGGTGGGTGACGGCGCGTGGAGTTCGCTGGCGCTGACTGTGCCCAGAGCGAATGGCGCGGCGGCGGAGGATGACGGCGCGGGCGCAGTGAGCTTTGCCGGGGTGGCGACAAGCCAGAACCGCACGCGGCTGGATGGGGCCAGCGGGGACGAGAGCTTTGCCGGGGCGCGGGTGGGTGCAGGCGTGGAAGAGGATGGGGATGCGGGCGCGGATGAGGTCTACGATCGAGCCGCCGGAGCGGGGAGCGGTTCGAACTCGGTGGCGGATGGAGGCCGGCGGGCTGGATCGGCGTACGCGTTTTCGCAGGCGGCGGTGCGGGAGTTCCGGGTGCAGGGGCTGGGCGACGCGGCCGAATACGGCTCCGCGCTGTATGGGCACGGCATAGGCGGCGTGGTGACAACCGTGTCGCGGTCGGGCGGTGCTACGCTGCACGGGATGGCGTTCTACACCGTGCGCGACAGCGCGTGGGCGGCGGTGAACCCGTTCTCAGTGGCCTCGACGTATGCCAATGGCGTGGTGACCACCGCGCTGGTGAAGCCGCAGGACCTGCTCCAACTGTTTGGCGGGCGGGTGGGCGGCCCGCTGCTGGAGCACTCGGTGGACAGGGGCGGAGGAATGGGCGCGGTTTCGCGGTTGTTCTACTTCTATGCGTTCGACGGACAACGGCGGAACTTTCCCGCGATTTCCTCGCCGGGCTATGCGGGCTTTTATGCGCTGACGGCGACCCAGGAGGCATTGCTGGCGAACCGCGGCGTATCGCCGGCGCAGACGATGGCGGCGCTGAATTACCTGGACAGCCTGACCGGTACGGTTGCGCGGAGGGCTGA
>Ga0224555_1002924_pt1 | contig 18726 bp, 16 predicted proteins | sample 714S23034metaG_FD_180687 | JGI IMG/M metagenome (GOLD analysis project Ga0224555, IMG submission 180687) | Peat soil microbial communities from Stordalen Mire, Sweden - 717 S2 30-34 | ecosystem: Environmental > Terrestrial > Soil > Wetlands > Peat | place: Sweden: Norrbotten County, Stordalen...
CCCCCCCCCCCCCGAAGTTTTGGCTCGCTGGCTAGAAACGCAGCAGGAGCTGTACCGACAGCCTGCCGCGAGGCACCAACTGAACGACACTCGAGATCCACCGGTGGAGTGGACCCAAGGCGCAAATATCCGTCTGCGCTCTCCGCGTCCGAGACCCATCATGAGTAGGACTACACGACGATGAAGCGACGCAGGCACAGCCCTGAGCAGATCATGCGCCTGCTCGCGGAAGGCGAGAAGCGGTCAAGGGCTGAACATCGAGGAAGTCGCGCGGCACCTCGCGAGCGGCTCGGCTAGTCGCAGCGCGCAAACGCGCCACGTGCGAGAAGGTGTCCGTCCCACGCTGAGCTCGCTCAAAGTGTCGCGAGGACGTCGTCCCAGCTGATTGAGGCATCTCCCAGAGGCCTTCCAGGTCCCAGGCTCACATCACTGCTCCCATCTGCCAAGGGGCGAACTCCTCGTCACCAAAGCCGAGCAGCTCATTTCTGGTCTTCGAACCCGATGCGGTGGCAACCAGCGCGTGGAAGATGCGTCGGCCCATCTCCTCGACACTGACCTCTCCGTCGACGATCGTGCCGCAGTTGAGGTCCATGTCGTCGCCCATCCGGAGAAACAGGGGAGTGTTGGTCGAGAGCTTGAGGCTCGGCACGGGCTTGCACCCGAACGCCGAGCCACGTCCGGTGGTGAAGCAGACAACGTTCGCACCCCCTGCCACCATCCCGGTCACCGAGACGGGGTCGTAGCCGGGGGTGTCCATGAACACGAGACCCCTCCCCATGACCGGCTCGGCATAGCCGTACACGCCGGTCAGATCTGTGGAGCCGCCTTTTGCGACCGCGCCGAGCGACTTCTCCAAGATCGTTGTCAGTCCTCCCGCCTTGTTGCCCGGAGCGGGGTTGTTGTCCATGGAGCCGTGATTAGTAGCCGTGTAGGACTCCCACCAGGCGATGCGCTCGAGAAGCTTGTCCGCCACCTCGGGGCTGACCGCACGGTGGGTGAGCAGATGCTCGGCCCCGTAGATCTCTGGCGTTTCCCCCAGCACCGCTGTGCCACCCTGGGCGACGAGCAGATCGGCTGCGACACCGAGTGCGGGGTTGGCGGTGATGCCCGAAAACGAGTCCGAGCCCCCGCACTGGAGCCCGAGGACGAGCTCGCTCACCGGCACCGGCCGCCGGGTCGCGGCGGCGGCCTCAGGAAGCATCTCGCTCAGGCAGGCGATGCCTTTGTCCACCGTGGCGGTCGTCCCGCCCTCGTCCTGGATCGTCATGACACGAATCGGCGTGCTCGCAGGCTGTGACCATGCCTCTGCGAGGGCGTCTACCTGATTGTCCTCGCATCCAAGACCGACGAGGAGCACGCCAGCGAAGTTGGGGTGACGCGCGAAGCCGGTCAAGGTGCGTCGGAGCACCTTGAGGCCCTCACCGTGGCCGTCCATGCCGCAACCGCCGGTGTGGGTGAGCGCGACGATCCCGTCGACACCCGGGAACTCGTCGAGAACGCCTGGGTGGCTGAAGTGCCTGGCTATCAACCTCGCCACGGTGGCTGAGCAGTTCACTGAGGTGAGAATGCCCAGGTAGTTGCGGGTCGCCACCCGGCCATCGGCGCGCACGATGCCGTCGAAGCTGAGCCGGTCGCTCTCCGCGACGAACCCGGTCGTCTTGGCGCCGGCTCCCGGCACGTGGGCTCGCGAGAAGGCCCGGAACTCCAAGTTGTGCGAGTGGACGTGTTCGCCGGTGCTGACCGTCGCAGTCGCGAACCCAATGATCTGGCCGTACTTGCGCACGGGATCTCCGGCGGCGATCGGGTGCAACGCGATCTTGTGGCCCCGCGCAATGTCTTGGATCGCTCTGATCACGTCCCGGTCCACGCGCACCTGTGCGTCGGAAGTGGCGTCGGCGGTGAGCACGGCGACATCGTCGTCCGGTCCGAGCCGCAGGGCGAGCACAGTGTCGTGGTCGCTCCCAGTCTGAGTTTGGAGTTCGGGCATCGCTAAGACCCGTTCCGGCCGACACGAGTTGTCGTAGACGTCGCAAAGCGGGCCGCGACGAACTCCTTGAGAATGCACGGGAACCTGACCATGGTCTCAAGATGTGGCTTGATCAGCGACCGTTGGGCCTCGACGTCGCCTTCGAACGCGGCGATGCAACGCTCCGGGTCGAAGTTGGCGATCGCTAAGAGGGCCCCCGCCGCGCCCATCGTCCCAGCGAGGAGAGTGAGGACAGGCGAACCGACGTAGAGCGCCCCGTCGAACTCGGCGAGCTCTTGATGGAATCTGGTGGCGTCGCCGCTCGAGTCCTTGCAGCCGCTCACTGTTAGCTCGCGCAGGTGCTCGAGGGAGATCCCCGGCGGCGAGAAGTCTGGGTAGTGGTAGGCGAGCACCGGCACCCCGGCAGCTGCCTCGGCTACCGCCTCGTAGTACGGCCGGGGATCTGAGACTTGTGGCGGGGAGAGCGCCAGGACGGCGTCGGCGCCGCCGTCGCGAGCGGCGGCCGTCAAAGCGACAGCCTCACAGATCGACGGAGCACCCGTCCCAGCGATGACTGGGACGCCGCTACCGGGCGGCAGCGCATCTCGTACTGCGCCGAGCAGTACCGCGCGTTCGGCGGGATCGAGCGAAGACGGCTCCCCGGTGGTCCCTGCCACCAGCACCGCCCGCACGCCGAGGTCAACGAGTCCGGCGGCATGCGCCGCGGTCGCAGGTGCGTCGATCTCGCCGTGCTCGTCGAACAAGGTCACCAAAGCCACGCCTACACCACGGAACAGTGGATCCTTCCGGTCCCCTCGGCTAGTGCCGGTGACAGGCACACAGACTTCGCTCATGTCTCACCCGTTTCATGCCTATGGTCCGAGATCGGTCGGGAGCAGATCTTGCTAGTCGGGCTTGCTTATGGGGTGTGGTGCATTCCGGCCTGGACTTCGCCGAGCGGTTCAAGGAACCGATGCGAGTTTGTAGATGCGGCGTGCCGTGCCACCAAAGACTGCGTCGATCTCTTGTCCCACGAGCGGCGTTATGAGATCGCGGGCCAGACCGAGCACCTGGTCATAGGTCGCCACGGCTGTGCAAACCGGCCAGTCGGAACCGAAGAGCAGACGGTTCGGGCCGAACAGCTCGACGACCCGTTTCACGTAGGGACGAACAGCGGCCGGGTCCCAATGCCTGCCTACCTGGGAGACGAGCCCCGAGATCTTGCAGACGACCGACTCGCTGCGGGCAAGCTGGCCAATCAAGCTGTTCCAGGGTTCCCAGGTCGAGGCACCTATCTCCGGCTTGGCCATGTGATCGATGACAAGAGTCGCACCCTCGAGGTGCTCGGCCAGATGTACTGCGGCGGGGAGTTCACGGGTGGACACGAGAAGATCGAAGGCCCCTCCGCTCTCACTCACGGCGCGGACACCGCGTCGCACCTCGTGTCGTCGGAGCCAGTCAGGGTCCGGTTCGTTGGGGACGAGATGGCGGACGCCGACGAGCTTGTCTCCCCCGGGGAGCTCAGCTAAGCGTGCCAGGGTCTCTCCAACTCCCGGGTCGGTCAGATCGACCCAGCCGATCACTCCGGCGATGAACTCGCTTGCGCTGGCAAGCGCCAGGAATTCCTCTGTCTCCGCGGGATCGTTCAGAACCTGCACGAGCACTGTCGCCGACACGCCAAGTGGCGTGGCGACCTGCTCGAGTTGACTCAGATCGAACGGTCGGTTGAGCGACGGAAGCGCAACGAGCCACTCGTGGGGGCGCTTGGCAGGGTCCCAGATGTGGTGATGGGAGTCGACGATGCCGCCGGTTCCGGGCGAGACATCGGTGCTGTAACCGGTCATCACTGGCGCTCACGCGCCGCGGGCTGCGAAGTTGTGCAGTGAGACGCGCTTGGCGACAACGCCGGTGCGAGCCCTGCCCCGGCGAGCTCCTCGAACAGCTCCTCGGGAACCGTGAACCGGAAGTGAGCAGCGTTCTCGTGAGCCTCTTGCGCGCTGGCAGCACCGACGACAGCCGCCGTCACGGCCGGATGTGCGAGGACGAACTGCAATGCCGCCGCGGCCAGGGGAACGCCGTGGCGATCGCAAACAGAACGGATACGGTTCACTTGCTCGACGACCGGACTGGGTGCAGTGACATAGTCCAGGTGTGCCCCGGGGCCCGGATCGGCGAGGATGCCGCTGCGGTAGACCCCAGCCGCCAGCACCGACACCCCCCGCTTCTCACACGCAGGGAAGAGCCAGTCTGCCGCCGGGGCGTCGAGGAGGGAATAGCAGCCGGCGATCAAGACGCAGTCGAGCTCTGTCCGCTCGACGAGCCAGGTGAGCACCTCCGCGTGGTTCATGGCGACGCCGATTGCGCCGACGACGCCCTCGTTGCGGAGCTCTTCGAGCGCCGGGTAGGACTCGGTGAGCGCCAGCTCGGCGTACTTGTCCGGATCGTGGATCAACGCGACATCAACGCGGTCGCGGCCTAGGCGCTCGAGGCTCGCCGCCATGGATCGTCGCACACCGTCTTTCGTGTAGTCGTCCACGAGCCTTCGACTGGGTGCTCCGTAGAAGAGGTCCCCACCCTGGACCCCGTCGTCGGCGTCGACGAGCAAGTGGCCGACCTTTGTCGAGACCACCGCATCGCCGACCGCTTGATCGGCCAGGAAGGCGCCGAGACGCTCTTCCGACAGTCCGACCCCGTACTGGGGGGCGGTGTCAAAGGCGCGAACCCCCTCGTCCCAAGAGGCCTCGAGAACGGCTTCGGCCCGCCTGTCGTCGACGGGGGCGTACATCCCGGCCAAGGGCGCGCAGCCCAGCATCAACCGTGTCACATAGACGTCGCTACAGCCGAGACGGACCCGCTCGATGCCACCAGGGGCTGTGGGGACGTCGGTCAACTTCTCGTTCATAGCCGGCGGATCGAACTCGAACGCCTGCAGTACGCCCGGAGGGAAAACGGAGCTAGATCCGAAGGAGATACCAGGTCCGATCCGATGACCGAGGTGCCCCTGCCAATCGGCCGACTAGCCATCTTTCACAGGCCCTGGACGCTGGCGGCGCCGGACTTGCGTTCAAGCCATGACCCCAAGATGTGCTCGCGCATCACCTCGGCTGCACCATCGGGGTCGCGTGCGGCCAGTCGCTCGTAGATGGCGACGTGGCCTCGATGGCTCATCAACATGTGGTCGGCGCTTACTCCAGCTCCGCGGTAGCGGAAGTTGGTACGCGCGCGGGGGTGAATCGAGCGGATGATCGATCGCCCGAGACGGTTGCCCGAACCTCGAAGGATCAGATCGTGGTACTCGCCTTCAGCGTCCTGGTACTTTTCGGGCTGGTCCAGGAGCTTCTCGAGGGCTATCAACGCGTCGCGCAGCTCGCGCAGCTGTGCATCGGTCATCAGCTCTGCCGCGCGGCGTGTCATCTGGCACTCGAGCCCGACACGCACGTCGACTACGTCGTCAAGGATCTCGAAGGTGTCGGCGTAGCGCATCGCGGCGTCGAGTATCAGCGGGTCGAGCAGGTCCCACTGCTCGGTCGGCCCCACAGTCGTACCTTGGCCCTGCCTGACTCGCACGAGTCCCTTCGCCTCGAGCAGCTTCAAGGCCTCCCGGATGACGGTGCGGCTGACGCCGAAGACCTCACACAGCGCGGACTCGGTCGGGAGCGACGACTCAGGAAGGAGCTCGCCCCCCACGATTTTGTCGACCATGGTCGAGAGCACAGCCGTCGCGAGACGAGCGGGTCTACGCGGAACAGCCCCTGCCAATATTGTTTCGAAGCTCTTCGTTGAAGGCTGTCCCGCCAGGGTCACCTCTGGCTCCTCTCCCCTCGGTGGCAGTGACAGCCATCTATGAATTTGATCATACGTAGTATGTTAATCCAACCGATCGAGTCGGGCAGCTTTTCTTGTGGAGAGCACCCGGGCCCAGGCGCAGCCGGCAGCCCCGGGGCGTGCTTGGAGATTCGGACGCCCGAGTTCGTGGTGCCATCGTGCAGCGGACTGAAAGCAGTAGCTGAGCTGGACTTCATGTCGCGCGGGGCGAGACAGGCCGCCGCGAGCCGAGGCCTACCGGGAGCAGGGTGCTCGTGACGACGCGGGCTCAAGCTTCCCGACCAGAGAGCCTTGCTTGCACACTCCTAATAGGTATGACATCATAAGCCAGTCGTCATAGGAGTGATGTCAATGGCACGGGTGCGCATTACTCACGTCGAGAACTTCAAGGTGTTTGCACCGGGCGCCCGGCCAAGCTTCGCCTGGCGTGAGGGACTTCGAGGCGGCCCCGTTGACGGACTTGTTGGCGTACTGTGTCTTCGCACTGATGAGGGCGTTGCAGGCGTCGCCGTGGCGCAGAATCGCGCGAGCGCCGTCGACCTCGAGGACTTGGTCGGGCGTCTCCTTCGCGAGGAGCTTGTTGGGATCGATCCGCTCGAGCGCGAGCAGATATGGCACCGGATGTGGGAGCTCGACAGGACAGAGGAGTTTCCGATCTGGCTGATCGGTCTCGTGGACAACGCGTTGTGGGACCTCGCCGGACGTCTTTACGGCTCGCCGACCTGGGAGGTGCTGGGCGGCTATCGACGCGAGATCCCCGCCTATGCCTCGACATCGACCTTTGCCTCTGTGGGCGAGTACCTCGAGGTCGTCGCGCAGTGCATGGAGCTCGGCTACCCGGCGATCAAGCTCCACGCCTGGGGCGACGCGCGGCGCGACGCAGCTCTCTGCGCAGCGGTTCGCGAGCGTGTCGGCGCGAGCTTCCCGCTTATGTACGACGGCTCGGCCGCCTTCGACCTCGCTGACGCCGTCTACGTCGGAGACGCACTCTCTGAGGCCCACTACCTCTGGTACGAGGAGCCGATGCGCGAATTCAACGTAACGGCCTACAAGTGGCTCGCTGGTCGAGTGAGCGTCCCCCTGAACGTTGCCGAGACCTCTGACGGCGTCCATATGAACACCGCTGATTTCATCGCGAGTGGATGCGCCACCTTCGTCCGCACGAGCACCGAGCTGCGCGGCGGGTTCACCGGGGCAATGCGGATCGCCCATCTCGCCGACGCTTTCCGGCTCCGCGCGGAGCCCCATGGGAACACCGTCTACGCGAGGCACCTCTGCATGGCGATCCCGAATTGCACGTACTACGAGTCCCTCGTCACCACCAACCCGGTTCGGCGCGAGTTCGGGATCGACGAGAACGGCATGGTCAAGGCACCGACGGCTCCGGGAGTTGGCCTTCCCGTGGGCCCCGAGTACCCCAAAGAACTCGAGAGCTACGTCGTGGACCCGGCCGGGGATCCGCTCTCGCGTGGCACCAGTATCCGGCACAGCGCAGCGTCATAGGTCCTTTACACAACAGGCAACCTACAAACACAGAGAGAGGAAGGCACATACTATGAGCTCACTCACCACGGGCAAGCCCCGTCGCACACTCACCAGCCGCGGGATTCGAACGGCAGTGGCCGTGTTCACCGCCGCCGGCATGGCCTGTGCGTCCGTCGCCGTCGGGGCGGCCGCCGCGGCGCCTAGGGCAACCCATTCCTCGGCTAAACCGATCGTCGTCTGGGTCGACGCTGCCCGCTTGACAATGGTGAAGGCCTACGAAAAGGCCAACCCCGGCATCAAGATCGACACCGTGACTTTCGACGGCGGCGCTAACGGCTCTGGGAGCATCGAGAGCAAGGTTGCGCTGTTCAACCGGGTCGGCCACGGCTGGCCGGACATCGTCTTCTCCACCGAGCAAAACGACGTCCAAACGCTCGGCGCCGCTCCGTTCAATTTCCCGGCGACGCTCAACAACGGCCTCGTCCCGACGTCGGTCCTCAAGAATTACGCGACGGGCGCGTTGTCTCCGTGCCTAATCGGCACGAAACTCGAGTGCCTCCGCAACGACCTTGCCTTCGATGTGTTGTGGGTCGACGTCCCGCTCATGAAGAAGTGGGGCTACACCGTCCCCACCACCTGGCAGCAGTGGCAGGCCATCGGCGAGAGCGTGGCCAAGAAGCACCCCGGCTACATCATCGGCACGCTCGGCAACTCCTACGACGACGCCGTGTACCTCCAGGCCGCCCAGTGCCACATGAACGACTTGATCAACTCGTACACGGTGCTCGACAACCCGGCTGACCCTAATTGCGTCAAAATGGCCAATTTGCTTAACCCGTTGCTGAAAGACGGCTCCGTCCCACCCGTCAACGTCTTCGGCGCTACCTTCGGGAAGAAGTTCGCGGGCAAGGTGCTCATGATGGTCGGCCCGGCCTGGTACGGGGGTGCCATATTCAACTCAACATCTGGCCTCAACAGCCCCAAGGGCACGATCGAGGCGGCGGCTCCCCTGACTTGGGCCGGCAGCTCCCAGACTTGGACAGGCGACGTGGGCGGAGGTCTTTGGATCATGTCGTCCCACACCACGCAACCAAAGCTCGTCGCGCAGGTGCTCGTCGGGCTGGCCACTTCGAGCGCGTCGCAGGACGTCTCGTCGGGCTACCCGGGTTACGTGCCCGCTGCTGGCGCGTGGATCACCGAGCAAGACGCTAGCGGCTACTACGTCTCGCCCCTGGCCCCCGTTTTCGCCAAGGCCGCCACGGAGATCTGGACCGGCTGGTCACAGACCCGTTGGGACGTCTTCGGCCTCTGGGCCGCCAACGTCACGCCGAACCTGATAGCGGGCGATACCGTCTCGTCCCAGCTGCCCGTCATGGGGTCGGTGATCTCGAACTACGCACAATCTGACGGCTTCCAAGTCACCAACAAGTAACAGCAAGACATGAGCCAGACCATCAGCCTGCCGGCCTCGGAGCGAGCGCAGAGCCGCGCCGGGCGTCGGCGGGTTGGTGGGCGCCAGCGCGTTGGTGGGCGCCAGCGCGCTGGCTACACGTTCGTAGCCGTATACGTATTGCTGCTCCTGTTCTTTGGCTTCGCACCGAGCGTGTACGCCATCTACTTGTCCCTTACTAGGGCGGGCGGCAACTGGGCCGGTCTTTCCAACTTCTTCTCCACTGGGAGGGACTTCCGGTTTCTGCCGGCTTTCGAGCACATTGGGACCTACCTCGCGATCTGGCTCGTCGCCTTGGTGGTACTGGTCCTCTTCTTGGCGCTGATGCTGCACGGCGGGGTGCGCCGGACGGTCCCCTACTTCCGTTTCCTCTTCTACATGCCCGGTGCGCTCGCCGGTGCGGCGAGCGTCCTGGTCTGGCTCTTCATGCTCGACCCCGGCGTCAGCCCCTACGATTCTGTGCTCTCGCTGCTCCACCTTTCGAGCCTGGGCCAGACGATCGCACCCGGGCACCTGCCTGGCATTTTCGCCGTGATCGCGTTCTGGACCGGCGCCGGCGGCTGGATCGTCGTGATGAACGGGGCGCTCAACAACATCTCCGACGAAGTGATCGACTCCGCCAAGATCGATGGCGCCAACGCCTGGCAGCTCGCGATCCATGTCAAGTTGCCTCTGATCAAGAAATGGGTCGTCTACATGGTGATCCTCGCCTTTGCTGCCGGGACGCAGCTTTTCGTGGAGCCTCAACTCGTCGGCGAGGCCAGCTTGGGCCTGGTGAGCAACACGTGGTCGCCCAACCAGCTGGCCTATTACCTCGCCACCCAGAACGCCAACTTCAACTACGCCGCCGCCATCTCGGTTGACCTGCTGCTCGTGGGCCTGATAGCCGCGGCCATCCTCGTCTTCCGCTCGAAGATGTTCGAGATCGAATAGATGCTCAACGACGATATGGCCCAGCTGACTGTGCAGCCCGCGACAAGGCGGCCGGCAACTCGCGCGTCTTTGGCCGCCGCTGCACGGGTGACCCGTCCACGCCGCCTGCGATCGAGCCGCCGTGTCGGGGCGTTGCTGGTGTGGTTCATCGTGATGCTGGCCTTCACTGCTTTCTTCGTCGTCCCGGTGATCTGGCTGCTCATCGCGCCCACGAAGACGGACCACCAGTTGGTATTCGAGAACCCCATGGCGTTCGGGTCTTTCCACACTTTCCTCCAAACATGGGACAAGATGTATGACTTCCAGGCTCACGAGTTGCTGGCGTGGCTGGAGAACTCGGCCTTGTACTCTGTCGGCGGCGTGCTCCTGGCGTTGGCGTGCGCTGTCCCGGCGGGCTACGGCTTGGCACTGACGGAGTTCATCGGCCGCAAGGTGCTCCTCAGCATCACCCTCCTCGTGATGATCATGCCCGCCAGCGCTCTGGTGCTCCCGCTTTTTCTGGAGATGAACCTCCTCCAGCTCGAGAACACGGCTTGGTCGGTGGTGCTCCCGTTTGGTTTCTTCCCGTTCGGGGTCTACCTTTCCTACATTTTCTTCTCGTCGACGATCCCCAAAGAGCTCCTGGGCGCGGCCAGGGTCGACGGTTGCAGCGAGTGGGGGGTCTTCCGCCGGGTTGCTCTGCCACTGGCCCGGCCCATAGTGGCCCTCGTCGGCTTCTTTGCGTTCGTTTCCGACTGGACCAATTTCTTTCTCCCCTACGTGATGTTCTACAACGACAGGCAGTACCCGCTTCCGGTCGGCCTGCAGTACCTCATAGCCAATACGTCCGCGTTCAACCCGACTGTGGCCGTCGCCCAAAGCCCGGTCCTCCGGCCCGAACTGGCAATAGCGACACTCTTGGCGATCGCGCCGGTCTTCATCGTTTTCCTCTTTGCCCAACGTGCCTTGGTCACCGGGATGCTTGCCGGTGGTACGAAGGGGTAACGCTACGCAGCCTTGGCTCCGGCGGGCCTACCAATAGGAGGTTTTCTTCGTGCGAGTCGTCTTCATCGGAGCCGGCAGTGTCGTGTTCACGAGGAACCTAACGCGGGACATCCTCACCTTCCCGGAGCTTCAAGACAGCGAGATCGTGCTCATGGACGTCGATGCCGACAGGCTCTCTCGTGCCGAAAAGCTTGTCAGCCGCATGGCCGAGACGGCCACGTCAGCGGTGCGGGTCACGGCCACCACCGACCGTCGTCAGGCTCTCGAAGGGGCCGATTACGTCGTCGTCACGATCCAGGTGGGTGGTAACGACCAGTGGGAAGCTGACATACGTATCCCAGAACACTATGGGGTGGCCCAGTGCGTAGGTGACACCATCGGGCCCGGTGGGATCTTCCGCGGCCTGCGACACCTAGCGGTCTTCGACGGCCTCATCAAGGACATGGCGGACCTGTGCCCGACGGCACTCGTCCTGCAGTACTCGAACCCCATGGCCATCCTCACCTGGCGCACGGCCCTGTCGGGACTGCGGGTCGTGGGCCTTTGCCACAGCGTCCAGGGGACGGCCCGCCTGTTAGCCGGGTACTGCGATGTCCCCTCTGAGGAGCTCACCTACTGGGTGGCGGGGATCAACCACCAGGCTTGGTTCCTCACCCTCGAGCACCGTGGCCAAGACCTCTACCCCCGCCTGCGCTCACACCTCGACAACCCGAAGTCGCTCGCGTTGGAGCCTGTGCGTTTCGAGCTGATGCGCAGGTTCGGCTACTTCGTGACCGAGTCGAGTGGCCACGCCTCCGAGTACCTCCCTTATTTCCGCAAGCGGCCGGACCTCGTCGCCTCTTTGGTGGAGACCTTCGAGTCGGCAGGGTCCGACTACTCGGCATGGTTCGGCTATGGTCAAACGGGCGGCTGCGTCACCAGCATGCGACTTACCGAGTCTGCCTACGAGCACGAGGTTGACCGCCAGGTCGCCGGCATGGAGCCAATCGTGTTCCGACGTTCGGACGAGTACGGCGCCCGAATCATTCATGCCGCGGAGACAGGTACGGCCCTTCGCATCAACGGCAACGTGCCCAACGACGAACTCATCACCAACCTGCCTGCTGGGGCGTGCGTCGAAGTCCCCTGTCTGGTTGACAGGGGGGGAGTTCACCCCTGTGTGGTGGGAGCCCTTCCTCCTCAGCTGGCCTCCTTGAACCGGAGCAACATCGCCGTGCAGGAGCTTGTCGTGAAGGGACACCTCGAGCGGGACAGAGAGGCCATCTACCAGGCGATGGCCCTTGATCCGCTCACCGCCGCGGTTTGTTCCCTGGACGAGATATGGAGGTTGACCGACGACATGTTCAAGGCGAACAAGAGCTGGTTGACCCAGTTCGCATAGGTGCTGCCGATCGTCAGCGAGAGTGTTCGAATCGAGTGCGGGCCTTCGGTCGCCGTGCCTTCGGGCAGCGCTATGTCCTCGGCGGGCTCAGGGCCGGTGCGCTCAAAGGCTGAAATCAAACGACAACATCCAGAAAGGCACCAGAATGCTCGACGACACCGGAGCAGCGCTTGAGTACTCCTCGGGCCATGAGCGCTTGCGCTTGGAGGCTTGGGGCGAAGACTCGATCAGAGTGCGTGCCAGCCAAGCCCAGTTAGCCGAGGAGCTCCCGGGCGCGCTCATCGCGCCTCGCCCGGCGCCGTCAGCTGGCGCGACGAGCGACGGGATTACCCTGGTCAACGGGAGGCTCAGGGCTCAGATCTCCTCCGACGGGTTGGTCAGCTTCTGGCGCTCCGACGACGGCCGCGAGCTGCTTTCCGAACAGAAGGCGCACTTTTGGTGGCCAGGGCCCAGGCTGTTCGTGGCGAACGGCAATGGGCACTACCGCATAGAGCAGCGCTTCAAAGCCTACGACGGAGAGAAGCTTTACGGTCTCGGTCAGCACCTCCACGGCCGGTTCGATCAGAAGGGCCTCGTTATGGACCTGGTCCAGCGAAACGCGGAGGTTTCAGTGCCCTTCATGGTCTCGAGCAGGGGATATGGGTTCTTATGGAACTCTCCAGCAGTAGGGCGGGTTGAGCTTGCCAACAACGGGACTCGCTGGGTCGCCGATAGCGCGCGCCAAATCGACTACTGGGTGACCGTCGGCGACAAGCCCGCAGCAATCCTCTCGCACTATGCCGACGCCACTGGGCACACACCCGAGCTACCGTCTTGGGCAAGCGGCTTCTGGCAGAGCAAACTTCGCTACCGGACCCAGGAGGAGCTCCTGGCAGTAGCAAGGGAGTACCGTCGCCGAGGGGTCCCGCTGGCAGTGATCGTGAGCGACTTCTTCCACTGGGAGTACTTGGGCGACTGGAGCTTCCATTCTGGCGAATGGCCCGATCCGGCTGCAATGGTGAGCGAGCTCAAGTCCATGGGCACCGAGCTCATGGTCTCAGTCTGGCCTTCTGTTAGCCCACTTTCGGCCAACTACGGGCCTATGTTGGATCGTGGGCTGTTGATTTCGAGCGAGCAGAGCGCACCGGTGCACGTGACCTGGCCGGAACGGGGCGTGAAGTCCTGGATCGGGGTTTCCATTTACGATTCCACCAATCCCGCAGCCCGCGACTATATCTGGGGGCAGGTCGAGAAGAACTACCACAAGGCGGGGATCCGGGTCTTCTGGCTCGACGCCTGCGAACCCGAGATGCAGCCAAACTACCCCGCGAGCTTGAACTTCGCAGCGGGGCCCGGTCTCGAAGTTGCAAACCTCTATCCCCGTGAGCATGCTCGCGGGTTCTACGAAGGCATGGTCGGCTGCGGAGAGGAAGAAGTGCTCCTGCTGTGCCGGTCTGCTTGGGCCGGCAGCCAGCGTTATGGCGCGGCAGTCTGGTCGGGTGACATACCGTCGACGTTCGAGTCGCTTCGGGTGCAGGTCCGCGCGGGGCTCAATATGGCCATGAGCGGCATTCCATGGTGGACGTCCGATATTGGTGGCTTCTACAAGGGCGATCCGGACGACCCGGCATACAGGGAACTTCTCGTGCGCTGGTTCGAGTACGGGGCGTTCTGCCCGCTGTTCCGCCTCCATGGGGACCGCCTCCCTAACGCTGCGATGAGCGCGGACATGACAGGTGGCCCCAATGAGATCTGGTCTTTCGGTGAGCAGGCTTACTCGGTCCTGAAGGACTACATCTTCCTTCGCGAACGCCTGCGGCCTTACCTGCACTCGGTGGCAAGAGAAACGAGCAAGACGGGTGTACCTATCATGCGGCCGTTGCTCCTCGAGTTCTCACACGATGAGACGTGCTGGGACGTTGACGACCAGTTCATGTTCGGCCCAGACCTACTGGTGGCTCCCGTGCTCGAGCAAGGAGCGGACGATCGGTCCGTGTATCTGCCTGCCGGGACGAAATGGACAGACGCCTGGACGGGAGCAAGCGTGCCGGGCGGCGCCGTGGTGACAACCGACGCTCCTTTGGAACGGATCCCAATTTTCCTCCGCGACAGGGCACGGCTCGATATCGGGGTCTTCACGAACCAAGATTGAGCTCGACGGCCTAAATCGTTACAGCACATTCCCACCTGGGTGGTTCTGGGCTCCCCGGTCCTGATGTTTCGGCCGGGGCGGGGCCGATACCATCTCTATGGGACAGAGGAGTACGACCTTGCGATCCTGGCATGTCAGGTTCATTTCCGGTTAGTTCACGCGCTCCGCGCCGGAGGCGACGTCGAGGTCATCCGCAAAGCGTCGAGGCAGACATGCAAACACCCACAGAAGCCGGGCGACGGTGGTCGCGTAGCCGAGTGCTCCGGCGATCGACCGTGGCTGCTCGGCGTGTACTTAGGCCCGGCCTTTCTACCCGTAGTAACGCGTGTTGCTACGGGGGCGGACTTGGTAGCACTTCCCGGACGAAGAGACGGACAATGCCCACTACGATGGACGGAGCAAACACTGAACGCACCGATTTCAACACCTTGGAGAAGTGATGGTCGAGTGCCGATCGCTCCAGGGGATGAGCCGATATCGACAGCCTGGAATTTCGGTCTCTGTCCGACTGCATGGTTCCACTAGTTCATTGGAGTGACGGGAGCTGGGCCCGGCTGCCGGCCTGGCTGTCCTAGCCGGCGAAGAAGCTCCGAAGCTCCGCCGCCACGAGTTCCGGCTTGCCCGCGTTGTCGGCTGCGGTGTGCCCGACTCCAGAAAGCGTGACCCGTCGCGCACCCGGCAGCACCGCGGCGAGTCCATCGACCGCTGCTTTGAGGCTTTGGTTGCTCCGCTTACCTCCGAGACGGATCCCTTGCTCGAGCAGGGCGCGGGGCACCAATCGAAGCGCAGTCCTGTCGGCAGTTCCCTTCATGACCGTAACGAGCGCAGCTGCGAGGTCTCCTCGTGCCAGCTCACGCTCGTACCGAGGCATCCACGCTCGCTGGGTTATCGTCTCGGTCTCGAGCGGTGGCTCGTAGAGCGCGAGCTTGGCGATGCTCGGGATCCGAAGAGCTGCCTCAAGCGCGATCACCGCACCGGCGCTCAGGCCGAAGACATAGCGAGCGCCCGTTGTCGGCTGAGACGACACCGCACCTGAGGCTGGCCCACGTACCCAGGTGCAGATCGTGCGTGAGCGTCCGCCGCTCACGACGGGCAACCCTCATCCCGTCAACCGGCTTGGGGCGCCCGCACACCGCTATTGCCTCGCCCCGAACCGATGGTCGGCGGCCAGGGCGCGCAGAGTAACGTCTGAACTGCCGGAATGTTGTGATTATCACCGTTCCCGGACAACTTGACACGAGTCAATAGGATTAGGACAACGGCGGGGTGCATAGGACTGTTTTCAAACCCGCTCCCTGCTGCCTTAGTGCACCCAAAAATGGCCATCTACCAGGGAGAATCCATCGACTTCCAGTGTCCGATCGCTCGGATGAGGCTCCTCCTCTTGGCGGTATCAGCGGGTGGGCCTACGCAAGGCACTCGCACCAAACTGAGGTTCCCCAAGGAAAGTGGACACCCGATAAGCCGACTCGAGGGTCGGTTGGAAGGATGTCACCGTGGGAGCAACCAGAAGACGATTCACGCTGGAGTTCAGAACCGAAGCAGCGCATCGCGTCATCGACACCGGAAGATCGGTCCGAGACGTTGCCGGCGAGCTGTCGGTCCTCGAGAACTCACTGAGCAAATGGGTGCGCGACGAGCGTCGACGCATGGAGACCCTGGAAGGAACCGGTGGTGAACCGCTGAGTTCGGCGGAGCGGGCCGAACTGGTGCGCCTTCGCCGCCAGGTGGCCGAACAGGACAAGGACCTGGCCTTCTTGGGAAAAGCTGCCGCGTACTTCGCTTCGAATCCACCAAAGCAGAGAGATTTGCGTTGATGGCCGCCGAGTGCGCGAACTTCGAAGTAAAGCGTATGGCCCGACTCCTCGAGGTCTCCCGCGCCGGCTACTACCGCTGGCGAGCAGCTCGGTCGCGCGCACCGCTGCCGTCTGAGCAGCGCCGGACGGATCTCGACGCGAAGATCCTCAGCTTCCATAGCGACTCTCGTGGCACCTACGGCTCGCCGAGGATCACGCTCGACTTGAGAGAAGACGGCGACGACGTCAGCGAGAACACCGTGGCCGCCCGTATGGCGGCGCTCGGCATCGCCGGCATCAGCCCAGGGACCTTCAAGGTGACGACCGTCGCCGACCCGACAGCGACCTATCCCGCCGATTTGGTCAACAGAGCCTTCAGCCCTGACGCGATCGACGAGCTCTGGACGAGCGACATCACCTATCTCACGATCGGCGACGGTGAGGCCTACCTGTGCGCGGTGCGTGACGGGGGGTCATCTCGGGTCCTCGGCTACGAACTCGCCGATCACATGCGCACCGAGATCGTCCTCGGCGCACTCGCCGGAGCGACGACGACCCGCTTCGGGACCTGCAGCGAGACGATCTTTCACACCGACCGTGGCAGCCAGTTCAGCGACCACAAGGTCGAGCAGTTCTGCGCGAAATTCAGGATCGTGCGCTCCATGGGCGCCACCGGTTCGTGCTTCGACCACGCCAGCGCTGAAAGCTTCTGGTCGATCTTCAAGCACGAGTACTTCTACCGCCATGCCTTTGCAACCATGGAAGAACTGCGCGCCGGCGTCGCCGACTACATCAGGTTCTACAACCACGAACGTCGCTGCGCGAAGGCCGGCGGAATGAGCCCCATCCGCTACGAGTTATCGTTGGCCCGCCTCAAGCAAGCCGCTTAACAACGTGACCACTTTCTCTGGTGAAGCTCAGTGGACGAAGGCGTTGCGCGCACCTGGAATGGGAAGGAATCTCTCGGAGTCTCTTGGAGGAACTAAACGAAGGGAGTCAAGTGATGAGCAAGGTGTTCAGTGCCCACGCGGTGTCGGTCGACGGCTACATCAGCGGTCGCGACCCGAGTGACCCGAGCGGAGGGTTCGGTCGCGGCCTCGGTGACGCGCCGATGCTGTTCGACTGGTACCGCGACGGCGACACGCCCAGCCGAGCGTTCGACAACTTCAGGCTGAGCGAGCCCAGCGCTCGAATCTTCGACGCGCTCGCCGGACGCGTGGGTGCGGTGGTAGCGGGGCGCACCACCTACGAGCACTCCAGCCATTGGGGAGGCGATGGGCCGCACCCGACGGCCCGGCTGTTCGTTCTCAGCCATCGACCAGCGCCGGAGATGACGGAGCGCCAGACCCTGATCACCACCGGCATCGCGGACGCGATCGCGGCGGCGCGCGAAGCCGCTGGTGACAAGGACGTCGGTCTCATGGGTGGCGGTGTCGTGACCGAGGCGTTGCGGGCGGGTCTCGTCGACGAGCTGATCCTGCATCAGGTGCCGATCCTGCTCGGCGGTGGCCGACCGTTCTTCCAGGAGCTGCCCGAGCACGTGGAACTCCGCCTTATCGAAGCCGTTCCGGCGCCGGGCGTCACCCACCTCCGCTACGAGGTCGTCCGATGATGCTGGTCACCGGGCCAATTCGAGGCATCGCTATCGTGGCCGTCGGCGTTACTGAACGAAAGTACCGGGTAAGTACCGACTGATGACGATGGCGCACGTTCATCATGTGTATTGGTCATGACGCGCATCGACGCACCCAGAGTGCTTGGTCAACTGGCCCAAACCACGGTCTTCGATGCCCCCTCTTCGACGCGTTCGAACTGCCCCAGGTCTGCTCGGACGAAGTTCTCACCGCCACGCTCTCCCATTACGACCTTGGAGGTTCGCTATGACTTGCTTGTCACCTGCGGTGAGAGCCCTCATCGAGGGGCCAAACTACGCTCACCTGGCGACTGTGCTTCCCGACGGGTCGCCGCACAGCGTTCCGCTCTGGGTGGGGCTCCAGGACGATCGAATCGCCTTCTTGACTGGACCGAGCTCGCGTAAGGCGCGCAACATTGGCGAGGAGCCGAGCGTGGCAATCTCGCTCACAGACCGCGACCAGCCCTTCACGATGGCGATGATCCGGGGCCGGGTGGTGGAGCGGATCGAGGGCGAGGCAGCATGGGAGGCCATCGACCGCATCTCCACCGTCTACACCGGCGCTCCTTACCCGCGAGGCGAAGAGCGAGTGGTGTTCCTCGTCGAGCCCGAGCACGTTTCGACAACGGCCTACTGATGAGGTCCGTCGGAGGATGCTCAGTTCCCAGGATGGTCTTGTGAAATGCCGGACTCGAGCAACCCGATCGTCGACCGGGAAAAGTCACTTTCGGGCTCCCCGCGAATAAGGGTTGGAATCAATGTGTGATTCGGTGACCATCCACAGATAGCGGTGGGCCTGGCTCCCAAACTTCGGCTTGTCAACGAGCTGAAGAGAGGAGAGCCAGACCCATGGCTGACCGTATCTGCTTGCGCCTCGGTCGGCGTGACATGAACACCTTCCGCACGGTAGAGCGCGAACGAAGACCTCCGCTGGTCCACGTCGCTGGGCGACATGCGATTGCGCTCTGCCCGGCGTGCGCGCACCCTTCGGCGACGACCAACGGCACGGGCTGGCGGGAGGTGATCGACGTGGTCCGCACGCTCGTCGTCGTCCTGTCCATCTGCGTGCGTCGCTTCGTCTGCGAGAACCCCGACTGTGCCCAGCGCAGCTTTGACGAACGCTTCGAAGGGATCGGACGGGG
>Ga0224555_1002926_pt1 | contig 18722 bp, 12 predicted proteins | sample 714S23034metaG_FD_180687 | JGI IMG/M metagenome (GOLD analysis project Ga0224555, IMG submission 180687) | Peat soil microbial communities from Stordalen Mire, Sweden - 717 S2 30-34 | ecosystem: Environmental > Terrestrial > Soil > Wetlands > Peat | place: Sweden: Norrbotten County, Stordalen...
CACCTTACAACTTCCAGCCTCGCCGACGATGATCGACCGATGACCGCGCCTCCGGCGCAGATGATATCAAGCTGTCCTATACCGGCCGATGCTCAGAAAACTACGTTTCCTGATGACCGATGACACCGCTGCGAATGGTGGCCAGCTATACACAACTCCTATCCAGGCGTTATACGGGAAAGCTGGGCTCCGATGCCGACGAATTCATTGAATTCGCTTTGGACGGCGCCAACCGCATGCAAAAGCTGATCCAGGATCTGCTTTCTTATTCGCGGGTCAACAAAAATGGGCACGAATTGTCGGAAATTTCAAGCGATAGGGCTCTGGAACAGGCTCTGGCTAATCTGCGTAGCGCCATCGCGGATAGTGGTGCGCTCGTGACTCACGGGCCCATGCCCAAAGTTAAGGCGAATGAAGTTCAATTGACTCAGCTATTCCAGAACCTTGTTGGCAACGCGATCAAATACCAAGGCACCGGAGTCCCCCATATACACATTTCTGCTTTAAAGAACGGCGCGCCGAAGTGGACATTCTCGGTCCAGGACAATGGGCTTGGGATTGATTCGCAGTTCTTCGAAAGAATATTTGGAATGTTTCAACGGCTGCATAAACGGGGGGAATTCGAAGGAACCGGAATGGGTTTGGCCATCTGCAAGAAGATTGTCGAGTGCAACGGTGGCAGAATCTCAGTCGAGTCGACACCGGGGCTTGGATCGACGTTTCATTTTACCCTGGCGGCGGTTGACCGGACGTCATGACGGTCGGAGGAGAAGAAAAGATGTCGATAGAGGTTCTCTTGGTCGATGACAGTCCCGGAGACGTCCGGCTGACGCGGGAAGCGTTCCACGAAGCCAACGAGCTCATCCGTTTGCATTTGGCGTGCGACGGTATCGAGGCCATGGCCTTCTTGAGGCATGAAGCCCCGCACGAAAATGCCCCTCGGCCGGATTTCATCCTGCTGGATCTGAATTTGCCGAAAATGGATGGCCGCGAGGTTCTTTCCCAAATCAAAAACGATGAAGGCCTGAGAACCATTCCTACGATCATCCTGACCACGTCGAGCGCGGAGGAGGACATCATCAGGAGTTACCAGCTTCAAGCGAACTGTTACCTGAGCAAGCCGGTACGGTTGGACGAATTTGAAGCAGTGGTTAAGAGCATCAACGACTTTTGGCTGACCAGGGCGAAACTTCCCCCACGGAGGTAAACAGAATGAACAGACGACAGATCAAAATCATGCTCCTGATTGAAGACAACCCAGGAGACGCCCGCTTGATCCAGGAGATGTTCCAGGAGCAAGGCCCTCAGAATGTTGAACTGAAACATGTCGGGTGCATGGAGGATGCTGAGAAGTTTCTTGCGGTCTCTTCGGTTGACATTATCCTCCTCGACCTGGGCTTGCCGGATGCGCAGGGCCTGGATGCGGTACGAAGGGCCCGCGCGGCCGCACCAAGTACTCCGCTTGTGGTGCTATCGGGTCTGGACGACGAGTCAGTGGCGGTGCAGGCCATGCAGGAAGGCGCTCAAGACTACCTCATCAAGGGCCAGATCGAGGCGCGTGAGCTTGTGCGAGCGCTGCGCTATGCTGTCGAGCGCAAAGTCATCGAAGAAACCCTCTTCGAGGAAAAGGAACGCGCCCAGGTGACGCTCGACAGCATTGGGGACGCTGTTATATGTACCGACGTCTCAGGAAACATTACATTCCTCAATATCATAGCGGAGAGGATGACGGGCTGGCCGTTGCGAGAGGTAAGTGGCCGGCTCATGACTGATGCATTCCGCATCGTGAACGCCAGCACCCGCAAAGCGGTTCCAAATCCAATGGGATTGGACCCTGAGTCAAAGCGGGCAGGGAGCCTGCCGTCAAACAGTGTGCTCGTCAGGCGTGACGGAACGGAGATGTATATCGAGGATTCTGTCGCCCCAATCCACGATCATGATGGACAGGTCGTGGGTTCGGTGCTGGTTTTTCGCGATGTAAGCGCGGCGCGAGAAATGACGGACCAAATTGCCCACTCGGCAGAGCACGACTTTCTCACCGGATTGCCCAATCGATTGCTCCTGAACGATCGGATTGGGCAGGCAATCGCCTTGGCAAAGCGTAATAAGGTTAAGATCGCGGTGCTCTTCATGGATATGGATGGCTTTAAGCACATCAACGATTCCCTGGGACACCCTGCCGGCGACAGGCTCTTACAGTGCATCGCAAATCGTCTGCGGGATTGTGTTCGTGCTCCAGACACTGTAAGCCGACAGGGAGGCGATGAGTTTATTGTTCTTCTTCAGGGAGTGAAGGTTCCGGAAGATGCAGCCGTTGCAGCGAAGAGACTGCTGAAGACTCTGGCAGAAACTTATTTCATGGGCCGGCACAATCTCCACATCACTGCAAGCATCGGCGTGAGCCTCTATCCCGACGACGGCTCGGATGCAGAGACGCTCATCAAAAACGCGGACACCGCGATGTACCAGGCAAAGGAAAACGGGCGCCAGAGCTATCAGTTTTTCAAGCCGGAAATGAATATACGCGCCGTGGACCGTCAATCCATCGAAGAGGATCTTCAGTGTGCTTTGGAACGAGACGAATTGACGCTTCACTATCAGCCAAAGATCAATCTGGCGACAGGCGCAATCACTGGCGCGGAAGCGCTGCTTCGATGGTCGCACCCCATTCGAGGGTCAGTCTCTCCCGCGCAGTTTATTCCCATTGCGGAAGACTCCGGGCTGATCGTGCAGATCGGAGCCTGGGTCATGCGCGAGGCGTGCACCCAAGCGCAGGCCTGGATAGCCGCTGGCCTACCGTTGGAGTCCATTGCCGTAAACGTGTCCGCAATCGAGTTTCGGAACGAAAACTTTCTGGAGAACCTGTTTGCGATCATTTGCGATACGGGCTTGGATCCAAAGTATCTCGAATTGGAGGTCACCGAGAGCGTTTTAATGAAGAACGCCGAGCTCGCGTCAACCATCCTCCAATCCCTCCGCGCAAAAGGCGTGCGGGTGGCAATCGATGACTTCGGCACAGGCTACTCCAGCCTGAGCTATCTTAGAAAGCTTCCCCTCGACGCACTCAAAATCGACCAGTCTTTCGTTCGCCAAATCGCCGACTCTCCTGACGGAGCCACCATCGTAACCGCGATTATCAGCATGGGCCGAAGCCTTCACCTGAGGGTCATTGCCGAAGGTGTTGAGACGCCCGGGGAGGTGGATTTTCTTAAGACTCAACAATGCGATGAGGCGCAAGGGTATAGATTCAGCCGGCCAATCCCTTCAGAGCAGTTTGGCGCGTTGCTCAAGTCCGAGCGGACCCATCGCAAAGCTCAGGCCAAAAGCCGCCTAAGATATGGCGTTCCCGATAAAGATCTTTTGCGACCGCCGAGTTTCACACTTGAGGTTGAGAACCGAAGACACTTCAACCTCGAAAAACTCAAGCTAATTGCTCGGGAGGGATACTCGGGCGAGATCGGGTTTTGAGGGAGATTCAAAAGAGCTGTGGACCGGCTGTCGTTCGCCCGGTCTGCGCGACTTTACGCAAGGCATGCAAATCGAGCCGGCAGCCACGACGATGGCCTGGACGGTTTCTGTCGAGGCGACTGCGATTGCTCCGGTGCATTGGGTTGAGCCGATCGGGGGTGTTGTGCCGTTGGTGGTGTGGTAGATCGTCGCTCCAGGAGTCTGCTCGGAAATCGATAGGGTCTGGGCCGTAATGTACGTCCTAGCTGCGAGGCTGAAAACATAGGACGATTCTTTCGCACTCAAGCGCTTGGCGAACGTCGATGAGGTCGACATGCACGCACAGAATTCCTTGTGATCAAAGGATCATTGCGGTTGGAACAGGCTGGCCAACTGCTCCGGGGGCACCGGCCGGCTGAAAAAGTTCCCCTGCGCCTCGTCACAATCGTGTTCCCACAGGAACTCCAAATCTTCCGCCGTCTCAACACCCTCGGCAATGACCCGCAGATTAAGGCTCCGACCCATGCCGATGATTGCTCCCACGGTGGCCGTTCCGTCGGGATCGGTGGTGATCCGGCGGACGAACGACCGGTCGATCTTGAGAGCATCGAGGGGTAACTTCTGCATACTGCTCAGGCTTGTGTTGCCCGTGCCGAAGTTATCAATTGATACCTGCACCCCTTTATCCCTGAGGGTTTTGAGAATGAACGCCGCGTTCTCGGGATGCTTCATCAAGACTTTCTCGGTTACGTCCAATTCCAGGGCCCCCGGATCCAAGCCAGTCTCGCTGAGGGTTGCGAACAGGCCGTCCAGGAAGTCCTCGCTTTGAAACTGCGTTCCCGAGACGTTGACCGCCATCGCTTTCACGGCCAAACCCGCATCCGCCCAGGCTTGAGCTTGCATGCACGCCTCGCGGAGAACCCAGGTGTCGATGGGCAGGATCAGGCCGAATTCCTCTGCGATGGGAATGAATCGGCCCGCGGGAACCGATCCTCGCGTGGGATGCATCCAGCGAGACAGCGCTTCCGCCCCGGAAATGGCTCCCGTCTTCAGATCGATCTTGGGCTGGTAGTGCAACATCAATTCTTTCCGCTTGATGGCGTGCAGCAAACTCTGCTCGATGGATTCGAGGTTCACGGTGCGATCGTTCATTTCCGGCCGGTAGAACTGATAGTTCCGGCGCCCACTCTTCTTGGCGTCGTACATCGCGGCGTCCGCGTTTTTGACGAGTGTCTCAGCATCCTGGCCATCATCGGGGTAGACGCTCACTCCAATACTTGCGGTGACGTGAAGCTCGTGGCCTTCGATGGAATGAACCTCCGCCAGCGCTTGTAACACTCTTCTTGCCGTTGCGCTGGCATCATCCGATTGCTTCAGGTCTTGCAGCAGCAAGACGAACTCATCGCCTCCCTGGCGGCTTACCGTGTCCGGGGACCGTACACAACCCAGCAAGCGCTCGGCGACGGATTGAAGAAGCTTGTCGCCGACCGTGTGTCCGAGGGAATCGTTGATTTGTTTGAAGCCGTCCAGATCCAGAAACAGCACTGCGACCTGGCCCCCGTGCCGCCGTGCAAGATGGATCGCCTGGCTAATCCGGTCGTTAAGAAGCAATCGATTGGGCAAGCTGGTCAAGAAGTCGTGCTCGGCCAAATAAGTGATCTGCTCCTTCTTTGCCCGCGCCGCGCTCACGTCGCGAAAAACGATAACCGCTCCCGTAACCTGGCCCTCCCGATCGTGAATGGGGGCTACAGAATCCTCGATGAAGTATTCATGCCCGTCGCGGTGAATGAGGATACTGTTCAACGGCAGCTCTCCCGTCCGGTCTTCCGATGCTGCCTTCGCCATAGGATCCTGGATTGCACTGCGAGTGGCAGCGTCCACGATCCGGAAAGCCTCGGTCAGGGGCCGGCCCGCCGCTTCATCCATCGGCCAGCCGGTCATCCTTTCCGCAACCGGGTTGAGGAAGGTGATGCTTCCCGACATGTCGGTGCAGATCAGGGCATCGGCGATGCAGTCGAGAGTGACCTGGGCGCGTTCCTTTGCATTGAACAGGATCTCTTCGATGATCTTGCGCTCAACAGCATTGCTCAGGGCTCGCATAAGTTTTTGCGGCTCGATTTGGCCCTTGATGAGATAGTCTTGCGCGCCCTCTTGAATGGCTTGAACAGCCATCGGCTCGCCGTCCGGACTGGACAGCAGCACAATGGAGACGCGGGGTGCGGCCGCGCGAGCCCTTCTGACAGCCTCCAGTCCTTCCGGATCGGACAATCCGAGGTCCATGAGCACAATGTCGACCGAATGCCCGGCGAAATGCTTTTCGGCTTCACTCATGCACTCAACGCAACTCAATTCAAAGGCGTGTGTGCCCTGATCGTTGAACATTGCGCGGATCAAGCTAGTCTGTTCGGGGTCATTCTCGATCAGAAGAACTGTCTTGCCTGGGCCTTTTTCCATTGGTTTCACCATTGCGCGGCAAACCTGGCGCCCATAATTCAGAAATCCCAATTGCGCGGGACAGCGCTTTCCCAGACCTACTCCTGCAAATATCCTCAAAAGTCCACACAAGATACTGTTCAATTCTGTACATTTTGAACGGTAAGTCACAGTATTGTTGAACCAAAAGAAATATTAGCTTGCGGGATAACCGATGTCGGGTTTTGATGATGAAGGAGAAACGATTCGGTGTGGAGCAAATCGTCGGGCTCCTTTGATGAACAATTCCCTCCCCAGGATTTGCAGATTTTTACGCTCCACGGATGCACAATGGTTGGAGATGCAGCCCGAGTATGCGCAGGCTACATCAAGCCCAATCAGCCTGGTATCTACGGGTATTTACCAATTAAATAATCCCCCCTCCCCGGTGGTATTGGGCCCACAGTGTACTTTAGTACCGTAAAATCGGTCGCCTTCGACTTGCCTGTCCTCACCGGCCGAGGTCTCATTTGGCCCAATAGCGTCGAGCTTAATCGAATCCAATCAACAACTTGTCGCCGGGAACCGAAACCGGTTGCCCCACATGCATCGAGGGCGTCCGCCGCGGCGAACGCCCTCGATTTCTTGCCCGGTTCATGATGAGCAGATCAGCAGGTCCCGCTGTGGATGTCCGGTCCTGTCTGGATTTCCTGCAAAGCGGCCTGCGCGGCTGCCAGCCTTGCCGTCAACAACCGGAAGGGCGAGCAGGAGACGTAGTTCAGGCCGATCTTGTGGCAGAACTTGACGGACTCGGGATCGCCGCCATGCTCGCCGCAGATGCCCACCTTCAGATTCGGGCGGGTGTTGCGTCCCTTGGCCGTGGCCATCTTCACCAGCAAGCCCACGCCAGCCTGATCGAGCGTGGCGAAGGGATCCTGTTTGAAGATGCCCTGCTTGATGTACGACCGGTGTTCATGGTAGCCAGAAACGCTCACCAGCAGCACCCGGCACTGCACACAGATTGGCCAGACCAGCTTGTTGCGCTGAATAAAGGCGTACTTCATTTCTGGCACTTCGCAAAGTACGCCGTCGCTTTTCCCAGGATGTCGCGCTCCATCGTCACACGCGCCAACTCTGCACGAAGACGGCTGTTCTCCATCTGCTCGGCGCTCACCTGCGGCTTGCTGCTGGCGCCCTTCAAGGTGCCAGCTCGATGCTCCCTGACCCAGTTGCCCAAGGTCTGTTCGACCACGCCCAGACTGCGTGCAGCTGCCGCCTGGCTCTGGCCCGACTCAACAAGCCGCGCCGCCTCTTGCTTGAACTCAAGTGTGTAACGTCCCCGCTTCGACTTCGTCATCTTCGCTACCCTTTCGCATTAGAACAGCTTGCTAAGGGATACGTTTTGCGGGGGCAAGGTCAAAACCTGGGGGCGGCACACAACAAGTAGTACTCTCAGGGAGTGGTGCTCTCTTCGAGGATAGAGTCGAAATGCTCTTCTACGAGCGACTTACGATATTTCTACTGCGAGCACCTCCACCGCTACCCGTGTAGTGACCGCCCCCAGATTTGATACAGTTCCGCGACAAAGATTCTGTACGTTAACTCCCACTCTGTGGGAATATCTACATAGTCAAGAGATTCGCGACAGCAGTTGACGGCGAAGTCCGCTCTTCGGATGCTCTTCCGGGGCTTCCCTTGAAAGATCGAAACTTATGGCGCTCAAAAAAACTGGCGAACTGGTCGGCGGGGACGGGCTTGCTGAAATAGAACCCCTGCGCCTCGTCACAATGGTGCGCCTTCAAGAATGCCAGATCTCCAGCCGTCTCAACACCCTCGGCAATGACGCGCAGGTTAAGGCTTCGGCCCATGTTGATGATTGCGTTCACGATGGCGGTCTCGCCGGGGCTGGTATTGATCCCACAAACGAACGACCGGTCGATTTTGAGAGCATCGAGAGGGAATTGTTGAAGATAGCTCAAGCTGGAGTAGCCCGTGCCGAAGTCATCGACCGACACCCGTACCCCTCTATTCCTAAGAATCTGGAGGATGGACGCCGCGCACTCTGGTCACAGACGCAGATCGAACGCGGCCGGAAATATGACGGTTTTGCGAAAGACAAATACTACGGCGCAGAAGGAGATACGGCAGACGCCGCTCCAGAGACACAGGTGGAAGCTCCGCAAAGAGCCAAACCCCGACGTGGTTTCTGGCGAAGTCTTAAGTGGTGGTCGTAGCGTTGTCTCTGAGATTGGTGATTCCCGTTTCGCCTCCACCGCGGTAGACGGATATATCCTTATTTCAAGGTGGTAAAGTTCGTGCGCGAGACGTTCGTCATACATTCACGACTATCGTGGCGTCAGGTTCGCGGAGGAGCTGCCGTTAAGCGACAGCACGGACTACAGGCAATTGCCATCGAGCACCTGGTTGCGCGGCTAGCGGGCGGATTTCTACAGCCGATCAGCTCCGACTCGCTCAAAGATGCAATTGGCGCGGCTGTCGCTTTAGACCTTGGGGAACTCAATTCAATTAAAGCCCTTCCAGGCTTTCCAAGGGCGGCAGCGGCAACACTTGAGAAGGCCTGGGCTGCTGGCCTCAAGTTTGATGAACTCTCCAATACGACGGACGCTCTCGTTTGCGCGCGCATTGACGCGGTCACCCGACTTGAAGCGCATGTGCTGGAACGGTTACCCGTCTCGATGCGCAGGCCCGCGGACTTGGTTGCCCTTGCGCTTCAGCACCTGGGACACGCGAAGGCTTTATTCGGAGCAATCCGCGTAATTGGCAGAACAGAAATGTCGCCCGTATGGCGTCCATTCCTTGCGGCGCTGAAGGACGCGACGGAGGTGCAATGGATCGCGGGTCCGCGTCAGGTGCCTGACTGGGTGTCTGAACTCGGAATTTCTATCGTTGGAACGGCACCTGAGTGTCCTGAAATTCAGAGCGAGTCCTGCGCAAGCCCCCGCCACGAAGCGTTGGAAGCAATGCGTTGGGCGCGGGCTCTTCTTGCAAGTGGGCGCGCCAAACCAGAGGAGATCGCGATTGCTTCCGCATCGCCGGCAGAGTGGGACGATCACTTTCAGACCCTAAGTGAGATGGCCGGTATTGATCTGCACTTTGTCCATGGCCGCAAAGCAGTATCGACCCAGGAGGGCCAGCTTTCGGCTGCTCTTGCCGAAGTTCTGCTGCGCGGCTTCAGCCAGGCACGCATCACACGCTTAGTTGCGTTACTGCGGTCGCAAAATTCCGATTTTAAAATCGTCCATGGAAACTGGTGGCGCTCACTTCCGGAGGACGCCCCGTTGCTTGACGCGGCCTCATGGCGCGACGTTCTGGCCTCGATGGTGAAATCGGGTGACACTAAGTCTGAAGCGGAAGCTCGGATTCTCAGCCGCCTGATCGACAAACTGACACTCGGATTAAAGAAGGCGGGGGAAATCGGTGACATTCTCTTGAGTGGCCGTAGTCTCGCACTTTGGCAGAGAGCGCTGACCGAGGGTCCTCCCGAAGCTCTCGATGTGACGCTCGTGTCTCTGAGATTGCCCGACCAAGTGGCTCAAGAAGCGAATATCATCTGGGCGCCAGCGGCGTCGCTCGCAGCTGCCCCACGGGCATGGGTGCGGCTCGTAGGGCTCACCTCGCGCGCCTGGCCACGTCACCAAACCGAGGATGCACTTCTGCCAAACCATATCGTGGATTCATCTCTACTTGATCCTCTGCCGATACATCAAGCCGATAGGCGAGATTTCAAAACGGTTCTCAGAACAACAACTCGACAAGTCGTCTGCTCGCGCGCGCGACGCGATGCACAAGGACGCATCAACGGTGTTTCCCCTCTATATCCGAAGGGGCCGGGAGAGATATACCGCCAACGCGCCAGAATCCCGGAGCACGCAGCCGGCTGGACTGATCGCTTGTTCGCACGAGCCGCTGAGTTCGAGGGCCTGCCGGTGGCTCGTTCAGCGCGGTCCTGTTGGGTCGATTGGCACGCGGAGCGGCTGACGGCCCATGACGGCCTAATGAAAGCTAATCACCCTCTCATTCTTGCTGCAATTAATCGACGGCAGTCCGCTACGTCATTGACAAAGTTATTACGCGACCCGCTCGGGTATCTGTGGACCTATGGGTTTCGATGGCAGGAACCCGACGAGACAGAAGAGCCTCTGCAACTTGATCTGTTGGCAATTGGGGGAATTCTTCATGCGACGCTGGAGCGTGCCGTATCAGAGCTTGAGTTAGTGAAGCCAGGAGGATTTGGCAATGCTTCAGGCTCTGCGATTGTTGACGCTGTTGGCATGGCTCTTAATGCTGTCGCGCGGGAATGGGAGCGCACGCGTCCTGTGCCACCACCCGTAATCTGGGAACGCAAATTGCACGACATTCGCACGCTTGCAGTCGCAGCTTTGGGATACGGAGAGCAATCACTGGCGGGGCAGCGAAGTTGGGCCGAAATTCCATTTGGCGGCGATTTGAGTGTGCAGAACCTGAGCGACGAACGCCGGGCCTTGTTGCCGTGGGACCCGACCCTCCCCGTGGCTATTCCCGGAACGACGGTTGTTATCGGCGGATCAATTGATCGGCTTGACCTTGATGAAGCCGGCGCATTTGCGCGCGTGACCGACTACAAATCGGGAAAGCCGCCTGGTAAAAAACAACCGGTCCTTAAGGGCGGAGCCGAACTGCAGCGATGTCTCTACGCCTATGCGGTTCGCTCACTCGTGCCTACCGCAATGGACATTCAGGCGCGGCTTCTATTCCCGAGAGCGGAAGGAGAAGGCCTCTATGCGCTGGCAGACCCCTCAGCGGTGCTTGCGAATCTGGCAGGTTTTGTCACAGCCGCACAGCGCTACGCATTGGCGGGAAGTGTGTTGCCTGGGGCGGGGGCGCAGGATGATTTCAACGATCTCGCCTTTGCGCTACCCGGCGGCGCGAAAGAAAGCTACTTCGAATTGAAAGCTAGCCTGATCGCAGAACGTCTTGCCGATCTCTCGATTTTGTGGGGTTTGGAGTGATGTCCAAGGCTGTTATTCTCCCTGATCTCCCCGCCCGGCGCCGTGCGCTGCTTGACCACAACACAACACTGCTCGTTGAAGCGGGAGCAGGAAGTGGTAAGACAGCTCTTATGGCGGGACGCGTGGCGTTAGTTCTTGCCGCCGGCGTTCCCTCCCGAGAGATTGTCGCCATCACCTTCACCGAAGCCGCTGCATCTGAATTGCGCGAGCGCATTGAAGGATTTGTTGACCGTCTAGCGCGAGCTGACATTCCGGACGAATTGGAGATCGCTCTGCCTGGGGGGCTCTCCGACAAGCAATTAGCAGCGATATCCGTGGCCCACCAAACGCTTGATGAACTGACCTGCACAACGATTCACGGGTTCTGTCAGCAGGTCGTCAAACCATATCCGGTTGAAGCTGGCATCGACCCAGGCGCCACAATCATCGATCCTGAGGCAGCCAATCTTGCTTATCAGGATTTGGTGCAAGCGTGGTTGTCGGCCCGTTTTGGTCGTGATCGCGGCGCAGAAGGTCTCGGACGGCTGCCTCCTTTGCCAGTGCTCGGCGAGCAGGACTTCTTCGCAGAACTCCTGGTGGATGAGCCCGACCAGGTCATAAGGCGCATTCAAGAGACGGCGGCGTTTCTGAGGAAGGCTCGAACGGCCACTGCGCTTCCTGCGGCATTTGACCCTGGTATTCTCGACGGTCTCTCACGCGAAATCGATGCATTCGCAGGATGGTACGTACAATGCGGCGTCGAGGAAGAGGAAACCGCGAAGGTCATCGACAACCTACAGAAATTCAAGAGCCTTGTCGATGAAGCGAGCAGAGGCGCATTCACCGGACGGAGTTTGGCGAAACTCCTTCTCCACGTTCCCCCCGAATGCAAGCATGGCACAGAAGCTCGTTTCATCGCCTGGAGGAAGAAAGGGAAATGGGAAAGCGCGGCGGCAACCAGGGGCCTCGGGAAACCACGCGGCGCGCAGCTCTCTAATGCTGCGCAAGCATATTATGACCGGTGCAGTGACGCCTATACAGCCTTCGTAGTTGCGGTAGCGGCAAGCGTTTTTGAGCGATTCGTCGCCGAATTCGAACCGCTTGCAAAGTTGTATGCCGACTATAAGCGGCAGGCTGCGCTTCTGGACTTTGACGATCTGCTTTATCACGCAAGGAATCTGCTCGCGGGCAGCGAGCATGTGCGAAAGGCGCTAGCGCAGCGTTATCCGCGCATCCTTGTTGACGAGTTTCAGGACACCGATCCGCTGCAGGCGGAGATCCTATGGCGTCTTTGCGGTGAGGGGGACCAGGGAGCGCCGTGGATAGAGCGAAAGCTCCGGGCTGGCAGTCTGTTTGTCGTCGGTGATCCGAAGCAGGCAATCTATCGTTTTCGTGGCGCTGACGTCGACACGTACCTCAGTGCCAAGCGCGCAATCATTGCGCAAGATCCCGATGCCTTGCTTGAAATTGTCGCCAACTTCCGATCTCTGAAGCAGATCATCGAATTTGCGAACGATCAGTTTATAGGTTTGCTGGCTCCTGAAAGCGGACAGCCAGGCTTTACCGCTTTGCAGCCGACGAGGCTTCCACAAGATGGACGGCCCGCGGTCGCTTGTTTCGACGTGACTATCGGTGATGCTCACAAGAGCGACAAGGGAAAGATCGTGGTTGATCTTGTGCGGCGTGAGGAAGCGCGCGTCGTCGCAGACCTTGTGAGCCGCTTGATCGGTTCGTATCAAGTCTGGGACAAGAGATCGAAAGCCATGAGACCTTGCCGGGCCGGTGACATTGCGCTTCTCGCCCCTACGGGCACGAATCTGTGGATTTATGAGCGTGCGTTGGAACAGCGCGAAATATCTATAGCCTCACAAGCAGGAAAGAGTTTCTATACCCGCCAGGAAGTCCAGGACATGATCGCGGTTGCGCGCGCACTTGCCGATAGACGCGATACGCTCGCGCTCGGAGCCTTGCTCCGCGGCCCGCTTGTTGGACTTACGGAAGAGGAAATCGCTGATGCCATCATCGCGCTGCCATCCCGCGCAGACCTCCACGCCCCGCATCTTCACCTTTGGACAGAATGCCAGATAATCAACAATCCCGTCCTCAAGCGCACTCTTGAAGTAATGCAAAGTCTTGCACGAAAAGCGCGCCAGACGACACCCTATCACTTGCTGGCTGAGGCCATCGAGGAGCTGCACGTTCGGCCGATTTTGCGAGCCCGCTACCGGACGAGCGCCGAGCGAGCCCTAGCAAATGTCGAGATGGTCCTCGAGATGGCCCGAGCTTATGAGACGCGAGGTCTTGTCGCCTTTGCGAATGCCCTCCGGGCGAACTGGGACGATACACAGAAGCACATTGAGGGCCGCCCCGACGCCGATGCAGAAGCCGTCTCGCTTTCAACAATGCATTCGGCCAAGGCGCTTGAATGGCCAATCGTGATTCCGATAAATTCACCGACTGAACTCGATGAGTCGATGGATTTTTTGCATCGCCGGTCGGATAACACAGTTCATTTTAAGCTCATGGGTTCCGTTGGACCGGACTATGATGCTGTCAAGACCGAAGAGAGAGGTCAGCTGCGCAGGGAACGTGTCAGGCTTTGGTATGTTGCACTCACGCGCGCATGTGACCTGCTCCTGTTGCCGCGACAGAGCGAACGCGTTCAAAACGACTGGTTCAGTCTCTTAAGTCCCAACCTAACTCAAATTCCTGCCTTCGATGCAAACGCACTTGCCGTTTCGACGACATTTGCAGCGGACGAATTCGCCAACAGTCAGGATCAGGCAACATGGGAGGCAGAAGCTGCGGTTATCGCGGCCTCCGGCCATTCGGTTATCTGGCGGAGTCCAAGCCGGCACGATGGGCCTGCCGGCAAAGAGCCTGGGCTGGTGGACGATAGCGGCTTGGTCTTCGAAGGCACGTTGAGCGAAAGTACCCCAGCGGAGACAGAGCGAGACGACAAGCGTATTGCGATCAAGGGCGGCAGAGAGCGCGGGCTTGTGGCACATAAGCTGCTGGAGGAAGTGCTGACGGGCGAGATTGAAGAAGACGCCGCTACTTTAGAGAATCGGGCAAGGATACTGCTTTCCGAACTTGGTATTCCTGAGGCGAAGTGCGCCGAAGATGGACCATATTCTCCAGAAATCGCCGATTCTGTGAGGCGTGGACTGCTGATACCAGAGGTAGCGGCGCTGAGGCCCCGATTGATCGCAGAGGTAACGGTTTATGCCGCAGATCCAGCGGGGAAGATCATGACTTTGGTTGGAGGTGTCGTGGATGCCTTGGCGATCAACGAGAATATGAAAATCGATGTTGTTGTCGATTGGAAGAGTGATATCGCGCCAAGCGCGGCAACCATAGATCTCTATCGGGAGCAGGTCCGCGACTACCTTTCCGTGACGGGAGGGACTGAGGGTCTCCTGGTGTTCGTAACGACCGGCCGGATCGAGCATGTGCCTCCTCGCTAAGAGGCCGCTAGTCGTATACGGAAATTACCGCGTCTCAGGAGGCTGTTCTCTCGCGGTGGCCATTGCCTTCATGACCGCCTGAACCTCGTCGAATTGCCACGGACAGAACCCGTGCGAATCAACTCCGATATCCATCGATAGCGACAGTGGATCGTCGGGCAAGTTGCCGTGGGAGTGGCCATAGAGATGCCATGCGCCGCGTCCATGATGCGGCCAGACACGCATCGCGTAATGGCAAAGCACGATTCCTTGCTTGCCCACATGAACTTCAGACAAGGAACTCCAGGAAGCAAAAAGGCTTTGTGATTTGCGCGTCACCTTGTCATGGTTTCCCTCAACAAAATGGATCGTCTTGCAGTTCAGGCGCATGCGATAGGCCGCCACCTTTTCAGCATTGCCCATGCAGAAATCCCCAAGGAAATAGAGCGAATCGTTTGGCTTGACGTGCGCGTTCATCCGATCTGCGATGTGCGCATCCATCTCTTCCGTGGTCGCAAACGGACGATTGCAATAGCGGATGATGTTGAAGTGCCCGAAGTGAAAATCGGACGTGAACCACGTATCGGCCATACCCCTATTATGAAAGACCACTAGGTGGAGCGGTGACGCTGTCCCGCCGGAATTCAATCTCGTACAAGAGAAGACACTGCGCTGACAGCCTGCCCAGCCGACCTTGGCAGGGCCTCGGGCAGCCAAGATGAACCCCAAAATCGGTCCGCGACCAGAAGGTTCTTTGTCGTCAATTTCGTTCAACCTTGGAACGATCTCGACATGGGCTATCGCCAAATTACATACTGTGGCCAGGCTGGCGAATTGCCCAGACTGCGTCTGGCCAATCGGGGAAGCAAGGAATTCTCCAGACACTGTCTGGAGAATCTTCGAGACTCGGGGCCGAACACGCTACAGGCTAGCTGGGGATCGGCTATGCTGCCGCGGTATCGATGCTTTGTGTCTTTGAGCGTTCAGCCTTTTCTTGCTCTCGGCGGTACTTGGCGAGTTTGTCTACTGCGGCGAGTTTGTGGGCTGGTGCGAGGTGAGCATAGCGCACGGTCATCTTGATGTCTTTGTGTCCGGCAAGCTCCTGCACTGTCCTCAGATTCACCCCGGCCATAACGAGTCGAGAGATGTACGTGTGTCGAAAGATGTGCCAGGTAACGTCTTGAAGTGAAGGATTCTTCGTTACAGCTTCCTCCATGACCAACTCGAACCAGGCACGGGGGGAGACCATCGGCTCTCCGTATCGGGTAAGGCAGACTTTGGGTGAATCCGGGTTTCGGCGCTTCTTTAGTTCCTCGACGGCGCTCACGGCGGCGGCTGTGAGAATCACCACGCGCGCTGTGCCGTTCTTGGTTTTCAGCAAGTGCAACTGCCTGCGCGCCACATCGACGCGGTCCCAATCAAGCGAGTAAAGCTCTCCCCGCCGCATTCCAGTTTCGAGGGCCAGGGTCAGCTCGGGTTCGTGAATAGGGCACCGCTCGCGAATTACGGTGCGGATGACCGCCTCTTCCGGATAGGTGATAAATCGAACCCGGCTGTTGTCCTCCCGGTGTAGGCGCACCAACCGTGCAGGGTTGGCTTTCGCTTTGCCGTTGCGGATGGCCTCCTGAAAGATCATCGATATTGTCCCGCGATAGCGGTTGATCGTCGTCTTCGTCAGATCATCCCGCGTGTCCAGGTAGGCTTTGATTGTTTGGGGCGTAATGTCGTCGAGGGGAACCTTGCCAAAGACGGGCAGGAGCTTGCCGACCGTCGAACGGTCGCCAGGGTACGAGGCTTTGTGTTCCTTCGAGTAGACGAGAGCATCCGCCGCGATCTCCTCGAAGAGAACCGCACGGCGAGCACGGACCTCGGGCATTTTCACGCCCATCCGGGCATCAGTCTTGCGACGCTGATAGAGAGTGATCGCGTCTGACCGCCGACCAACCTTTTCGCGGAATCGCCGGCCTTCTATGTAATAGTTGATCCACCAGATGCCACTCTCGGCAGGCATCTCGTAGACGCCTTTGATCGATTTCGGCTTCTTGATCGTCGCGTTTGCCATTGTCTCCCACCCCATGTTCCGCTGTATTTAACTATGACACCGAAGGGGGGTAGTGGTGGCTGTTTTGGTGGCTGTTCGGATTGAGAAATCATGCTTTTGGGTGCATCCCAGTGCAACGAGCTTCCATGTAAGTCATTTATAATCAACGAAAGTGCAATCCGGTGCAACGCTGTGCAAACCGTAAAATTCCCCTGTTAACCGAAGGGTTGTAGGTTCGAGTCCTACCTGAGGAGCCAAAAAATCAATAACTTAGAGCAATTCCCGAAGAGAACTTCACCGCATTTCACCGCATTTGGAGCGGAAACTCTGTTTTCAGTGTGTCCGCCAATGTTCTTGAATTGAAGTGCGCTTTCGAGTTACGTAAAGTCACGTCTGACGCACGGCAAATCGGCCACTGTTCACGAGTCTTCCGGGACCGGAACCAAATGTTAATTCCTGACCCGACGGATGCACTGGTGTGCTCGCAGAGTGACTCGGCGATTTGGCATCAACAGAGAATCTTTGCGATAGAGATGGTTTCCTCAAGATGAGGGTGCCCCGGTCCCTAGCTTTTGGGGACGGGGGACAACAGAACCATTGGATCCAGTTGATTTTTGGCCATTTCTCTATGGATGAAGCCAAAAATAGAAGAGGCCCGGTAGGGAGGGAGTCGGAGTGGATAATAATGCGTCGGCCAGTTGTCCAAATGGATTCGCTTCCGCTGACCCGATACGTCCTCTTCCCCGGTCCCCAAAAGCGAGGGACCGGGGGCACCCTCAACTTAATAAGATCGGCAGCATGAGACCGGGGCCACCCGCCAGATGCAAAACGCAGTCTTCTGCATTATTATCAATAGCTTGTATGGTGGTCGCTGTCCGCCGGATGCAAGAAAAAGTAGCATTGATTTCTTGCAGGCAGGATCGAACATGGAATGCTGCGGAACGCTACGGTTTAGACTCTGGTTAAGAGATCACCTAGCGCTGTGCGGCGTCAAGAATTCAGTGTTGGCCATGGGCCACAGAACGCCCGACCAAAGCAAGGGAGAACAATAACGTGGCCTATGATCCAACACGCGCGCAGGAACTTCTTCGAATCGGTTCTGGACGTGCAGACGCAACCTTCCGCGACGGCCAGGAGGATGCCATTCGCCACATTGTCGAAGGCAAAGGCCGCTTGCTGGTCGTGCAGAAGACCGGGTGGGGTAAGAGCTTTGTTTACTTCATCGCAACCAAGTTGCTTCGGGAAGCTGGAGCGGGCCCCGCACTGTTGATCTCGCCGTTGCTAGCGCTGATGCGAAACCAGATCGCCGCGGCAGAGCGGATGGGCGTTCGCGCCGCCACGATCAATTCGGACAACATGGACGACTGGACGGCAGTCGAAGGCAAACTTGCCAAAGGGAAAATTGACATTCTGTTGATCTCGCCCGAGCGGCTGGCAAACGAGCGCTTTCGTACCCAGGTGTTGGCGGGGATCGCCGCACAGATTTCCATGCTGGTAATCGACGAGGCGCATTGCATTTCTGATTGGGGGCACGACTTCCGCCCTCACTACCGACTGCTTGAGCGCATCGTCAAGACGCTGCCACCTAATCTTAGGCTTCTCGCTACTACGGCAACGGCGAACAACAGGGTCATGGATGACCTCTCTGAAGTGCTTGGACCAAAACTCCAGGTGTCGCGTGGCGATCTCAATCGCACCTCGCTCAGTTTGCAGACCATCTGCCTGCCTAGCCAAGCCGAACGTCTTGCATGGCTGGCCGAGCAACTCGCCACGCTACAGGGCCACGGCATCATTTACACGCTAACCGTAAGGGATGCTAATCAGGTCGCTGACTGGCTAAAGACTCAAGGCTTTAATGTAGAGGCCTATACCGGAGAAACCGGTGATCGCCGTGAGCAACTGGAACAGGCGTTGCTTAACAATCAAGTCAAAGCGCTGGTTGCCACGACAGCTTTGGGCATGGGCTACGATAAACCCGATTTGGCGTTCGTCATTCACTATCAGATGCCGGGCTCGGTCGTTGCCTACTACCAGCAGGTTGGTCGTGCTGGACGAGCGCTGGACTCCGCCTATGGCGTACTGCTCAGTGGCGAGGAAGAGTCTGACATCACCGACTGGTTTATCCGAAGCGCCTTTCCGACCAGACAAGAAGTCGCCGTTGTCTTGGGCGCACTTGAAGAAGAACCTAACGGCCTGTCTGTACCTGAGCTAATGACCAGGGTCAATCTGAGCAAGGGACGCATCGAGAAAACGATTGCGTTGCTCTCTCTTGAAGCACCAGCTCCCATCGCCAAACAAGGCAGCAAGTGGCAGCTCACAGCTGCAACGTTGAGTGAAGCATTTTGGGATCGTGCGGAACGTCTCACTGCACTGCGAAGAGACGAGCAC
>Ga0224555_1002928_pt1 | contig 18706 bp, 14 predicted proteins | sample 714S23034metaG_FD_180687 | JGI IMG/M metagenome (GOLD analysis project Ga0224555, IMG submission 180687) | Peat soil microbial communities from Stordalen Mire, Sweden - 717 S2 30-34 | ecosystem: Environmental > Terrestrial > Soil > Wetlands > Peat | place: Sweden: Norrbotten County, Stordalen...
GAGCACCTGAAATCCGCGATCCCTGTAGGCGCGGAAGAGCCTTTCGAGGCCCGCGTACTGAGGGCTGAAGCCGCAAAAACTGGCGGTATTCACAATCAGCAGCACCTGGCCGCGGAACTGAGCCAGGCTAACGGAAGGGGCGTCCGCGGCGTCCTTGTTTGGCCCGGTGCTGAGGAGCGGAAGAGTGAAATCGTAAACGGATTCTTTCATTGCCGCAAAACCTTCTTGCTGGTTGGATGTCCTGTGCGCTTTGCCTGCGTCTAAGAGGAAAGCGGCGAGCAGGGGCGGGGGTACACAGCGGATTCTACGCGCCAACCCCGGGCCTGTGCGCCGACTTGCGGCCCCAACCCGGCTGCTTCCGGTAGACTGTGGGATGTGTCCTGATTCTAAGCTGTTCGGCGGCAGGGATTGTCGCCGGGGGTGGCAGTCGGGAGCAGCCCGAGTCCGCAGGGGCCGAGCGCGGCAGGCAAATTCTGGGGAAGACTAAGGATTCGGAGCCGATTGTCATCCCGGCGGTTTGGGCAGGGTGGGCGCGGTCCAATATAATCAGTCTTTCGTAGAAACAGGATCAGATTTTCAGCAGTGAGGGTGTCGATATTCTTCCCGTGAAGCCGAACCTGAAGGCGAACTATGGACCGCACCAGTACTTTTGCTCGTCGCAGGGCCTCAGCCCGGTGAAGACAAAGCAGACTTGCATTTCACGTTTTTTACGCGTCGCGCGTCGCGGGGCAGGCCGGGCGGGCAGGACGATGTTGTTCCTGATGCTGGCGGTGACCGCCGGCACTGCGCTGGCCCAGCAGTCGCAGACGATCGACCAGATCCGTGTGATCGGCAATCGGCGTATCCCCAAAGAGACGATACTGGCGCGTCTTTTTACGCACCCCGGCGACGTCTACGACCCGATTTCGATCGAGCGCGACTTCAACTCGCTCTGGAACACGGGATATTTCGACGATCTTCGGATTGAGCGGGAGGACACGGAAAAGGGGATCGTCCTGGATGTTTTTGTTCGGGAAAAGCCCACCATCCGCGAGATCAACTACAAAGGGAATAATGCCGTATCGAATTCAGACATTCTGGATCGATTCAAGAAAGAAAAAGTGGGGCTGTCTCCGGAGAGCCAGTTTGACCCGGCAAAGATCAAGCGGGCCGAGACCGTGCTCAAGGATTTGCTGGCCGAACACGGCCACCAGTTTGCCACGGTCAAGACCGAGATAAAGACGATTCCCCCGGCGTCGGTGCAGGTGAACTTCAACATTAAGGAAGGCCCGACGGTGAAGGTCGGCGACATCAAGTTCACCGGCAACCAGCACATCAGCTCACGGGAACTCCGGCGCGCCATGAAGAACCTCAAGCCCATCGGAATTCCGTATTCGATCATCTTCGAGAATCTCTTTGCGCAGACCTTCGATGCCTCCAAGCTGGAAGAGGACACGGAGCGGGTGCGGCTGGCCTACCGCGACAAGGGTTACTACAACGCGGCGATCGAAGAACCGAAGACGAAGATCCGCGACCAGGGCGGGCTCAACTGGTTTACCTTCCGGCCCAATACGGGCAAGCGTATCGATATTCTGATGCCCGTGGAAGAGGGCGACCGCTATCGGCTCGGCACCATCACTTTCACCGGCAATAAGGCGGTGCAGAACGTGAAGGCGCTACGCGCCACCTTTGCCGTCAAAGATGGCGACTGGTTCAATGCCACGTTGATCAGCAAGGGCCTTGAGAATTTGAAGAAAGCCTACGGCCAACTGGGGTACATCAACTTCGGAGCCATCCCCAAGCCGGAATACGACGAGCAGAAAAAGACGGTCTCCCTGGTCATCGACATCGACGAGGGCAAGCCGTTTTACGTGTCGCGCATCGAGTTCCAGGGCAACACCATCACGCGCGATCGAGTCATCCGCCGCGAACTGATGCTGGAAGAAGGCCAGGTGTACAACTCGCAGTTGTGGGAGTACAGCCTTCTGCGCCTCAACCAGTTGGAGTACTTCGATCCGCTCAAGGTCGATCAGGACTCCGAGGCGCACCAGGATGCCGAGGCCGGAACAGTCGACCTGCTGCTGAAGGTCCATGAGAAGGGCAAAAACTCGATCGGCCTCAACGGCGGCATCAGCGGCCTCTCGGGCGCGTTTCTGGGGGTGAACTACCAGACCAACAACTTCCTGGGCCTTGGCGAAACACTCAGCGTCCAGGGCAACCTGGGCAACGTGAGCCGCCAGTTCCTGTTCGGTTTTTCGCAGCCATATCTGCGCAACAAGCCGCTCAACATCGGTTTCCAACTGTTCAACAACAAGCAGGACTTCAACGCCGCGAAGAACTACGCCTCATCTACCGGCCAATCGGTGAATCTGAGTTCGGCGCAGCAGTCGCTTACGCAGAACTACAACCAGGCGTCGACGGGCTTGAACTGGTCGATCAGCTATCCGCTCAGGCGCCATGCCTTCCAGCGCGTGGGCATGACGTATTCGCTCTCCAAGTCGTCCATTACCGCGTTCAGCACCGCCTCGCAGACATTCTTCCAGACCATCAGTTTCCGCTCGGGCATTCAGGGATCGAACGCGCTGGCGGGTATCGTCAACAGTTCGGCGTCGTTCAGCTATAGCTACAACACCATCAACAACCCGTTGCGCCCGCGCAGCGGCAAGGAATATACCGCGGTCTTCCAGGTGGCCGGCATCGGCGGAAACGTGCGCTACATCTCGCCGCTGGTGGCCTACAAGCGCTTCATGCCCATCCACTACCTGCACCTCACGCCAAATGGCCGCAACGTGCTGGGCATCCGCGCCCAGTTGGGCTATGTGCAGGGGTTCGGTGGCGATGTGGCTCCGCCGAACAACCGCTTCTACACCGGCGGCGAAGGCGATTTGCGCGGCTTTGACATTCGCGGCGCAACGCCTTACGGCTATGTGCCCAATCGGGTGAACGTTCAGCTGACCAATCCCGACGGAAGCTGCGTTCCGCGCGATCCGACCAATCCTGAAGACAACCAGTGCATCCAGGTGCCGCTGCCGGTTTACGGCATCGCTTCCATCGGCGGCGATACCAGCCTGACCACCAATGCCGAATACCGCATTCCCATCGCTGGGCCGGTCATGATTTCCTTCTTCGACGATTTCGGCATCGACACCGCTTTGAACAAGGGCCAGTTGAAGCAAAGCCCCGAGGGCTTCGCCTCGCTGACCGCACCGCTGTATGGATGCCCGGTGTTTAACAACGGCTCGTGCCAGGGCGGCATTCCAGGTTCCCAAGTCGGATTCCAGCCCAACATCCGGCCCATCACCGGTACAAACTTTGTTCCCCGCATGTCGCTGGGAAGCGAGCTCTCCGTCATCATGCCGGTCATCAACGCGCCTTTCCGCCTCTACTATGCGTACAATCCGCTGCGCCTGTATGAGAGGCCCTACTGCAACGACGTAACCCTCGGGGAAAACAAGCAGAGCTGCTCCGCGGAGCTGATCACCCGCGACCTGTTCCCACCGGGCGGCGCCGGCGACTACACCTACCAGGAGGCGATCACCGGTTACGGATCACGCTACCTGTTCCGCGAGCCCCGCAAGACCTTCCGCCTGACTGTCTCCACAACGTTCTAGCCAACAGTGCGCATAAAGAAAAGAAGGGCCGCTCCTTACGGGCGGCCCTTTCGCCTGGGCATAATATCCTCGAGTTTTGGGCGCTGAGTGGCGCTTCGGAAAACGGTGTCGATGCCCCTGAAACCAGTGCAATTCATTGTTTGCCGGTTTGACGCTCCAACCCAGCCTTCCTATAATTCAGATAGTTCCTGCTGATGTTGCCACTCGCGTCTTTTTCTGTCCCTGGCTATCCGGCCGGGAGTTCCCCAAAAGACGGTAAGGTTTCTCAGGAGGCGCCTGCTTGCTCCGCGCCCATCCCGGAGGAATTCCGAAGGAGTACTCCATTTCAATGAAGCATTCTCTTGTCATAGCACTCATGCTGGCCTCGGGCGCTGCCCTGACCGCCTCTGCCCAAACCCCAGCCGCGGCCCCTGCCGCACCGGCCAAAATCGCCGTCATTGCCTACCAGGCGGCGGTGGCCCAAACCAACGAGGGCCGGCGCGATTTTGCAGACCTCCAGAAAAAATTCGAACCGCGGACAGCAGAGCTGAAGGCCCAGAACGATGAGATCGAGAAGCTGCAAAAGGACCTTCAGGCCAAATCGGCGACGCTCACCGATGCTGACCGCGCCAGCCGCGCCAGGACCATCGACGAAAAGAAGAAGAAGTTGCAGCGCGGAGCCGAAGACCTTCGCACTGAAGGCAACCAGGCGCTGCAGCAGGTGATGGGCGATCTGGGGAAGAAGTTCTACGACGTGATGGTCGACTATGCAAAGCAGCAGGGCTACACCGTAATTCTGGACGCCAGCCAGGAACAAACAAATGTGATGTATGCCGCCGAGTCTGCCAATATCGGTCAGGCCGTGATCGACCTCTACAACACCAAATCGGGCGTACCTGCGCCGGCCGCTCCGGCAGCCAAGCCACAGACCCCTCCCAAGGCGCCAGCATCCAATTGATCCTTTCCGGTGTACTGGGCACAGGCTCCGCTCCACGCGGGGCCTCTGTGTTTGGCAGAGGCTCTCAGCCAATTGCATCGTGAATGTGGAAGTGTGGCGTGCCACCATGCACAGAGCGGCGTCTGGTGAAACGCGTTTGCGCTGAAGAATTCACGCGTTGCCGGTTTGACGCTCCTACCCCGCCCCCCTATAATCCAGTTAGTTCCTGCTGATGGCTCCGCTCGTGTCTTTCGCCGCCTATGCCCACCTGAAGCGGAGTTCCTCTTAATCCCGGGATCCCCGGCGACGGGTGTTCGTCAATGGGTTGGAAGAAAGACCGTCTGGTTTCTCAGGAGGCACAGGCTGCCCTTGCGCTGAAACGCGGGCGGCCACACAGGAATTCCGAAGGAGTTTTCGATTCAAATGAAGCGTTCGATTGTATTTGCTATCACGCTGGCTTCAGGCCTTGCCCTGAGCGCAGCCGCTCAAACACCGTCCGCACCCGCGACGCCGGCTGTTCCGGCCAAGGTTGCTGTCATCGCCTTCCAGGCGGCAGTTGGCCAGACCAACGAGTTCCAGCGCAACTTCGCCGACCTGCAGAAGAAGTACGAACCGAAGCGCAACCAGCTCAAGACACTGGCCGATGAAATCGATGGCCTGGAGAAGCAGTTGCAGGCGCAGGGCGACAAACTCAGCGACGCCGAGCGCGCCAACCGGACAAAGACCATCGAGGACAAGAAGAAGCAGGCCCAGCGTTTCGCCGAGGATGCGCAGAACGATCTGCAAGGCGAGATGCAGGAGATCTACAACACCGTCGCGTCGAAGGTCTACGACGTTCTGTCGACCTATGCGCAGCAACAGGGCTACACGCTGGTGTTGGATGGCAGCGGAAGCCAGCAACAGTCCCCTGTGGTGCTCTTCGCGGGCCAGAATATCGACATCACGAAGGCGGTCATCGACGCCTACAACGTGAAGTCGGGTGTTCCCGCCCCGCCGCCGCAACCGGCTGCCACGGCGCCCAAGCCCGCAGCCCCAGCAACCAGGCCTGCTGCCGGCCCCCACTAGAGCGATCGATCCAATTCCGACTGCGCAAAGGCCCCGTCTTCCGGGGTCTCTGCGTTTCAGGGCCTGTTGATGCTGTGACGCAGATGGCTCAAAAGCTCCATTCTCTTGTTTCGATTGCGGTTTGACGCTCCTCTCGCGGGACTCCTATAATTCTCCCTAGTTCCCGCTGACGTCTCCGTCCGCGTCTTTTCTTTGCTCCATCCACTTCGCCGTGGAGTTGCCCAACTTCCGGGGCCCCGGCGACAGTTCTTCGTCGTCAGGGTGGTAAAAGAAGACCGTGTGGTTTCTCAGGAGGCACAGGCACTGTTTTGCGCTGAAACGCGAACAGGCACACAGGAATTCCGAAGGAGTTTTCTATTCCGATGAAGCGTTCGCTGCTAATTGCTTTCACTTTGATCTCGGGCCTGGGTCTGAGCGTCGCCGCACAAACATCGCCCGGTCCCGCCGCTGCCGCCGCCGCGCCCGCAGGCCCGGTGAAGATTGCCGTCATCTCCTTTCAGGCTGCTGTGGCCAAGACCAACGAGGGCCAGCGCAACTATGCCGACCTCGAGAAGAAATACGCACCCAGAGAAGCGCAGGCCAAGTCTCTCAATGACGAGATCGAGACCCTGACCAAGCAATTGCAGGCGCAGGGCGCCACTCTGAGCGATGTGGAGCGCGCCAATCGCGCCAGTACGATCGACGACAAGAAGAAGCGGTTGGAACGCGACTCGGAGGATCTGCGCAACGACGGAAATCAGGACATCCAGGGAATGTACAACGCTCTGGCCTCCAAGGTTTATGACGTGATGTCGACCTATGCGCAGAAGCAGGGCTACACACTGGTTCTCGACGTCTCGCAGCAGCAGAGCCCGGTCCTCTACGCGCTCCAATCCACCGATATCACCCAGGCAGTTGTGGATGCATACAACGCGAAGTCAGGTGTGCCCGCGCCGCCAGCGCAACTACCGCCGGCGCCCAAGCCGGCTGCTCCCGCGGCGAAACCGCCCGCGCGGTAGGACCATATTCCTACGGTCGCAAGGGCCATGCCGAGGGTGGCTCTTGCGATTGCATCGGAGATGGTTCAAAGACGAAACAAGCGGCGGTGCGCCGACAGATGGGGAGGGGCAATGCGTCTGCCCATTTCTGTGGAAAAAATTGTGGAAAGCTTCCGCGAAATCCCCGCCCGAAGGACAGTTTTTCCTCTTGCCAACCGCTGTTAGGTTCTGATAGGCGACACAAACCCTTATTTATCAATGCCAACCCGGGAAATGCGCCGCTCGTCCGCTCGACAGACGCAGGTCAATCTGCTCGGCGTGGTTCGGGGACTTTCCCACATTTCTCCATAAACATTGCGTGACTCGACGGTCGAGTTTGATCAACGGAATGAACTATTTCTGCTGATCTTCGCCGACCCGCAAAACAGCCAGGAACGCCTCTTGCGGGATATCGACCTTGCCGATTCGTTTCATCCGCTTCTTGCCTTCTTTTTGCTTCTCAAGCAACTTGCGTTTGCGCGAGATGTCGCCGCCGTAGCACTTGGCCAGCACGTTCTTACGCAACGCGGCTACGCTCTCCCGGGCAATGATCTTTGAACCGATGGCGGCCTGGATAGCGACTTCGAATTGCTGCCTGGGGATGAGTTCGCGCATCTTCGAAACCAGCAGTTTGCCGCGCTCGTAAGCGAAGTCGCGATGCACGATGATCGAGAGCGCATCGACGGGCTCACCTGAGACCAGGATATCCATCTTGACCATCGGCGATTCCCACTCGCCGGCAAGCTGATAGTCCAGCGAGGCATAGCCGCGCGAGATCGACTTGAGGCGATCGTAGAAGTCGAGTACGATCTCGTTCAATGGAAGCTCATAGGTGAGCATCACGCGCGTGGGTGTCACGTATTCGAAGTTCAGTTGCCTGCCGCGTTTCTCTTCCACAAGCTTCAGGATGCCGCCGACATATTCCTCGTTTGTGAGGATCTTGGCCGTAATCACGGGTTCGCGAATCTCTTCGATGTTGGTGGGCTCAGGCCAGCGCGAAGGATTGTCAACCTCGACAACGCTGCCGTCGGTGAGCGTGATGTGATAGCGAACGCCGGGCGCGGTGGTAATCAGGTCGAGCTGGTATTCGCGTTCCAGGCGCTCCTGAATAATCTCCATGTGCAGCAATCCGAGAAAGCCGCACCGGAAACCAAAACCGAGCGCGACCGAGCTTTCCGGCTCAAAGAAAAACGACGAGTCGTTGAGGCGCAGCTTCTCCAGCGCGTCGCGCAGCAGCGTGTGTTCGTGCGAATCCACGGTGTAGAGGCCCGCGAAAACCATTGGCTTGATATCTTCAAAGCCCGGCAACTGCGCGGCTGCGGGGCGTGTGTCGTCGGTAACGGTATCGCCGATCTTGGTGTCGCCGACATTCTTGATGGTGGCTGCAAAGAAGCCCACCTCGCCCGCGGTGAGCACGCCAATCTCAACCGGTTTGGGCATCAAAACGCCCATTGACTCGACCTCGAACGACTTGCCATTCGACATGAGCCGAATGCGCTGGCCCGTGCGCATGGTGCCCTGCATGACGCGCACCAGCACAATGACGCCGCGATAGGAATCGAACCACGAGTCGAAAATGAGCGCCTGCAGCGGCGCATCGGGATCGCCAGTGGGCGGAGGCAGCCGATGAACTATCGCCTCAAGAATCTCCGCCACGCCCTCGCCTGTTTTTGCGCTGCACGGAATGGCATCCGTAGCGTCCAGCCCCACCGCTTTCTCGATTGCCTCTTGCGTGCGCAGGATGTCTGCCGACGGCAGATCGATCTTGTTGATGACCGGAATAATCTCAAGACCGTGGTTGATCGCCAGATACGCGTTGGCCAGCGTTTGCGCCTCAACGCCCTGGCTGGCGTCCACCACCAGTAGCGCGCCTTCGCATGAGGCCAGCGAACGCGAGACTTCGTAGCTGAAGTCCACATGCCCAGGAGTGTCGATCAGATTGAGTTGGTAGGTAACGCCGTCGTTGGCCTTGTACATCATGCGCACGGCATGCGCCTTGATGGTGATGCCGCGCTCGCGCTCCAGGTCCATGTCGTCCAGGATCTGGGCCTGCATCTCCCGCCCGGTCACCGAGCCGGTCAGTTCCAGCAGACGGTCGCTCAGCGTCGACTTGCCGTGGTCGATGTGGGCGATGATCGCGAAGTTGCGAAGGAAGCGTGCGTCCATGCGGGGGTCGATGAAAGAGGCCATTTGCGCCGTTCCGCGCGCATTGTCTCCATGGCATAGCTTATCATCGGGATAGCGCCCTCCGTCGGCTGAACGTGCTCATGGCGGCCGCATCCTTTCATGCGCAATCGTAAGAATTGGTATCGTCTCGTTGGTCCGGTCGCACTGGCATGGATGCTGGCGGGGTGCGATCCCTCGCAACTGGCTGCGCAGCCATCGGGCACGCCGCAGCAGCCACAAACAGCACAAACTCAGGTTTCCACGACTGCGCGGCCATTGACGGCCGTGCAGCAGCGCGTGCGGGTGCTCATCGAGCAGGTTGAAGCCGCATACAGCAGTGGTGAGCAGGACTATCGAAAAGGAAACCTGCCCGAAGCCAAGGTGGAATTCGATCGCGCCGTGGACCTGATGCTGTCAAGCGGCCTCGATATCAAGAGCAACGAACAGTTGCAGGACGAATTCGACAAAATCGTTGACGGCGTGAATGCGCTGGAGATGGAGGCGCTCAAGCAAGGCAACGGTTTTGTGCCCCAGGCGGAGCCCACTCCCGCCGACGTGGCCAGCGACGTGACCTTCGAAGTGGATCCGAATATCGTGGCCAAAGCCAAGACGGAGCTGGCCACCACCAAGTCCGATCTGCCACTCATGGTGAACGACTACGTTGCCGCCTACATCAACTTTTTCGCCAACACCCAGCGCGGGCACAACACGCTGCTGCACTCATTTGAGCGCGCCGGCCGTTACAAGGCGATGATCCAACGCGTCATGGCCGAAGAAGGCGTGCCCCAGGATTTGATCTACCTTGCAGTTGCGGAGTCCGGCTTTCAGCCGCGAGCGCTCAATGGCAAGTCCGGCGCCGGCGGCATGTGGCAATTCATGCCCCATGGCAACTACGGCCTCGCTCGGAATGCCTACGTGGACGAGAGATTCGATCCAGAGAAATCAACGCGTGCTTATGCCCGCTATATGAAGTTCATCTACGACCAGTTGGGTGACTGGTATCTGTCGATGGCAGGTTACGACTGGGGCGCGGGCAATGTGCAACGCGCGGTGCAGAAGACCGGCTACGCGGACTTCTGGGAACTTTATAGGCGCAACAATCTTCCCGCGGAGACAAAAAACTACGTGCCGCAAATCCTGGCGGCCATCATCATTGCCAATCATCCCACGCAATATGGCTTCGACGAAGTGACGCTCGATCCTCCCGTGCTCACTGACACCGTTACTATCAACTCCTCCGTCGACCTTCGCCTGGTCAGCGACATCGTCGGCGCACCCATCGATGAGTTGATGGCGCTGAATCCCAGCTTGCTGCGCATGGTCACGCCACCGGACGCTTCGTTCGATCTGCACCTGCCTGCAGGCACAGCCACGCTGTTTCAGCAGCAAATCGCCCTCATCCCCGAAGGCAAGCGCAACGCATGGCGCTATCATCGAGTGGTCTCCGACGACACGCTTGAGTCGGTCGCGCGCACCTATCGCGTTTCGGTTGGAGAACTCGCCGCTGCCAATCAACTGGGAGAGAGCAGGAGCATTGCAGGGATGGAGGGTCTCGTGGTGCCGCTGGCGCCCACTCTCGCGCCGTCCACGCGCATGCTGATGTACACCGCACGCAGAGGGGATACCCTGGTCACCATTGCGGATCGGTTCGGCGTCTCGCTGAATCAGTTGCGCCGCTGGAACAGAATCGAAGGCGTCAAGGTGGAGGTTGGCCGTCGCCTGCACGTGGCCGAACCTGCGAGTGCGCCGGGTACCGCAGCGCGCACTCGTCAGCGCGCATCTTCCGGTGCGAAGGGCGCGAGAGGCAGCGCAAAGCCGCATGAAAAGGCCTCGTCGAAGACCTCCATGCAAGCACCCGCGCCTCAACGAGCGGTGAAGAAAAGCAGCTCGTCGAGTGCGAAGAACACTCATGCGGCGACGGCCACCTCGAAGAAAAAGTTAGCTCAGAAGAAACAAAAGTAGACGGGGACCTCATTACATACTTGTCAATTGCTATCATTTGCGTGCAATCTAGAAGTACAATTGCGTTCGCAAGCGGATTGCATGTATCCGCGGCGCGAAGATGCAAAAGACGAAACAATGTCAGCGGCAAGCCGCTGGAGGCAATCGGATGGAAGAAGTGTTCGGAATGTATGCGATGAGTGACGGCAACCACGATGGGGAGCCCGCAGAGCTGGACCCCGATCACGAAGAGGACTTCGAAGAAGATGAAGAAGTGGAAACCTCCAGTGTGCTGACTTCTTCGGACGACGATGAACCAGTGGTTGAAGAGACCCTGGTCGTGTTTGTGGAAGTACCCGAAGCGAAGCCGGCCCAAAAGAAGGCCGCGAAGAAAAAGAAACCCGTCAAGAAACCCGGTCCAATCAAGAAGAGCACAGGCGCCACGGGCGGAAAGACAGCGGCGGCAAAAGCCCCAGCCGGGAAGGCCGCAAAGAAGAAGATTGCGGCGAAGAAAACCGTAACCAAGAAGGCTGTGGTAAAGAAGGCAGCCGCGAAAAAAGTTGTGGCGAAAAAGGCCGCAAAGAAGTCCGCCGTAAAACCAAGAAGCACTGGCGCAACAGGCGGAAAGACCGCGGCCACGAAGGCCCCGGTGATCAAGCGCGCCAGCAAACCCACCAAAAGAGGTAAACCGTTGGCAGTTAAGAAAGCAGCAAAGAAGGCGCCAGCCAAGAAGGCAGCAGCGAAGAAAGTAGCTGTCAAGAAGGCTCCGGCGAAGAAGGCGGCCAAGAAGGCGCCTGCGAAGAAGGCAGCCGCGAAGAAAGCAACCAAGAAGTAAAGGCAACAAGGCAACGTAAGGCAAGCAAAAACGCCCGGCTGATTGCCGGGCGTTTTTGCGTCTGTACTCAGGAGCCGTTTAGCTTGTTGCGATATCTTTCCGCGAACCTGGTCCGCATAGCATCCTGCAATGAACACGGCCCCGTCGCCGGGGCCGCTTCGGCGTACTTCTCAGATCGAACTATTTCTTCAACTCGGCCAGCGCCGCCAACACTTCTTCAGAGTGGACCTGGGGGTCAACCTTGGTCCATTCCTTCACTATTTTTCCCTTTGGATCGATGAGGAAGGTGTTGCGGTTGGCGATGGTCATGGGGCCAAAGTGGCCCAGCGAACCGTATTCGTCCACTACCTTATGCGCAGGGTCGGCAAGCAGGCGGAAGGTGAGTCCTTCCTTGGTGCAGAACTCTTTGTGGCTATCGGGAGTATCGACACTGACGCCGAGGATCACGGCGTTGTCGGCATCGAACTTGGCCTGATCGCGCTGGAAGTTGTGAGCTTCGATGGTGCAGCCTTTGGTCATGTCCTTGGGGTAGAAGTAGAGGACAACCCATTTGCCGCGGAAGCTTTTGAGCGAAATGTGGGAGCCATCCTGCGAGGGAAGGGTGAAGGTGGGCGCGGCCTGCCCGACAGCGGGCATGACTTGTTCGTCAGCCGCATGAACTGTGACGAATGCAACCGCGAGTACAAGGATCGCGGCCAGGGCGAAGAGAACGGGCTTTCTTGGCATTTTCACTGGGGACCTCCAATAGATTCGACTGGGAAAGGGTGGTCCGGGACTCGAAGCGTGTCCCGGTCATTAGTATCAACGCGGAGTGGCCACAATGGCAATGCCTTCCTGATTGGCGCGGCTGAGCAGCGCCTCGCGTTCGAAGAGGAGGGTGCGGCCGGCGTCGACGGAGAGGCAACTGGCTCCCGCCTCGATCATCGCCTCCACAGTCCGGATGCCGATGACCGGGACGTCGAAACGCATGTCCTGATTCGGCTTGGCGACCTTGACCACGGTCAGCCGCCGTTCCAAGGTCGAGGCGTCGCCGCCGAGCGTGCGCATCAGCTGGCCGGCGCGAGCAATCGTTTCGTCTGTGCCTTCCATGGCCTCGACGGCCACGCAGGCCTGTGCGGCCACCACTACCGTCTGGCCGATGTCGAAGCCGGCGACGGCGCGGGCCACGCCAAGGCCGTACTCGATGTCCTTGCGCTCGTCGTCTGTTGGAGCGCGCGCGGTCAGCACGCCTTCCTGGGCCAGCAGCGGTTCAAGGAAGGCGGTGGAACTGATCAGCTCGATCCCCTCGTCGCCCAGAACCTTGGCCACAGCGCCGAGCAGCATGTCTGTGTTCCGCGTGCGCAGGTTGAGCAGCAGCTTGGCCAGGCGCCAGTCAGGACGGATGCTGGAGAAGATCTGCTTGTGCTTTACCTGGCCCGCCATGACGGCGATTTTTACTTCATGCTTGTGAAAGAGCTCGATGAGGCGCGACAACTCGCCGAGTGAAAGCCAGTGGACGGTGATTTTTTCATCGACAGCAGCGCGATGGTTGATTTCGGGATCGGTTTCCTCGCGAATGGCCGCAACGACGACGGCGAAGCCCTGCGCGCGCGCCGCATCCAGCAGCAGAAACGGAAAGCGCCCGTTGCCGGCGATTAGGCCTAGCTTCATAGTGCGAAACCCATCGACATTTGATTCCTAGGATTCATTTCATCAATTGAGCAGCTTCGTCGAGCTTTTTCTGCGCTTCTTCGGGGCGATTCAGGTTTTGAAGTATCAGAGCGTGGTAGCGCAAGTCACGAACAAGAGGCGTTGCATAATGTTGCCGGAGGCTCGGATCGCCTCCCATTGAGACGACCTCCTTCCGGCCAAAATCCTCGCTCAATGAGAGGTCGCCATCCGCTGCCTGATAATCGCCCATCAACCCTTCGATCGTTCCCTTGGTGGAGTAAGCGGCGCTGCTTCCGGAGTTGCCGTCGTGGCCTAGCTTCACGATTTCGACGGCCTTCGCCGCCCACAGCAATGCACCTTTGAAGTCACCCACATCGGCATAAGCTGTTGCGGCGTAAACGAAGGCGGACCGCTTGCCAATGTAGTTTGCGTTCGTCGGCAACTCATCTGCCAATACTGCAGCCCGCAGGCATTTTGAGACGGTGTCATCATTGAATTGCTTAGACAGGATGCCATTCTTGCAAGCGCTATCCACTGCGTCGAACTTGTCATTTAGTACGGTATCTGGCCCCGATGCCGCATTTTCGCTTTTTACTTCGACGGTTTGAATCTGCCCCTGCTGCGGGACTCGTGGTCCATGTCCAACGGTCGTGTTGGCCGAATCGCCCAGAACGAAGATGATTGAGTATTGGCCGTGGGCCGCAACCAGGCTCCCATCCTTCTCGAAAGGGCGGAAGGTCCATTGCTTAAGGCAATCGGCCGCTGCCTGTTGAAGCATTGGCGGTCCACTGACTACTATCATCGATTCAATTTTGCCCGAGGTTCCGATCCGAAGGTCGAACACCACGGTCCCTTCAACCTGCGCGGCTTTTGCAATGGGCGGGTAGACGGGAAAAGCCTTATGGTCGATATGTTGCTGAATCGCCTTCGCGTCCACCTCCAAAGCACTTTGTGCGCGCACGGCGGAGGCTGTGCCAACCGAAAGCAGGACCGAAAGTAGGAATCCCCTACACCGCATGACCGACTTCCTTTCCTTGTTCGATCGGTGCCTAGATGCTACTTGATAACCCCGCGCTGGCTGCGTTCAAGGAAGGCCGCCAGAATCGCCGCATCCTCGTCTTGCAATTCCCTGATCTTCTCCAGCGCCTGCGAGGTATTCAGCTTTGAGGTCAGCAGCAGCCGAAATGCTCTCTGCAACAATTGCAGCCGCTCGGGAGAGAAGCCGCGCCGCGCAAGCCCGATTTTGTTGATCCCGAAGGCCTTGTTCTCGCGCTTGGCCGAGGTAAGCGAAAACGGCAACACATCCTGGGTCACAATCGTGCCTCCGCCGATGAAGGCATATTGGCCCACAATGCAGAACTGATGCACAGGGCAGAAAGCGCCCAGCGTGACGTAGTCCTCGATGATCACATGCCCGGCCAGCGTAGCCGCATTGGCCAGGATGCAATGGCTTCCCACCTGGCTGTCATGGCCGATATGCACGCACGTCATGAGCAGGCAGTTGGAGCCAAGCCGCGTTACGCCGCCACCCTTCACCGTGCCGCGGCTGATGGTCACGCTCTCGCGGATGGTATTGTCATCGCCGATCTCGGTTTCCGTCGGCTCGCCGCCATACTTCAAGTCCTGCGGCGCTACGCCAATCGAGCAGAAGGGATGAAAGACGTTGCGCGCGCCGATCCGCGTGCGCCCGTCCAAAACCACGTGCGAAATGAGCTTGCAATTCTCGCCCAGCATCACCTCCGGGCCGATGGTGCAAAAGGGACCAATCGAGCAGGATTCCGGAACGACGGCGCCCGGCGCGACGATGGCGCTTGGATGAACGCTCACTCCGGCGTCCCCGCGTCCAAAGGAGGATTGGGTTCGTTCACCCTGGGCACCACAGCGCAGGTGAGCGTGGCCTGGCAGGCCAGCTTTCCGTCCACGTAAGCCTTGCCCTCAATGCGCCCCGCACGCGTGCGGAACGACAACACATCGACCTCAATGCGCAACTGGTCGCCGGGCGTCACGGGGCGGCGAAACTTGGCGCGCTCGATGCCGGTAAAAACCACCAGCTTCTTGTCGCGGTCGGGAATCTCGGCCATCATGATGATGCCACCGGCCTGGGCCATCGCCTCCACCACCAGTACCCCGGGCATGATCGGATAGCCGGGAAAGTGGCCTTGGAAAAACTGCTCATTGATGGTCACGTTCTTGATGGCCACAATCCGCTTGCGTGGCTCAAATTCGACGATCCGGTCGATCATCAAAAAAGGGTAGCGGTGGGGGAGAAAACCCAGGATCTCCTGGATGTCAAACGTCATTCTCTAGCTCCAGATCGCGCATCGGCAGCGCCGCAGCGCACTGGTGAGCATTATATCCAAGGCCGCGGTGGGCTCGGGTCACCTCATGCTCTAAGCCATTTTTGCAATCGGATTAAGAGCAGTTTGTTCGAACCCGGCAACAAAGCCGAAAGACCGCATCCGCTCAGGCCATTCGCGCAGGAACGCGGGAAACGCCTCCGCCGGCATGGGGCGCTGAAACAGGAACCCCTGACCGGCATCGCAGCCGATCTCCCGCATCACTTCAAGTTCGCCGGGTTCCTCAATGCCCTCGGCCACGGTGCGCATCTTCAATTGCCGGGCCATGGCTACTATGGTCTGGCAAAGCGCCCGCATGTCTTGCGAGCGGTCAATGCCGTGGATGAAGCATCGGTCGATCTTCATTGCGTCAAGTGTCAGCTTCTTGAGCACGTTGAAACCGGTGTAGCGCGTCCCGAAGTCGTCGATGACGATACGCACCCCGGCGTCCTGCAATTCATGAACGACCTGGGTGAACAGATCCTCGTCATCGAAGAGCATTGATTCGGTCACCTCGATCTCCAGAATCGTCGGCGCAATCGGAATCTCCACGAGCGTGGCGCGCAAATTGCGGACAAAGTCTTTGGTGTACACGCTGGCCGCCGACGCATTCACTGAGATGATTGGCAAAATCAATCCCATCTCGCGCCAGCGCTGCGTGTCCTTCAGCGCGGAGCGCAAACTGAAGTCGAATATGCGGTGAATCAGCCGGGAGCGTTCGGCGATCGGGATGAACTCGGTGGGCGTCACCGGGCCCCATTCCGGGTGGCTCCAGCGAGTGAGCGCTTCCGCGCCCAGCACCTCACCTGTGGTCAGACTCAACTTCGGTTGGTAGAACGTGCAGAATTGACCCCGGTCAAGGCCTTTGTGCATCTCGACTTCCAACCGGTGGTCGCGCATGATGAGGTTGTTCATTTCGGCTTGAAAGGTCATCACCACGCTGCTCCTGGTCGAGCTCGCGCGAGCGGCCGCAAGGCTGCTGAAGCGCACCAGGTCTTCCGCCGAAGTGGTGTCGGAGGGGTAAAATGCGACGCCTGCGGCTACCTCCGGCTTGATCTCCGAGCCAAGCACGCGCAACGGCTCCAGCGCATCCACCAGCGCCTGGATTCGCGCCCTGTCTCCCCGGTCAAATTTGGAAGCCGCCATCGCGGCCAGGAAACAGCGAGCGCCGAAGCGGCCCAGAAGCGACTCCGCATCTGCCGCGGTGCGTAAAGAACTCGACACATGCCGCGCCAGGCCCTCTGCTCCCTTCGAGCCCCACAGCGAGAACTCCCTGCGCAAATTCAGCAGGTCGATCCAGACCAGCGCAAATTCCTGGCCAGGCTCCGCATTCCGCAGCAACCCGGCCAGCGATTCCTGGAACGACTGGTAATTCAGCAACCCGGTCTGAATGTCGTAGCGCTGACCATAGGCAAGCATCTGACGGTGCAGTTCGTCATCGAGGTTCTGGTCCAAGAGATCCCTCAATCTCTCACCCGAAGCCGCTGAGCCATTGCAATCGTGAACAGCCGGTTGTGGCAGGCTCAGTGGGCGCAGGCGATTGCGCGACGGCTTGGAGGTTCCGATTGCGTTCACACCGGCCGCCACCGAAAGCAGTCTCGCTAAAAATGTCCGATGCATTGAGCGACTTGAAAGTTTGCCGAATGTGTTGAGGAAATCCGCCGCGAACAACTGCCGGGCTTCAGGGGAGTCTCCTAATTTCTAATCATTCCCTCGGGCTGTTTCAAGGGAAAAGAGGGCAAACGGGTACAACTTATGTGCCATTTCCCGGGGAGAAGCTTGAAACGGGATAGGAGAACTGTGCAGCTACTTCTTGATGCGCTGGTTGGCGGCGTCCACGCTCCAGAAGTCAGCCGGCAGCTCCTGGTTATACTTCACATGCACAATGTAGTACTGGCGGATCTCGTCGTCGTTCTTGTAACGGGAGATGGTGAAGGGCGTGGGGAATCCGTCCATCACGTGGTAGTCGTCATACTCCTCGGCGTCAGTGTTCTTGTCTTTGTAAACCGGATCGCGCCACTCGAATGTACGCCGCAACGGCAAATGCGTCTGTGTGTCCGTCTGGATGGTGACGGCCTCGTTCTCCGCCGAGATCAGGGTCACCTGGTCGGCCAGATGCCGCTCAGCCAGGCGCTGACCTTCATAGATAAGAATGGTTTTTGGGTCCTTGAGCCATACCTTCACGACTGTTTCGATCGAGTGATCCCGCCGCCTCAGAAAATCGTCCACCATGTCCTGCGGCAGCGCAGCCTTGCCCTTGTAGGTGACTTCCTGGGCCGTACGCCCCAGGTAAAACTGCACCACGTCGCGATGCTTGGTGTACTCGATGCGGTCGTGGTCAGGCCACTGGTGAAACTCGAAGTACTCCGTGGTGCCCAGGTCCGGCCGGCCATGGAAAAAGGCAGCCACCTGGCCCTGCCGTTCGACATTTTTCATGTTCAGCCAAGCATCTCCGCCCAGCGCCTGCACCATGGCGTCCAGCACTGCGCGCGCCTGCCTGGCATTCTTCGCGCCCTCGTCCTCCGTGGTCTGGGCTGGCGCCTGGGACGGCGTCCGGACAGGCCACGCCAACATCAGTACCGCCAGCCCTACCGCGAAAACTCTGCGCATCTTCGTTATCTCCTCAATCCCGATTTCATCAGCCCACCAGCACCGCGCCGCCATTCACGTTGAGCACTTCTCCGGAGATGAATCCCGCCAGCGGCGTGCACAAAAACAGTACCGGTCCGGCGATCTCCATGGTGGTCGCCGCGCGGCCAACCGGGATGCCGGAAGCGATCTTCGGTCCCAGCTCAGGGTGGCCCAGCGCGGCCGCCGACATCTCCGTAGTCACCCATCCCGGCGCCACGCAATTGACGCGAATCCCCCGAGGCGCCAGTTCGCTTGACAGGCTCTTGGTGAGACTAATGAGCGCGCCTTTGGTCACGGCATAGTCCGCGTGGTTGGCCTCGCCGCGCTGTCCGGCCGTTGAGCTGATCAGAACAATATGCCCCCGAGCCTCGCCCTCCGACTGTGTCTGCAAATCCATTTGGGCAACCGCGGCCTGGACCAATCCGAACACCGAGTCCAGGTTGACGGCCATGGTCCGCCGCCACTGCGCCTCGGCCATCTCCGCGATGGGCGCATCCTCGGATGGCCATATCCCGTGATTGGCCACCAGTACGTCCAGACGACCAAAGGCGGCCACGGCA
>Ga0224555_1002931_pt1 | contig 18680 bp, 18 predicted proteins | sample 714S23034metaG_FD_180687 | JGI IMG/M metagenome (GOLD analysis project Ga0224555, IMG submission 180687) | Peat soil microbial communities from Stordalen Mire, Sweden - 717 S2 30-34 | ecosystem: Environmental > Terrestrial > Soil > Wetlands > Peat | place: Sweden: Norrbotten County, Stordalen...
GATACGAATCGCGGCTATAACCAGTTGTACGCGGGCCTCAGGGCGAATAGTCAGTACGAACTGGTTGGCGATCCAGCCGAGGCTGACCTGGTCCTCGAACTTCAGCTCACCGCCCCTGCCGGCTCTACCCGCTCCATGAGTACAAACAAGATCAACGGCGCCTCTGACCCCGTGCCCATGTTTCGACTCGTCGTGTACGACCGCAAGACCCATTACGTTCTCTGGGTGTTTACGGAATCCATCGAAATCGCGTACCTCAAAAAAACGCACGACCGCAACTTCGACGACGCACTGAACGCTATCCTCTTCGAATTTGAGTCGCTTAGCGGCAAAGCGCAAGCTGTAACCCACTGAGATTCGGTGGCCGCCGGTCGAGTCTCAGGGTCCAAAGAAAAAACTGCGTTTAGCCCGGCGATTTTGCCGATTAATTCGAACATCCTGCTAGGGTGTGAATCGGGGCATATTGAGCCTCGAGCGGGGTGATCGATGCAACTGAGCGAAAAAGGGCTGGGTTTTCTGAAAAAATCAGAGGGCTTTCGCAGTCATTCTTATCTGGATGTGGCGGGGGTTCCGACCATTGCCTATGGACACCGGATTCTTCCCACCGAGTCGTTTCCCGACGGCATTGCGGAGGCGCAGGGCGCGGACCTTCTGGCCCGCGCCGTGAGCGGAGCGGAGAATGCCGTCGAGCGCCTGGTGAAGGTTGAATTGGCGCAGTGCCAGTTCGACGCGCTGGTGGATTTTGTCTACAACCTGGGGCCGCGCAAGCTTGAAGCGTCTACGCTGCTGCGCACGCTGAACATCGGCCGCTATGGCGCGGCGGCCGATGAGTTGCTGCGTTGGGATCATGTGGGCATGCGTGAAAACGAGGGCTTGAAAGCGCGCCGCGAGGGCGAGTTCCTGCTTTGGCACAGCGCCGATTCCGGGCAGCAATCGGCTGCGTAGAGAACGGGCTTCAGTGCTTTGATTCGTCCAGCTCCACCACCTCGAGGCTCTCTTCGCGTTTGAGGTAGCCCTTGCGGCGAAACCAGTCTTCCATGGCCGGCTGCAAGCGATCGAGCGGCACGCGAATCCCGGCTTCGAGCAATCCATCGGCGGCCGGCAGCGTGTCGTCAAAGACGGCGTCGTTGGTGAAGTTACGCATGGCGAAGTTGTCGATCCAGTGAATGGGGCAGTCGTGCCTTTCGCCGGTGGAATCGATGCGCTGGATGGAGAGCCGGCGGACAAACATGCTTCCACTGTAAAGGATCCCTGCAAACCGCCCAGCCAATTCACTGACAGGCGTTATCCAAGGCCGTCAAAGCGCGTCTAGCATTGTGAGCACGTTCGCCGGCGAAGGTGCTCGCGGACGAAGAATCCAGCGTGGTTGCTGAGGCGGCCCAAACGGATTCCTCTATGATTGTCCCCAACGGAGAGGAGTATTGCATGATGATGATTCGATTTGCCAACGGAAACTTGTCGGTGCGCCGGGCGCTGCTGCTGGCCACCATCCTGACAGCTGGTTCTTGCGGGCTTTGGGCGCAGGCTGGACCGCCGGCCGGCGCTCCGAATGGCCAGATGCGCCAGCGCGGCGCCGGAGGAGTCGAGCGCGAACTGGCTCAGCTTACAGGGGTGTTATCGCTTACGCCGGATCAGCAACCCCAGATAAAAGGGGTTTTGGAGGAGCGACGCGGAAAGATGGAAGCCCTGCGCGCCAACGGAGCGCAGCCAACCCGGGAACAGATGGAAGGGATTCGCAAGGACACCGACGCGAAGATCAACGCGTTGCTCACCGACGACCAGAAGGCCAAGTTCGCGGACTGGCAAAAGCAGCGCATGGAGCATCGCCGCGGACCGGGCGGAGATGGACCGCCGCCTCCGCCGCCGTCGGCGCCACCAAACGCGTAAGCACGCAGCTCAAAGTCACGGGATTGAGGGCTTCCTGCTCCTTTGCGGTTCTTCCTGCGAAAGGGCAGGGAGCTTTCGTTCATTTGAGCAGCCTCAGGGCTGCTTTTCCGCCGTCGGCCTTGCGTCTTTCATCTGCTCGGCATCCACATGGAAACGCTTGAAATCGTAGTCGCTCTCGGTGAAGTGCTGGCGGAATCCCTTCACCAGCAGCACGCGCGCCTGCACGTTTGCTTCGGCGGCGGTGGGTAGCCAGACTTCGCCGTTCACAAGCGTCTGGTCAAAGCGGAAGCTGGAGCCCTTGTCGATGGTGGCGACCAGGCCGCCGGCCACGCGGAAGTTATCGATAAACCGGACTTCAAGATGAGCCACCTCGCGGTCTGCCTCGTCCACCCAGATAGTACCTTCGAGCTTCTTTGAGGCGTCCTCGGCCAGGCCGTGGGTCTTGGCGTCCTTGCGGCCAATGAAATCGAAAACAATTGCCGCCCGTCCGCGAAAAGTCTCGCGGCGCGCGTTGCGCACGTCCATTATTTCGAGAACACGGCTCACGCTGATGGTCTGGCCTTCAAGCGGCTGATTCGGCGGCGTCTTCTGCGCCTTCTCCACCAGCTTGGTGACGCGCTCAGTTTCCTTTTGCTGGTCGTGATCATTGAGCGGCTGGCCGTTCTTCTTGACCGTCCGCTCAATCACGTGGCCGTTGACGAAGAAGTCCTCGCCCTCCTGGCTCTCGGTCCTTTTCACCTGGCCGTTGGAGTCGATGTCCTGTGTGGTTTGCAGGGAGGTATAGGTGTAGTTCTCGCGCACCTTCTCAAGCTGCTTCTGGTGCTCCTGCACCTCGCGCATGAGCTGGGGAATCTCAGGCAGTGGCGCAGAGGGCGCCTGCTGGGCCAGGGCGCGCGGCGCAGCCTGCAAAAGCGTGATGAAGGTCGCGAGGCAGAGAACGCGTTGAGATCTCATGCGGACATTGTCTCAGGAACAAAGTGGGAACGAGGCTTGTGGCGCTTGCTATTTGGACCCCAGGCGGCGTAAAAGGTTGTGGCACAATTGGATGCACTGGGCAATAGCCTGCCATGCTATACGTGAGGCTGGCTGGATGCATCCTGCCGGATCAAGCCCGCTGGACAGGTAAACCGGCGGGCAGCGCAAGGAGAATCATGTTAGGACTGCTGGTTCAATGGCTGCTGTATGCGTTTGCGCTTCTGCTTGTTTCCAAAGTCGTGCCGGGCTTTGAGGTGAATGGGCTGTGGCCGGCGATGATTGCGGCCCTGGTCATCGGGCTGCTCAACGCTACGGTTGGCTTTTTCCTGAAGATCGTCACCTTCCCACTCAGCATTCTGACGCTTGGCATTTTTCTGCTGGTGATCAATGGCCTGATGATTCTATTGGCGTCGAGCATTGTGCGTGGGTTTCACGTGCGCGGCTTTGGCGCGGCCTTCTGGGGCGCGGTGGTGCTGGCGCTACTGGGCATGGTGATCCGGGCGATTACCAAAAGCCAGGCATAGCCCGCGCATAACTCGAGTCTGGTGCAACCAACTCACTTTGGCGAGGATGCCGCAACCTGCGGTGTTGCTTGCTTCGCAGTCCTTGGTGCTGCGGTTGCGCGCGCTTTGCGCGGAGCCTTCTTCTGACCAGACTTCGCGTCAGGCGCGAGTGCTTTTGTTGGCGTCGCATTGGCCGCGGCCCGGTTCGCAATGGTGGGTCCGTTCAGGGTGTTCGGCACGTGCATGGCGCTGGCGTTGGAGAAACCGCCCGGCGAGACCACACGCTGCGGCATCACAATCACCTTCGCCGTCTGGGGAGGTTGAACGCGGGAGTAGACGCCCCATCCTCCGCCCGCAACCACAAACACAATGGCGGCCGCGGCCGCTGTGCGCATCCAGCCGCTGGCCGGGCGCAGCGCAGCCGGCCATTCCAGAATGCGCGCAGTGCGCCGGGCAGAGTTCTGGCTGGTCCGCAGTCCGGCCTGCACGCGATCTTCCAGGCCCGCCGGCGCGGGCAGGAGGGCAATCAGCCGCAGCGTCCGCTCGGCTTCAATGATCGCGGCATGGTCGCCGGAGCCTTTCGAAAACTCGTCTTCACTTGGATACTTCATTTCAAACTCCCTGGGAGCTCGGGTAACTGATCTCTGATCTCTGATCTCTGTTCCTCATCGCAAGCTCCTCGCGTGATTCAGCAGTCCGGCCATCAGGTTGCGTGCGCGAAACAGCCGCGAGCGCACGCTGGACTCGGTAATTCCCAGCACGGTCGCGATCTCAACGCTGGTGAGTTCCTCGAAGGCCGAAAGCATCAGCACCTGGCGCTCGTTGGCGGGGAGTTGCTCGACACACGCCAATACGTGCGCATGATGCTGGGCGGCGGAGGCGATCTCCTCGGCTGAAAGTCCGGTGCAGGGCAGTACGCGGGCCAGTTCCGAGACATCGTCGGTCTCCGGCCTGGTTTTGGCGCGGCGTTTGCGATCGAGCACGATGTTCCAGACGATCCGGATGAGCCAAACGCGCCGGTCGCGCACCTCGTCGAGCGTATCGCGATGGCGCAGCACGCGCACAAACGCTTCCTGCACCGCGTCTTCGGCATCGGCGGCGTTGCGAAGAACGGAAAAGGCTACGCGATAGAGAGTTCCGGCGTACTGGCTCACCAGGGCCGCAAGCGTCGCTTCTTCGGCCCGAGTCCGTTCCGCTTGAGTGCGGGCTTCATCGCTCACAGCGCTGTTTGGAATCTCCATCCAACCTGCGAAAACTGCCTGGCTGGCGCTCATAAACCACCAGACGCAGGCGGCAAGGAAAATGCTCGGGGGCCGGAGCGCATTTGAGCGCCAAACCGACTAAGAGCCGTCGAGCCTGTCTGCCCGTGGCTTGCGATTCAAAAGATCGCTTACTGCTTGCCGGCCAGCTTCTGCGCGGCAATGGAGCCGGCGGCGCCATCCTTGTCGGCGTCCTTCACCTGGGCCCAGAGCTTGCGGGCCTGGTCCTGCTTGCCTTGCGCCGCGTAAAGGTCAGCCAGGTCGAGCTGTGCAACGCCGGCGGAAACCGTCACAGACGGCTTGGTGATCAGGGCGTTGTAAATATCCACAGCCTGGGGATCGCGGTTCGTCTGGTGATAAATGCTTGCCAGGGCGAGCTTCGCCAGGTTGGCAAGATTGCGGTCCCACGAATTGGCGGCAATCTTCAGTTCTGTTTCCGCCGCGGCGGTCTGGCCCAGTTCCTGGTCGGTGATGCCGGCAAAGTAATGGGCCTTGGCTCCCTGCGGCAGCCAGCCATATTGCGCGGCCACAGCGGCAAACAGCTTGTTGGCGGCCTTGGAGCGGTCGGAGGCGGTCGAGTACACGCCGCTCTCGGCTGGAGCGCCGGGGATGGCCAGCGGCGCAATGTAGATGTCCATTGCCGCGCCCAAAGCGCTATCGGCGACGGTCGATTTCATGTCCCAGAAGATCAGCGCCCCCACCACAAGCACCACAACAAGGGCGCCAGCGATTGTCCAACGCAGAACGCTTGAGCGGTGGCCGCTCACCCAACTCACGCTGCTGGCGGTGGCTTGGGCAAATTTATCCTTTTTCAGGGCATGACGGGTTCGAGTATCCATGGAGTGTTTTTCTTGTCCTTCTTGAGCTGACTTGCAGGCGGGTCCGTACGGGTGGAGGCACTGCCACTGCAACCCTATCAGTCTATCAGCGCGCCAACACGAGCGTCCACCGCGTGCAACCCGACATGGATGCACCTTGTGACAGGGCCCAAACCCAGCCGGAACAAAAACCACGCAAGACCATCGCAACAATCAGGTTCCTCATAGCCACCTCTCAGATCGCATTGAAGGGAAATCCGCACCGGGCCACGCTACCCAATACCTTCATCCGAGGCCATCTCCCGTCCCCGAAAATATTCGGGCGGAGTTTGCATATAATTTCACCCGGTTGGCGCATAATCGTTTCAGACTCCGGGAAATAGGCTGAAAGCAGTAAGCCCGTGCGAGCCTCCGCGAGCGTCTGCCCCACCGCAGGCGCCTAAGTCCTTTGTTTTACCATATCTGCAAGTAACTCGCATGGAATCATCCACTTACAACGAAGCCCATGCCCTATCCCGTTGAAAAACAAGCCACTTATTTTCAGGGATGGGGGGGGGCAGGGGGAGTATCACAATGGTACACACCAGAGCGGACTCCCGCTATCGCCCTGGTTCTCCCGTCAACCCTCCCGGTGCGCCAAAGCACCGTCCCGGAGCCTCCCTGCATGGGTGTGCCACCCTAGTGTTTGTGACCCTGGGTGGTGGATCGTAGCGCGCGGATACGTTCAATGGCGCTGTCCACCACCGGGTGTTCCTTTCCTGTGCTCATTCCCTTGTCGATCAGGGATTCGACAAAATCGATGACTGGCAGCCCGCGAACCCCTGCTTCGCGAACGATTGCATCGGAGACTGTGACTGTGATCTGCATGGTTGACGGTTCCCCCGCCTCGTTCATCGGCAGACCGAAACCAAAGAAGAGTGCCCTGGGCGGGCAGAAGGCTGAATGCGGGCGGATGCGCGAATCGGCACGGACGGCTTCCGGTCCGGCCGCTTGCCCTTACCTGCCCGGAACGATAGGCTAGTTCTATGTACGAAGACTTCCACGTTTCCGACCGCTGGACCGGCGAAGACCTGCACTGCCGCTGGAAGGGCACCATCGTGGCCATTGCCACCCGCCACGCCGACGCCGTCGATATCCGCTTCGACGTGAACGGACGCCCCATGTGGATTGCGCTGCCCTGCACCGCATGGAAGGAACAGAAGCAGCGCAGCGGCAAGGTCATTACCGACCAACTGGCCGCGCAAATCGCCGGCCGTTACCTGAAGCAGCTGGTGGAAGAAGGCTACGACTCCCGCCGCGAGATCTACACCATGACGGTGCCTGAGGTGCTCGATCACCTGGACGCCGTGGTGGAAGAAGCCAGGAAACAAGGCGCCATACCCACGCTACCGGTAATCGCGTAGCACCGACTTTTCACTCATTCACTTCTTCACTGCGTCATTCATGGCGCAAAGCATCCATAGGCTGTACTCTCGCTGCGCGGCGCGCGGGAATCCAACTCGCGGCCAACGCGACGGCAAGCAGGATAAAAACGCCGCCTGTAATCGTGAGCGGATCGTACGGCTGAATGCCGTAGAACATGCTTTTCACCAAATGCGTGAGCCCAAGAGATGCGCCCACGCCCACTGCGATCCCGGCCGCCGCAAGCCATGTGCTCTCGCGCAGAATCATGGCGCGCACCTGCATTTGCTGCGCACCAAGGGCCATGCGAATGCCGATCTCGTTCCTGCGATTCGCCACTGAATAAGCCATGATGCCGTAGATGCCCACGCATGCCAATGCCAGCGCGAGAATGCCGAACCCGGAAGTGAAGGTAACGAAGATGCGCTCCTGAATCATGTCGGCCTGAATCTGCTGGTCCTCGGTCCTTACGTCGATCACTGGCAGGTCGGGGTCGATGTCGCGCACCACTCGCCTCAGAGAGGGCAAGATTGTCTCGGGCTTTAAATGCGTGCGGATTTCATACACCATGCCGCCCACGTCAGGCTGCTGTTCGTAGGGCAAAATGAACTGTGGCGGAGGCTCGTCGCGCAGACTCGCGTAGCGCGTGTCGCCGCACACTCCGACGATCTGAATCCAGTCATCCACCGCTTTACCTGCGAAGCCATCGGAATCGTGTTCATCGGTTTTGAATCGCTTTCCAACCGGGTTTTGGCCGGGATACCTGGTCCGCGCGAGGCTTTGGTTGATGACGGCCACTCTCGGCGAACTCTGAGTGTCCTGATCCCCAAAGCCGCGCCCTGCAACAATAGGAATTCCAAGCGTCTCGAAAAAGTGATTTCCTACAACGTTGAAATCTTCTTCCTGATGTTTCTTGGCATCGTATCTCTCGCCTTCCGGTAAGAAGTCCGTCCCGTCCATGTCGTCGGCAAGGTAAGCGACCGTCGCCGGCGAGACTGAGTCCACACCTGCCATGGCGGCCATGGCCTGCTCGAGCCTCTGGTGCAGCGCAATGTCCTTCCCCGCGGGATACCGGCTGGCCGGGGGATTGATCTCAGCCAGTAACAGATGCTCGGTGCGGAATCCAACGTTGATCGCGTTCAAACCAGCTAATGTGCGTAGAAACAACCCCGCACCGATCACCAACACCGTGGAAAGGGCAATCTGGAAGCCAACCAGCGCTTTGCCGCTCATTCCGCCGCGCCGCCGGGTGGTTGTCTGCGCACTCTCCTTCAGCCCATGGCTGACTTCAGCGCGCGCCGCGGCCAGCGCCGGCGCCATGCCGAAGAGCAGCCCGGTCAGCAGTGTGACTGCCGCAGTGAACGCAAAGACCCTCCAATCGAAGGCGACATGAAAATCGGTCCGCTCCCAGGCATTCTCAGTCAACTTGGGGATGGTGCCGCTTCCCAGATACCCTGCCAGGATTCCGCCGGCCCCACCCAACGCCGCAAGCATCAGGCTCTCGACCAGCATTTGCCGGAGAATGCGCATGCGGCCTGCGCCGAGGGCCAGCCGCACGCTCATCTCGCGCTGCCGCTGGGCGCCCCGCGCCAGCATCAAATTGGCGACGTTGGCGCACGCCAGCAGGAGTACAAATCCTACCAGGGTCATGAGCACTGCCATCGGTTTGGCGAACGTCTGCTGCTGCTCGAAGAGGCCGCGGCTGCCGTCGCGCAGGTCCAGCTGCGGGATGTCTTCGTTCTTCCGCACGGGCATGGTCCCGCGCACAATCGCTGCCAATTGGCCGTTCAGCGCAGCCTGCGCCGTGGCATCCGGGACGCCTGGCCGCCTGCGAGCCATTACATTCACCCACCAGAAATTGGGGTCTTCCAGAGCGTCGGAATAGGCCTTGCCGCCGTTGGCCATATTCGCGGCCTTCGTGGTGACGGGATGCACCAGGGGCTGCATGGCCAGCGGCACAAAAATGTCGGGCGACTGCTGCACGTTTTTCGCGCCGGTAAACCCCTTCGGATTCACCCCGATGATGGTCAGCGGCGTGTCGTTCACCTTGATGACCTCGCCCAATACTGCGGGCGAGCGATTGAACATCCGCTCCCAGAAGCTGTCGCTAATCAGTGCCACTGCACCCTGCTCCGGCGTAGCGTCGTCGCTGGGTTGAATTGGCCGTCCCAACTGCGGCCGCACGCTTAGAGCAGAGTAGTAGTTGCCGGACACCATCTCCGTCTGCACACGCTCCGCCTGGTTGCGAACAGTCGCGTTCATCCCCGTCAGCTTGAAGGCGAACAGGTCGTCCAGGGAATGGTTCTGATCCCGCAGCAGGCGATACGCCGGATAGGAGAACGACGTGCTCGTCACGCGCCCGCCCGGCAACGGTGCGTAATCCCCCCACACGTGATGCACTGCTGGATGGTCGTGACTGGCTGTCCATGAAAGCAGCCGCAGATCGTCCGCATGGGGCACATTGAGCCGCTCATACAGCAACTGCTTGGCAAGCGAAAAGATGGTCGTATTGGCTCCGATAGCCAGCGCCAGCGAAAGCGTGGCCACCAAGGTAAAGCTGGGGCTCCTGCGCAGCATGCGCGCGCCGTAACGCACGTCGGCTCCCAGCGCGTCCCACCAGCGCAGACCGAGCGAGGCGCGCATCTCTTCCTTGTGAACCAGCGCCGGACCCAACGCGATGCGGGCGCGGCGAGCTGCCTCAGCCGGAGCATGACCGGCACGAATCAGATCGGCGGTAAGGTTTTCGAGATGTTGCGCGAGCTCAATTTCCATCTCCGACTCAAGCCGACTGCGACGCACCACGGCACGCAGCAAAGAACGCACCTGCGAACCAATTCGAGCAAACAACGAACGTAGCGTCATAATCTCCCTCACTCGCGATTTCTAATTCCTGTTCCCTGTTCCCTGCTTTGTTTATTCCGCCGTTGCCCTGAGAATGGTCCCGATGATTCCGGCCATACGGTTCCATTTTTTTGTCTCTTCGCCCAGCCTTTCGCGGCCGGCGCGGGTCAGCTTGTAGTACTTTGCCTTGCGGTTGTTCTCGCTCTCGCCCCACTCGCTCGAGATCACTCCCTGGTGCTCAAGCCGATAAAGCGCAGGGTAAAGCGACCCCTGCTGAATCACCAATTCTTCGCCGGAGATTTGCTGAATGCGCAACAGCACGCCGTAGCCATGCAACGGTCCCAGCGAAACCGCCTTCAATATCAGCAAATCCAGCGTCCCTTGCAGCAGATCCATTTGGCCACTTTGCTTTTCATTCCCCATTTGCCGCTTCCTCGCTCTTTCCTAGCCGCTCTAGGAAAGAAAATACCCGCGCTCTCCTAGATTGTCAAGGAGAGATCGCGCCGGCTTCTCGGAACACAATCTGCGGGCGACTTCGTATGATCCGACGGAGCGCGATGCGTCAAGCGTGCAGGGGGGGGCAACGGCGAAGACAACCTGCCGCAGTGGGTGGCAAAGCTGCAGCCATGCGGCACACGTGTATGCTGCTGCCCTGCCAATTCCCGCCCAGGAACCCGGCGATGGATCTGCAGGTGGTTCCGCGAGACGTGGGGCCGAAGGGGAGCATGAAGTTCACTGCCGGATGCGGCGAGAGCGGCACAAGGGCCTGCAGATTGAGACTGGGCAGCCAAAGGCGCACACAGTCCGGCCGCCAGCAGAAGCAAGGGTTTGTATTGCGTCATAACCAGCTTTCTTTCCCGCGAAGCGGATGTAAGCGCAGCGTGAGCCATTTTGCTTTGCAAGGCCCGGCGCAGCGGCAGATTACTTGATGGTTGCCTGCACCTCCTTGCCTTCGTAGCTGATTTCCGCGTTGGCCACCCCGGATGCATCCACGCCGACACCGTGTGCGCTGCCGACCAGCATGACGCGGAATTTGCGGTGTTCGATCATTCCTGGATACGAGCCTTGCCGCGTGCCGATTGTGAGAACCGAGCTGCGTTCGTCCCAGCGGAGGGGGATTACCGAATACTGGCCCTTTTCGTACTCGTAGCCGTCGCCGGCATCTTCATAGAGGTCGAATTTGCCATCGGCGCCGCGATAGATGCGGAGCTCGATGGGCCCCGCGGGGTCCTGAGTGGCGTATTCGATTTGCGGGCCCATAGGGAGGATGGACCCTGCGCGTACGAAGAGGGGCATACGATCGAGAGGCGCATCGGCTTCGATTTCATGGCCGCCAGTGAGCGATTTGCCGGTCCAGAAGTCGTACCACGTCGCGGCTGCCGGCAAGTAGACACTGCGCTTGGTAGCGTCGGCTTTGAGCACCGGGTTGACGAGGATGGCCGGGCCGAACATGAATTGATCGCCGAGGTTCCAGGTCTTCGGATCCGTACGCCAGTCCATGACGAGCGGGCGCTGGATGGTGTAGTCCTCGCTGGTGACCTTCCAGGCAAGCGAGTAGATGTAGGGCATAAGCCGGTAGCGAAGACGGTCGTAATTTACCAGGATCGGCTCAACTCTATCGAAGCTCCACAGCTCGTTGTGCGGCCTGTGGCCGTGGGTGCGGAAGATGGGACAGAACGTGCCGTACTCGAACCAGCGCGCGTAGAGCTCCTGGAACGCGGGATCGGCGAGAGGGTCGTCATGGGGCGGCCAGTATCCGCCAATGTCGGTGGTCCAATATGGATAGCCGGACAGCGCGAAATTGAGACCCCCCGGAACCTGGTGGCTCAAGCCCCAGTAGGTGCCGTAGACGTCTCCCGACCAGACGGTGGCGCCTACGCGCTGCTGGCCGAGAAAGGCCGAGCGCGTGAGCAGGAAGACGCGCTTGCCCGGGTTCTGCGCCTTCCAGTGATCCTGCACTCCAAGCGTGTGTACGAGTGGGAAGACGTTCGTGAATTCGGCGCCGTTGCCGATCGTGAGTTGGCGGCTGCTGAGGATGGCGTCACCCATGTGCGGCCAGTATTCTTCGGGTTCGGCGCTATCGAGCCAGAATGCGTCCCATCCCTGCGCCAGCAGTTTGCCGGGCAGGTGCTCCCAGTAGACGTCCCGCGCCTCAGGATTGGTGGCGTCGTAGACATGTGCACCTGACACAAGCTCGTGCTTTGCATCGAGAACCTTGTAAGTTTCCGAATTCGGATCGAGCAGGCCCCAGACAGAGATCATGGCGTGCACGTTTTCTTTGTGCAGGGCTTCGAGATCCTGCGCTACGTCGTGATAGTTGGAATTGAAGACCGGATCGCCCTCGGTCTTCCACCAGAACCAGTCCTGCACCATGGCGTCGAGCGGTATATGTTCCTGGCGATAGCGCTTTGCGATCTCGCGAATCTCGTCGAGCGATACGTAGCGATCCTTCGATTGAAAGAAGCCGTAGGCCCACTTCGGCAGCAAGGGCGTGTGGCCGGTCATCGTGCGATATTCATGGAGAATGGAGTCGATCTCCGGGCCGTAGAGCAGGTAGTAGTCAATCGACTTGCCGGCGATGGAAGTAAGCTTCATATCGAGCGGGAAGCGATTGTCGAAATAGGTGAGCGCCGCCGTGTTCCACATCAGGCCGTAGCCCTTGCTCGAAATCAGCAGGGGGATCGCGACATCGGTGTTGTTTTGTCCAAGCTCCACCGTGGCGCCGCGATAGTTGAACATGCCGCTCTGATGCTGACCCAGTCCGTAGAGCGCTTCTGTTATCGACGGAGAAAAGCGGTCCGTGACTCGGTAGGTGCGATCGCCATTGAGCTCGACAGGCTCATAGGTGCGCGGGATGCTGTTGCCTTCGTTCAGAAGCGAGTCTCCGCCGGCCGTGCGAAAGGAGAGATTGCCGCGCTCGAGATGGACGATCACCTCAAGCTGTGCCGTCTTCATGCTGGCCTCATTCGCATCTTGTGTGAAGGTAAACGGCGCGCCGGGGCAGGATTGCCGAGCATCGAGCATCCATGGGCGCGGCGCCGCGGGGGCTGAGGGTTCGGGCGTGGCAACGACGTGAAGCACCGAGTCAGTACACACGGTGACCTCGAGAACTTCCCTGCCCGCGGTGGCGCGGAGACCGTGGCTTGTCTGCTCGACTTGGGCTGGCGGAGGACCAGGTGCCTTCTGTCCAGGCATCTGTGCCTTGGCCATTGGCGGGCTGACAGAGAAGAGAAACAGGATGGGCATAGCTGCCCAGGAACCACGACGCGTACGGAGAATTCCTGCATTCCAAAGCATGTTTAACCTCGACCTTCCGTTCGCCAGCATCTTACTGCACTGTTCGTGGCCGAAAGCCACCTGAAATCCCATCTGAGGCTGGACCGGGATCCGCTGCGCGGCTAACGGCAACCTGCAGTGAAGCAGAGGTTCTTGCTGAAGAACGGCAGCACATGGTTCTGGAAACGGTCGGCGACATCACTGGTGTGGGTGCCGGGATAGATTTCGAAGCTGTTCGCGACGCCGTAGTTATCGAGAATGGTGTGCAGCTTCCCGGCGTCGATGCGCAGGCCGTCCTGATCGCCTACATCCATAGAGATGGCGCGGTACTGCTTGAGATTTCCGATGTACTGATCGACAAAGGCCAGCGGTGAGTTCGCCGTGAATTTCGCCACGATCTGCGGCTGCGGAACGCCGTCCTTGGTTGGCAGGTCGAAGTAGAGCGGAGGATTCTTTGGATCGGGAGCCCACGCCGCTGCGGTTGCATATTGCGCGGAGGCGAAGCCGGGCGACTGTGCCGCCAGGTCTGCTGGGGACTTGGCCGCCGCAACCTTCTTCTCGCTGGCAATCGCCCGCTCCTTCATTTGATCGGCGGGGCCTGGTCCGCCGCCGGCCATCGAAGACATGCAGCAGGGACTCATGATGTAGAGAGCGCCGAAGACGTCAGGATGCTTCATGCCGATGCGCGATGCACCATAGCCGCCCATGGAGTGGCCGACGAGGCCACGACTCTGCCGATCGGAGATGGTGCGGTAGTGTGCATCCATATAGGCGACCACATCGTGATAAATGAACCTTTCGAAATCGCCGGTCGTGACGGAGCTTGAGTACATCGAGCCGTTGTAGATGGTTTTGGAATCGGGCAGGACGACGATCGTCTCCTGCGCCCCTTTCGCGAACGCACCTTCGATGGTCTGCGGGACGTGGATTTCATGCGACCACTGCTCGGCGCCGATAGAGTAGCCGTGCAGCGCGTAGACCACGGGGTAGCGGCGCTTCTTGTCTTTCCGGTAGCTGGGCGGCAGGAAGACGATCGCATCGCGATCGACAGCGTCGCCCTCGAGATTGCCCTCGAGCGATGTCCCGTGGATCTTGATGTGCTCCACCGTGACCGGCTTTGCGCCGGGGACGACGCCGGGAACGTTCGTCTGCACCTGCGCGGTGAGCCATGATCCGGGCGCGACGGCCAATGTGATTGCGCATGCAATGAACAGCTTCTTTGATTTCATCTGGACCCCCTCTCGAGAATACCTGGGCTACTGCACCGGGTAGGAATAGATGTTCACGCTACAGGGACGCACGGTAATGGTGTCAAGCAGTGGGCCGAGCGTCTGTTCTTCGACCTGAACTTCGGGTTTCTTATCGACCTGCACTGTCGCGTCAATGGAGTCGGGAGCCATGCGGTAAAGGTGTCCCGAACTCGCGAGCTTTGCTCCGTCGATGGTGAGTTTAATGCTCTGTTCGGAGCTGGATGGATTGAGCACGGCGATGGCGAGAGTCTTGCGATCCTCGCTGAACGCGGCGCTCACGTCGAGCGGGTACGTGTCGCTGCCGGGGTTCACCGCGGGCTGGTCGCCGCCAGCCGGGAACGTCGGCTTCGGCTGCGGTGAATCTCCTGTCACTTCGACCGGAATGGCGCCGAAGTGATCGCGGTACATCTTGAAGAGCATTCCAGGGGGGTGAGTGCGGCTTCGGTGCGGTTCTCGCTTATCATTGCGGTCGCGAACGTGAATGCGCCCATCTGGAATACATCGGAGTGGCGGAACATCTCCTGGAAGGCCCATGCGTAGGCAGGTACAACCTTGTAGGAGTCGCGATTGCCACCGAAGTAAGCCCACTTCGTCGATGGCGATGGGAACAGGCTTCGTGCGCAGTGCGGGGATGAGCTTCAGGTACTCCTGGTAGTGCTCGTATTTGGCGCGGACCTGAACCGCCGGCGCCCGTTCCCACTCAATGAGCGAAAGAGTAGGATCGACAGTCACTCTGCGTGACCTCCAAATGGCAGCATGTGAATCGGAAATGCTCGAGGGTCATGAGAGTCGAACTCGGGAATTCTGGCGGGAGCCACGGGGCTCGAGCTCGCGACTTCCTGCGTGACAGAAAGGCGTCATAACCGGCTGAACTATGCCCCCGCAGAACTGACTATCGATGACCTCCACGTAGTACGTCGCCGATCTACGACTTGCACGTCCTTCAGGGCCTCCGTGACAGGGCACCCTTGTATTTGCATTCGGCTGAGTGTCGAACAAAGATTGTGATGGTGGCTGCTGGGCTCATCGCGCATTGCTCCCCGGCATTCCGGTAACACAGAATTAGCAAATTTCCCAAGGGGATGTATCAATACTGTTGATAAAAAAGAAGTTAGATATGGTGGAGGCGGCGGGAGTCGAACCCAAATCGGCACCGAAAGCAAAGGGTTTATTTGATTCCAAAAGGGATAGAGTTCAAGAAATGCAGTGAATCACGGGCCTTTAGCACAAATTAGCACAAAACCGCCTGCGGGAAGCAGGGCGCGATGGGCGCTCGCTGAGCAGCACATTCGCAACACGTTTGACAACGGGTCGCTCATATTCTACATTGATATGAGAGACCTACGGGCGCGGTAATTGAAATCAGCGCCGACCACGATTAACCCTGGGGGAAACGGGGACGTGGTGACCCTCCGAGCGCGAGAGGCCATTCGCGTTAGCAAACGTGCGAAGGAAGTCCGAGAGCGAACCGTTCATAAACTTTAGCGGGGGCTACGGCAGGATAGAAAAACCCATCTATTCATCTTCACATTACCCCATCTTGGGGATGCCCGGCGCAGCCGGGCACGGATGCGCTTTTGGCTTCAAAACAGCTTCAATCATCATCTTCAGTTGTATGCCCCTTCGAGCGTCATTTCACGCCGGACGAACTCGGTAAGCTCTGGCACGTTGCAGCGAATACGGTCCGTCGCTGGTGCGACGAATCGGGCGGTGTGCTTGCGATTGATCGCCCCGAGCGGATGCACAAGCGGGGATACAAGACCCTGCGTATTCCTGAATCAACAGCAGCTCGCATCTATGCGCAGCACTTCGCGGCGAGAAGGGCGGCTGCTTAATGCGAGGCGAATTTCACGCGATCCGCGGCGCCATGAGGACCACCACTGACGTCGAATTCGAAAACCCGTTCCAGAGTGTCCGAAGACTTCTTCTTGAGGTAGCGGAGGAGCTTGGTCCGAGACAAGCTCTCGCAGCACTTGAGATTGAGCGAGTTGAGAACGCTGCGCTGATTCTCATTGTCCAGCGACGGCAACTTGACTGCGATGGGCAGGACATTGGGCCTTTCGTGGAGATGGAACAGAACCTGCTCAAGCGTCAGACTTTGCTGGACTCTCTCGTTCCCGAGATCGAATGTATTGACTGCATTGAGGTGGATGAGTCGCCGAAGTCCGGTCTTCAACTCGTGTGGCGCAACCCGGCAAAGGTGCGGTCGGTAGCCGAACTGGAGGCCGCGTGAAGGGCTCAGCGATCAACTGGTGCGACAACACCTTCAACGCCTGGGAGGGATGCACCCGCGTCTCTCCCGGCTGCGACCATTGCTACGCCGAGACGCGAGACGGCAGGCATCTGACCGAGCCGGTTAGCCATTGGGGAAAGGGCGCACTGCGGCGGGCAATGTCCGATGTGAAGTGGCGCGAGCCACTCAAGTGGGACCGAGAAGCGGCGGAAGCTGGCATGAGGCCGCGCGTCTTCTGTGCCAGTCTGGCAGACTGGGCGGATAGTGAGGCTCCAACAGGGCAGCGTGAGCGACTTTGGGCGCTGATACGCGAAACCCCAAACCTCGATTGGCTTCTTCTGACCAAGCGGGCCGGCAACATTCGCAGGATGCTGCCACCCGATTGGGGAACTGGCTATCCCAATGTCTGGCTGGGCGTGACAGTAGAGAATCGCCAACACGGATTGCCCCGCCTTGATGCGCTCCGGTCGATCCCGGCAGTTGTTCGCTTTGCTTCAATCGAGCCTCTGCTTGAGGACCTTGGCACGGTGAACTTTGCCGGCATCAACTGGGCTATCATCGGCGGCGAGACCGGCTCCGGTGCGCGATCAATGGACACGGTATGGGTCGAGGCGATCATCGAGCAATGCAGGGCGCAGAACGTCGCGCCCTGGGTGAAGCAACTCGGCAAGTTGCCGTCTGATTCCGGCGTAGAGCTGGTTGTTATTGATGAAGCCGGAAGGCAGTCCGGAAATGCAGAGGACTGGAACTTGTGGCCGGAGCATCTCGCCCATTTGAAGGTGCGGGAATTGCCTTCTGTAGACCGCGACGAGATTGCCATGGGGCTGCATGAGTCCGATCTTGGCCGCATTGCCGCCGAGTTGGGGAAGCTTGCGGCCGGATTGGGGCCGGAAGAGGCTGGAGTTGAACTCAATTTGCGCGGCGAGTTCATTAGCGCCGAACGCGGCCTGTTTCTGAACTGTCGAGAGCGTGGCAGGGTTGTGGCTGGATACAAGGCCATCTATGGCCCGAAGCGGAAGTGGTCGGAGTTTTGCCGAATCGTCAAGCTGCCCAGACAGACCTCATACGACCTTCTGGCGTCAGCCGAGGCCGAGGACATGATCGAGAGTACGGAATCCGTACAATCAAGCGGAAAGATGCGGAGACCGCAAGTTGGTTACAACTTCGACACCGCGGTGGACAAGGCTGTTGCCAGTCTGAATCGAATCTTTCGTGGGATGACAGAAACTCAGCGACAACAGGCCCTGGATGCCACTGTGGACCGCTTGGGGGCCGGTACGAGAATTCATCTGGCTGCGTAACCGGTTGGCATCACTGTGGGCGGCCACAAGCCGCCCGCGGGCACCTACTGCTCAGACGGGTGGCAGCAATTCGATGGTTCATACACGCCGCTGCGGAGTCATCCTTGAGTTCTGGCACTCTTGAATTAGTGTTCCAGTGTAGTGTTTCTGTTACTCAATACTTACAGAAACGTACTCAAGGATTTGAACGCCCGCCAATTGATGGCGCCGCTATCAGGAGTGCGACGTGTCCAGGATGGTGGTGCGACAGGACACCGAGTAATTCCCCGTTGGCCTGGCAGCGAGGTCCGTGAGGAGCGAGAGATTGTAATGACTCAGTGATAGCGACACACAAGCGCGTGCTGAGGCGGCCTTCAGCCGCAGGGCACGCGCAGCATAGAGAATGAAAGCATTCATACTCAAAACCGAGACTTTGGAAGAACGTACTCTGAGAGGGAAACTCAAAGCGTGAAAGCAGTACAACTCAAATCGAAGCGGGGTCGTCCCAGAGCGAATTACGACGGCGAGGTCGGTGTCGTCTATCCGCTCAGTCGCAGCATAATCGTGGCCATCCACGACGCCCCACGGGCTGGCGTGGGAGTGAAGGTGACCGCAGAGTGCCTGGACTGCGGGACGTTTTATCCAACTCGGCTGAGCTATTTGCGCACCGGCAAGACGAAGTGCTGCGGTTGCCTGAAGAAGAAGAACTACCTCGCATACTGTGACAGAAGAGTAGCCGAGCTTGACGATGCAGTCATAGCGGGCATCTGGATTTCAAGATACATGGGTTCATCCAGAGAAGCAGTAGCAGCGAAGTTCAGGTTGGGCAAGAACAAAGGGATAGCGGATGCGGCTCGCCTACTTCACCATATCCGTGTTCTTCATTCTGTTCTTCGGAATGTCGGTATGGGAGTTGATCCGCACGGCCAGACAGCCGGTGAAGCATCCCTTTGCCGC
>Ga0224555_1002935_pt1 | contig 18673 bp, 9 predicted proteins | sample 714S23034metaG_FD_180687 | JGI IMG/M metagenome (GOLD analysis project Ga0224555, IMG submission 180687) | Peat soil microbial communities from Stordalen Mire, Sweden - 717 S2 30-34 | ecosystem: Environmental > Terrestrial > Soil > Wetlands > Peat | place: Sweden: Norrbotten County, Stordalen...
TACGCGGTGGCACACTACAACCTGGCCATTTTGCTTGCCAGACAAGGCCGCGCCGCCGAAGCCATCGAGCACTACGGCCGTGCGGTGGAGATCGAACCGGACTTTGCGGAAGCGCATTACAACCTGGCTGCCTCGCTTGCCGCGTCGGGCAGGAACCTGGAAGCGATCAGCCATTACCTGCAGGTCATCGCCATCAACCCCGATTTTCCAGGAGTCCAGTTCAACCTGGCCGTCGTGTTGGCCGCGCAAGGGATGGATGCCGACGCCATCGAGCATTTCCGGAGGGCCATCGAGATTAACCCGGGGTTCGCGGAAGCTTACACCTGCCTGGGGAACGTGCTGGCCGATCAGGGCGAATACGCGGAGGCTGTAAAAGATTACCAGCGTGCCCTCGAGATCAAGCCCGATAGCGCGGAGACACACTTCAACCTGGGCAATCTGCTGGCCAGCCGGGGCCGATATCCCGAGGCCATCGAGCATTTCAGGCGGGCCCTGCAGATTCGACCCAATGACGCCAACGCCAGAAACAGCCTGAACGCTGCGCTCGCTTTACAGGCCCAATCGGACAGGCAAAACCAGAAATGAAGAAACCACAAAACACGCCGGAATTGCGGACGCCGGGGAAACTCCCCGGAAACTTCGCGCGCAGGGATAACGGGTGGAGAACATGGGGTGTATGCCTTGTGCTGGCGCTGGCGGTGCTCCTGGTGTTCGGAAGGGCGGTGCGGTACGACTTTGTGGACTACGACGACGACCAGTATTTCTCGGCCAGTCCGCACGTGCAAGACGGGCTTGGCTGGGGCGGCGTGACGTGGGCGTTTGGGACGCACTACGCCAGCAACTGGCATCCGCTGACGTGGCTGTCATTGATGCTCGACGTGGATTTGTTCGGGCCGGGTCCAGCCGGGCCTCATTTGACGAACGTGGCATTGCACACGGCGAACACGGTGCTGTTGTTTTTGTTGTTGAGGGGATTGACAGGGGCGCAGTGGTGGAGCGCGTTCGTGGCGGCATTGTTTGGTTTGCACCCGCTGCACGTGGAGTCGGTGGCCTGGGTGTCGGAGCGGAAGGACGTGTTGAGCGCGTTCTTCGGCCTGCTGACGCTGATGATGTATGGGCGATATGTCGCGGAGACCCGGGTTCAAGGACGGAGGAGCAGGGTGTTCTATGGAATGGCGTTGATCTTTTTTCTTTTGGGGTTGATGAGCAAACCGATGCTGGTGACGCTGCCGTTCGTGATGTTGTTGCTGGATGGGTGGCCGTTGGGGCGCTTCAAACCGGCATCCGACCCCCGGCGCCACGCGCCTCTTCTCCTTCTGACCGTCGAAAAACTGCCGTTCTTCGCCCTGTGCGCCGCTTCTTCCGCCCTCACGCTCATGGCACAAAAGGACGCGGTCCAGCCTCTCGGACATATCTCCATAAGCATCCGGGCTGTGAACGCCATCGTTTCCTACACCCGTTATTTGTGGAAAACACTCTGGCCCGTGAATCTGGCGATCCCGTATCCCCACCCCGGGTTTGGAAATTTTGGGTTGTTCTGCCTGGCGACGGTATTGATGCTGGCGGTCACCGTTACCGTGATTCGGTTTGTCCGCGTGTTTCCCTTCCTGCTGACGGGTTGGCTCTGGTATCTCGGAATGTTGGTCCCCACGATCGGGTTGGTGCAGGTGGGGACGCAATCCATGGCTGATCGCTACACCTACCTGCCGCTCATCGGCGTATTCATCATCGCGGCCTGGGGGGCGGGGGAATTCACCAAACGCTGGCGATTGCCGCAGGCCGCCATTTGGTGTGGAGCGTTCCTGATCCTTTCCTTGTGCACGTCGCGCACGCTCGACCAGCTTGCGTATTGGAAGAACAGCGGAACCCTCTTCGGGCACTCGATCGAGGTAACCCGGGTCAACGATGTCGCCCAGTACAACCTCGGCTTCTACTGCGCCGGCCGGGGCGAGCTGGATGAAGCGATGAATCACTACCTGGAAGCCATCCGGATCAATCCCAGTTACGATGACGCCCTCAACAATCTCGGAGTGGCCCTGGCCATGGAAGGGCAGACGGACGAAGCCATCGCAAGGATTCGGGAATCCATTCGATACGCTCCGAGGAAGGCGGACGCATATTACAACCTGGGAAACGTCTTTGTCATGCAACACAAGCTGGACGATGCCGCCAATGCCTACACGGAAGCCCTCCGGCTCAAACCGGACTATCCGGAGGCGCACAACAATATTGGCAACATTTACGCCATGCAGGGCCGGCGCGACCTGGCGGTCGAGCACTACCGCGAGGCGCTGCGGTTGAATCCGAAGCATGAAGGGGCCAGGCGGGCCTTGAACGCTCTCGGAGCGGCGCCCGGGGAGTGATGCCCCGGAATCCGGGGCCGGCGCCAAAAAACCAGTGCACTATTATCAAATTCATTCGCACAAGTTTTAATTTCCCATGCCGGGCGCTCGGGCTATCCTTGGACGCAATGACTTCCAATTCACGGCGTTCCTGGATTCCACGGTTGAATATCACGGTCTCCGTCCTTTTTGCCGCTTTCATCGTCAAAGCCGGCGCCGAGGCGCTCCCGGACGAAGCCGGGGCGAAGGCGGCGTCTGAGGCCGCCACGCAGGCCTGGTCCGGGGTGCCGGAGATCCTTGCGCGGATCGTGCCGCCGGTCTTTCCCGCTCGCGACTTCGGGGTGACGAATTTCGGAGCGATCGCCGACGGTGCGACGGACTGCACCGAAGCGTTCCGACGCGCCATCGAGGCGTGCCATGACGCCGGCGGCGGGCGGGTGGTGGTTCCGCGCGGCACCTTCCTGACGGGCGCCATTCATCTCCGGAGCAACGTGAATCTTCACCTGGAAAAAGGCGCGACCCTCCGGTTCAGCACCGATCCCCGGAAATACCTGCCGGTCGTTTTCACACGCTATGAATGTACCGAGGTGATGAATTACTCGCCCTTCATTTACGCGTTGGGACAGGAGAACGTCGCCATCACCGGCGAAGGCACTCTCGACGGCCAGGGGTCGGCAGGGGTCTGGTATCAATGGAAGAAGACCGACGACGCCAACCGTCTGGTGCGGATGGGACAGCAGGGCGTCCCCGTGAAACAACGCATTTTTGGCGAAGGACATCATCTGCGCCCCAATTTCATTGAGCCCGCGCGCTGTCGCAATGTCCTCATCGAAGGCGTGCACATCACGAATTCACCCATGTGGGTGCTGCACCCGCTTTACTCCACCAACCTCACGGTGCGAAATGTGACCGTCGAGACCAAGGGCCCGAACACGGACGGATGCGACCCCGATTCCTGCACCGATGTGCTGATCCAGAATTGCTCGTTCAGCGACGGCGACGATTGCATCGCCATCAAGTCGGGGCGTGACGCGGACGGGCGCCGGGTGAACATTCCCTGTCAAAATCTGGTGATCCGGGACTGTGTATTCAAGGAAGGCCACGGCGGGGTGGCGATGGGGAGTGAGACGTCCGGAGGCATCCGGAACGTGTTCGCGGAGAATTGCCGCTTCGACAGTTCGGATCTCGATGCGGCCATGCGTTTCAAGACCAATCCGGCCCGGGGCGGGTTCATCGAGAACGTCTATTTGCGGAACTGCTCGGTGAAAACCGCGAAGGTGGGGATCCACATGACCATGCGGTATGGGAGCAGCGGGGCGCGGGATGGCGATTCCATCCCGGTTGTGAGAAACATTGATATTCGGGATTCGACCTTTGGCGATCTGACCAGGCAGGCGGTGTTCATCGAGGGCTATTCCCCATCGATCCAGATCACGGATGTGACGATCGCCCACTGCGAATTCCTGAAGTCCCGGGGCGCCAGTTACATGACCAATACCAGCCGGGTGCATGTGATTGCCACCCGGGGAAGCGGCATAGAATAAGGGTTCGGTGCACTTTTTTCAATTTTATTTGCAGACTGGACCTGTTGCCTGACGCACTTCCCGGGATTACCTTGGTACCAGCAAACACAGCTTATATCGAATCGGCCCGGACAAACCCGAAGTTTATGGATTCAGAAATCGACCTTTCGACCCATCAGGCGTCTTTCGCGCCTGGCCAGCGAGGCACCTCGCGTCGTTCACTCAGATCGCTCAACGCGTTCACTCTCATCGAATTGCTCGTCGTAATCGCCATCATTGCGATCCTGGCTGCGTTGCTCCTTCCCGCTCTATCGAAAGCCAGAGCCAAAGCGTACCAGGCCAACTGTCTCTCCAATTTCAGGCAGATGGGGGCCGCGTTGCGGATGCGTATCGATGACAACGACGACTGGCTTCCGCCGGGTCCGATTACTCCGACCACGAGTCCGACCTGTCTTGCCGTGGATCAGACACCCACCTATGCAAGTCCGCTCAACAGCTCCTCGAATTATAGAAAGTGGCTGCCTTATTATCTGGCGACATATCTGAACCTGCCGGCGCCTACCGATTTGAGTGCCACGGACGTTAAGGCGGTCAAGGTCTTCATTTGTCCCGGCTATGCCAGAGGCATGCCCGGGAACGCTGTCAACGGCAGCTATCGCCCCGATATAGACAACAACCCCGCTCCCTACGCCCACGCATTTTGTTACTCGGTGACGAGAACGAATGACTACCCGAATTCGCTGCTTGCCTCTCACGGTCTTGGAATGCCATTCGGCAAAGAAAATGCAGCGGCTCCATGGGATCAACCCATCAAATTGTCCCAGCTCCAGAGCGCAGGTTCACCGAGCGATATCTGGGCGGTCGCAGACATTGATACGAATTGTCTGGCCACTCCGACTTCGGTGGGCACCGATCTTCCTTATATGGCGAAAAATGCGGTCCATGGCGGCAACATCCGGAATTTCCTCTATTTCGATTTCCATGCCGCGTCCAGGCAGGTGCCCACGACGAGCGCGTACTGACGTTCCTCCAAGCGCCCGAGGACTTGAGGCGATGCGCGGCAGCGTTGCTGTCGCGCGTGCGCTGTACAGAAAACCATGAAGAAGCGCCTGGCGGACCAGCCGACGTGAGCGCTGGCCGGGGCCTTCAACAAGATGGACATTCATCCGCACGATCATGGCGCTTTTGAAGGAACTTCGTGGTCTGCCTTATGGCGATCGGTGCGGATACGCGGCTGTCTTTGGGTAGCGGCGCTTGCCGGGGTCCTGTTCGTGTTGCTTCACGGATCGCTCTTCGGCGGAAAGGGATTGGTGCCGGCCGATGGGGTTCTGGACTACCCTCCCTGGAACTCAGCGGAGCGTCCGTCCAATTACCTGTTGGCGGACCAGTACAACGTCTTCGTCCCCCAGCACGAGTTCATGCATCAGAGGTTTCTGCTGGGAGAATTCCCGCTATGGAATCCGTATCTGGGCTGCGGCGTGCCCAATTTGGCGTCGATGCAGAGTGGATTGCTTTCTCCCATCCAGTTGTTCCTGTTGCCGATCGATCCCTTTTATGCAAGCGGGCTGGCGGCTTTCCTGAAGCTCTTTCTCGCCGGTTTTTTTACCTTCGTGTACCTCCGTCTTCTGGGGGCGTCCCATGCCGCCGCCTTTCTTTCCGGCATGGTGTTTTCCCTCTGCGGATTCATGATCGTCTGGTTGGGGCATCCGCACGTCAATTGTGCGATGTGGCTTCCGCTCCTGCTTTACTTCGTCGAAAAAACGTTCCGCTCGGGAAGCCCGGGACTGTTCACCGCAGCGGCGTTGCGGCCATGGGTCGGCCTTGCGGTGACATTTGGGTTCATGTTCCTTGGGGGGCATCTCCCGACCGCAATCCATCTCACGATTGGTGTGACGATCTATTTTCTCTTTCGCCTGTCATTCAACCCGAAGAAGCAACCTTTCCGGCGCCTGGCGCTCCTGGCATCTGCGCTGGTGGCAGGGTTGTTCGTGGCGGCGCCGCAGATCGTTCCGTACTTGGAGTATTATCGGCAAAGCTCCAGCGGCCTGGCCTCGGATGCGCTTCATCGCTGGGCGACGCATCTCGCACCCGGCGCATTGATCCACTTTCTCCTGCCCAACTTTTCGGGCAATCCGGCGGTCGGGTTCGAGGACTTGCCCAGACTGTTGGGATTGGGAGCACCCGACAATTTTAACGAATGTACGAGTTACGTCGGGATCCTGCCGCTCTTCCTCGCATTCTATGCGGCATGCCGCCGTCGGTGCCGGTTCACCGTCTTTTATTCATGCGCGACAGTGGGATCGATGCTGTTTGTGCTGGGGGTCCCTCCGCTGCCCACACTGATCCGGGCGGTGCCGATCCTCTGCGATATCAATCAAACGCGGCTGCTGTTGTTCACTGCATTCAGCGTGGCCGTGCTCGCCGGGTTGGGCTGGGATACGTTGAGTCGAGAGGAGAATCGATCCAATGCGGTTTGGGTCGCGATGGGTTTCTTTGGCCTAATCGCTGCCGTGCTCCTCTGGCTCTGGAATGCGATCTCACCCGGATTCCACGGGTTGGATCCAGGTCACCGGACATTCCTCGTGCGGCAGTTCCTTGTGCTGTTGGGGGGAGTGGTCGCGTCAGGCGTCCTTGTTCTGCAAACCGCTTCCCGGGGGCGAAGGCTTGCCGGGACGATCTGTTTGTGCTGGACCGCATTCGATCTGCTTTGGTTTGGCATGGGATACAACCCGTCAATCCCACGCGACCGTTACTATCCTCGCGTTGAGGCGATCAAATGGCTGCAGAAGGATCCTTCGGTCTTCAGGGTTTTTGGCGGTGGGGTCGTCCTTGCCCCCAATACGGCCTCCGTTTTCGGTCTGAGCGATGCCCGAGGTTATGATTTCATGAGCGTGAGGCGCTACGAAGAGCTCATCACCGGGAGCGCGGGCAATTTCTTCTTCTATCGAGACGCCAATTCATTTCCCAAGGGCTTCCAACTCCTGAATGTAAAATACGTGCTCTTGCCCAAGCCGCTCCCGTTGAACCCGGAACTCTTCCAACTGGTCTATTCAAACGAAATAGCCATTTATCGCAACACAGCCTGTCGGGAACGGGCTCTCGCCGTTCTGAACTATCAGGTTGACAGCGATCCGGCTTCCCTCCTTCTGCGGGTTCACCCGCGGAGCTTCGACCCGGCCGCCGTGTTGATGCTCGAAAAGGAGCCGGAAAGCATCGAGCCTTCGCATGGAACAACAAGCGCGGCTTCCGATGTGGACTCCTCCGCAACGATCAGCTCCTACAAACCGGATGAGGTCACCATTGAGGCCTCATCGCCCCAGCCCGGCTTTGTCCTCCTGCTCGACACCTATTTCCCCGGGTGGTCGGCGCGCGTGAACGGCCACCCGGCGCGGATATATCGCGCCGATTACAGTTTCCGCGCGGTCGCGATCCCGTCGGGAAAGTCAACCGTCTGCTTCTCGTACCGGCCCATGAGCCTGTTTATCGGCGGGGCGCTCTCTGCGATGAGCTTGCTGACGATGGGCGCAGCCTGTTTCCTGCCGCGGACTCGATAGGGCCCAAAAGAATGGAAAAAGCCCCGATATTGTCGCCAATACCGGGGCTTTGAACCCCAAATAACTAAACGCCAGCCCGCTTTAGGGACTGGAGATTCGGTAGAAGCTCGAACTTGCAGTGGCAGTCGTGTCCGTCCACGAGAGCGAAGTTCTCAGGGAGCCTCCGACTGGATAGCCTGTGACAAGCACGGGCCAGGAAGAGGAGGGCGCTGTTGCGGTTCCCAGGGCGTTTGTCCTCAACACGCTGTAGCTGTAGCCGGCGCTGGCGTTCCACGTGATGATATTCGTGCCCGCATTGAGCCGCGCGATATGGGTGATCTGCGGCGCGGCTGGCACGATGGGAAGCACGTCCACTTCGAACGAGGTGAGTTGGAACCCTGCCGCGGTTACGCTGGAAGCACCCGGGCGAATTGCAAACGTGTCGAAGTTGGTGTACGCGTAATTTGTGTCTGTGACGGTTTGCGTGATAGCCCCGTTGGTAAGCCCGGTTCCGATGACAGTCGTGCTGATCGTGGTGGTGTTTGTGGCAGTATGGGCCACGGTTAAAATCAAGGTATAAGGGATATTGTCTCCAAAGCCGGGGTCGTTCGTAGTCCCACCACCGTTACCACCAACTTGGTCGGCATCCGACGTTGTTTGAAACAGGCTGTCACCGTCGTCATTATTCACATTGGTAAATGCAAGAATCTGCAGCGGGGCCACATTGAAAAAGTCTGCCATCTGCATGTTTTGAGCGTAACCCAGGAGCCCTATTTGCCGGATGCTCGACCCGGTGCCGTTCGTAAAGGGCAATTGGAGGGGTCCCGCGTAGACGATCCCCCAGCGAAATCCGCGATGGGTGGAGACGATTGCTTGAGGCTGCACATTCGAGAAGGTGAGAGTTGCAACCGTCCGAATCTGCTGGCCCACCGCGAGGGAGACTTGATCGTTTGTATCCAGGTTGTTGGTATCTGTAAAATAATTCCACAGCGTAAGAGAACCTCCCGACGAGGGCGCCGTAAAGAAGAGCGATCCGCTCAGCCCATAGTATGCGCTGTCTTTTGAAGACGACCAGCCGACGGTATAGGGCAGGTTTTGATTCGTCTGGAGGATGCTGTAATTGGTGCCGGTGTCGGGCCAGTTTGTTTGGTTGACAATGACGGTGGCTGATACGGCCAGTGTTGAACCGAGCAGAGCCAGGAGGGTCAGGAGTTTTGGGGCTACTTTTTTCATACGGTCAGTCATTAATTGTTATGCAAACCCACTCCTGAGGGGCGAGCCGTCCCAATAATTTGATCCACGCTCAGACAGGAATCCGGTTTGTTCATCGCTTTTCGCTTTGGTCACCCAAATTTATATCAGATGCCGGTGCCAATCGTCAGCCCCTTTTTGTTGCAAACATGCTTGAAAAATGGGCACTCAAAGCGCGCGCATTAGGAATTGTAACCCCCGCGGTGCCTGAAAACCCACATAACACGGCCCATTTGCTTCAATTGTCCGCCTCCATCCCGCCGCGGCCAATCCGCCGGCGCCCGACCGTTTCCGTTAAAAACAGTTGAAAAGGATTCCGAGACGATTCAGTTTCTTCCCTGTGACGGGTAATACCCAAAAACGAGTGTTGGTGGCCTTGGGCTGGTACGATTACCGGTTGCATCGGGGCATCGAGAAATTCGCACTGGAACATGGCTGGCATTTGTCCTCGAATCTGGCGCGGGAAAAGGTCATCCCCTGGGGCTGGGAGGGAAGCGGTATCCTGGCGTGGCTCGGGGCCGGGGACGACCTGGCCGACTTTGTGGTGCACGCCGGGAAGCCGACGGTGGATTTCAGCTTCCGCCGGCCGCAACTGAAGTTTGCCCGCGTGCTGGAGGATCACGCCCAGGCCGCGCAATTGGTCGCCGAACATTTTCTCTCGCGCGGCTTTCACCATTTCATGTTCTACAGCGACACGGACAACTGGTCGTACGAGGAGCGGGGCTACGGGTTCATCGAGGCGCTGAAACGTTCCGGGCACAGTTGCCTGTGGCTGCGGTGGCATCTGTCTCCGTCCTATCGGGACGACCGGGAACAATGGAAACGGAAACGCAAGTGGCTGGTTTCCCAGTTGAAACCCGCCGCCAAGCCGCTGGCGGTTTTCGCCGCCACCGACGAGCAGGCGCTCGACGTGCTGGATTGCTGTGAAAGCGCCGGGTTGACGGTCCCCGAACAGGTCGCCATCGTCGGAGCCGAGAACTATCTCCTGGCCCCGGACGCCATGCGCACTCCGGTTTCGAGCGTGGATACCAACCTGGAGACGCTCGGCTACAACGGCGCCGCCTTGCTGCAAGATTTGATGAATGGCAAACGCCCTCCCGAAAAGCCGATTCGCATCGCTGCCGCCGGCATCATCACGCGCAAAAGCAGCGACCTCCTGGCGATCCAGCACAAGGGCGTCGCCAACAGCCTCCGTTTCATCTGGGAACATGCCGACCAACCCATCACCGTCAAGGACCTCGTCGGCGTGGCGGCGATGTCGCGCCGGGGATTGCACAAGGCGTTTCTCGAGAATGTGGGACGCACCCCCGGCCAGGAACTTCAACGGGTGCGGATCGAACGCGCCAAACGATTGCTGGCCGAATCCAGCCACAAGCTCGAGGTGCTCGCCAGCCTTTGCGGTTATCAGAGCGCCAACAGCTTCTGTGTGGCGTTCAAGCAGGCGACCGGGATGTCGCCCAAACAATTCCGCGAGAGCGTGGTGCATTGAGCCGCCGCCATCGCGCCGGGTGAGCCGCCCCGCTCACACCGCCGGGGCCAATTCACCCGCCCTCTGGGGACGCGCCACGGCGACTCGCCGTTTGAGATGTTCCAAAGCCAGGTAAATCACCGGCGTCGTATATAACGTCAGCGCCTGTGAGAACAGCAGGCCGCCGACGACGGCAATCCCCATCGGCTGCCGCAATTCCGACCCCGTCCCAATACCGAGCGCGAGCGGCAGACTGCCCAGCAGCGCCGCCATTGTCGTCATCATGATGGGCCGGAATCGAATCACGCAGGCCTTGTAAATCGCCTCCTCGGGACTCAATTTCTCGCGGCGTTCGGCCTCGACGGCGAAGTCCACCATCATGATGGCGTTTTTCTTCACGATGCCCATGAGCAGGATGATGCCGATGAAGGAGACGAGGGAAAGGTCATAGCCGCACACGATCAGCGCGAGCAAGGCACCGACTCCCGCCGAAGGAAGCGTGGACAGGATTGTGAGCGGATGAATCAAACTTTCGTAGAGCATGCCCAGGACGATATAGACCGTGATCAAGGCGGCGCTGAACAGAAGAGGCATGTTGGCCAGGGATGCCTTGAACACCTGTGCCGTGCCCTGGAAGCTGCCTTGCACGTCCGCCGGCATCCTCAACTCCTCCGTTGCCCGTTGGATCAACCCGGTTGCCTGTCCCAACGACACCCCCGATGCGAGGTTGAAAGAAAGCGTGACTGCGGGGAACTGTCCCTGGTGATTGACGGACAGGTAGGCGTTGCCGGGTTCGAAGCGGGCGAGGCTGGACAGCGGAACCTCGACCCCATTGGTGGAGGCAACGTAAATCTTGTCGAGCGCCGCCGGGTCCGACTGGAACTTCGGGTCCACCTCGAGGATGACGTGGTGCTCGTTGTATCGCTGGTAAATGATCGAGACCTGGCGCTGGCCGAAGGCATCGTACAGGGCGTTGTCCACCGCCTGCGGCGAGACCCCGAGACGCGCGGCCCTGTCGCGGTCGATATCGACGTTTGCCTGCAACCCGCCGGTCTGCTGGTCGCTGGTGACGTCCTTCAATTGCGGGATCTGACGGAGCTTGGCCACCAGCGCATCGGACCAATGGTTCAGGTCGTTCAGATCGGCGGACGTCAGGGCGTATTGATATTGGGCCTTGCTGAGCCGGCCGCCCACCCGGATGTCCTGCACCGGTTGGAGGAACAACGTGATCCCTTCGAGGCGGCCCAGTTTGCGGCGCAACCGATTGATGACCTCGTCCACGCGGACCTTTCTCTGTCTAAGGGGTTTCAGCGCGATGAACATTCGCCCGTTGTTGACGGTGGAGCTGCCGGAAGCCGCCCCGATGAACGAACCGAGCGTGTCCACCGCGGGGTCGGCGAGCACGATTCGGGCGACCTTGTTCTGGAGCGCCGCCATGGCGTCGAAAGAGATGTCCTGTGAGGCCTCGGTGATCCCGATCATCAAGCCCGTGTCCTGTTGGGGAAAGAACCCCTTGGGCACGATCAGGTAGAGCCAGATGGTGACGATGAACGTGACCAGCGCCACCAGGAGCATGAAGGGCTGATGGCGCAGGACCCATCGGAGCCCGCGTTCATAGCGGCTCAACAAGCCGTTGAACGCCCCTTCGCAAGCCCGGTAAAAAATCCCGGGCTTGCCGTACGCCGACTCCGCCCGCAGGAATCGCGAGCACATCATCGGCGTCAGCGTCAGGGAAATCACGCCGGACACCAGGATCGCCAGACTGAGGGTCACGGCGAACTCGTGAAACAGGCGCCCGATCAATCCGCCCATGAACAACAGCGGAATAAACACCGCCACCAGCGAGGTGCTCATCGAGACGACGGTGAAGCCGATCTGCCGCGCGCCCTTGAGCGCCGCCTGCATCGTGGACTCGCCCTGTTCGATGAACCGATAGACATTCTCGATCACCACGATGGCGTCATCCACCACGAACCCGACCGAGATGGTGATGGCCATCAGGGAAAGATTGTCGAGGCTGTAGTGGAGCAGGTACATGAAACCCATCGTCCCGGCTATTGCCAGCGGCACGGTGTTGCTCGCGATGAACGTCGGCCAGAAGCGCCTCAGAAAGAGGAAGATCACCATCACCACCAGCGCGCAGGTCAACAGGAGCGAAAATTGCACGTCCGCGAACGAGGCCCGGATGGTGGTCGTGCGGTCGCTGATTTGCGACACCTTGATCCCCGGCGGAATCCATCTCTCGATCTGCGGCAGCACCGCGTGGATGCGATCCACGGTGTCGATGACGTTGGCGCCCGCCTGCTTGAAAATGATCACCAGCACCGCCGGCGTGGTCCCCGCCCATCCCGCCAGTTTGTCGTTCTCCACGCCTTCGATGACGTGGCCGATCGCGTCGAGCCGGATGGGCACGCCGTGTTTCTGGGTCAGGATGAGCGAACGATAATATCGGGCGTCGGCGATCTGGTCGTTGCTTTCAATCGTGTAAGACCGGGTGCGGCCGTCGAAACTACCCTTCGGGGAATCCACGTTCGCCTGGCCGAGAAAGCTGCGCACATCCTCGAGGCCCAGGCCTGTCGATGCCAGCGCGGCGGGGTTGACCTGGACACGGACGGCGGATTTTTCCGCGCCGCTGATGATCGCCTGGCTGACCCCTTCCACCTGGCTCAGGCGCTGCCCGACAATCTCGTCGGCGTATTCGAAAACCTGCGTGGGCGGCAGCGTGTCGCAAGTCATGGCCAGCACCAGGATCGGCGCGTCCGCGGGATTGATTTTGCGGTACGTCGGCGGGCTCGGCAGGGCCAGCGGCAGATCGCCCGCGGCCGCGCTGATGGCCGCCTGCACGTCGCGGGCCGCCCCGTCGATGCTGCGGCTCAAATCGAACTGGATGGTCACCGAAGTGCCGCCCAGCGTGCTGATCGAGGTCATCTCCGACACGCCCGCAATTTGTCCCAGGCGCTTTTCCAGCGGCGCCGCCACCGACGACGCCATGGTGGCGGGGTCCGCTCCCGGCAGCGATGCGGAAACGGAGATGACCGGATAATCCACGCGCGGAATCGGGGCGACGGGCAGAAACCGGTAGGCCACGATGCCCATCAGGAACAGGCCGATGGCCAGCAACGACGTGCCGACGGGGCGGCGGATGAATGGCTCGGAAATGTTCATGGCCATTCAGCCCCCGGGCGTTGCTGCAACCCCGCCCGGCGCACCCGCCGCCGCCACAGACCCCGCCGTCCGCCAGCGCCGAACCCGGTTCCCGAACCGGTCGAGGTAAAGGTAGATCACCGGCGTCGTGTAGAGCGTCAGGAATTGCGAGAATAACAGGCCGCCTACGATGGCAATGCCCATGGGACGGCGCAATTCCGAACCGTTGCCGTGCTCCAACGCCAGCGGCAGCGCGCCAAGCAACGCCGCCATCGTCGTCATCATGATCGGGCGGAACCGCAGCAGGCACGCCTGGTAAATGGACTTCTCAGGCGGCAACCCCTCGTTGCGCTCGGCGTCGAGCGCAAAATCGATCATCATGATCGCGTTCTTCTTCACGATGCCGATGAGCAGGATGATGCCGACGAGGGCGATCAGCGACAGGTCCGTCCGGCACACCAACAGGGCCAGCAGGGCGCCGACGCCGGCCGACGGCAGGCTGGACAGGATGGTGATGGGATGAATGTAGCTTTCGTAGAGCACACCCAGGACTATGTAAATCACGACAATGGCGGCCAGGATCAGGAACGGTTCGCTCTGGAGCGAGGAACGGAACTCGGCGGCGCTCCCGGAGAAGGTCGGCACCACTGTTTCGGGCAGTTCGATTTCCCGCTCGGCGGCCTGGATCGCGGCGATCGCCTCGCCCAGCGATGCCCCGGCGCCAAGATTGAAGGACAGCGTCACGCATGGAAACTGTCCCTGATGCGTGATGGCCAGGGGAGCCGTCACCACCCTCGACCGGGCAAACGCGTTCAGCGGCACCATCCGCCCGGCGGTGGATTTGACATAGATCAGCTTCAGTGAATCGGGATTGAGCTGAAAGCCCGGCTGCGCCTCGAGAATCACCCGGTACTGGCTGAGCTGGGTGAAGATCGTCGAGACCTGGCGCTGGCCGAACGCGTCATAAAGCGTGTCGTCGATCGCCTGCGGCAGAACGTTCAGTCGCGACGCGGCGTCGCGATCCACGTTGATGCTCAGTTGCAGTCCCTGGACCTGCTGGTCGCTGGCCGCGTCCGACAGCGCCGGCAGGCTCCGGAGTTTGGCCAGCAGCTTCGGCGCCCAATCCGCCAGCTCCACTTCATCCGCGTCCTGCAGGGTGTACTGGTACTGCGTGCGGCTGATCCGGCTGTCGATCTGGACGTCCTGAGCCGCCTGCATGAAGAGGGAAATGTCCTGGACGCCCTGGGTGGCCTCGCGCAAACGGGTGATGATCTCCTCGGCGCCGGCGCCGCGCCGGTTCTTTGGTTTCAGGCTGATGTAGAGACGGCCGGTGTTCATCGTTGCATTCACCGTCCCCGTGCCCACGAATGACGCCACGCTGGCGACGGCGGGATCTTTGCGCACGATGTCCGCGATGGCGCGCTGGCGCGCGACCATCGCCTGGAATGAAGTGGATTGCGCGGAGTCGGTGACGCCGGTGATCAGGCCGGTGTCCTGCTCCGGCAGAAGGCCCTTGGGGATGATGATGTAAAGCCAGATCGTGCCGGCGAGCGTTGCGAAGAAAATCCCCAGCGTCAGCCGTTGATGCCGGAGCACCCACTGGAGACCCCGCTCATAGGCATTCAGCAGCCACTGAAACCAGCGCTCCGTCGCGTTGAACAACCGTCCGTGCTTCTCATCCCGTTCCGACTTCAACAGCCGCCCGCACATCATGGGCGTGAGCGTGAGGGACACGACGGCGGACACCGCCACGGCGACGCTGAGGGTGATGGCAAATTCGCGGAAGAGGCGTCCGACGATTCCGGTCATGAACAGGAGTGGAATGAACACGGCGATGAGCGAAACGCTCAGCGAGATGACCGTGAACCCGATTTGTTTTGCGCCCTTCAGCGCGGCCTCGAGCGGCGGGTCTCCTTTCTCGATGAAACGCACGATGTTCTCGATCATCACGATCGCGTCGTCCACGACGAAGCCCGTCGAGATCGTCAACGCCATCAGCGAAAGGTTGTCCAGTGTGAAGCCGATCAGCTTCATGATTCCGAACGTGCCGATCACCGCCAGCGGCAGCGCCACGCTGGGAATGACCGTCGCCCAGAATTTTCGCAGGAAGAGGAAGATTACCATCACCACCAGCACGACCGTCAGCACCAGCGTGAACTGGACGTCGGACACCGACGCACGGATGGTCTGCGTGCGGTCGGTCATGATCGAAACCTTGACCGTCGGCGGAATGGAGGCCTTCAACCTGGGCAGCAACGCCTTCACGCGATCGGCGGTCTGGATGATGTTCGCGCCCGGCTGCCGCTGGATGTCCAGGATCACCGCCGGTTTGCCGTCCACCCAGCCGCCCAGCCTTACGTTTTCCACGTTGTCGATCACGTCGCCGACATCGCCGATCCGAACCGGCGACCCGTTTTTGTAGGCCACGATCACGGCGCGATAATCGGCGGCGGAAAAGATCTGGTCGTTTGCGCCGATGGAATACGACTGTCGGGCTCCGTCGAAGCTCCCTTTGGGCGCATTCACATTGTCCTGGGAAAGCGCGGTGCGGACGTCCTCGAGGCTGATGCCTTGCGACGCCATCGCCGCCGGGTTGACCTGGACGCGAACGGCGGGTTTCTGATTGCCCTCGATGGTGATCAGGCCGACGCCGGTGACCTCGCTGAGTTTTTGCGCCAGCACGGTGTCGGCGAGGTCGTTCACCGTCTCCAGCGGCAGCGTGTCGGAGGTGATCTGCAGCGTGAGAATCGGCGTGTCGGCGGGATTGACTTTGCTGTAAGTCGGCGGGTTGGGCATGTTCTTCGGGAGATAGCCGCCGGCGGCGTTCATGGCCGCCTGCACGTCCTGCGCCGCCGCGTCGATGTCCCTGTCGAGATCGAATTGCAGGGTGATGCCGGCGTTGCCGAAGGAACTCGACGACGTCATCATGTCCAGGCCGCTGATCTGGCCGAATTGCCGCTCGAGAGGCGTGGTGACGGAGGAAACCATGACGTCCGGACTGGCGCCGGGGTATTGGGCGGTCACCTGAATGGTGGGAAAATCCACGGGCGGCAGCGCGGAGATCGGGAGCAGGAAATACCCCAGCATTCCCATCAGCACCACGCCCACCATGAGCAGGGACGTGGCGACGGGGCGATGGATGAAGGGTTCGGAAACGTTCACGGGCTCGGAGCGTCCGCGCCGGCTCCGCCGCCGTCGGCTTTGGCCTGCCCGCCCAATCGGACGTGGGAACCGACCTGCAGTTTGTACTGGCCATCGACGACCACCCGCTGGCCCGGCTGGAGCCCCTCGTCGATCAAGGCCTGCCCGTCCTCCGTTTGCGCCACTTTGACCGGCTGGATTTTCACCGAGAGATCGTCCTCGATCACAAACGCGTAGGGGCCGGCCGGGCCGCGCTGGATGACGGAGGCGGGCACCACGATTCCGTTGGTCCGTGTGGTCAGCAACAGCCGCGTGTTCACGAATTGCCCCGGCCAGAGCTGCAGGTCCCGGTTCGGAAAATTCGCTTTCAGCCGGATCGTGCCGGTCGTGGAGTCGATCTCATTGTCGATCACCGCCAGGGAGCCGCTGTCCAGGACCTTGCCGTTGTCACCCGCCACCGCCAGAACCCCCAAATCGCCTGCCGTCTGGGATTGCTGAATCTCTGACAGCGTCTGCTCCGGCAGCGTGAAGATCACCGAGATCGGATGCAGTTGGGTGATGACCACAAGGCCGTTCGAGTCCGTGGCGTGGACGATGTTGCCGACATCCACCAGCCGGATGCCGACACGGCCGTCGATGGGCGAAGTCAGGGTGGTGTAGGCCAGTTGCACCCTGGTATTGTCAATCGCCGCCTCATCTGCGGTGACCGCCGCTTCCAGTTCCTTCACCTGGGCTGCCACCTGGTCATACGTGTCCTGGGAATCTATTTTTGCGGCGAGCAGGGTCGCTTCCCGCTTCAACTCCACCCGTTGCAGGTTCAACGAGGCCTCGTCCTGCCCCTTCTTCGCCAGGCTCTGGCCGAGCGCGGCCTGATAGGGGGCCGGGTCGATCTGCGCCAGCAGATCTCCCACATGCACGGTTTGCCCTTCCACAAAGGCCACTTTCTTCAACTCCCCATCCACACGGACGTGGACGGTCACCGTGTTGAAGGCTTGCACGGTGCCGAGTCCATCGAGATAAATGGGAACATCCTTCCGAGCCGCCATCCCGGCCACGACTGTCACGGCCGGCGTCTCTTTCCGTGCGGCGGCTGCCAGACTGGAAGCATTGCGATGTCGTCTCCACGCGACCCACACGCCGCCGAGAACCACGAGCGCGCAGAGGAGGACGATGACCCATTTGCGCCTGGCTGAGGAGGAGGCCTTTGTGGGCGGCTGGGAAATGTCCACGGACGGAATCTGTGTTTTCAGGGCTGTATCCCCGTGGTTCAAAGGGCGGGTCGTTCTGACCGCTTCCGAGGCAGGCGGATCGGTTTGCATCGGTCATCATCGAACCGCTTGGTTCCGCGGCTGTGCCTGCCTGCCGGCGATTTCGGACTCGGAGGGACTGAATCGAGGCTCCTGCAAGTGTCGCAACCGGACCGGGGAGGTCTCGGTGCTGAATTCACTCAGGAGCACCATCATGGGTTTGAGTGCTCGCGCATCAACGTCCCTTTGAATTGGCATTCTCATCGTTTGACCTGCGACAATACTGTGGGTGGCGGGTGTCCGGCCGCAAGGTTTAAGCGGGGAGCGTGCCAACCCGGAAAAGACGCGGTCTTTGTCGGAAAATAGCGAGTTTCCAGAGCCGGCGAGGCTCGAACATGAAAAATCTGCTCATCCGGTATGCCACAGTATAAAGCGACTTTGCACATTCGACCCGGCCCCGGACGGGCGGTGAGGAGTGAGAGTGGATGTCAGGGTCAGGAGCGCGGCCGATACGAAGCATCAGCCTTGTTCCAGGTGTGAAATGGCCTGGCACGCTGCGGCACGCGGTCCCATATGCGTGTTGGCCTTTGTTTCCAATCACACCCTGTCGGCAAAAAACCGCACATTTGTTAGGCTAGGCGAAATTGCCGGACCGGAACACCCTGAACGCATACAAAAATCATGCATTGTCTGACCAAAGAAAGGTGCCGGTTCCCATTCTCGAACCGCATCCCCTGTCACGCCCGAATGATTGCCGCGATCGCTCTGCTTGTCGTCGCAGGATGCGCAACGCACGATGCCGCGCCCGCGTCGCCGGCCGCCCGGTCGCCATTTTGCCTGGGCGCGGACATTTCCACCCTCGCGGATATCGAACGTCACGGCGGCGTTTATCTTGATGGCGACAAGCCTGGCGACGCGCTGGCAGTTTTCATGAAGCACGGCTGGACCTGTTTTCGGCTACGCCTCTGGGTGGATCCCCGCAACGGCGTAAACGGGCTCGAATACACGACGAAGCTGGCCAGGC
>Ga0224555_1002937_pt1 | contig 18668 bp, 15 predicted proteins | sample 714S23034metaG_FD_180687 | JGI IMG/M metagenome (GOLD analysis project Ga0224555, IMG submission 180687) | Peat soil microbial communities from Stordalen Mire, Sweden - 717 S2 30-34 | ecosystem: Environmental > Terrestrial > Soil > Wetlands > Peat | place: Sweden: Norrbotten County, Stordalen...
ACACAGCCAACAATGCCCAGGGACAGCCCATGCAGCAGCGTCCGTCGCGCCAGCGACTTAGTTCAAACGCCCATGTAGCCGGGAGCGACTCCCGAGCCGCGCCAAGACCCTGACGCCCCCCATCAGCCGATCCGTGACTTTCGCCACCAAAACGGCCCCAATCTAGCGCAAAAAACACCCAAAACAACACAAAACACGAACGTCTCGAAACTTCTGCCGGCTTGTATCAGTACCTCCCGCGCCAAAGCTACCCATGTATCAGTACGTTCTTTCAAAGACAACTTCATAACTACCAAATGTCGCCCTGGACGCACAGAAAAACAGAGCCCTTCGAAGCCATACAACCCCACAAAATCTCCGCAAAATTGATAGCTGATAGCTGAAAGCTGATAGCTGATAGCCGAAGCCCGTCATCGGTCCCAAACAGCAAGCGCCCCACCCTCCACCCGCAACGCGAGCAGAAGATGGAGCGCCCCTAATCCCTAATCCCTGCCTTTCCTACTTATGCGTCCCGCCACCACCGCCGCCGCCGCCATGCGGAGCGCTGCCGCCACCACCACCGCCGCCACCCGCATTACCACCACCACCCGACGGATGGGGGGCTGGCTGGCTGCCGCCGCTATTGGCTGGCCGGCTGACCGAGCCACCACTATTGGCCGGGCGCGGGTTGGCCGGTGCCCCGGAGTTGCCGCCACTATAGGGGCGCATGTAAGTCGCCCCGCCGCCATTGCCACTCTCGTTCGGATGGGTGCGGTTATAATCCCGTGGAACCAACCCACCCATGGCCGGCGGACCCGCAGGCGCCGAACCTGGCGTCGCAGCCGGAGCAGGCGGCGGATGGGGGATTGCCGTATATCGCTGCGTTGCCGGAGGAACATAACCCATCCGTCCGCCAGGGGCCGTGTGAGCATTCGAAGCCGGGCCCGTGTTATACACATACCCACCCGGAGTCCTGGTTCCCGGATAGCTCCCCGCCGGACGATAAACATAGCCCGAGTCCGTCGTGCGATAGGTCTGATGGGTAGGCAGCGGACGCAGCGGCATCACCGTGTGGCCGCCAATCACCACTGGAGCATTTAAGCTCCGCACCCCCACTCCGCCCGCCACGACCGTGCCGCCATTAATCCCGCCACGATTCACCGCGATCACCCTGGGAGGCGTTCCGCCGAACCTGCCCGGTACTCGCGGAATCGAAATCGGACGATAGCCTCTGGGCGCGCGGCCAATGTTCAATCCGCCATAACCGCCCCGGTTCCACCACGGATGGCACCCGCCCATGCGAAAATCCATGCCCATGCCCGGAGCCCAGCCCCAGCCGAAGCCGTCGTAGTAGTTCCACATCCCGCACTGGTACGGCATGAAGCCCCACGAATTGCCGGAAGCGAAGATATAGCCGTAGCCCGGCGTGAACATCCAGCTCCCGTTTCCATAAGGGTCCCACCCCGGGTTCGAGGCGTCGTTCGGCGACCAGATATAGCCCTCGCCCGGCACGTTGTACCAGTTCCCGTTGGCGTCCAGGTCGTTCCACTCCGGGTTGGGCGCGTTGTTGTTCACAAAGTTCTTGGCCGCGCCGGTCTGCTCCGCCGCTTCGGCGTTCAACGCCTGGTCCCGGTCCGAATTCCATGCGTCCCAGGAGTCGGGCTCAATGTTTTCTTGTAGGTTGTATTGGCTGGGATCGTTGGCATTGAGCGCCACGCTCTCGCCGCCATGCAAGTCGACGGCCAGCGAGTTTCCACGCTCCACGCGCGCATTGCCGGAGAAGACCGCAAACTCGCCCGGAGGATTATCCAGCCTGATCCGCATCACCGTAAATCCGGTGGCCGTCGCGGTACTATCCCCGAAAACTACGCGCATCGGGAGGCCCTGCGCGCCGCCCTGAAGCTCAAAGTAGCCCAGGCCGCCCTCCAGCACGATTGTCGTCCCGCCCTGGCCGCCGCCTTGGCCGCTTACAGAACTGAGCGTCAGCGCGCTGTCCGGCGAGAGCCGCGCCACGCTGCCATCGTCGAACTGGATCTCCGCCTTCCCATCGTCGCCGGTTTCGATCCGGGCGCCCGCGAACAGAGGCGCATTCACGACCGCCGGATCGGCAATCACCTGGCCGCCCTGCGAGAGCCGCACCTGGCCCTCCACGCTGCTCAGCCGCGCCGCGCCACCCGTCCCAGTGTCGTCGGCCCGCGCCATCGGCATCAGCACAACCGCTCCCAGAGCCAGCACTGCCAGCCCCAGACCCAACCCGTTCCCCGCACCATTCCCCATCCGTCTCATGGCTTTCCGCCTCTCTGCTCGCCCCTCGTCGGGAACCCGTCTGCTTATATATACGACACCCAAACCCACCAAATTGTCGCGTTAAATCGCGCCCGACAGCAGATTTATCTCTCCCCTTGCTCCAGCAAAATCCGCGCCCTCTTCCGCACCCGCTCCAGCACCCCCGAATCACCCTCCAACCGCTCCAGAATCTCCTTGATAGCGCCAACCTGCTGCGCGCGCCCATCCTTGGCGGCTTCCATCAGGAATTCTGTCTCCTTGTCCAGGCCCAGCGGGTCATGCTGCAGCAGCGTTTCCAGCCGCGCCCCTTCCAGCAACGTCTGCGTCACTCCGATCAGTTGGTCGCCCAGAGCCTGAATCTGCGCATTCTTTGAATAGTTGAAAGTGCAGCTTCCGTGGCCCTCTGGCCCCACATAACTCAGCTTTTTCCACCCCTGGAAGGCCACTTTGAGCCGGCTCTCGCACTGCTCGTTAAACCAATTCTCCCGCCGCGCCACCTGAAAGACGCGATCCGCAAACTCCGCGCTCACCTGCACATCGCGATCCTGATTGGGGACGTCCAACTCCTCCGAATCGGTTGCCGGCCGCTTGCCGCGATCCGACCTGAAATGCCCGCTCCCATCCCGATGCAGGATAAGCGTCCAGTGCGATGGAGAGGCGTCTGGATAGGAAAAGTCGGTCACGAGGACCGCTTTCGGCGCGGAGCCATCCTGGGCGCGGACGGGGGGCACAACTGCGGCCACGAACAAAACCAGCAAGATCCCCACTGGCGCCCTCAACGCGCAACTCCCTGCAGCTGCCCCTGCATGGCCAGTGTCTGCGCGGTGTGAATATGGCAAATTGCGATGGCTAGAGCATCGGCCGCGTCCGCCGGCTCCGGCAACTCCGCCAGACCCAGCAGCCTGGCGACCATGAACTGAACCTGTCCCTTCTTTGCCAGGCCGTAGCCCACCACGCTGGACTTGATCTTGAGCGGCGCGTACTCCGCGACCGGGAGTTTTTTGCAAGCCGCCGCCAGCAGCGCCACTCCGCGCACCTGCCCCAGCTTCAAGGCCGACTTGGCGTTCACTGAATAGAAAACCTCTTCGATGGCTACCGCGTCCGGCTGCCAGCGCTCCAGTTCCGAGGTCAGCTCGTGAAACACCTGTTCTAGACGTTCTGAAGTGGTTCTTGTCTTCTTCAGCCGGATCGCCCCCATGGCCTTGCAAACCAACCGGGGCTCCCGGCTGGTGTCGTCCGACTCGACGACCCCAAAACCCGTGATCTCCGTTCCGCAATCGATTCCAAACACCCGCATCGCGTCCAAGTGTACCGCAGCCGCGTCCACAATGATGTCGCCGAGTCGGGTAACCCCTCCCCAAGACCTCGTGGGCTCTTCGATCTCAAGGCTGGGCAAAATCGAAATTGCGGACACTCGTCCGGTTCCCGCCCGCCGCACAGCCCGCGAAATCTATCTAACGAGTTTCAATCCCAAGCGTCTTACAAAATAGAACCACGCCGGGCCCTGCTGTCGTTTTTGGTTCATTCACTAAAGTTTCATCGGAAATCCCACGAAAGACCCATTTGAGAACTGCCTCGCGTGTTTAATCGTATACATAGGTAGTTGAGTGTGTAATGGCGAGAATTTCTCCCATCTCGATCAAGCGCGACGCGGTCGCCTGGCTGCGGCTGGGAATCTCGCCCCAGCGTCTGGCTCTCACTCTGGCCCTCGGATTCGCCATCGGCTGCATTCCCGTAGTCGGCATCCCCACTGTTATCTGCGCCGCGCTGGCCATGGCGCTGCGGCTCAACCTGCCCGCCATACAGGCCGCAAACTATCTCGCCATGCCCCTGCAACTGTTCCTCATCGTCCCCTTTGTGCGCATGGGCGGATGGCTGTTTGCCTCTGGGTCTCGTCAAACGCTGGCCGCCGACTCACTGTTCCGCGTTTCGCCCTCGGCAATTGCAACCCAAATGGGCGGTCTTGCCGGCCACGCCCTGCTGGCCTGGATGCTTGTAGCTGGCCCCGCCGTCGCGCTTATGACCCTCACGCTCACCGGCATGTTGCGCAGAATTCCCGCCTTGGCCAAAGCCGAAAGCGGCGACTGAGCCCTCACTCCTTCTTCGCGCCTTTGAGCGAAGAATTGGGGCCGCGCTCGATCAGGTCATCCCGCCCCATCACTTCCAAAAGTTATATTTCCAGATGCACCACAGAGCCCGAACGCCATCGCGCCAGCCGATTTTCTTCCCTTCGGCGTAAGTACGGCCACTATAAGATATGCCAATCTCGTAAATCCGCACTTTTGCCTTCGCAACTTTGGCCGTGATTTCCGGCTCAAACCCAAAGCGATTCTCTTCGATCCGGATTTGCTGGATCACTTCGCGCCGGAATGCCTTGTAGCCGGTCTCCATGTCCGTCAGGTTCAAATCCGTTGCCATGTTCGAACACATCGTCAGAAACCAATTCCCCACCGAATGCCAGAAATAAAGAACCCGCCCTGCGCCATCGCCGCCCCGGAATCGAGAACCGAACACAACGTCCGCCTTGCCAACCAGAATCGGTTCGATCACTCGCAAATACTCGGCGGGATCGTATTCCAAATCCGCATCCTGAACGATCACGATGTCCGCGGTTGCCTGCGCAATGCCGGTGCGCAAGGCAGCTCCCTTGCCCTGGTTCACCTCGTGCCTTACGAGTTTGATCCGCGGTTCCATCTCCCCTAGCGGATGAAGTTGGTTCCACGTTCCGTCATGCGAGCCGTCATCCACAATCACGAGCTGTTCGACCAGGGGCTGCGCCAACACCTGTCTCACCGCCTCGCTTACAGTAGCGGCCTCGTTAAACACCGGCATCACCACCGTGAGGCATGGAACGATGTCATTCGATTTCATTCCCGAAATCATAACATTCCCTCAAATTTTGAAATTTCGAGATAAGCACTATATCCATCTGCGCCAATGCGTCTCTAGGGTCCCACCGGCGTTGCCGACCCACGGGAGATGAAACTGTGCCCCGTCTGGGTGCCGGGGTGCCGGGGCGCCCTCTGGGCCGGGCCGGGCCGGGCCGGGTCGGCCCAGGACGTCTCTGTTTTTGTCCGATGGGCGGGAGTCTGTAGAACTCAATGAAGGCGCCTTGTTTTGTTGAACTTGCATTTTTGTTTCTCTTTAAAGATCCGGCAACTGAATACCAACAACGTTTGGGTGCCCCATCCTCGCCACGTCTTTGTTTTTGTGGCTAGGGTGGGCTAGCACGAAGACAGTGTTTATTTGCCGGATCTATAGCAGCCAGAGCCTGTATCAGGGCACGGCTTCAGCCGTGCCGCAAACACCGCAAAAAACGACCTGGGCTCTAGCCCCTGCGCAATCGCAACCCCCGCAACTCTACTCCGGCAGAAGCAACGGCAGGCTCAGGTTTTCAGCCGCGGCGGGCCGGCTGCGCGGAGCCTTCTTGAACGTAGCATCACGCCGGTGCAACGGATACTCCGGCTGTCTGCCATCCAGAATCTGCTGGATGGTCAGAATTTGCAGCTTCGGATATGTAGTGCCGTCCGTCGATCTGTAGAACCCGGCTTCCGCAGCCTCTTTGATCATGGGCTTAGTCGGTTCTTCAAAACAAAGAAAAACGCCAATCTCCGCCTTCTCGCGCCCGAGCACGCCCACCAAATCGCGCACCTGCGGGACGGAGACGCCGTCGGCTTTGTGCCTTCCCTTTGTTCTCTATTTGGTCGGACCGGGAAAGTTCGCGCGAGCCTGTGCCGGAAATTTCTTCATAAGCCATTTGAGTGCTTCTACTTGGTCGAGGGCGGGAGCGCGTCTCAACTGCACAAGCAAGTCTACCCATTCGGGGCGCTTGGGGGAGATATTCTGTGCCCCCTCATTGCATACTGAGCAGAGGGCGCGCAGGTTTGATAGTTCGTCGGAGCCGCCCTCTTGTCTATTGAGTACCGGAGAGACGCGCAGATGAATTTGTCTTGACGGGTCGTAGGGATCTATTTCGCCCTCAACCGCACCGCACATGAAGCAAGCGAATTCCATTTGAGACAGCGCAAGGCTACAGAGTTCTTGTGGGATTTCAACTGAGAATTCTGGTTCAGCCTTCACGTTGACGCATGGACAAAACCATTCTTTCGAACGCTCCTGGGACTTTGGGAACGAAGCCAAATCGCCAACTTTATTTACAATTCCCTCTAAATTCTGTGCCTGCCCGCACTCCCGCCTCCTCAATCTGGCCCGTCTTGGTCTTTTCTTTTCCGTAGTCGCACTCCCGAGTCGGTTTCTCAATGTTCTATTGTAGAACACTTTACCGCCCCTCAAAGGTTAGGCTTGCCGAGTGGCCAAAGGCTTCGTTGGAAAAAACATTTGCGGGCGAAGGATAGCGGAGGCCCGCAGCGGCTTAAACCCTCCCCTGACGCAGGATGCACTTTCCGGAAGGGTCGCGCGGTGCGGCGTTCAACTCGATCGTGCCGCGATCGCAAAGATAGAGAATAACCTTCGTCGCGTACAAGACTACGAGTTAAAGGCTCTGTCCACCGCATTAGGTGTTCGTGTTGGCTGGTTGATCGGGGAAGGCAAATGAAAGATGCTACTTCCCAATTGCGCTCCGCCACAAGACGGGCCAAATCCGACGTGGCGAACAAGCTTGTAAGCATGTTCCTTCACGAATTGAGCCGCAAAATCTCCCGGAACTGGCGATTCAGAGTTGACAGAGAAGAGTACGGGAACCGTGTTCGGCAGAGGTTTGACAACTGCTGTCCCTATTGCTCTCGGAGCCTTACGGCTTCTGAGGCGGTAATAGAACATCTGGACGGGATGAACCGGTATCGTGCCGGTCTTCACGTTCCAGGAAACGTGTTGGTTGCATGCAGGAAGTGCAATAACGAAAAGCGTCGGGACGACCAGATGAAGGTTCTAGTACTCGCCGCATCGGGCTGGGAATCCTTTCTAATGCACGATAGTACTTACTGCGCTCCTGCTTGCCTAACCTGTAAATACTGGAGAGAAACATGGTTTGACGAAGCAGAGCGGGTTAGCAGATTGAAGGCAAATCTCTTGAGAATTCGTTCTTTTCGCGCTGAATTCTCGGAGTTTCAATTGGTTTTGCCTACGCTTGTCCAGACACTTCCTGTGCTGCTGACAAAGCTCTATTCTGACTGCCAATTATTCGCTGAGACGGAGATCAGATCCCTGCTGGAGAGATATAGCCAGGACTCGCATCCCGTTGTCTAAGAATCCCTAGTGTGGCGTCTCTAAAGTTCCTAACATAATCCTTGGACTTTTCATCGCGGATCGGCCTTTGAAAATGCAGGTCCTTCGGCTCCGCTGAAAAGCGCTTCGCTCAGAACTTGTGACTTTTTTTGTTTTCTCACAAAAACAGATCCTGAAAACAAATGACTTATGCGCCAAAAAATTGCATAAATTCAAAAACTCTCAGGATGACCGCCTCTCGGGGGAATTCAGCCTGACAGCAGTTATGACTCGAACTTTAGGGAAGGACACTCGATCTTATCGGAATCCAATACTCACGGTTGGAATTCGGGAGCCTTCCGTCGCGGCAGGTATGCCCGTGCCAAAAGCATCCCTTAACCTGGATGATCGTCTGGTACTTTGGCAAAACAATGTCTGGGCACCCAGGCAAGTTACGTACATGCAGCCGAAATCGGAAGCCAAGCCGATGAAGCGCCTTTCTGACAAGCATTTCAGGTTTGGTGTCTTTCGAACGGATACGTGCCATATTGGCTGAACGAGCTGCTGTCGTTTTGAGCTTTGGGACTGGCATCGCGGGCCTTGATCCAAATTATCTTTCGTTTCTGAAACTGTCGGCGGAGTTCGACGAGGCCAGATAGGCCATCATGTCGGAGTTGAAAAGGAATGTCTTGAAGGCGCGGAGGGCGTCGGCGACGCGTCCACCCTGCTCGACGATCACCTCATACGACCGCTGGGCATCGATGTTCCACTCCCACGTGTCTTCGAAAGCATGAATCTGGGAACTGGACTGAGAGCCGTCTTTCTCGGCGAAGAGAACGTTGTAATCCTGGCGGGAGTTGAAGGGCGGGTCGAGGTAGACAAGATCGACCGACTCGTCCTTGATGTAGCGCTGGAGGACTTCGAGGTTATCGCCGTAATAGAGCCGGTTCTTCTGAGTAGCCACAGGGTTGGAATGAGGTTAACACAGGGGTGGGGTCCGGGCCTTAAGGGCGGAAGCCGGAGTTTTCTTCGTCGAGACGTGGGGTTGCTCAAGAATGCGTGAGATCCTCGCGGCCGTGCACCCTAAGGATGCTATTTATTCTGTCGAGGTCCTGTATATCGCAGTGAGCCGGGTTGTGCGACCAATGAAGAAAAGGCACTGGCTGAACAGTATCCCAGTCTCGGCGGATCCGCAAAGGGATGTGCCGGAAAGGTGATTGCGATGATTGCTTAGTATTGGCATTGAAGCATTCGTCGTCAAATTTTGGCGCTGAACTATTGGTTCCCAGACGTGGGGATCAGACAATTCTCCACTCCCTTTCATCTGCGTAAGAATCGCGCTTGAAACCCACAGCTAGGCGCAGCAACAACTGAGCCGCGTTCCTTGCGCACATGTCTTTCATTGCTTGTGCCCACGGGCCCTCGTTGACCCCAGCTGTGTTGCGACTCAGAGCGAGGACAACTGAGCGAATAGCACCCTCAATAGCGTTTCGCTGCCTCTCTTCGTTGTAGATGACTCGTTGATACCAGCATTCAGCGCGAAGATCCAAGATGCCGAGAGCCTTCGTTCCTGTCCAAGGAGCGGGAAACGCGAGGCAATAGTTGCCGTACCGCTCCCAGTGCACCGCAGACTCGGAATCCTCGCAGAAGCAAGCGATGAACATCCATTTCTTTCGCTCTTCCATGAAGAACGGCAGGCGTCTCAGAACGTCTTTCGCGAAAATAGATGGTTCCGATTGCGCGGTTTGCTCTGCCGCTTGCGTGACTAATCCTGCGGCATGGGAGATCTCGCCCGGATCGGTTTGGTCATTGATGCACCTTGCCCAAATCGAGCGGCTTTGGACAATGCCCGCCACTTTGTCGGCAGCGGTGTAGTGATAGAGAAATCGCGGGGCTGTTCCGGCGAAGAGCGCCCGATGAATCTCCCCGACGGAGTCGGATATCGCCTCAGTGAGACCCAAGCTGAAAACTTGTAAGCCCATGCAGCGAAATTCTATCGCTCCTTGGCCGGGGGCCCCATATCACGCTTTTGAGACCCGGGAGAACCCGCAAACCAATCGAGCCGATCCAAACGTCGGCATGAAACGCCCCATCCAGCGCAAAAAACACCAATAAAATCACAAAACACCAACATTCCGAAACTTCTGCCGGCTTCTATCAGTACCTCCCGCACCAAATCTACCCATGTATCAGTACGTCCTTCCAAAGACAACTTCATAATTGCCAAATGTCGCCCTGAAACGCGACAAAAAAAGCCCCCTTCGTACCCTCACAAGCCCACAAAATCTCCGCGAAAGCCGAAAGCTGTTAGCTGTTAGCTGAAAGCTGAAAGCTGAGAGCTGCCGTTGCATTCTGTGGAACACGCCTCCGATTTACCTAGAGTAAGCGCAATCGATTGCATATACTTCTTGCAAACGGTGCTTTAGGCGGAGGCCTGTCGTTTTTGGGGGATCATTGGCGCTGTTTCAGCACTTGGGGGAACCAAATGGGGGACCCATCGGAGGCGTTTGCGTCAGCCGGTAACTCACAACCTGCACGAGCGGTCCCGAGCGGAGTCTCTATCCTCTGGTCGGTCCTGGCGGTTCTGGCATTGATTCTGGCCGTCGGCGCAGTGGTGTTGCGCCTGACAGCGGGCCCTCGTTTTGATTGGCTGCTGATGCTGGCCGCCTGCGGTGCTGCCATACTCCTGCTGCTGCGCATCCCCGGCCGCGGTTCCCCGGTCTCGGAAACTGCGTCAGCGGCCACGCCGGCGCCCGAACCTTTCCATGACATCCTTGACTCGGCCGGCCCTGCATTGGTCGCTATCGGCCCCGATTGCCGCCTGACCTATGTCAATCCTGCCGCCGAGCGACTGCTCGGTTACGATGCCTCCGACCTGATGAGCCAGACGAGCATGACTGAGATACTGGCTCCCGGAGAAGGCGCGCGCCTGGTCAAAGAGATGCAAAAACTCTGCGGCGTTGAATGGCCGCCGGAACCGACGCGCGAAGGACGCATGGCCGCCTATTTTGACTGCATGCGCACCCTGCCGCCAAGCATGGTGCCCAGTTTCGATACCAGGTTGCTGCGCAAAGACGGCGCCGAGGTCCCCGTCAACCTCCACATCTCCGCCCTCCGCGATAGCGACGGCGCCGTCTCCGGCCTGGTGGCCGCGGCCGTCGACCAGACCGCGACCCTCCACAAGGAGCACGACCTTCGCGAGTCCCGGGAACGCTACCGCGACCTGTTCGAGAACTCCAGCGAAATGATTGCCACGCTCAGTCCGGCAGGCCGCTTCCTCTATGCGAATCCAGCCTGGAAGCGCTGCTTCGGCCTCGACCAGGCCGCGCTACTGGCACTGGATTCGTTCGAAGATCTATTCGCGGCAAGCTGCCGCGCGGATGTGGCCGCCTTCTTCCGCCGCGCCCTCGATGGCGAGGCTATTGAACGCGCCTCCCTACACCACCACGCTGCCGACGGCCGCGTCTTCGAGTTTGAACTGAACATGAGCCAGCGGCAGAAGGCCGGCAACCCCCTCGCCGTCCGCTGTCTTTTGCGCGACGTGACCCAACAAAAGCAGCGCGAACATCGCCTGGCGTTGCAACTGGTGGTTAACCAGATCGCCGGCGAGAGCTCTTCTCCCGAGGTCGCCTCGATGCGCATACTCGAGGCTCTTTGCATCTCCCAGGGATGGGATCTGGCCATCAAATGGGAGGTCAAGGCAAAGCAGAACCAGCTTGAATTCTCAACCGCCTGGGGCGCGCCGGGCCGGCCTGCCGAAACCCTCATTCATGAGAGCATGGGGCACTCCCTGGCCAGCGGCGCGGAACTGCCCGGACGCGCCTGGAAAGACGGCCGCGCAGTCTGGATCACCGACCTGAGTTCCCTTCCCCCGAGTCCCCGCATCCAGTCCGCTTTGCGCCAGGAAATGGTCTCCGGCTGGGCGGTGCCGGTGCGCGCCGGCAACAGCGTTCTGGCGGTCCTCGAGTTCTACTGTCACTTCCGCCTCCGCGAAGACGCCGATACCATGGCCGCCATTGAGACCGCGGCCGCTTCGCTGGGGCAGATGCTGGCCCGCTCGCAGGAGCGCGGCCGGGCCGATGAACTCTACCGCCAGCAGGAGATTCTGTTGGATTCCGTTGCCGATGGCATTTTCGGCGTAGACCGCCACGGCAACGTTAGCTTTGCCAATCCCGCCGCCGCCCGCCTGCTGGGCGCGCCGGCTTCTTCGCTTACCGGCAAGCCAATACACGACCTGCTGCACGCCGCCGCGCCCGCCACCTTGCGCTGCGCCGAGGATTGCGCCCTGCGCCAGGCATCCGTCCGCGAGGCCGCGGCTTCTGGAGAAGACCGTATCTTCCGCTTCGACGGCACCTCCTTTGCCGCCGAATACTCGCTCACCCCCATCCTCGATCGGGGCCATTTCTCCGGTTCGGTCCTCAGCTTCCGCGACGTCAGCCAGCGCAATGCCCTCGACCGCCTCAAGGACGAGTTCATCTCCACCGTCAGCCACGAGTTGCGCACCCCGCTCACCTCCATCCGCGGCGCGCTGGGCCTGCTCTCCTCCGGCATCCTGGGCGAGGTCAACGAAAAAGCCGCGAACCTGCTCCGCATCGCCCTCACCAACTCCGACCGCCTGGTCCGCCTCATCAACGATATCCTCGATCTGGAACGCATCCAGAGCGGCCGCGAACCTCTCACCTTCCGCCCCGTTCAGCTAAGCGGCATCGTCAAGCAGGCAATTGGGGATATGCAGCCCGTCGCCGATGCCGCTGGAGTCCAACTACTCCACGACACCAGCAACGCGGAGATCGACGCCGACCCCGATCGCCTCCTCCAGGTGCTCACCAATCTGCTCTCCAACGCCGTCAAATTCTCTCCGCCCAACTCGACGGTGTCCATCATGCTCCGGCCCAGCGTCAGCGGCGTCACGCTCGCTGTGATCGACCATGGCCGCGGCATTCCCGCCGACAAGCTGGAAGCCGTTTTTGGGCGGTTCCAGCAGGTGGACGCCTCCGATTCGCGCCAGAAAGGCGGCAGCGGCCTGGGCCTGGCCATCTGCCGCACCATCGTTCTGCAACACTCCGGCCGCATCTGGGCGGAGCGCAATCCCATTCGCGGCACCACCTTCCGCGTCTTCCTTCCCTACCATCCCGCACCCCTGGAATCGCCCGCAACCTTGCCTGAAAATGAAACTGGCACAGGCACATTGGTGCTGGCAGGCGCCAGCGCGCATGCCCGATTCCGCATTGCCGCTCAACTTACCCACCACGGCTACCGCGTCATTGAAACGGCCAATGTGGAGCAAACTTTGGCCGCCGCCCACAACGGCGTCGAGGCAATTCTGCTCGATACGTCCCTGGACGGCATGAATGGCTGGGAAGTTCTGCCTTTATTGCGCCGACTGGATCCGGAGGCAAGAACACCCGTGGTGCTGCTAAGTGTCGGAGACCCCAAGGATCCAGAACAACTGCCAAGCGGCCAGCCCCCCGCCGGCCAGCCCCTTGGCGTTGCAGGCTGGGTTGCCCGGCCACTGAATGAAGACGCTCTGCTGGGTGAACTTGCGCGCGTGCTTTGCGGGCCCGGCGAAAAGGCCCGCATTCTGATCGTGGAAGACGATCGCGACTTGGCCTCAGTGATCGCCGGCGTTTTCTCTCGCGACGGCATCGCGGTGGAGCAGGCCCACTCGCTCAATCGGGCACTCGAATTGTGTTTCACCTTCCAGCCTCATTTGCTCGTCCTCGATATCGGCTTGCCCGACGGTGACGGCTTCAACGTGGTGGATTGGTTGCGCCAGCACGAGTCCCTCGCCCGCCTGCCCCTGGTGGTTTATTCAGGCCGCGATCTCTCGCCGGCAGAGCGCCGGCTGCTCACCCTTGGGCCCACGCACTTTCTTGCCAAGGCCAAGGTCCAGCCCCAGCAGCTTGATGCGCTGGTCTTGACGATGCTTCGCAATTCGCGTCAGATGGAAGAAGCGCCCGCAGAGGCGCCCGTTCCAAACTCGTAGCTGCTCATGCAAGTCTGTCGGCTGGCCGGCTCGCTAACCGCATTACTGGAGATTTTTCCCCCATGCCCCGCAAAATCCTCATCATCGACGACGAAGACGACATCCGCGAAGTGGCCGCGCTCAGCCTTGAAAGCGTGGCGGGATGGGACGTAATCACGGCCAACTCAGGTGCACAGGGTCTGGCCCGCGCCGTCGAACACCGGCCCGACGCCATATTGCTCGACGTGATGATGCCCGGCATGGACGGCCCCACGACCTTCCGCGAGTTACGCAAGAATCCCGCAACCGCGAAGATTCCCGTCCTGCTGCTCACCGCCAAAGTGCAAAGCTCCGATCAGCGCCGCTTCGCCGACCTGGGCGTGGAATCCGTCCTCTTCAAGCCGTTCGACCCTATGACCCTCGCCGATCAGATCTCCGGCGTGCTGGGCTGGAATTGAACCAACGTTTCTTGATCTGATTGAACGCTTCACGATGAAATGTGCTGCACAATTCGATCGCGGCTCAGCCACCGGCGCCGCAGCGCCTGCCGATCTTGGCCCAGCGCTCGACCTGCTCTGGACGCGCTTTCTGCCCGAGATTCGACAGCGTGTCGATCTGCTTGAAGCGGCTGCTTTGGACTGTGCCTCAAACCGGCTCTCGTCCGCGCAGTATGAGGCCGCGCGCGCTGCTGCCCACAAGCTCGCCGGTTCCCTCGGCACTTTCGGCCTCGCGCGTGGAACAGCACTCGCTCGTGAGTTCGAACTTGCCTTCTCGAACGAAGGCACGCCCAGTTCCGCGCTCGCTCAACGCCTCACTTCGATTGCAGCCGAACTCCGCACTATCGTCGACAGCCATAAGTAAGGCACAAGAGACAAGCCCAGGTTTCGGCGCAGCCTCGCTCTGCACAAAGCCCTCTCTCCGTATAGGATGAGAGGGCTCTCGCGCCGCATGAAGAAGGAGTGCAATGGGGCGGCTGAAAGTCACCCCATCGCTACTCAGTGGAATCGTCAGTGCCGGTTTTTTACTGAACCACAACTGTAACTTGTTGTGTCGATCGCCCGGAAGCATTGGTTGCGTTCAACGTGTAGGTAGTAGTTTCAGTCGGCGTGATCGTAACGCTACCGCCGTGAACGCCGCCGAGTTTGTCGATAAAGTCGTACGTGTCGTTGCTTGTGGTCCAGCTCAAGGTGACGGGCGTGCCGGAGGCAACCGAGGAAGCCGATGCAGTGAAGCTGCTAATCGTGGGCAGGGCGCCGGTGGGCGCGGTGACGGCATCCCATCCCGGATATGCCGGCGTCATTTGCACGACCTCGAAGTCGGACCCCGGAATGTTTTTCAGGTTCGATAGATCGTCGTCGTTCCAACGCGTATCGGGGGCTCCCTGAAAGTAAAGGTTGCTGCCATTATCCGCAAGGATCATGCCGTACTGCTTCATTGCTGTCAGGATGACCTGATCGGCTGCGGAGTAACCGGATATGTCGACGCTGGCCTTGAGCCGAATGCGCATCCCCTCCACGTTCATCGACGAGGATGAATTGCCCGCGGCATGGCTGGCCGGCTCCACAAAGTATCCTTCGTTGCTGTCGTTTCTCGTATCCTGCAATGTAAATCGGATGGCATGATTAATTGCGCCGGCAGCAACTTCGTCGTAACGCACCAGCCCTGGGAAGATGGACAGCCCTGCCGCATCCGCCGAAGTCCAGCCCCACGGACGCTGCTCGAATGTCTGCATATCCCAGATCGTTTCCGAATCGGCGGAATAGGCTCCGTTGCAGCGAATCGTGTTGTAGGTTTCATACAACATGCAGGTTTTTCGATCTAATACCAGCACGTGCTGGTCGCTCGAAGGGCTGGAGCAGTCGGCCGGCTGTCCCTCGATGGGAGCGGTCGCCGGGAACGGGGCGTCGGCAACATCGCTATCGCTGGCATAGGCGCCCACACTGATCGGAACCAGGGGCTGGGTGCTCGAGTCGACCACGGTGTACGGAATGCCGTAATCTCCCCCGGCCACCGACGAAAAATCGGGATGCAGATTCGATCCGGAGAATCCGGCAATAATCGCAGCGCTGTTCGGGTCGACGGGGGCTGAGGCGATATTTGTGTTCCAGGCTGCGGTAGATGGGAACGGAATAAATCCGTTGAGACTGGCGCCATCGCCCAGGCTTATGCCGCTGCACGCTGACGCACCTGTCGACACCGTCACCGTTATCGGAGCCGAGCCGGACTTGGTCGAATCCTGTGTCGAGGTCGCTGTAATCGTGGCTGTCTCCGCGCCAGAATTCGGAGGCGTAAAGACCACCCCTGTTCCCGAAGCAACTCCCGTTGCTGCGCTCAACGTTCCACCCGATGTGGGGCTCACTGAAAGGTTCACAGTATTTGCAAATGCTCCCGTGCCCGTGACGGTCGGCGTACAAGTGGTGGTTTGGTTGTCCGCGATGGAAGACGGAGTGCACACAAGTGAGACTCCGGTAATCGTGGAAGTCGCCGCTGTCACCGTGATGTTCGCGGAGCCGGATATGTTCGTGTAGCCGGCCACGACCGAGTTGGCTGTGCAGGTCGCGGTTCCAGCCCCGGATGGCGTGAACACTCCTCCGGATGTGATCGTCCCCCCGGTAGCCGTCCAGGTAACTGCGGAGCTGTACGTGCCGGTCCCCGACACCGTCGCGGCGCATGTTGAAGTTTGCGCCGTGGTGATGGAGTTGGGCGTCGCGGCAACCGCGATCGAAACGATGGTGAAAGGCACAGAGGTCACGGTGATGTTCGCCGAGCCGGAAACATTCGTGTAACCCGCCTGCGCGGAGTGGGCCGTGCAGGTTCCAGTTCCTGCACCGGATGGCCTGAACACTCCTTCGGACGTAATCGTCCCTCCGGTGGCTGTCCATGTCACTGCGGGGCTGTAAGCGCCGGTGCCCGTCACGGTGGCGGAGCAGGTCGCTGTTTGTGCCGTTGTGATGGGGGATGGCGTTGCCAACACGGCGACACTGGTGACCAAGGGCTGCTCGCCCGAAGTGGCGACAGTGATCGCCGCCGTTCCAGATTTCGTCGAGTTCTGCGTTGAAGTCGCCTTGATCGTGTCCGAGCCGGAAGCCGGAGCGGTGGAAGGCGCGGTATAAAGGCCGGAAGTTGTAATCGTGCCGGAGACGGCGGACCAAGTGGCCGCGGAACTAAAGCTCCCGCTCCCTTGAACCGTAGCCGAGCACTGGCTCGTCTGTCCCGGCTGCACGCTGGCCGGAACACAAGAAACGCTGACTGAGGTGATCGACGCGGACTGCGTTGAAATAAAGCTGCCGCCGGTGCATCCGGCCAGGCACAACGCGCCTGAAATTAGAAGGCAAGGTGCTGCTTTGCGTCCCATCATATTTCTGCCCTTTCGCAAACCGGAACGCCCGCTGTAGGCGGTTGACTATTTCTTCCTATCAACCTTTACTCCCACACGGATCCGGTCGTTCCAAGGCAATTTTATGAATTGAATGAAGCCGCCAAATATACAGGTGCGCGTACCAGAACAGATTCTTTGGGGATTTTGGCTTTCTTTTAATTTTAACCTGCTCCTGGATCGGAAACCGAAAAATTCAAGGCGAGGGACTTACTTTAGTAACGGCAGGGTTGAGTGATAGTAGATCCGAAGGAAACATTTTTTTTATCTAGGTGTGTGTCGGGCATAGATTCGTGACGGGGCCTACAGCGCAGGCTGCGGGTTCTGCTTTAAGTTCGAGCCATGGGACAGAACTTCATTCCAGACACGGTCGACCAGACGCTGCTGTTTCCTCCATCTCTTCACGATTGGCTTCCCGAGGGCCACGTGGCCCGGTTTGTTTTGGATGTGGTATCGGCGCTGGATCTGAGCGCGATCTACAGGTCCTATCAGGACAAGGATGGCCGCGGCCAAGCGGCCTACGCGCCGGAGATGATGGTGCGGGTGCTGCTTTACGGCTATGCAAGGGGCGTGTACAGTTCGCGCAAGATTCAGGCGCGGACATTTGAGGACGTGGCGTTCCGTTATCTTTCCGGCGACCAGCACCCCGACCACGCCACCATCGCCGAGTTCCGCAAGCGTCATCTGGAGGCGCTCTCGGGTCTGTTCACCCAGGCTCTTTTGCTGTGTTCCGAGGCGGGACTGGTGAAGCTGGGCCATGTGTCGATCGACGGCACCAAGATCAAGGCCAACGCGAGCAAGCACAAGGCGATGAGCTACAAGCACATGAACGAGACCGAGGCGCGCCTGAAGCAGGAGATCGATGGGCTGCTGGCCGCTGCGGAAAAGATGGATGCCGAAGAGGATGCGCAGTACGGCAAGGATCGGCAGGGCGACGAGCTGCCCGAGGAGTTGTCGCGCCGCCAGAGCCGGCTGAAGAAGATCGGTGAGGCCAAGGCGGCCATGGAACAGGAAGCCAAAGAAAAGGTCGCGCAGCAACGCGCCGAGACCGAGCAGAAGCTGGCCGAGCGCGAAGAACAAGAGCGGCGCACCGGCAAGAAGAAGCGTGGCCGCAAGCCTGAACCGCCTGATGATGACAAGGGCCGGCCAGACGACACAGCACAACGCAACTTCACCGATCCGGAAAGCCGGATCATGCCGGATGGGGCCAACAAGGGCAGCTTCGTGCAGGGCTACAATGCGCAGATAGCGGTCGATTCCGCCTCCCAGGTGATCGTGGCCGCCGAGGTTACGCAAGAGACGAACGACAAAAAGCAGTTGCTCCCGATGATCGCGCAGATCGCGGCGAATCTGGAACAGAAACCGGAGAAGGTCAGCGCCGACACGGGCTACTTCAGCGAGGCGAATGTGACCGATGAGTCAGTCAAAGACGTGGATCTATATGTAGCGACGGGCCGGGACAAGCACGGCGTCGCGGTGGAGACCAGCAGCGATCCGCGGCCTCTCGGCGCCTTGCCGAAAGATGCGATGCGGGAAAAGCTACGAACCGAGGCTGGTCGCACCGTGTACAAGATGCGCAAGGCGATCGTTGAGCCGGTTTTCGGACAGATCAAGGAACAGCGCGGTTTTCGCCGCTTCAGCTTGCGTGGCAAAGAGAATGTCAGCTGCGAGTGGAAGCTGGTGTGCGCGGTCAGCAACCTGCTGAAGCTGTTCAGGGCCGGATGGGTTCTCGAAATGGCTTAAAACAGCAGGCAAAGAAGCCCATTTTACCAAAAGCGGCAGAGATGGCTCGCTATAAGCTACCAACGGGACTACTGCCTGCACGCCCTACATCCGGCATCCTGACCTGAAAACCGATGAATCGGCCTTGGCGAATGCTATGACCGACAGACACCTAGG
>Ga0224555_1002938_pt1 | contig 18653 bp, 14 predicted proteins | sample 714S23034metaG_FD_180687 | JGI IMG/M metagenome (GOLD analysis project Ga0224555, IMG submission 180687) | Peat soil microbial communities from Stordalen Mire, Sweden - 717 S2 30-34 | ecosystem: Environmental > Terrestrial > Soil > Wetlands > Peat | place: Sweden: Norrbotten County, Stordalen...
TGTGGATACCGCGGTCAGTTCCCTGTCGCTTGGACCGGGACACAACCCGACCGAAAGCCTGATCGAATTGCTGGAAGGCACGGGATATGAGACTCGCCTGAATAAGGAGTGTGTTCGGCGGATCTCAGACCATTTCGCGCAAATCCGCCCGCGCTATCGCGAATTTTTCAGCGAGAATACCGGCGTGGATACTGAGATATTCAAGAGCCAGATCCCGGGCGGCATGATCTCCAACATGGAAAGCCAGCTTAAAGGACAAGGCGCGGGCGACCGGCTGCAGGAAGTTCTGGAAGAAGTTCCCAGGGTTCGCAAGGATGCCGGCTATCCGCCGCTGGTGACGCCTTCGAGCCAGATTGTGGGCTCGCAGGCTGTCTTCAATGTTCTGATGGGCAAGTACAAAGTTCTTACCGGGGAGTTTGCCGACCTGATGCTGGGTTACTACGGCAGCACGATTGGCGCAAAGGATCCCGAGGTGCTGAAAAAGGCCGAGGCTCATGCGAAGAAGCCGGCGATTACGGTTCGTCCCGCCGACCTGCAAAAGCCGGAGTGGGAGAGCCTGAGCGCCGCCGCGTGCGCCCTCAAGGGATCGAACGGCAGCGATGAAGACGTGTTGACTTATGCCATGTTCCCGCAAGTAGCGCCCAAATTCTTCGAGAGCCGCGCCCAGGGCCGCAAGAATCTGGGCCGGGATCCGGGCAAGGAAGCGCCGGGCGCCGAGCAGGCCGCAAAGGCTCCCTCAGCGGCCAAAGGCGGAGCTGCGTTGAGCGCTACGGTGAACTATGTGATTACGCTGAACGGAAGAGAGCACCGGGTAACCGTGGCTCCGGAAAAATAAAACGTATTCATACCGACGGATCCAGGAGCAGGGATGGCGAAGCAAGCAGATAGTCAGAAGAAGACAATGGCCGAGAAGATTTCCGCGTTGAACGCAAAACGCGCGAAGCTCGAGCTCGGCGGCGGCCAGGAGCGCATCGAGAAACAGCATGCGTCCGGCAAGCTGACGGCGCGGGAACGGGTGGCAAGACTGGTGGACCCCGGCAGCTTCCAGGAGATCGGACTGTTTGCTCTTCATCGCTCCACTTATTTTGGGATGGCCGGAAAAGAGATGGCTGCCGATGGAGTGGTGACCGGGTGCGCTAACGTCAACGGCCGTCTGGTGCATCTGGCCAGCCAGGATTTCACCGTGGGCGGTGGATCTGCCGGCGAGACGCATAACGACAAGGTTGTCGACATGATGCATCTGTCTCTCAAGACAGGAAGCCCGTTCGTCTTTATCAACGACTCCGGCGGCGCGCGCGTTCAGGAGGGCATTGACAGTCTGGCCGGATATGCCCGCGTCTTCTACAACAATGTCATGCTCTCGGGGTTGGTGCCTCAGATTTCACTGATCTGCGGACCGTGCGCGGGCGGCGCTGTCTATAGCCCGGCGCTCACCGATTTCATCATTCAAACCCGGTCGGCGCGGATGTTTATCACCGGGCCGCTGGTGATCAAGCAGGTTACAGGCGAAGTGGTCAGCGCGGAGGAGCTGGGCGGACCTATATCGCAAATGAATAACTCGGGAGTTATCCACCTTATCGCCGAGAACGACGATGAAGCGGTTCAACTTTGCCGGCGGCTGCTTAGCTTCTTGCCCTCCAACAATCTTGAAGACGCACCTCGCGCGCCGTTCAATCTGCCCATCGAATCTGATCCGGAGATGAACGGAATTGTTCCGGTCGATAACAAGGCAGCCTATGACGTGCGAAGCGTAATTACCCGCGTTTTGGACTATGGCGATTTTCTGGAAATTCAGCCGGGCTTCGCGCCTAACATTGTTATCGGCTTCGGGCGTCTGCAAGGCCGTCCGGTGGGCATCATCGCCAGCCAGCCGAATTACCTCGCCGGCGTGCTGGACATCAATGCCTCCGATAAGGCAGCGCGATTTGTGCGCTTCTGCAATGCGTTCAACATTCCGCTGATTACCTTTGTCGATGTGCCGGGTTTTCTGCCCGGAGTCGACCAGGAGCGCGGCGGCATCATTCGCCACGGCGCCAAGCTGCTGTTTGCTTATTCGTCCGCCACGGTTCCCAAGATTACGGTTGTATTGCGCAAGGCCTATGGCGGCGCGTATATCGCCATGTGCTGCAAGGACCTGGGCGCGGACCGGGTGGTCGCGTGGCCCACGGCTGAGATTGCGGTGATGGGCGCCGAGGGCGCGGCAGAAATTGTCTTCCGTCGCGAAATCGATGCAGCCGAGGACAAAGCAGGCCGTCGCAAGGAACTGGTGGACGAGTATCGCGAGACGTTTTCCAACCCTTACGTCGCGGCGGGCCGGCGGCTTGTGGATGACATCATCGATCCCTCCGAAACCAGAAAATATCTGGCGGATGCGCTTCAATCGCTGCACTCCAAACGGGAGCTGCGTCCTCCGAAAAAACATGGGTTGATTCCCCTATAAGGAGCCGCGCGTGACAGTGAATTTGACAGATTTGATTCGGGCTTTGTCGGAGCGGCAATTTGCGACAGAACGCCAACTGGGCGAGCTTACCGGCGCGCTCAAGGCCTTGCAGGCCCGCGTAGCCGAACTGAGCGCGTCTGCGTCATTGCAGCCAGCGGCTACTCCGGTTGTCAAAACCAAAGCCGATGACACCGCGAAGGAAGCAGCCCCTGGCGCAAAAGCGGAAGTCACTCCCGAAGTGCTGGTGGTGATTGCCGCGGCTGTAACCGCGTTTCTGGGAAAGAAAGTCCGCATTCGCTCGGCAAAGGTTTTGCAGTCGCCTTACGAAGTTGTAAATCCATGGTCTCAGCAGGGGCGGGTTTCCGTTCAAGCCTCGCATAATTTCCGGTCGAGAAGCTGAGGCCGCCGGAAAGTTTTTTCAGGGAAGGAATTCGTAACTTGAAGCTTCAGATTTCAATTGACGGAAAAACGTACGAGGCTGAAGTCGAAGTCTTGGAAGATGACACGATGCCGCGCCAGCCGAGTTATGGGCCGTACCAGCCGCTTCATGCGACGGTTCAGTCAATGCCGGTGGCGAGCGCGAAAGCTACGGCCCCATCGGCCGAGGAAAATGCAAGCGAAGACAAGCTATGCCGCAGTCCCGTGACAGGCATTGTCATCAAGGTCAACGTTGAGACGGGGCAGGTGATCGAGGCCAACGATCTGATCATGGTGCTTGAAGCCATGAAGATGGAAACCAATGTAACAGCGCCCAACGCGGGAAAAGTAAAGAGTGTGCGGGTGGCGCAAGGCGATTCCGTGAAGGTGAATCAGGTTGTCGTCGAATTCGAATAGTCGCCCTCAACCGTTCTCACCCTCTGTCTAAAAGGGCAACCAATGAGCAGTATTGATGAAGATTTGAAACTTGTTCCGGGAATCAAGTTTGTAGACCACGTAGCCATCGCCGTGAAGCAAGGGGAGTTAGACCGCCAGGTCGAGGCTTACGCGATGCTGGGCTTCCATGAAGTTCACCGGGAAGAAGTACTGGGGGGCGATCAGGTCCGCGAAGCTTTACTGCGCATCGGCGACGGCCCTAACCTGATTCAGTTGCTTGAACCATTGACGGCGGATTCTCCGGTGCAAAAACTGATCGAGAGAAACGGCGGCCGCGGCGGCTTGGCCCATCTCGCTTTCCGCGTGGAGAGCGCGCAACAAGCCTTTGACGCGATGAAGGCAAACGGATTTCAAATTATCGACAAGGCGCCCCGCAAGGGCTCGCGCGGAACCACGGTCTTCTTTGTTCATCCTAAGTCGAGAGCCGACAATCCCTTTGGGTTTCTCATCGAAATTGTCGAAGACCCTGAAAGCAAGTGAAGAAATATGGACACCGATCATCTTCTCCAGGAATTTCCTCCCGTCAGCACTCAGTCGTGGGAGGATCTCATCCGCAAGGACCTGAAGGGCGCAGACTACGCCGGGAAACTGATTTGGCAAACAGAGGAAGGGCTCGCGGTCAAGCCTTACTACAGGGCCGAAGATGTCGCTGGGCTGGAATATCCTGATGCGCGGCCCGGCGTTTTTCCCTATGCGCGCGGCGCTCGCTCAACGGGCGATTGGCGTATACGAGAAGAGATCTACGCTGTCGATCGTGTGAAGGCCAATCGGGCGGCGCACAGCGCGGTGCTTGCCGGAACCGGAGAGATCTCATTCCGCGCCGCAAACTTCGAGAATGCTTCAGACCTGAATGAGCTGCTTGCCAACCTTGAAGAAATTCCCGTGCATCTTGAAAACGCCGGCGTGCCGCAGCTTCGTCTTTTGATCGAACTGCTGAACGCGCGGCAAAGACCGGCGCCGGTATCGACCGGATGGAATCCGCTCGCTAACCTGGACTATGCCGCGGAAGTTATCGCGGCTGCGCCTGCCACGCTCGTGCCCTTCACAATCCATGGCGAGGAGTTTGAGGAGTCGGGAGCGACCGCTGTCGAAGAAGTTGGATTTACCCTGGCAGCAGCCATCGATTTCATGGCTGGGATGCAAGAGCGCAACGTGGACGCTGATCGCGCCGCAGCTTCGATTACATTTTCATTTTCTATTGGCGCCAACTATTTCTTTCAAATTGCCAAGCTGCGCGCCTTCCGCATGATGTGGGCGCAAGCCGTCGAAAGCTTTGGCGGACACCGAGAGAGCGCCAGGGCCAGAATTCACGCCCGCACCTCGCGTTGGAACGAGACTATCTACGATCCTCACGTCAACATTCTGCGCTCGACCACCGAGGCCATGTCGGCGGCCCTGGGCGGTGCGGACGTCATCACCGTCGCGCCCTTCGATGAGTGTTACAAAACGCCGGATGACGCCAGTCGCCGGCTCGCGCGAAACACCCAAATCATTCTCAAGCGAGAAGCGCTGCTATCACGAGTGGCTGATCCGGGCGCCGGATCGTACTGCCTGGAAGCTATCACCGATTTCATTGCCCGCAAGGGTTGGAAATCGATGCAGCAGATTGAAGCCGCCGGCGGTTATCGGAAAGCTTTGGCGGATGGGCTACTCGCGCAGGCGCTGGAGAAATCGCTGGCCGCCAAAGAAAAGGCCGTGGCGTCTCGCCGCCGCATCTTTACCGGAACCAGTCAACACGCCAACCTTTCCGAAAAAGCATTGGGGCGCATTGACTCATCGCGCCTCTCCGGCAGGCGGCGCGGCGCGTGGATGTATGAAGAGCTTCGTCTGCGCACTGAACGCCACGCGGCATTGACCGGCAAGACCCCGCGTGTACTGCTGGCCGAATTCGGGGATGCAAAAATGCGTGCGGCCCGATCCAATTTCGCCGCCAACTTTTTTGCCTGCGCTGGCTTCGATCTCGTCGCCAGGCGATTTTCAATCGCCGATAGGATTCCGGCCAGCGATCCCGATCTTATCGTGCTTTGCAGCTCCGACGCGGAGTATCTTGCGCTGGCTATCGAAGTTATGTCCAGGTTGAGGATGCTGGGGCGCGAGACCCCGGTAATCGTCGCGGGCTCTCCCGAATCTACTCCGCAGCTGCAGGCCGCCGGCGTGGCGGATTTCATTCATATCCGAAGCAACCCTATCGAAGTTCTTGCAAAATGGCAGCAACGGCTGGGGATCAAGGACTAACCATGCGTCCAGACTTTTCAAAGATCGAATTGAAGCCCGAAGTGGAACGCGCGGCTGCGCGAGAGAGCAAGACACAAGAGAATTGTGCATGGCTCTCTCCCGAGCACATCCCTGTGAAGAGTTTCTATACGCGCGAGGACCTCGAGGGACTCGAACATCTTGAGTATGCCGCAGGAGTTCCGCCCTATCCGCGCGGACCTTACAGCACGATGTATGTCACGAGACCCTGGACCATTCGGCAATACGCGGGCTTCTCCACCGCCGAAGAGTCCAACGCGTTTTACCGCCGGAACCTGGCCGCAGGACAAAAGGGCCTTTCGGTCGCGTTCGATCTTGCCACACACCGAGGATACGACTCCGATCACGAGCGCGTAACCGGGGATGTGGGCAAGGCAGGCGTGGCGATTGACTCGATCCTCGACATGAAGATTCTGTTTGACCAGATTCCTCTCGGTCAAATGTCGGTATCGATGACCATGAACGGCGCGGTGCTCCCTATCATGGCGTTCTATATTGTCGCAGCGGAGGAGCAGGGAGTAACGCCCCAGCAACTGAGCGGTACGATTCAGAATGACATCCTCAAAGAATTCATGGTTCGCAACACTTATATCTATCCTCCCGAAGGCTCCATGCGGATCATCGGCGATATCTTCCGCTATTGCTCGGCAAATATGCCCAAGTTCAATTGCATCAGCGTGAGCGGATACCACATGCAGGAAGCGGGCGCGACGGCGGATATCGAGCTGGCCTACACGCTGGCCGACGGACTGGAATATTTGCGCACGGGAGTGAAAGCCGGCCTCGATATAGACGAGTTTGCGCCGCGTATCTCCTTTTTCTGGGGCATTGGCATGAACCACTTTATGGAGATTGCTAAGATGCGCGCGGCGCGCATGTTATGGGCCAAGTTAGTCAAGACATTTAATCCAAAGAATCCGAAGTCTCTGGTCTTGCGGACACACTGCCAGACTTCCGGCTGGAGCCTCACGGCGCAGGATCCATACAACAATGTGGTGCGAACGTGCATTGAGGCTTTGGCTGCGGCTTTCGGGCATACGCAGTCGCTGCATACCAACGCCCTGGATGAAGCGCTGGCGCTGCCAACTGATTTCTCCGCGCGCATTGCGCGTAATACTCAGATTTACTTGCAAGAAGAACCGAATATAACTCGAATCGTTGACCCATGGGGCGGTTCCTATTATGTGGAGCGGTTGACGCACGACCTAATGCATGGAGCATGGGCGCTGATTGAGGAAGTGGAAAGCCTGGGCGGCATGGCCAAAGCGATTGAAACCGGCGTTCCCAAGATGCGCATCGAAGAGGCTGCGGCGCGCAAACAGGCTTGCATCGACTCGGGCAAAGACGTGATTGTTGGCGTCAACGCTTTTGCTTCTCCTGAGGAGCCGCTGATTCCCGTTCTTGATATCGACAATGCCGCGGTGCGCGAATCGCAACTTAAACGGCTCAGCCAGTTGAAGAGCGAGCGCGATCCAGATGCCGTGCGCCAATCGCTCGAACGGCTGGAAAAATGCGCTTCGACGGGCGAAGGAAATCTGCTGGATTGCGCGGTGGATGCGGCGCGCAGGCGCGCCACGCTGGGCGAGATCTCCTCGGCTCTCGAAAAAGTCTGGGGCCGTTACGAGGCCACCACGCGCATCATTTCCGGTGTTTACTCCGCTGAGAGCGCAAGCGCGGAGGAGTTCAAAAAGGCGCAGCAAATGGTTACGGAGTTTGAACAAGCCGAAGGCCGCCGTCCCCGAATTCTTGTCGCGAAGATGGGGCAGGATGGCCATGATCGCGGCTCAAAGGTGATCGCCACGGCATTTGCGGATATCGGCTTCGATGTCGATATCGGTCCCCTGTTCCAGACTCCGCGCGAGGTCGCGCGCCATGCGGTCGAAAACGACGTGCATGTAGTCGGTGTCTCCTCGCTGGCCGCTGGCCACAAAACGCTTGTTCCGCAGTTGATCGCAGAGTTGCGCAAACTCGACCGGGATGACATTCTGGTGGTTGTGGGCGGCGTTATCCCACCACAAGACTACGACTTTCTGTACCAGGCCGGCGCGGTGGGCGTGTATGGCCCGGGCACTGTGATTCCAGTCGCGGCGCAGCGAATTCTCGATATTCTGAACGGAAGTCTGGTGGGAGGACATTCCTGATTGACGGAGCCTGACGAGAGCGCGCTGCGTGTTCGCCCCGGATGCGTAACGCCGGAGCCGCCGCAGGAGCTGATTGCGCGCGCCTCCAACCGACGTCGTTCTCTTTCGCGCCAGCAAATCGTCGATGGCATCCTGCGCGGCGACCGCGCCATTCTGGCGCAAGCCATCACCCTCATCGAAAGCTCGCGCGCAGCGGACCGGGAACTAGCCGAGCTAATTGTCGAAGACTGCCTTCCTTATAGCGGCAAATCCATTCGCGTGGGCATCACGGGGGTTCCCGGCGCGGGCAAGAGCAGCGTGATCGAACGGCTGGGAACGTTCCTTATTGGCGGGCGCGGAACCGGCGAACGTGAAAATGCAGAACACGGGCAGAAGGTCGCCGTGCTGGCAATCGACCCCAGCAGCCAACTTTCCGGCGGAAGCATTCTGGGCGATAAGACCCGCATGCAATCTCTCGCATCCAGCGACATGGCGTTCATCCGGCCCACTCCGTCGCGCGGCTCTCTGGGCGGCGTGGCGCAGCGCACCCGCGAGGCGATGCTGCTATGCGAAGCGGCGGGATACAGCAACATCCTCGTCGAAACAGTGGGAGTCGGACAGTCCGAGACCGCGGTTCATGCCATGGTTGACTTCTTTCTGCTCGTCACGCTGACTGGCGCGGGAGACGAACTGCAAGGCATGAAGCGCGGGGTGATGGAGCTGGCAGACGCCGTGGCCATCAACAAAGCTGACGGCGCCAATCTGGTCGCCGCGGAGAGAGCCCGCGCCGCTGCGGAGAACGCACTGCACTATTTTCCCCGTCAGGCGTCCGGATGGACGCCGCGCGCTTTGACTTGCTCTGCGCAAACCGGAAAGGGTATCGCCGAGCTTTGGAGTTGCGTACTGGAACACACTGGCCTGACAAAAGCCAACGGCTGGTTCAGCGCGAACCGGAAAAATCAGATGAGGAGATGGATGCGCGAGATCATCGAGCAGGGATTGAGGCAACGCTTCGAGTCGCATCCGGAGATACGTAAACGCATGGAGGCGCTGGAGCAGGATGTGCTGGAAGGGCGGGCAACATCGTTTCGCGCCGCGCGCACGCTGCTCGAGATCTACTCCGACCTCAAGCCAGCCGACAGCCGCTGAAATATGGTAAATTCAAGAAGGTACGCCACTCTGCGGAGAGATGGCCGAGTGGCTGAAGGCGCACGCTTGGAAAGCGTGTTTAGGGGTAACTCTAACGTGGGTTCGAATCCCACTCTCTCCGCCATACATTTCTGCATCTCCCTCATTCCATTAGTAAATCATAGAAAATAGGCAGGTTGAGGGATCTCGGCCTCGTCCGCGTTGTCCGCATTTTCCGTCTGAATTGTCCCCTGGGACACTTTCTGCATGACAACGGCCGGGATGCATGACAACGGCGGACCAGGCTGCGGGGCCATTTTGAGCGCCGCGCCGTCTCCTCGCCATTCGGGCCCAGGATCACTTACTGCGATCTCCACGAGGACTACGAGGCTCCTGAATGCACGCTATGGTTGTCTCAGTCAACGCCCCCGCGGCGGGCGCGACACGACACACGGCGAATTTCGTCGGAAGTCAGATTATTTCAATCCACACACCCTGCTAGGGGCACGGGTCCGGCACCGTGGACGCGACCGCTGAACCGGCTCCCCGGCACTAGAAGTCCTGCGATCTCTTGTCGTCGACTGAGAATTGCTTCCCTTTAGCGCCATCCCCAGCCTTGCTAGATCTGAATGCCAAATATGAACAGGCCGGAAGAAAGAAACAAGCGCCTGAGCAATTCATTCATGTGGGGTGCGGAACACATATTCAGCATATCCGCGAACTTCTCAGGAACCGGGGCGTACATCTTCGCGTTGGTCCTTGTGGAATCCGGGGTTGAAGGCGTCGCCCGTCCCCTGCTCGGGAGCAGGTTTCTTAGCTTAGGGGGCCGCGGTCATAGTGTTGCAGTGTGACGCAGTCAATCGATCCGAATTTGCTTCTACTCAGGGCCGTGGTCAACTGTGGGCGAGGAACCCCACCAGGAGTCCTACGTGGTGGCCGACGTTCCCGGGAGCCTGCGTGTTCCGTCAAGACAACGGCGTTCCCTATCTTAATCTGACATTTCACTTCCCATGCCCGGATTCTAGGTCCATAAGGAAAGCGTTTCTCCGGTACACCGCTCATTGTAAATATGTTACACGATTTTGTAGAAAATACCGATTGCAAATCGGAAACTCAATGTCTTGTTGCCTAGCCTGCAATCCGAGAAGCAATAAAGCAGCGGCACCAGCTCGGCGATAGTGGGCCTATAGGTTACGTTTGCGGAGGCCGGCTCGCTACAGATGGAGTGGTGTGTCAAGGGCGGCGTAAAAGTATGCGCAGACCCCCTGCCAGCTGCACTTTTCGCTTGCGGAACGGCGGCGGACTATACGTTTGTTCCGGCGCATATAACTTTGCGAACGGTTGCGTTGATCGCATACGCAGGAGATACCGTGGCATTAGAGGCTAATACCATGAGGAAACAAAATGAAGAGCTTGATTTTGCGGGAGTATTCTCGACGATTGTTGCAGCATTTTGAACAATTGGCGCATAATCGAAGTTGTTGCTGAACCGGCGTACAGAGCTTTCAGGCGATTGTCCAATGGTACTTTTTTCAATATGAACCAAGTCGAGCGTTTCCGATTCATCCAGGAAGCCTTATCACGGCAAGACTTCGTCAGTCTGGAGGATTTATGCACCGGGCTTGGTGCTTCCAGGGCAACAGTCCGCCGGGATTTGATTGAACTGGAACGCAGCCGAAACATCCGGCGCGTTCACGGTGGGGCCATGTCTACTTCCTCCCGCGAGGAGGCGCTCGACTTCCGACGGCTATCTGTGAGTTGCCAGGAAGAAAAGACACGAATCGGACGGGCTGCAGCAGATCTAATTCAGGATGGGCAAACAATCATTCTGGGGGGAGGGTCAACCGTGGCTGAAGTGGCTCGATGCCTCTTAAATCGCCCGGTTCAGATCATCACCAACTCCATCCCGGTTGCCCAGGTGTTTTGGGAGTGCAGGCAGACGGAGGTCACTTTGACCGGTGGATACCTCTACCCACGCCTTGGTATTCAGTTTGGCCCAATCTGCGAGCGAATGCTTCATAGCATTTCGGCCGACGTTGCCATCATGGGGATCCGCGGCATCACTCAGGATGGTCTTAGCGACAGCAGTGCTCTCGTGGTGGAGTCGATTCGCGCGATGATGAAGTGTGCGCGGCGCGTGATCATAGTTGCGGACCACACGAAATTCGGAAGAAATGCGATGGTCCACGTTGCAGACGTCGCCGAAGTCGATCAGATTATTTCCGACCGTGACCTTACCCCCGAACATCGTCAATTATTAGATGAACGCGGGATTAGCTATTTGCTGGCATAAAGATTCTTTGCAAGCTCGTGTGATTGAGCTTCCGATTCCAAAGTAGCTTTTCTCCGGCAGAACAAGAGCCTTTACGATTGCTGTTCACTCAAAGGCCCTGATGGCAATCGTTTCAAAGTAAGAGCAGGAACAACAGCACTTTTCCGTCATCCTCGGGGAAGACCTCGATTCGGCCGGGCTCATAGCTGTTCTCAAGTTGCTGTACTCCGAAACCACAAACTCCGGGAGGCCTTTCCCATAAGAAGAAGCCGCTTTGCATAGCGTTGGTAAGGGCACGTTAATTGGAAAACCGCTGCAGACGCTCTTGAAGGACCTGATAAGGAGTCTCCCTTTTTTCAGCACTGGTTCATCGGGACTTTACACTGCCGTTGAACAACTGTGGACGTTGAGAGCAATTCGCGGCCTCGAACTCGGCGCCTCGCGACGAAGGCAACGTGCTGGCCGTCAGAATCATTCAGAACATTCCGGTATGCCTACTACGCTTGGCTTAGAGGGCAGGCTTGAAGAGTGACCGGTCCCAGCAGGCCTGATTCGAGCAATGGGTCTCCTGGATCAAACGGGTTTCCGGTAGTCCAGGTTAGCCGCTGTTCCTGGGGCAGTCCGCTATCGCCGATGAGGCGGTTGATCCAGAGGTTCGCAACCACGATCTCCAGCACGTTACCGAGTGGCTCCAAGAGACCAGTGGGGATGGCAATTCGCCAGGGCATGCACCAGACCACTCCTAGGTCGTGATCATTGATTTTGATCGAGGCGATGTTTGCGACCCTACCCAACGAGAGAAAATAGCGCATATTGGGATCCAGTGCTTTGCAATCGAAAACTGTCTTGTAGGTTGCCCTGCCGGAGTAGTAGCGGATTCCCGGCTCGGGCCGTCTGCTCCAGTCTTCGAGTTTGGGAAAAACGATTCGGTCCGGGCCGCCCCACTTCGGATCGAAGGCAACCTCCCAGGGTGCGGCAAGCGTCTTAACGGGTTCAAAACGCGGAAAGTTTGCGCCACGTGCGGATGTCGGCCGCGTCGCCGGTTTGCGGAAGACCACGAATCCGCTCTCGAACGGCTCCAGGCGGACGGGAATCTCCGTCCGGCCTCGGCTCTGAGAGAACTCGGGTAGATCACGGCGTTCTCCAGTAAGGGCGTCCCACCACTCCGGCTGACAGCCCGCCACGCGAAAGCTGCAGGTTGTACTCTGCAACTCGGCCTCGCCATTGGCGATGAAATAGAACTCCGCGTCGCCGTCGCTGCGATGGATAAAACGCAGGGGCACGTCTGCCTCGAAGTCGCTTTCAATGCCCATTTGCTCGAGTAACTCCACGGTTACAGCATAACTTGGATAGATATCGGCCTGCTCGATCGAGGCGTCATTCAGATTCCACGGCGGCATATCGTAGGGGCCCAGCTCCTTGGCCGGCAACTTGGAACCGTGTTCGGTGGACGAAAAGGTCCATCGGCGATCGGTGTTGACGCTGGCTTGATTTCCTCCTCGAAGACCGATGGCGAGCGAGGCGATCAGACCGGACTGCCCCGCATTGCCGGTGTTTTTGTTAACAGAGGCTGTAAGTAGATTGACGCCGGAGCGGAGCAGGCTGGAAACGTCGGCGCGTCGCACCCGCTGCACAGTGTTTCCGCCCAGGATGAAGCGGCCATTCAGCGATAACTCATAGCTCCTGTCCGCTGTGATGGTCACCTCGGCAGTTTTGACGCTTCGGGGCTCATCAATGAAGAACTCCCGCTGGAAATAGAGGCTGCTACCGACGGCGGCTGAGGCCGCACCGTGCTGAGCGGACCAGATCCACTTTGCCCGCGCAAGTGGATTCGCGTGTTCGGCGCGCGCCGCCCCCGTGTCATAAATAACGCGGCCCCGGCCAACGCGGCGCTCAGGCTCTATCTCGCCGTGAGGCCAGAGTTTTGCTGCAAGTTCGCGGACTTGGCGGTCGCACTCGGGGTAGTTCGACAGGCTGGGAGACTTTTGCGGAGGCGCTCCGAGCACGGTGCCGCCGGCCTCGACCAGCTCGACGACCTTATCGAGCAGGCGCGGCGTCATGGTCTCAAATTGCGGGAGCACCAGGAGCCGGTACGACATTCCGTCGGGGAAGACAATGCGCCCGTCTCTCGCGGAAGCTCGCGCGATCAGCGTCTCCGCGGCGCATCCGTCGAAGTTATAGCCGCGTCGATCGGCCAGCAGACCGGGCCGGAATGCAGAGCGCGGCGGAAAAAAGACATTGGGCGCGCCTTCGGGTGTGAGGTAGAGGATGTCGGCGACGCAGAGCCCACGGCGCAACATCTCTTGGCAGCGGGCAAGATAGAGATGATAGGCGAACACAAAATCCCACCAGGTCTGGGTACGTTCCCAGTGCACGCCGTAACCGCCATTCGGCCCCATGGTCATTCCGGGGAAGCGGTCGAGCCAAGGCTGCGCCTGGTAGCGGTGAATGACAAACTTGTTAATCCCCTGGCAGAAAGCCCAGTCGCCCTGCGCCTTCATGGAGGCAGGATGCTGCCGGCCGCGCTCCCCCATGCCCGCCGTAAACGACTCCGCGCCAATCACCTTGTTCCCTTGCGTATGGCCGATCGAAGCCGCTTCCGCGAGGCTGAATTCGGTCGGCGCACCGTCGATCTTCGACCAGAATTCGGCCATAGGGATATCGGCGGTGGCACCGAGATCCAGGTCGGCGCAGGGATTCAGGTCGTACGGTTCGAGTGAGAGCGAGAGCCCGTAGCGTAGCCCGTGTTCTCGCAAGCGCAACGCTTGGTTTTGGCACACCAGTTCATTTGCCGTCTGTCGAATGTCCCAAAGGAAGCGCTCTGAAACTTCGAGAGTATCCACCACCAGGCCGGCAAACGTGGGTAGCATTGCCACTGGGTCGTAGTTGCGACGGTGCCTGAACTCATCACGAAAGCGGGGCGACCAGTTCTGCGAGCCCATCTCCCAACTGTCGTAGTGCAGAGCCACCAATCCGCGGCCCGGATGCTGCGGCGCGCCGGTCTTCTTGAGCAGCGAGGCGATGTAGGCGTCGAAGTGGGCGTCCATGGCGGCAGCGTCGAACTTGTCGGATTCGAGTCCGAGACCCGGCTTGGGCGCAGGGCGCGTGGTTTGGCCAGTAAGCGTGCGGCCAAAGCGCATGATGGTCCAGCTTCCCGGCGGCACATTCCAAGTGAGCCTGCCATCAGGCGAGAGCTTGCCGGTAAGATTCACTACTTTGGACGAGGTAATGCAATCATCGGCGAGAACGGCAGCATAACTGTCTTCGCTGGGCAGGAAGGGACGCACCCAGGGGCGTGTGGAGTAAGGGCCAGGAATCTGAGAGGAGTAGGAGCCGCGCGTATAGAGCGCCTTCTCATCGACATCGGGAATGAAAGCTCTTGCGGCAGGAGTGGGGAAGGCAAGCACAAACTCGTCGCGATAAAACTCCTTCCACGCTTTGAGCAGGTCCGGGGAGAGCGTGGCTTCGCCGAAGAAGGGCGTGCGCGGCGGCGGCTGAGGCAAGCGGTCGTCGAATGCGACTGGCCCCTGCACGACGGTCTTGCTGGCAACGAGGTGCTGCATCGATTGGTCCGGCTTGATCCACGGACCGCCTGCGCCGCACCAGCCTGGTCCTGCCGCGAGAGCCATTTGCAGGCCGAGACGATCGGCCTCTGAAAATGCATGGCCAAGAAGGCTTTGCCAGGGTTCGCTCATGAATTCGACGGGACCCGGTTCGATTCCAATTCCCACTTCGAGAAAGATCGCGCCTCCGAGACCAGCTCTCTTCATGGCTTGGAGATCTGCCTTCATTCCCTCGCGCGTCAGATGGCCGTCCATAAAGTACCAGTAAACCCACGGCCGCGCATATTCTGGAGGCTGGACGAAGTCCATGAAGGCTCTGTCCGGGTCATCTGGCTCAAGGCTCAACCCTTTTGAGGAAATGCCAATGGCTACTGCGCCAAGGGCCACTGATTTCAGAACGTCTCGTCTGCTTACGATGCTCCTCACAGATTCACTCACCTTCAAATCAACAATCTTGATACTACAGAAGCCGGGAGCTGTCGGAGGCAGTGCATCCGTTTGAAGCGGAATTCACTACTCTCGGCCGCAATGGGAATCATGTGGCGCCAATTGCTCCCATCACCGCATCGGTGACTGACTTCACCAGTATTTCGAGATCTAAATCCGCGGGACTTCCGTCGTTGCATTCACATCTGTTTGGAACCAGCGCGATCGAACCCGGCACCTCAAGATCAGACAATTGGCACTCTTTCATCTTTGAAGTGTCGAGCCGAATGTCGGGAAGCCCAAGGCGTTTCTTGATTGCCAGCAGGTCAGAGCCTTTCTGTTCCGATATGTAGGAAATCGGAGCGCCCAGTTGCACAGCCAGCATCAAGGTCCAGCAGTAGGTCTCAAGTACTTCGGCGTACCATTCGGCGTGCGTCACCGTGTCTGCCCAGCAGACAATTCCGTGATTTGCAAGCAGCACAGTGTTGTGTTGTTTGACGAAGGGCAGGACGGTCTGGGCAAACTCAGCCGTGCCAGGCGTTTCGTAGGGCGAGATGGCGACCTTACCGACGAAGACCTCGAATTCGGGGACAACGAGGTTGGGCGGCACTCGCCCGGTGATGGCATAGGCGGTTGCATGCGGGGGATGGCAGTGTACAGCGGCCTTGGCCTCCGGCACGGCCTTGTAGATTTCAAGGTGCAGGAAGATTTCGCTGGTGCGCGGCTTGGTTCCCGCAAGCTGATTTCCTTCCAGATCCACGAGGCTCAGGTCCTCGGGCGTCAAGTCATACTTGCTCACCAACGTGGGCGTGCAAATGACCTCATTGGGGCCTATCCGATAGGAGATGTTGCCGCCGTTGCCGTCTACAAATTGGCGCATCCAGAGCTTGCGCCCCACGGCGCATATCTCCTTTTTGATGACTTCGGCTTCAGGCGTGAAAAATAACTTGGGGTTCGCAGTGCTCCGGCTCTGTGCCGTGCCGCTGTTGCCGTACACACTCGAAGCTGGTGGAGCGGAAGATTCTTTCTGAGCGATCTGTGCCGACGCGCTTCCTTTCCCGTTGGCCACCAAAGCGATATTGTGCTGGGCGAGGAAGTCGCGGACCGAAGGGGTCACGACAGAGTTCTCTCCGATAAGTACACGGCTTGCGCCTGCCGCAAGGGCGCTCTGGACATCGCGCATCGCCACCAACTTCTGACCGGAAATATCGATACTCTTCACTTCGTTCTTCACTTACCCACCTCGAATTCTCAAAAACAAATGCCTACGGCTGGAGGTTGATTGAATCGACGATCAGGGAACAATACGCATCCACCGGCACGGCATCGGGCCAGAATGGATTGGATGCCTCGCGGCCTTCGGTGAAGGCCACTACCTGGCCTTCGGCAGCGCCGAGCGAATCGATGGCGACCAGAGCCTTACCTCCGCCCAATCCATTGCCTGCGCACAGGTTCTCCATCGTAACCGGCTCCAGTACAACCAGCGTCTTGCCGAGAAAGGCTTGAACCGCCAGGTTCAGAGTCACATGACCACGGACAATACCCAGCCTCATGCGCTACCCCCGCCCCGCGCGTTCGCGCGCTGCACAGCGTCCACAATTCCTACAACAACCATGCGAGCGGGCGTCGTGTTGCCCAGCCTCGTCCGCGCGATATCGCCATCGGTGGAAACCAGTACCGTGGCGCCGCTTGGTGCTCCCAGCCAATCAACCACCACGATTGGCTCCGATGCGGCGCTGCCGTCAGCTTCAAGCCGCTGCGCAATCAAAAACCGGCAGTCGTCCAGAGTCGGATGCTTCGATGCCGCAACTACGGTGCCGCCAATGCGCGCGAGAAACATGGCTATATGATCCGCAGCGCATCGCCGACGATCATCTGGCGCTGTCGCGTGAAGGTGAGCGGCGTCGTAATCCCCTCGCCGGTTGGCGTAGCAATGGTGTGGCTGAAATATCCCGGACCGCCAACGCCCAACGCTGCCGGCGACGCCGCGTTCTGCACGAAGATGGTGGTATTCATGGCACACGCCATGCGCGTTGCGGTCTCAACATTCTGCGTGTGAATGATGGCCGTGTGACGGTATCCATGCTCGGCCTTGACCGAAGCGGCAATGGCTGCGTTGGCATCTCTCACGCGCACCACCGGTATAAACGGCATCATCTGCTCTTCCACAACAAAGGGATGATCCTCGTCCGTCTCGCCAAAGAGAAGCTGAGTATCTGCGGGCACGCGCACGCCAGCCGCCTCGGCCAATACCGAGACATCCTTGCCAACGAGCGTCTTTTTTACGTGCGCTCTTGCACAGCCCTTGCCGTCGCCATCGAAAGTGAAAGCGGCCTGAGTAAGTCTGTCGATCGCCGCCGCATCCAACTGATAGGCTCCGGCGCGGCGCATGGCCTGGATAAAGGCATCGGCGGCGGAGGCGACAACGAAGACTTCCTTTTCACCGGTACAGAGCAGGTTATTGTCGAAGGCCGCGCCCACAATGATGCAGCGGGCGGCGCGATCCAGATCGGCGGTCTCGTCGACGACGACCGGGGGATTGCCGGGGCCACCCGCAATCACGCGCTTGCCGGATTTAGCGGCTGCTTTGGCCACCGCTGAGCCACCGGTGACGCACAGCAGCGCGATCTTGGGATGATTGAAAATCTGCTCGGCAGCCTCGATGCTAGGCTCGCGAATGGTCGTCAGCACGTTTGCAACGCCGAGTTCGCGCTCGATTTCGCGGTTGAACAGTTGCAGCGCATATTGCGCCACCTTGGCTCCCGAGGGGTGCGGCCCGAAAACCGCGGTGTTGCCGGCAGCAAGAATGTTGATGGCGTTGGAGGCCATGGTGGGCACCGAGTGAGTGACGGGCAGCATCATGCCGATGACGCCCCAGGGGGCGCGTTCGATAATGCACAAACCCGTGCGGTCGCTGCGCGCGTCGCTGCGCATGGCTTCAACGCCAAGCACAAAACGCATGTTCGTCAGCTTCAGGATCTTGTGATCGAGGCGGCCGACTTTGGTCTCCTCCATCTCCATGCGACCCAGTTCCTCGCGGCGCTCCATGCAGATGTGGCGAACGATATCGACCATCTTTCCGCGCTCATCGAGGCTCATAGCCGCAACTTTCTTCTGGGCCACAAATGCCGCGTTGGCGGCCTCGTCCACGGTAGAGAACACTCCGTCTCGTGCAGCGGCGCCATTCGTGGCGGGTGTAGTCGGCTGTTGCATCTGGACGCGTAGCTTGGCCACAACCTCTCTTGCGATCTCCTCGATCATCTGTGCCTGGATTGGCATTTATGGCTTCTCCAATACTGTGCCTTCGACCTCGATAGTGTCGACGATACCAACGATGACAGCGTCTACTGGCGCATCTTTGGTTGTTGGCGTCAGTCGAGCCGAACTGCCCTGCGTGAACAACACGCACTCGCCCAGGCCGGCTCCAACGCTGTCCACCGCAACCACAGAGCTGCCCGAGATTTGCAGTTTGCCTTCTTTGCTGATGTAGGGCTGGATCAGCAGCAGCTTCATCCCGCAGAACTTCTCGTTCTTCTGGGTTGCGACAATATTGCCGATGACTTTCGCTATGAACATGC
>Ga0224555_1002940_pt1 | contig 18640 bp, 14 predicted proteins | sample 714S23034metaG_FD_180687 | JGI IMG/M metagenome (GOLD analysis project Ga0224555, IMG submission 180687) | Peat soil microbial communities from Stordalen Mire, Sweden - 717 S2 30-34 | ecosystem: Environmental > Terrestrial > Soil > Wetlands > Peat | place: Sweden: Norrbotten County, Stordalen...
GGAGCCTCAAGGACGTTTTGACGCTGGCCGGAAATCCACCCTCCGCCGTGTTGGTCAATCGTGCGCCGGTACAGGGAAAGCGCCACACAGAAACCCAAGAGGCCGCGACCGAGCAGGGCTTTGCCGTTTGCCCGGTCGTGATCTTCGCCCGTGCCGCTCATGGTGACGCCGGGAATATCGGCCAGAGTGCCGCCGAGTTTGAGCCTAAGGGGAAGGCCGCACAGGAAATGAGCGGCCTATATTCCTATATTGCTATAGCCCTAAAGGGGGGACGACATGAAGAAAAGCGCATTAACCGCAGGGCTTAGAGCCGCAGCGGGGCTTCAATCGCAACAAGCCACGGCCACGGCAGCGCCGGCAGCCACGAAAGCGAAGACCCCATCGGCGACAGTCTTGATCGGTGGGCACTATTCGCCGGAAGTCCGCCGGGCTTTGTTGCTCGTTCAGGCCGAGCCAAAGAACACCGGCAGAAACCTCAAGCAGCTGCTAGGCGAGGCGATCAACGATCTTTGTGCAAAGTACGGCAAGCCGCAGCCTTACAGCGGCGAAGCATAGGGCTATAGCAATATATTGCTATAGGAGTATCTTTCAAGGAGCCTGAGCGCATGGTGAAAAGCAGGGCAGGGAAGCGCGGCGAGGGAGGGCTTGTCCAGGCGGCAGAGATCCCCCTTGTAAAAACCCTTGCCAAGAAATTCAAGCCCCCCAGTCGCGCACAGCTTGAACTTGTTGACGCCGCGTTAGCCATCCAATCGGAGCCGGACGCAGCCGAACGCGCCTTTATCGCGCGTCAGCTTGTCCTTTGCACTCTTCCACACAGCGACCCCGGCGACAGCGCCCCACGATGGCTCCGGCGCACCGGCAATAGCTCCCTTGTCATTCAACCCGGATGGGATGGCGACAAAGATCAATCCATTGGTTACCCGTATGGAACCATCCCCAGGTTGCTTTTGTTTTGGGCCATTACCGAAGCAGTGCGAACGAAAAGCCGCCGTCTTATTTTGGGCCGTAGCCTCAATGAGTTTATCCGTGCCGTTGGCCTCAACCCGAATACCGGGGGAGGGAAGCGCAGCGACAGCAAACGCCTGAAAGAGCAAATGCGCCGATTGTTCCGGTGTCACATCAGTTTTCAGGCGGCGGGGACCGATCCATCGGGCGCACCGGGCGAGGCATGGCGCGACATGGCGGTGGCGCCAGAGGGTGAATTGTGGTGGCATCCTCATCCCGACCAGAGCGCACTTTGGGAAAGCTGGATTCAGCTAGGCGAGAAGTTTTTTAGCGCAGTGATTGCTTCGCCCGTTCCCGTCGATATGCGGGCGCTCCGGGCCTTGAAACGTTCGCCCCTGGCCCTCGACCTTTACGCTCTGATCTCTTACCGCGCTTTCGTTATCGTGCAAAAGAACCTCCCCCCGCAATTCATTTCCTGGGAGCAGTTGAGCCGCCAGCTTGGCACCGACTACGGCGACCTCAAGGACTTCAAGAAGGAGGCTAACGCCGCGCTCCGCAAGATTGCGGCGGTGTACCCCGGCCTCATCATCACGAAGGCCAAGGGGGGCTTTACCATTCATGCCAGCCGCCTTGCAGTACCTCAGAAAACACAGTGAACAGCAAGGCTCAAGGGGTACGGTGAAACGCCCCCCTTGTTGAAAACCCTTCGGATTCTGAAAGTTTTCCACGGTGAAACGCCCCCCCATGTACGGTGAAACACCCCCTTTTTTGCTGTTTTAGTACGGTGAAACGCCCCCCCTTTTAATAGTTAAATACATAATTCTTCTTCGTAGTAGGCATCCCCAAAGCTGTGGAGAACTCCGAGGCGATCCCGCTGCTCCGCTTTGCTACGCAGAAAAAGGAGCGCCCTTTGGGCGGACCTGCTGCGCATACATTGGAGGGCGCTGCGCCCCTCCAAACCTCCCAGCTACCAAAAGGAGCGCCTCTGCGAGGCGAACCGGCGAGCTTCGCTCGCTTTCAGCGGGAGGGCGCTAGCGCCCCTCCCGCACCCACCCCGCGCAAGTACAAAAACAAGAACCTTGCTGTGGATGGTGGAGGTGGGTCTGGCCTTTGAGTCTGAAATTAGAGCTGTGCTGGATCGAGCAGAAAGGCCCCAAGGACGAACCGATGAGCTTCCAGACTGGCCCCGGCCTAGCCCAATACGTTCAGGTGTCTGTACCGCCGTCGGCCCACGGGTTATAAATCCGGCGTTTTTTGCGCTGCCAACCGCAAGTGTCGGGCCGGAAAAAGTTGAATTATGCGCGGCGTTTTTGTCCGGCGAGCAATGGAACAATCAACCGACCTTCGGCGTTCCATTCCAAGCAGCAGACCTGATAGCGGCCACTGAAGCAGAGGGAAGGGAAGCAGATCCTCGAACCCGATGTAAACCATGTCTCCGGTCCGTTGTGTAAATCGCAAGCCCGGTATGCGATAGGCGTTCTTTTGAGGGGAGGAGGTTTCCTCCCTGGCTGCGGCCGGGAAGTGCGCGTCTTCCGCCACCCACCTCAGCGGGCCTGTTCCTGCCCGCAACTCCGGCCCTTGCCGAACAGCAACAGCAACAGCAAAAACCCTTCCTAAGGGGCTCCGCCCCTCGCGCCCGCAAGCCACTCCCCAATCTTCCGCGCTGCGCTTGTGCAGACCTCCGCTGCGCTACGCCCTTTCCACTTCCGCTGCGCTCTCGTTCCAAGGGTGGGGATACCCCTCGGCTTGCAGTTGCTACCCCCGCAGGCGTGGGCCTGGGCCAAGGCGTTGTTGTGTGAACAACAACAGCAAAACCATTCAAGAGCAACAGCCCAAGGAGGAAACACCCATGAAGAAGCCAGCGAAATCCACCCACCATTCCGCCGTCAACACACCAACCAACAGCAACCGAAACACTGCCCCCGTCGTCATCGACACGCCGCAGAAGCAGCAGACCGCGAGAGAAGCAATCGCGGCCAACGTCCAACTCCTGATCGAGCAGTTGGAGCAGGGACACAGCGAAGGCTTGACCGCTTACCTCACCGCAATGGGCAAATTCCACAATTACAGCTTTGGCAACATTCTGGAGATTGCGCGGCAGAAGCCGGACGCAACCCGCGTTGCTGGCCTGTATGCGTGGAACCAGCTTGACCGGAGAGTAAAAAAAGGGGAACGCGGCATCCGCATTCTGGCGCCCGTCATCGGCATCCGGCGCAAGAAAGACGAGGAGGCAGAGAAGGACATCCGCACCCAGAATCAGGCCGTGTTGGTTGGTTTCCGTTCCGCCTATGTGTTCGATGTCAGCCAGACCGAAGGCGAACAACTTCCCGAGCTGTCAAGCCAGGTGAGCGGCGATGTAGGCGAACGGCGGGAACGCCTGATCGACTTCATCGCAGGGCAGGGAATCGCGCTGGAGTTCAAGGAGAGCATCGCCCCGGCTTTGGGCATGTGCTACGGAAACAAGATCGTCCTGCTTCCCGGACAGTCCGCCGCCGAAGAGTTCACCACCCTTGTGCATGAACTCGCGCATTCAATGTTGCACTTTGCCGAGCGCCGCATCGCAACCACCAAGACGGTACGCGAGACGGAAGCCGAAGCGATTGCCTTTGTGGTCGGTACGACCATCGGCCTCGACAGCGGGAAAAATTCAGCGGACTACATCGGTTTGTATCATGGCAACGCCGCACTCCTCGCAGAGAGTTTGGAGATCATCCAGCGCACTTCCGCCGTCATCCTCTCCGCACTCGAAACGCCGGCAGCGGAAACCACCGAGCAGCAGCAGGGAACGGTTCAAGCCGTTGCGCCAATGCTCTTGAAGAAGACAGCATAACCACGATTCAATGGACGGGCCTGCCCCCATGCGCAGGCCCGTCTTCTATCCACCCAGCCAGCTTCTATAAAATCCGGACTGTACGTCTTTTCGCCCCGATGAGGATGCACCCCTGATCGCTGGCATTCTCTCGCCGCTGTAAAAAAATCGCCGCCCCTTCCACAAGGTTCGGGGCGGCGATCAAGGCCCGCGCTGCTTCGCATCGGAAGAAAGATTGACACATCACCCCCAAAGGGTTGCTGTGAAGCGTCAAAATGTTCTCATGCGTGAACATTCATAGAATCATCTACTTAGATGATTCGTGTTTACGCCTGTAAACGGCTGCTTACCTGTGTAAGCAAGTTTCCATCATTGGCGTAAACACGTTGATTCAAAAGGCGTTGACTCTAAAAGTATGGTTTGCCCGCCTTGACGCCCAGACGCTCCGAGTCTAGGGTAGCGGAAAGGCGGGCTCCCCATGAGCAGCACTCGCACCGGCCAGAATGTCGATTCGCAGCCGCTTCCAAACGCCGACGCGCGTACGATCCTCCGCGCCAAAACGGTAGCGACCAGGCTCTCCATCGAGGAGCTGGAAGAGGTCGAATCGGCGGTCAAGAGGGACGGAAAAACGCTTGCCGAATGGCTCCGCGCTACCGTCTTGCGGGAGGCGCGGCAGCGTCCAGCCGACCCGGTAGAGTTGATCCTGGCAGAGCTTTCGGCCACCCGTTCCATGCTCCTGAATTGCTTTCTTTCGACGGCCCAGGCAGGTGTCGAAGGCAGGCAATTGCTGCCCGAAACCGTGCTCGAAATCCGCGATCAGGCCGACGCCCAGAAGCTCCAGAAAGCCCGCAAGATGCTCCAGGAATTCTGGGCCCAGGAAGGGCAGAACGGGGGCAAATCCTGACCCGCCCGATGAAGTTTCCCAGCCGGTTTCCGTGGGTTATTTTGGTGCTCGTTGGGTTGCCGATTTTCCCTTTGCCGCTGGCGGCATGGTTCTGGTTGGTGACGCCGCCGCTCCAGAATTACTACCTGATTGCCTACCTCGACAGCACCGAACGACCGCGCCAGCCGTCCGCAACCACCCAGGTTGAGTGGTTGTATAAGACCGCGCCAGGGCGGAAACCGGAGCTGGTTTCTGAGGCCGATGTGGTCTCGGCAGCCAGCGACAAGGGGAGCAAAATCCCCGTCAAACTCTCGTCGAGCGCCCTCGCGGACGGCTGGCGCGAGGTGGTGAAGAGCGCCCCGCAAAAGGTCGATTCCGCGAAGCTGGAGCAGTATCTCGAAACCTATGTGTACGACGGAAGAAGTTTCTGGCGGATGCTTCTGCAGCCGTTGCTCGGGTTCGCGGCGGCAGTCTTTTTCCTGCTCGCAATTCGTACCTGGTGGAAGGGCAGATCGAGGCACGAGGAGCGGCATGGACGGCGCACCAAAGGGCCGGAATTGGCCTCACCTTTCGGGTGGAACAGCGCGGGTAAAGACGATGGAATCCGCTTTCAGTTGAGGTGGGGGGATGAGTCTTCAAACTGGAAAGGGCGGCTTCCATTCGGGCCGAGCTACAGCGTTCCGCGCCGCCTTGAGTCGAGTCATATTATGCTGATGGGCGACACCGGAAGCGGCAAGTCTTCCGCTATCCGGCAGCTCTTGCGCCAGGTCCAGCAGCGCGGCGAGAGCGCCATCGTATACGACCCGGCGATGGATTTTGTAGGCGAGTTCTACTCGCCCGTGCGCGGCGACCTGATCTTGAATCCGCTTGACGCCAGGTGTCCGTATTGGTCGCTGGGTGATGAGCTGGAGCGCCCGGAAACCGCCGCCGCCATCGCCGCCGCGTTCCTTCCAGACAAGGAATATGAGAAGGCATTTTTTACCGATGGACCGCGCCGGATTCTGGCCCGTCTGCTCAAGAAAAAGCCGCAGCCCAGGGACATTTTGAAGTGGATGGCCGACCCGGAATGGATCGAGCTGATGGTGAAGGGAACCCCGCTTGCCGCCCTGATCGACCCCGCCGCCCCCGCGCAGCGGGCAGGCGTTCTTTCCAGTTTGAATATGGTTGCCGACAGCTTGGAACTGTTGCCCGAATGGGACGAAGCGCACGGCAAGACATTCTCGACGGCCGAGTGGTACACCGAGCGCAAGCGATGGGTTTTTCTCACCTCCAGCCCAGGCTACCGGGAGAAGATTTTGCCGCTCCATTCCGTGTGGCTGGACCTGTTCATTTTGCGCATGATGGGATACTGCGAAGACCCCAAGGTGAAGCCTGTTTGGTTCGTCATTGACGAGCTGGCCAGCCTCAACAAGCTGCCACAGCTTCATACCGCCCTCACCGAAAACCGCAAGTACGGGAACCCGGTTGTGGTGGGGTTTCAGGGCCGCAGCCAGATGGAAAAACGCTACGGCCAGGACGCCGAGGCCATGCTCTCGCAGCCCGCGACGAAGGTGTTTTTCAAGACCTCCGAACCGCGCGCGGCCAAGTGGATCTCCGATGCCATCGGCGAGATCGAGGTTGAGCGCCTGAAAGAGTCTCGCAGCATGGGCCTGCTCCGCAGCAAGAAATCGTATGCGATGGAGATCGCCACCAAACCGCTCGTCATGGCCTCCGAAATCTCCGGCCTTGAGCCGTTGTGCGGCTTCATCAAACAGGAGAACCGGGTCGTGCCAGTGCGCTTTGCGTTGGCAAAGAAGCGCGTGAAACAGGCCGAGTTTATCGAGCGGAAGAGGCCAGAAGTCGCGCCCAGGCCGGTCGAGCAAGCGCCGGCAATGCCGGCACTCGCACAGCCACCGAAAAGGCCAGCCGCGCCGACAGCGCCCCAGGCCGCGCCGCCGCTTGCGCCAGCGCCCGCCGCGAACGTGAAGCCGAAGGAACCATACGTTTGGGACAAATCCAAGTGGATTGATTGATAGGGGGTTTAAGCCCAAACCGTATGGAAAGGACAACCGTATGATGAGAGATCAACCCACCATTGCCATGGACAACAGCGTGCTCAATCGGCTTGCCAAGGAAAACGACCCCGAGCCGGTTATCTCCGCGATGCTATCGGGCTATGAAGTGCGTGTTCCTGAAATGGCTTTTGGGGAGGCGATAGCAACTGCAAAGCCTGAAGTGCGAATGAAGCTCATGGAGGTTTGCCGTCTCCTTGTAGCCTCCGGCAGTGGCATCACCGCTGCTCATTGGCTGATGGATCGACACATAAAGCGGTTCCATGATTATCCGCTACGTTATAGCTGGCGCAATGTGCAGTCTCGTTATTTTGATCTTGAGGAAGCGATACTCTCTGGAAACTACCACGTCGATGAGGCTTTAGTCAGTGAGCAAGCGGCTCAAATGGAAGCGAACCAAGCCGAGTTTGAACAATGCTTTCCGAAGTCGCAGAGAACGACTCCACTTCCAAATAGCTTTGCCGACTGGATCGCCGAATGCCAGATAAAAGACGGATCATTCTGGAACACTGCGCGTGGCCTCTACTGCGCTGCCTTCCGCCCTCAGAATGGCATTATGATCGGAAGACTATTGTCAAACCCTCCAGACGACGCAGCCCTTAAAACGTTCCTTGACCTCTGCCCACCTATGAGAGCGATTGTTTATGCTTTTGAACTCACACACTACGACCGAAGCCTGCGTAAAGAAAAGGCTCTCTCATACAAGGCAGGCCGAAACGATCAAATGATGGCGGTTTACTTGCCTTATTGCGAGCAGTTTCTAACGGACGATAAGCAGCAGCATAGATGCTTGACCGAAGTCGCGTCTCGCGCTGGGATTCCGACTCAAGTTCGGTTCTATGATGACTTCCGTTCAAGTCTGCCCATCTAGGGCTTAGCCCCCTGATACAACCGAGGCGCACACCATGCTTTCCATCTCGCAACCACTCTCGGCAGGCCAGGCGCGGACATACCACGCGCGGGAGTTCGCTTCGAGCGAGCAGAGCTACTGGAGCCGCGACCAGCAGGGTCATAGCGAATGGCAGGGCAGGCTTGCCGGAGAGTGGGGCCTTGCCGGAGCAGTCGGCGCGGAGCACTTCGCCCGCCTGAGCGAAGGCCAGCACCCGCACACCGAGGCGCAGCTCGTCCGGCATCAGACGGCCAAGACCTACGACGGCAAGTTTGGCAGGGAAGTAACCAGCGTCGAGCACCGGGCGGGATGGGATGCTACGTTCTCCGCGCCGAAGTCGGTTTCATTGACCGCCCTGGTCGGCGGCGATGACCGGGTAAGAGTGGCGCACCGGGAGAGCGTCCGCTCGGCTCTGTCCGAGCTGGAGCGGTATACCCAGGCGAGAATAGGCAATATCCGCGCACCGGAGACGACCGGGAAGTTTGCCGCCGCGACCTTCGAGCACGACACCGCCCGCCCCGTTGAAGGCTACGCCGCGCCCCAGCTCCACACCCATGCCGTGATCTTCAACGTGACAGTACGCGATACTGGGCGCGAGAACGGCCAGACCCGCGCCCTCCAGCCCCAGGAGCTTTTCGCCTCGCAGAGCTATGCCACGAATGTTTACCGATCGGAGCTGGCCGTCCGGCTCAAGGATCTCGGATACATGATCGAGCGCGGCGAGTTTGGCCAGCCTGAAATCAAGGGATACACGAAGGAGTACCTGGAGGCCAACAGCCTACGCCGGGAACAGGTGAAAGACCATCTCCGCGCCAGCGGGCTTGACGGACCGGCAGCGGCGCAGATCGCCGCGCACCGGACGCGGGACTCCAAAGAACTGCTATCGCCGGAAGAGGTTTTGCGGCAGCATCGGGAACTTGCGGCGCAGCACGGCCACCAAGCGGATAGAGTGGTTGCCGAGGCGCGGCAGCAAGGCCAGCAACACGCACACAGTCCCGACAAAGCCGCCCAGGTGTCCGTGACCTATGCCCGCGATCACCTCTTCGAGCGTTCGGCGGTCGAGAGCGAACGCTCGATTATGACGGCGGCGCTCGGCAGAAGCATGGGCGAGGCAAACTTCGCCCAGGTTCGGCAGGAGTTCGACCGCAGGGTCCAGGCGGGCGAGTTCCGCGCCGCAGATCATGGACCAAAACACGCTGGCCAGCAGTACACCACCGCGGCCATGCTGCGCATGGAACGCGAGACCATCGGCCAGATGCAGGAGGGCAACCGCCGCGGCTACGGCGATCCGATGCTGGTTGAGGGGAAAATTCGCATCGAGACCGAAGAGCGGCACCCGGAATTGAATGCCGGACAGCGCCAGGCGGTCGATGAGGTTTTTCTATCGCGGGAGAAGATTGTCGGTTTGGATGGAGTCGCGGGCGCGGGCAAGACGACGGCGCTGGCCGTGGTGCGCGAGGGAGCGGAGCAGGCCGGGTACAAGGTCGAAGGTTTTGCGCCGACGAGCGGCGCGGCGAAGAAGCTGGGCGAGGCCGGTATCGAGACCAAGACTTTGCAGGCCCATCTTGCCCAAGGCCAGCGGGCGGACACGGGCGAACACCGGCTCTATGTGATGGACGAGAGTTCGCTTGCGTCCACCAAACAGATGCACGAATTTGTGAGCCGCTTGCATCCGAACGACCGCGTTTTACTGGTAGGCGACACTCGCCAGCATGAATCCGTCGAGGCCGGCCGCATCTTTGCCCAGCTCCAGGATGCGGGCATGAAGACGGTGAAGCTGGAGGAGATTGTCCGCCAGCGCGATCCGGAGCTGAAACAGACCGTCGAGCAGCTTGCGCGTGGCCAGGTGGGAGAGGCTATCGCCGGTATGGAGCGGCAGGGCCGCATCCATGAGGTGCCAGGTCATGAAGACCGGATTACGGCTATTGCCAAAGAGTATGCCAAGTTGCCCGATAACACGCTGGTAGTCTCGCCCGACAACCGCTCCCGCGCGGAGATCAACCAGGCCATCCACGCCGAGTTACAGGCCAAGGGCGTTGTCGGCAAGGAGGAACACCGCGCCCAGGTGCTTGTACCGCGCCAGGACCTCACCGGCGCGGATCGCATATGGGCGGCCCGGTACAATCCCGGCGACGTGCTGCGCTACAGCCGCAGCTCGCAGGAGACCGGCATAGCGAAAGGCGAGTATGCGCGGGTTACCCGCGTCGATGCGCCCAACAACCGGCTCACCGTCGAGCGGAAGGACGGCACGGAGATCCACTACGACCCACGGCGCCAGCAGGGTGTCTCCGTCTACCGCGAGCAGGAGCGGGCCTTCTCCGTGGGAGACCGTGTGCAGCTCACCGCGCCCTCGCCCGACTTGAAGCTGGCCAACCGCGAGCTTGGAACGGTGGAAGGCATCGGCCAGGATGGGCGGCTCAGTCTGAAAATGGACGGAGGCCGCCCAGGAGACCGTGTAGTCGAGCTTGATCCAGCGAAGCATCCGCACCTCGATCACGGCTACGCCGTGACGAGTCATTCCAGCCAGGGACAAACTGCCGACCGTGTGCTGATCCACGCCGATACCGAGCTGGGGGCGAAAGACCTGCTCAATAACCGCATGGCCTATGTCGCCGTCTCGCGCGGCGCATACGACGCGCAAATCTTCACCAACGACCGCGAGAAGCTGGGAGCGGCGCTGGGGCATGATGTTTCGCACACGAGCGCCCATGTGCCAGAGATGAAGCCAGAACAGAAGCAGGAGCAGGCTGTCACGCCGCAGCGGGAGATCGCGCCGCAGCAGGAGCAGAGCTTGGATATTGGCTTGGGCCTCTAGTAGAAAGGTTGGGGCTTAGAACCTTAACGTACGATTTTTACGTTTCGTGGGCCGACCGCTGACCCCTGAAATGGTGGCCTTTGTAGCCAGCCATCACAGGGGCTAGGCTAGAGCTTGCCGAAGTACTCACCGGAGGTGAGGCGTATGCGTGGATACAAGAGCATTATTCAAGAGGCGGAGTTGCTGGCCATGTCGCCGGAGGCCGTAGCCGAATTCTTGAAGAAGCGGGCCAAGCAGTCGATGGATGAGCTTGACCACGACCCGGTTGACGAGGAGGCCGAGGTGGCCCTGCGTGGCCGTTCCAGCCCGTTGATCGACCTTGCGTTGGCGCGATATGCGCGGTTCATGGAGACCTTGCGACCGATATTCCAAAGCTCACAGCCGTGCGGTGCAGTTCGGCTTGCAGTCCTCTCGAACGGGACGCGCTGGCCCGCATACACCCACTTTCCCGTCGAGTTGTTTGGCGAACGAAAGCAAGAAGCTCGTGAGCAAGCAGCCGCGTGGCTCGCCGAAGCCCCTAAGGAAGAGTTGTGTGCACTGTTTGAGAACCCCTGGATCGACGACGACTTTCTGAGTGACCTCCTGGAACGCTCCAAGCCGTGGGACGCGCTCTCTGACGAGAGCCTTATGTTCATTGTTGCAATCTTAAGTCACAACGAACGGATGTGGACGCCGCGCGAAGACTTCGTGGATGGCTCAGAAAGTGCCAGATACAATGCGGTGTTCGATTCGGCATGGAAGCTCGCCGAAAGCATTGAACCCAGCGAAAGCTGGGCCAAAGCGCTGTCCTATCTTTACGACCGATTGGAACCCTATGCTTTCTCTATCAAGGAACCGCTGAGACTGGTGAATCGTTGGTGGCCAGAACCCTCCAACTCCAAGCTAATAGAAAAGGAGACAAAGGAAAACGCGCGTGGCTCTCTGTCTTTCTACCAAAGTGTGCGTAAGGGGCTGGCAAAGCTTGCGCTACGCAGGAACTCCAGCCTGTTGCAGGGGCTATTGACTAGCGATGATCCTGGCTTGCGCGCGGCGGCATATGCTGATGGTCGCTTGGCACCTGAGCAGTTGTTAGCAGCATACGAGCGTGAGGGCAAACTCGTTTTCGACCAGGCGGTACGCAACCGCAACCTGTGGCTTTGGCGCACAGCGGCAGGAAGGGAAGCGTTAGGGAAAGTGGCGCGGGGTACGGACTCGGAGGATTGGTATTGGCCGCTCTACGAAAACATTTGGGCGATTCTTGCCAAAGAACACCCAGACTGGTTCAAGGACTAAGTTAACTTTCTGCGTTAGTTCGATGCCAGCGACGAATGCCGACATTGCTACATTGTTTTACAGAGGCCACACGTTATGTTCCACTCGCTCTCATCCCTCGTTCCGAATGTCGACGATCTACTCGCTCTCGAAGTGGATGAGCTGGCCGGCGTGTTGCTCCTGCACCTCATCGGCTACGAAGATACGGCCAAGAATCAAGGTGGCATCAACTACCACAATTTCTTCGACGCTCCTCCACGCCGGGATTACGAAAGCCAGCAGCAGGAGGTAAACCTAGCGCTCATGGAGGCCATGGCATGGCTTCGGAGCGCTGGATTGCTCGTGGAAAAGGCAAGTTCGATGGGTAGCTGGTTTTTCGTTTCACGGAGGGGAAGGCAAATCACGTCCCGCGAAGATTTTGCGGCCTATCGTAAAGCTGGCCTCTTGCCAAAGGGCCAGCTTCACCCGCTCATCGCCAGCAAGGTATATCCGGCTTTCATGCGCGGCGAATATGATACCGCCGTCTTCCAGGCTTTCCGGGAGGTGGAAGTCGCCGTCCGCAACGCTGGCAAATTCGGCCCCAATGACCTTGGCAAGGAACTGATGCGCGATGCGTTCAGGCCCGCCGAGAAGAAGGGTCAATCTGCAACGCCCGGACCGCTTACTGATACGCAACTCCCAATCGCCGAACAGGAAGCGATGGCAAATCTCTTCGCCGGTGCGATTGGCTTTTATAAGAATCCACAGAGTCACCGGCACGTCTCAACACACGCAGAGGACGCAGCAGAAGTGATTGTTTTTGCCAGCCAGCTTTTGCGGATAGTAGATCGCTTAAAACCTTAAATGCGCCTCAGCCTTGCTCAATCAGCGGAAATGGATTTTAGGATGAGTCTCAATCCACCGCTGAGCGCGCTCCCGAATTTCGGCTAAGGAGTCAGGGCCAAACTTGGTTGTCAAGACCTCCTGCACAGTGCTCTCCTGCACTTGCGGTAATGAGCATTTTGAACAAAGGTAAAACCAAAAACCTAGCTCATGCTTGTCCAACGAAACGCCTTGACTACAGACGTACATCATCCCAATATTGAACATTGCGCCAGCGTTTCCCCTTTCAGCCGCCAGTTGATACCAGCGCATTGCTTCTGAAAAGTCTTGGTCAACACCGTCGCCGTCACCGTACATTTTCCCTATGAAGCAGAGGGCTTCTTCACTGCCTTTATCTGCGGCCATACGATACCAGTGCATTGCTTCCGTGCTGTCCCGCAGCACTCCACCTCCTGTACTGTTATAGAGGTTTGCGACGTTCAGCAGCACATCACCGTCGCCGACCTCAGCAACACTCAGGAACCACCGCAACTCTTCCGCGTATTCCTCTGCCAGTGAGCGGGTCAGAGACTCGGCTTTGAAAGCGGATGAATACCATACAACCGCTTCGGCAGTGTCGTTCGGGACAAATTCGCTACTCGCGTATATTCCCCCGAGCATGATCTTTGCCGCTATATCGCCATTCTCCGCTGCCTTTCGATACCACCCAAGGCCGGTTGGGATGTCCTTTGCAACGCCATTGCCGAGAATATAGTTTGCCGCCAGAGCTCTTTGAGCGTCCGCATCCCCTTGATCCGCAGCTAGACGATACCAGCGGACGGCCTCAACGCTGTCTTTTTCTACTCCCTTGCCGTAGTCACCGTCGTAGACGGACCCAAGCATATACTGAGCGGCTGGAAAGCCCAGATCAGCAGCCTTGCGGAACCAGCGCGTTGCTTCGTCGAAGTTTTGCAAATCCATGTGATCGACGGCTAGGCATGTCATGGCCTCAGCGTTCCCGCGTTCTGCCTGACGCCTTAGAAGGCGCATTTTTACCATTTTCCAGAACTTCAAGGGCTTCACCTCAGAGCGTTGCTAGTATTTTACGTCCCACAAAGGGTAGGTTTTGACCCACGACCGCCGCCCCTTGTTTCCAGAGGCTTGCATGGGTCAGAAGTCAGGGCCATAATTGCCGATGAACAGCGACGCGCAGCGAAGCAAACCTGAATTCGGAACAGTTGTGCGGTTCTGAGCTGCGTCTACTTATACGCATGATAAAGGACATTATCATGCGTATAATGGAGCCATGACGCGCAGCGCAATCCAGGTCCAGTCCCCTTCCCTGCCCTCCATCTTCACGGCCCAGCCACAGGCCCGCAAGCGGATGCGCGACTTCTTCAGCTCCCACATCCGCAATGCCAACACCCGCCGCGCCTACTTGGAAGCCGTCCGCCAGTTCTCCGCCTACTGTGCCGGAATCGGCATCGTGGATCTGGCCCAGGTCGAGCCGATCCACGTAGCGGCCTTCGTCGAGGCCCAGCTCCGTGAGCACTCGAAGCCCACCGTGAAGCAGCGGCTTGCCGCACTGCGGATGCTCTTCGATTGGATGGTGGTGGGCCAGGTGATTCCGGCGAACCCGGCGCACGCCGTGCGCGGCCCCAAGTACACGCAGAGGCGCGGCAAGACGCCGGTACTCCAGGCCGACGAGGCGCGGGCGTTGCTCGACGCGATCGACACCACTTCCCTTCCCGGCCTGCGCGATCGCGCTCTGATCGGCCTGATGGTCTACACCTTTGCGCGCGTGGGCGCGGCGGTCTCCATGCGGGTCGAAGACTTCTTTGTGCAAGGGCGCCGGGGCTGGGTGCGGCTGCACGAGAAAGGCGGCAAGGAACACGAAATGCCGACTCACCACAATCTCGACCGCTACCTTGAGGAGTACATTGCTGCCGCCGGCATCGGCAAGGACCGCAAGCAGGACCGCAAGGGGCCGCTGTTCCGCACCGTCAAGGGCCGCACCGGGGAGCTGACCGCCAATCCCCTGGTCCAGTCCGATGTCTGGCGCATGATTCGCCGGCGGGCCAGCCAGGCCGGCATCGAGACCAAGATCGGCTGCCACACCTTCCGCGCCACCGGGATCACGGCCTACCTCAAGAACGGCGGCCGGCTGGAGGTCGCCCAGCAGATGGCCGCCCATGAGTCGGCCAGGACGACCGGCCTCTATGACCGGCGCAGCGACGAAATCTCGCTCAATGAAGTCGAGAGGATTGTGATTTGAGGCAAAGAGCGAAAGGGGATACCTACCCCACGGAACACATCGAGAAAACGCGCCTACGGGCATCCTGACGCGAGATTTCCCCGCCTTTTTGGGGAGAATTGAGGCCCGAAGGCTTTTTCGTGGGTTTTCCTCTTGACAAACGATTGCGAGAAGCGCAAAGTAAGTGGGAGCAGTTGAGGCGCCGGATTACCACGCTACCCGGGCGATTCTGCTCGATTTTCTTAGAAAAGGCCATCCTATCGGGTGGCCCTTTTCTTTTTGCTGTGATCTTTGCCGTCGCCCCTTGGGATGACCGAGAGAAGTTCCGGGTGTGGCAACTTTCCATGACATTCAAAAAGAGCTTCATCGCGAACGGTCTTTCCGGCTTTGTTCACTCTGGTTGTCGGGCTAATCAAAACAGTACTCCACCCAGGTGCGACGTGAGCCCCATCATTGAAGGCAATGAAAATCATCTCTATTACCTCGTCGATGGTGTACCCATCCTCAATGCAGCGGCTTTCGTACATATGGCGGCCATCGAAAAGAACTGCGGCCACGACTGGCGGTAATTCTTCTTCCTGTCGCTGCTGGTTGATCGTTGTGAGCTGCGCTTCGTTTAGCTCACCAATACGAACAATGGGCGGCTTTGTCCTCGCTGTCCGCTCAAGAGCAAACCATCTGGCGGCAAGCTCAAGATTCGACCGGATTAGGTTCTCGGCGTCTTGATAAAGACCCATGGAAGAGTGACCCCCTTTACCAGGTGCTTGCGGGTTAACGCCGGGCGCCCTGCCTCTCTTTTTCAAATTCCTCGGCGCACTCTGGATGACATAGCCGCTCGTGGTGGCTAGTACCGTCAGCGTAAACCGTGATTAGGTCGTCGTGATCGCGAGTGTCCGCCCAGGCAATCTCGCTTAACGCTTTTCTAAGCTGTTCTGCCCTCGACCGTATTTTGCTCGCCCCCAAGAAAATCAGACCGTAAAAGAATGAACCCTTACGGAGAGGATGATCCTTGTAGAAATCAACGAAGTCTTTGTTGACGGTGACTATGAGGCATTTCTTTTCCAACGCTTTCGTAATGACTCGCGTGTCCTCTTTACCCGTTACGCCCAAATCCATTGCCGTGTAGATATGGGCTTTGGAGCCAAAAAGAGCGCCAAGCTCTTCGCGGCCCAGGCATTCATCAAAAAACACTCTCTTCTTAGGCATAGCACCCAATTCCCTTCCCTGCTTTGCAGGACAGCATTGCTCTGCGGAGCCTTCACCGTTTGGAGGGGTGAAGGCCTTCCCCGCAGGTTTTGGAGTTGCGCAGCGTGTATCCTTTTGGAAGGGATACTACTGGTCTGGGCGATGCAATCCCGTGAGAAGGAGTCGCCCAGAACGTCTCCAAAATCACTATTGCCCTAAAAGGGGCACTCTATTGCGGTTATGGACGTGGACCCACAGGCCACTACTTCCTCACCCTTCCCTTCGCTCGCCGTTTCTAGGCGCACTTCCGCAAGAGCATCGAAGAGCCGCGTTAGATCAAACTTATTAGGTGCCCGTTTTTGAAATTGCCGGACCAGATACCCCTTTTTCTGGAGGCTCTGCGCATAACGCCGCGCCATTTTGTCCGTTACCCCCATCGTCTTCGCAATGCGCCCATATGAGGGGAACGGGGCCGCGTCATCCCATTTGAATGTCATCAACTGAAGCACAAAAAGCGCCTCTCCCGAAGAAAGTGGAGGGTTCAGAGCGGTATAGCAGCGAAGGAATTTATTCGGCACACTCAACCAGCCCTCCCTAAAAAGCCTCGTGTCCTGCTTCCCCCAACGTGCTGTTGCCGACCGCCACCCGCCAGATGCCTCAGAGGGAATTTCTTCGCGCCCTTCGTCTTCGCGCACGAGGAGACGTTGCGTTGCGGTATCAGCAACAAGCAGCCGCTCCGGGTTTGCTTCGGCCCTCATCGAAAATCAGTGTAACACGGCTCATGGATAATACATTACTAGACAATTTGTGACCCCATTCTATCGGGTAGTACATTGCTAGACAATTTATGACCCCACAAACGAGCGGGTTTGATAGGCGCTTCCCTGCCCCGGTGCCTTTTCTGATTCTGGCCCAGGAACAGCCCTGCAATCATGCTTGCAGGATCGGGGCGACTCTGTGTATATTCGTATCGGGTTATAGTCCTATAGCCCTGTAGCCCTAGAGAGGGTCACCACATGCACGTTTTAGCGATCATCGGGCAAAAAGGCGGGAACGGGAAAACCACAGTGACGCTAGGGTTAGCCGTAGAAGCGTTTTCGGCGGGCCGTTCGGTTGCTGTGATCGACCTTGACCCACAGACGACCGCCGCGAATTGGAGCGACCGGCGAGGCAAGGAAGCGCCCGCCGTTGTGTCCTGTCAGGTTTCCCGATTGGGTCAGGTACTCGAAGCCGCAGCCAAGGGAGGCGCGGACCTGGCCATCATCGACACCCCCGGCAAGAGTACGGACGCACTGATAGCCGCCGCCAAAGCTGCCGACTTCGTTTTAATGCCCATCCAGCCGCAGCTATACGACATTGAAACGCTTGGGAGCCTCAAGGACGTTTTGACGCTGGCCGGAAATCCACCCTCCGCCGTGTTGGTCAATCGTGCGCCGGTACAGGGAAAGCGCCACACAGAAACCCAAGAGGCCGCGACCGAGCAGGGCTTTGCCGTTTGCCCGGTCGTGATCTTCGCCCGTGCCGCTCATGGTGACGCCGGGAATATCGGCCAGAGTGCCGCCGAGTTTGAGCCTAAGGGGAAGGCCGCACAGGAAATGAGCGGCCTATATTCCTATATTGCTATAGCCCTAAAGGGGGGACGACATGAAGAAAAGCGCATTAACCGCAGGGCTTAGAGCCGCAGCGGGGCTTCAATCGCAACAAGCCACGGCCACGGCAGCGCCGGCAGCCACGAAAGCGAAGACCCCATCGGCGACAGTCTTGATCGGTGGGCACTATTCGCCGGAAGTCCGCCGGGCTTTGTTGCTCGTTCAGGCCGAGCCAAAGAACACCGGCAGAAACCTCAAGCAGCTGCTAGGCGAGGCGATCAACGATCTTTGTGCAAAGTACGGCAAGCCGCAGCCTTACAGCGGCGAAGCATAGGGCTATAGCAATATATTGCTATAGGAGTATCTTTCAAGGAGCCTGAGCGCATGGTGAAAAGCAGGGCAGGGAAGCGCGGCGAGGGAGGGCTTGTCCAGGCGGCAGAGATCCCCCTTGTAAAAACCCTTGCCAAGAAATTCAAGCCCCCCAGTCGCGCACAGCTTGAACTTGTTGACGCCGCGTTAGCCATCCAATCGGAGCCGGACGCAGCCGAACGCGCCTTTATCGCGCGTCAGCTTGTCCTTTGCACTCTTCCACACAGCGACCCCGGCGACAGCGCCCCACGATGGCTCCGGCGCACCGGCAATAGCTCCCTTGTCATTCAACCCGGATGGGATGGCGACAAAGATCAATCCATTGGTTACCCGTATGGAACCATCCCCAGGTTGCTTTTGTTTTGGGCCATTACCGAAGCAGTGCGAACGAAAAGCCGCCGTCTTATTTTGGGCCGTAGCCTCAATGAGTTTATCCGTGCCGTTGGCCTCAACCCGAATACCGGGGGAGGGAAGCGCAGCGACAGCAAACGCCTGAAAGAGCAAATGCGCCGATTGTTCCGGTGTCACATCAGTTTTCAGGCGGCGGGGACCGATCCATCGGGCGCACCGGGCGAGGCATGGCGCGACATGGCGGTGGCGCCAGAGGGTGAATTGTGGTGGCATCCTCATCCCGACCAGAGCGCACTTTGGGAAAGCTGGATTCAGCTAGGCGAGAAGTTTTTTAGCGCAGTGATTGCTTCGCCCGTTCCCGTCGATATGCGGGCGCTCCGGGCCTTGAAACGTTCGCCCCTGGCCCTCGACCTTTACGCTCTGATCTCTTACCGCGCTTTCGTTATCG